>Ga0070681_10004033_pt1 | contig 13854 bp, 10 predicted proteins | sample KBSC83BmetaG_FD_65650 | JGI IMG/M metagenome (GOLD analysis project Ga0070681, IMG submission 65650) | Corn rhizosphere microbial communities from Kellogg Biological Station, Michigan, USA - KBS C8-3B metaG | ecosystem: Host-associated > Plants > Roots > Rhizosphere | place: USA: Michigan... | reverse complement strand
CCGAAGACAACCCTCCGCACGAGGGTCGTCGGTCTTCAGCACGACGCCTTGTTCCGGACAATGACGACGAACGAGCGCATCTGGAGAGCCGACGTCAACCACGCGCCCGCGCTCGACGATCGCGACGCGATCACAGAGCCGCTCCGCTTCTTCCATCAGATGCGTGGTCAACACGACCGTCTTACCGCGGTCCTTGATCCCGCGCACGAGGTCCCAGATCGCGCGCCGCGCCTGCGGATCCAGTCCCGTCGTCAGTTCATCGAGGAACACGAGCTCGGGGTCGCTGATGAGGGCGAGCGCGATGAACAGCCGCTGCTTCTGGCCTCCCGAGAGCGTCATGAACCACGCCTGACGTTTTTCCGCGAGGCCAAGCCGTTCGAGGAGCTGGCCGCCATCGACCTGCGCGCGATACAGCGAAGCCCACAGGTCGACCGCTTCCCAGACTTTGATCCGTTTCTGAAGCTGAGCCTCCTGCAGCTGCACGCCGATCCTGTTCTGCAGCGCGCGCCGATTGCGAAACGGATCGAGATCGAGCACCGCAATGGTCCCGCGATCGGGTTTTCGCAGTCCCTCGACGCACTCGAGCGTCGTCGTCTTTCCCGCGCCGTTTGGACCGATCAGGCCGAAGATTTCACCGCGCTCAACCTCGAACGAGACATCCTCCAGCGCGACCGTGGTGCCGTAGGTTTTACGAATGCCGCAGACTCGAACGACGGAAGTGGTCACGACGTCAGAACGCCACCCGCACGCCGCCGTTGAGCACGCGGCCATCCAACGGTGCCCAGGCGTCCACAGTCCATCGGCCATCGACGCCGCGCGTCGGACGGATCAGCGGGTCCCAATCCGTTTGCTTCACGTTGAAAAGATTCTCGCCATTCAAGAACAGCAGCACGCCGCCAATTCGTCGACTCACCAGCATCCCGAAAAGCTTGTACGGCGCGCTTTCCTTCCGGTATGGATTCGCGTCGAGCCTCTGCGCACCGGTGTAATACCACTCAACGCCGAACCGCCACTTGCCTTCTAATTCCCATGCCCCGTCGAGACCAAGACTGTGGCGTGGTGTCAGCGGGACTTCGACGCGTCCTGCCTCGCTATCCTGGCGCGAGCGGACGTACGCGTAACTGGCAACCAACGAAAAATCGTCCGATGCCCAGACACCGAGTGCTTCGACTCCGGAGTTCGTCGTCGGATGCAGAAGATTTCCGATGACGTACTGATCCGTGCGCTCCACGTCGACCGGATTGACGATCCGGGATCGAAAGAGTGTCAAGGTGGTCGACAGCGGGCCGGTGACGTGCGTGAGATCGACGGACGCGCTCGTGCCCCGTTCCGCTTTCAACGGCGTCGGCTGCGTGAGCCGTGACAGGCCCGCCGCTTCAGTCTCCTCGGTGATCGCCGTCGACGGAAAGAAGCCGGTCCCGTACGAAAGACGGCTGGACCACGCGTGCTTCCGGAACAGGGCCGACACGCGCGGGCTCAGGAACGTCCCGTACTGATTCTGCCGGTCGAGCCGGGCGCTCGCAGACAGCGCCAGCCAGCGCGTGAGATCCACGTCGTCTTGAACGAACACACCCGGCGTGGAAAAGCTGTAGCCGAAGCGCGGCGTATCGATCGGCTGAAAGCGGTCGTAGTCGAACGCGAGGCCACCAACCAGAACGTGAGGCGCGAATGAACGTCTCGCCGTCACTTCGACGAACCCTGTGTCGTGGCGATCGCGCTCCGCGACTTCACCATAACGATGGTCCTGATGTTGCGACGACCACGAGCCGCGAACGTTCCACACGATCCCACTGGCTGCCGCGGCTTGAAAAACGGCACCTGCGTCGACCCGGCGCGTGTTTAGTGCTTCAATGTACGAGTTGCCATCCGGCAGGGTTTGAGCCGGCATCGTTCCACCAATCCGGTTCTCCCACGTCGCGCCGCCGGTGACAAACAGCGTACGACCCGCCCCATTGTTCCAGAACAGCCGAGGGCGTGCCACGCCACGCGTGTACTTCGGAAGATCCGCCCATTGATCGTCGTTCACATCACTTCGTGACTGCCCATTGCCACTGCCAACGAACGTCAGGCCCCAGTGGTCCGAGAGCGGCGTGGAGTACCACAACACGCCGTCCGTCGCGCCGCGGGACGATCGATTGACGACGATCTGCCGTTCCGTTTTTGCGGTCGGGATCTTCGAAACGAGATTCACTACACCGCTCATTGCGCCGGCGCCGTACAACGATGAGGCCACACCTTTGATCACTTCCACGCGGCCGAGATCAACCGGCGGAATCTGCATCAGCCCGAGCGATACCTGTTCGCCGAAGAGCGGCAGTCCATCGGACAGGAATCTTGTGTACCGTCCGCGCATCCCTTGAATGCGGATGCTGGCAGCGCCGAGCGATGGCGAGGTCGCCTGGACGCGCAAGCCTCCGGTTTCGTTCAGCAGCATGACGACGTCGCCGGGCGTCATCATGGTCTTTTCCTCGATCTCTTCCCGATCCACGACCTCGACGCGCATCGGTTGATCTTCGATGCCGCGATTGGTCCGCGTGGCCGACACGGTTACGTGCTCTTCGACGGTGACTTCGCGCACCAGATCGACAATGACTGGCTGTTCTTCGCTCGACCCGACGTCGACTTCCGCCGAAGCAGGAGCGTAGCCTGACTTCACGATCGTGAGCTGAACGCGACCGGGCGAAACGGAAATCATCACCGTTCCTTGTGAATCGGTCCGATAGCTTTTTCCGCTGACGACGACCTCCGCGTCAGCGATCGGCACCGCATTGGCTCGCACGGCGACTCGAAGCATCGCCTGCTGAGCGGCCACTGCCAGAGGCAGCAGGAAAATACAGATGGCGATGACTGCGGCACGCATACTCATTGGCTGCCAGATATTTTGTGCACTGAGAATGGAAAACTGTACGCCCGGGAACCTGAAGGAACCGTCGCGCCCAGTTTTGGCCCGCGGACTTTGCACCTCAGGCAGACGCTCTGCGCGCCGGAACCAATCCACGCAGCCACACACCGACCTTGCTCGTGCACGGCGGCAGCGGATCACATGCGAGCACGTACAGAACGATCGTTGTCAGGACGATGAGCATATAGGTCAGCGGCGCAAAGCGGACATGCAGCGTCACGTATGCGAGCCACATCGGATATGGCAGCACGATTGACAACGTGAGGAATGCGATGCGGAGCTGCGCGTCACGCAACCGCCGTGGATTTCTCAGTCCTTTGGCGACCCTCCGGTATGCTTCGGTCTCAGCGGTGTCGATCGAAGTCCTGAAAACGGTACGAGTCAGCACGAAGAAGACGCCACCGCAGAAGAATCCGACGAACATCCGCAGCGCCAGGTCGCCGCTCAAGAAGTACAGAACAGCGACCCAGATAAAGTAGAGGACGATGCTCAGATTGGTGAGCTGAAACGCGAGCCACACGTTCGTGCGGCCGGTCGCGGTCTGAAACCGGCGGCAGATCCATTCGATGAGGTTCAAAACGGCCGAATCGACATAGGTCATCTGATCTCGCGCGGCAAGGCGCCGACACCGATATTACCGCCGACACCACCCGCCGGGTCGCGCGTTGTTACTGGTCGTCTCGCAAAGGGGGCTCGCCGGTCCGAACCAGGGTGACCGACGATGGATCAGGCGCCAAGCGTCGCGACAAAGTCTTGTCCGATTTCATCGTCCGACTACTTTAGCCGTGAACGACAAAGAACAACGTCGTACGTTGTCACGACGGCTGCCCGCCACGCTACTACGTTGCAACCAGCACGCCGCGATGCAATCATGACACCCCGCAGGAGGATGCGTATGAATCCAACAGGAAGGTTTCTCCTTTCGATGATGACCCTGCTTGCATTAGCGCCGATCGCGGCGCAGCAGCCGGGCGGACAGCGCGGCGGGGCTCCCGCCGCACCAGCGATGACGTTAACGGTCGCTGGTTTTCCAGACGGCGGCGACATCCCCGTCAAGTTCACCCAGGCGGCGCCGGGCGTGGCGACAGGAGAAGGGCTGTCGCCCGCGATCAGCTGGACGAATCCGCCGCCTGGCACGCAGTCGTTCTTTTTGAACATGCACGACGAAGACGTGGCCCGCAACAAGACGACGGACGATCAGGCGCACTGGGTTGTCTGGAATATTCCGGCGACGGCCACCGGCTTGCCGGAAGGGGTGCCGAAGGGACCGAAACTCGCCAACGGCGCGTTTCAAATCAGCGCGACTGGACAGATGTACCGCGGCCCTGGTGCCGGCGCAAACGGTCCCAAACATCACTACATGTTCGAAATCTACGCGCTGGACACGATGGTCAATGTGCAGCCGACCAGCGATGCCTTTGAAACGCGCGCGAATGTGATGAAGGCCATCCAGGGACACGTGCTCGGAAAGGCAGTGTACGGCGGGCTCTTCAGGCGGCCGCAATAGCGACGCCGTCACAAAAACCAGATCGGCAGCCCGTGGCTGGTCTCTGTCGTTTGCGTCACGGCCGCGGGTGATTTTCACCGTTCGTTGTGAACGCTGGTATGGTTATGGGCTGCGATCTCTATCAGGAGACGAGAACATGCGAACAAGAATGGCAAGGCTTCTAGTGGTCCAGGTGGCCATCCTGGGTCTGGCAGCGAGCAGCGCACTCGCTCAGGATCGCGGCGCCGGGGCAGGCGCCGCAGGCCAGGGTGCGCGCGGCGGCGGAGGAAGAGGCGGCGGGCTTGTGACGATCGCGGTCACCTCGACGTCGTTCGCGGACGGCGCGGAAATTCCGGCGAAGTACACGGGGGCCCAGGGAGTGTCGCCGCAGCTGAGTTGGAGCGGTGCGCCCGCGGGGACCGCGAACTACGTGCTCATCATGCACGACGTGGACGTGGCGATTCCGGCCGGCAGCCTCCATAACGACATTACCCACTGGGTGGTGTGGAATATTCCCGGATCGACGACTTCCATCCCAGAAGGCGGGCCGGTGCCATCAGGCGCCAATCAAGTCAGCATGCGCGGGCCGCAGTACATGGGTCCGGCGCCACCTCCCGGCCATCCGTTCCATCACTATATCTTTGAGATTTACGCGCTGAACGCACCGCTTGATGTCGCGGCCGGCGGTTCGCGCGCGGATGTAGAGAAGGCGATGGAAGGAAAAATCATCGCCCGCGGCGCGTACGTCGGCCGCGCCAAGCCCGCGCAGTAAGTCATCCAACCTGCGGCGGTGGCACTGCGCGCGCCGCCGCGGGTTTTGCCCAAGCTCAAGCTTTACCACCGAGAACACAAAGGACACGGAGCTTTAATCGCGCTCGGCATTTTTTCCGTGTCCTTGTATGTTGAGCCGACCCAAGAAATCCTCCCAGGCCGTCTGGCCCTAGACGTCGCCCGCGACAACCGGCGCGCGTGCGAGTTGCAGCCGTCAAGCGGGCACGACCAGGGTTGTACCTCGCCGCCTTACAATTCCAGCGTGCGGCCCGGAATGATGCTCGACCCTGGTACTCGGCTCGGTCCGTACGAAATCCAGTCCGTCCTCGGGGCCGGCGGCATGGGCGAGGTCTATCAAGCACGCGATGACCGGCTTCACCGTGAAGTCGCCATCAAGGTCATGAACGCGGAGTTGACCGACTCGCCGCAGGCGCGGGACCGCTTCCAACGCGAGGCTCGCGCCGTCGCGGCCCTGCAACACCCCAACATCTGTACCGTCTACGACGTCGGCGAGACTGAGACGGGACGCGCGTTTCTCGTCATGGAGCTCCTGCAGGGCGAAACGTTGCAGCAGCGGCTGGCACGCGAGCGGCCCGACATCTCCGCCGTGATAGATCTGGGCGCCGCACTCGCGGACGCCCTCGATGCTGCGCATCGCACCGGCATCGTCCATCGTGACATCAAACCGGCCAACATCATCCTGACTGAGCGCGGCCCGAAGATCGTCGACTTCGGCCTGGCCAAATCGGTGACGCCGGCAGCCGCGGCCATGACCACAACGGCCGCTGGATCGCCGGTCACCCAGCCGGGCGCCACGGTCGGCACGCTCGCCTACATGTCGCCCGAACAGTTGCGCGGCGAGGAACTGGACGCGCGGACCGACATCTTTTCGTTGGGACTGGTGCTGTACGAGGTGGCCACCGGATGGCCGGCGTTTGACGGCGCGACCGGTCTGATGATCGCCGCCGCGATCTTGCACGACAGTCCGCCCGCGCCGCGCGCGGTCCGGCACGAGCTGCCCGAGCGACTCGAAGCGATCATCGTCAAGGCATTGGAGAAGGATCGCCGCTTGCGGTATCAGAGCGCCGCCGACCTCCGCGCCGATCTCGAACGCGCGAAGCGGACAAGCGATGCCGCTCGGGACGGCATTTCTGTAACTGAGGCTCCGCTTCGGAACGTCGGACGACCGCGGCGCGTGCTGTGGGGCGTTGCGGCCGTCATTATTGCGAGCGCAGTGGCCGGAGGTTACTACGTTAACCACCGCCGGCCTGTGCTTACGAATCGCGACACGCTGGTGCTCGCCGATTTCGTAAACACCACGGGTGACTCGGCGTTTGACGATACGCTGCGCCAGGGTCTCGCCGTCCACCTCGCGCAGTCTCCCTTCCTCAGTCTCGTGTCGGATCAGCGCGTCCAACACACGCTCAGGCTGATGGGGCAACCGCCGGGCACACGATTGACGTCGGAAGTCGCGCAGGAGATCTGCGAGCGAACGGCGAGCGCCGCTATCCTGGGCGGATCGATCGCAAGGCTGGGAAGTCAGTATGTGCTCGGGCTGCGCGCGACGAGTTGCACCGGCGACGTCCTGGACCAGGAGCAGGTGCAGGCGGCACGGACCGAGGAGGTCCTCGACGCTCTGAGCCGCATTGCCGGACGTTTCAGAAACCGAATCGGCGAATCGCTGGCCACGATCGAAAAGCACGATGTCCCGCTCGCGGAGGCGACCACGGGATCCTTCGAGGCGTGGCGGGCTTTTAGTGCAGCATCGACGATGCTTCGCAAAAACGATTTCGGAGGTGCGGTACGCCTGTTCCAGCGGGCCGTCGAGATTGATCCCAGATTCGCGTTAGCGTATTCGGAACTCGGCTTCACCTATCAGCTGATGAATGCATCGAGCCGAGCAGTCGAGAGCAATCGAAAAGCGTACGAGTTGAGGAACCGCGTCAGCGAACGCGAGCGTTTCTATATCACCGCCACTTACGACGTGGTGGTCACCGGCAATCTCGAGCGCGCGCTGCAGACGTGTGAGTTGTGGAAACAGACCTATCCGCGCGATCTGCAGGTGTACGGCTATCTCGGAGCGTTTCTCTACCCGACGTTTGGCCTGTTCGACAAGGGCGCAGCAGCCGCGAAAGCGATGATCGACATCGATCCGGATTTTGCGGTCGGATACCTGCAGCTCGGATTCAATGAGCAGTTCGGCGGGCATCTCGCCGAAGCCGAGAACACGTTCCGTCAGGCCGCCGAGCGCAAGCTGGAAATGCCGGAGATGGCTGTGCAGCGTTACGACATCGCGTTCTTGAAAGGCGATCAGTCCGCGATGGATCGTGAGACCGCGATCGCCGCTTCCCCCGACGCGGGCGATCTGATTGCGGGACGACAAGGATATGTTCTCGCTTATGGCGGACACCTGAGTCAGGCGAGAGCCCAGGCTCTCAATACGGCGGCAGCTGCTAGCCGCTCACAAGAACCTTTCAAAGCGGCTATCTGGCGAATTGGTCCGGCGCTGTGGAACGGATTCGTTGGGAACAAGTCGGCCGCGGCCGAGGACGCAGCGGCCGGCCTGGGGCTGTCGATGGATCGTGATGCTGCGTACGGCGCAGCGTTTGCTCTGGCGCTTGCCGGCGAATCATCGCGCGCCGGGTCGATCGCCACCGATCTTGCGACGCGGTTTCCCGAGGACTCAGAGGTGAGGCTGGTGTACGTACCGGTAATTCGCGCGCTGATCGCCGTCGATCACGGCGCGCCCGAGCAGGCGATTACGCTCCTGCAAGCTGGTGCGTCCTACGATTTTGGGACTCCGCTCAGCAGCGCTCCGGGATTTTTCGGAATCCTCTATCCCGTGTACGTGAGGGGCCTCGCGTATCTCGCGGCACATCAGGGCGTGGAGGCCGCTCGTGAATTTCAGACGATTCTCGATCATCGGACGACCGTGGTCAGCGATCCGATCGGCGTCCTGGCGAGGCTGCAACTCGGACGTGCGTTGGCGTTGGCCGGTGACAAGGCCGCAGCGCGACGCGCGTACGAAGATTTCTTGACCGTGTGGAAGGACGCCGATGAAGAGATTCCGATCTTCCGTCAGGCCCAATCGGAGTACTCCAGCCTGCGGTGAACCAGCGGTCATCGCAGCGCGTGAACTACCACTGAGCTAGTGGCCGCAGGCTCTTGGCGCCGGCCCGGTCATCGAGACACAAATAGGAACATTCACCGTCGATTCTGCGTCGTTAGCGTTTGAAGGGAGGCACTGTCATGAAACGCCTGACGCGCTCTCGAGCCAATGGCAAAATCGCCGGGGTCTGCGCGGGCCTGGCCGATTACTTCGAGGTGGACGCCACATTCGTCCGCGCCACCTGGGTCGCCCTTTCCATCGTCCCCGGCGCCGTGATCGGCGGCATCATTGCCTACTTGCTCGTGTGGATGGTGATGCCCGAGGGGTCGGCGACCGTCGCCGAAACCGGCAGGCCGCGTCTGACGCGCTCGGTCACCAACGCAAAGCTCGCGGGTGTTTGCGGCGGCCTGGCAGAGTACTTCGATGTGGACGCAACGGCGATTCGCGTCCTATGGATCGTGCTGACCGTTATCCCCGGGTGCCTCTTCGGTGGCGTGCTGGTGTATCTCGCCGCCTGGATCCTGATTCCAAAAGGACCGTCCGTTGAAGCGATAGTCGCAACGCCAGCCGCGTCCGCGTAGAGCGCTACCAAAGGAATAGCCGACGCAATCACGGATGAATCTTTATGGACGTCTGAGGTATCGTGCCCATGCGAAAGCGCCGGACCTGCAAGGGTCTCGCTGAACGCGCTCTCCCAGGAGGCCAGCATGTTTGCCGTTGTCGTTCACGTTCGTATTGCGTCCGGTCAAGTGGACCCCTCTCGCGAAGCGTTGAAGAATCAGGTCATCCCACGTGTCCGTCAGGCGCCGGGATTTGTGAAGGGTTATTGGACCGCGAGCGCCGACGGCACGAACGGCGACTCCATGGTCGTGCTCAAGACAAAGCAGGATGCCGAGCAGGTCGCAGCCATGGCGCGCAACCAGCCACCGCCACCGGGAGTCACCATCGAAAAGGTCGAAGTGCGCGAAGTCATTGCGGAGGCCTAGGGGCGTCTTCGATTGAAGTCCACGGTGAGCGCGCGCTGAAGGCGATCGGATGGCTCGAAGGTTTGTCGGCCGCCTTGTAGTTGCGCGCGCTCGGAACCGCGGCTCTTCCGCGTTCCTCTACTTCTTCGGGCTGAGCGTCTTGTAGACCGCTTCGACGAACATGTCGGTCGTCCACGGGCCTGATGTGGACCCGTACCGGCCGTCCCAGGGGAACGTCGGCTTCGCTGCCTTCACTTGCTCGAGCGTCATACCCTTCTTGATCATGTCCTGCGTGAGGTCGCGGATGATCGTGAGCATGTCGCGGTAATACGCAACGTCGGACATGTCGCACAGACGGCCGTGTCCAGGAACGATCATCGTGCCGCCCTGGGACCGGAAATCAGCGAAGGCGAGATCGAGAATCTTGTTGAGCGCCCCGATTACCCCATTGATCGTGCCGCCGTTAGCGACCTCGATCACCGGGTACGCACTCTCCATGAAGATGTCGCCGGTGGCAATCACGTCTGCGTGCCGGAACCACACGATGCTGTCTCCGTCGCTGTGAGCGGCGGGCATGTAGATCAGCTCGATCTGCTCCCCGCCGCGGTATTCCGCGGCGAGCTTCTTGTAGTCGACGTGATAGGTCTCGTTCGGCCACGCGTTTTCAGGCGCCGCGGCGACTTGTCCCGTCGGCGCGCTGATCCGCGTCAACACCTTTTCATGCGCAATCACCATGGGACCTTCGCCGGCGACGATCTCGAAGGGCAGCCGGCGTCCCGCGTTGTGCAGCTTTTCGTTGCCGCCAACGTGGTCGGGCGTTCCGCTGGTATTGATGATGTTGGCGATCGGCTTCGGCGAGAGCTGCCTGATGGCCTCGAGCACCTTGTCGGCCATCGCCGTGCTGCCGGTGTCGACGACCACGGCGCCCAGGTCGAAAGGCATCACCGTGATGTTGCCGCCTGCGCCAGTCACCATATAGATGTTCGGGCGCACTTTTGTCACTCGCAGCTGACCCTGGCCGGCGGTATTTTGCGCAGCCTGCGTCGGAGCGGCACCGCGTCCGCCGGTCGCGCCACGCTGCGCCGACACTGTTACGGATGCGGTGAGCGCGAGGGCGACGATCGCCGTCCTGTTCGCGGTCACTGCACACCCGCCTGTCTCAACTTCGTGCGGTACTCCGGATAGGTCGTCTCGGCGCCCCCCTTGACGGCCTCGATCGGCAGGTTGTGTTTCTTGGCGAAGTCCTCGAGGTCCTTCTGCGCCTGTTCGCGCGAACGATGTGGCACCCACCCGCGCGGATGATCGGTTTCCTCGCCGATCTCGCACAGCACCGGCGCTTCGGTGCCTTTCAGATCAAGCGCAAAGTCTGTGGACTGAATGAACGGTTCCTCGTAGTAAATCGGGTCAGTCACGATCTGGACGATGGTCAGGAAATCGCCGTGCCGCATGATGTGCTCGACCATCGTCGCGCGATCGCTGTGCGGCACGCCGTTCCGTTTCAGGATGTACTCCTTCAGATGCGTAGTCGTCACTGTCAGGATGTCGCCTTCCCACTTGCCGGTGGAGAAGCCTGCCCACGTGTGCGGCGCGTCGTCCGAGGGGTGCGGCCGTCCGTCCATCCAGATCACGCGGTCGATCAGGTTCTGGAAGTTGATGTGATACGCGATCGTCTCACCCGTGACCGGCTCGACGTCCCTGGTGATGTGGGCGGGATAGACGCTGCGCCAAATGTTCGGCGAGGTGTGCGGGCGGCACTGCCACTCGTCGAGGCCGTAGAGCGCCGCGTCCCAGAGATCGGCGCGCTGCCGTGCCGCCTCGTTCAACGGCGTACCGGTGTAGTCACCCAACTCTTCGCCCTGGGTGCGTCCGTACGAATCTTCGTGTTGCCGGTTGGCCCAGTGACCGGTGATGTCCATGACTGGTGCGCCGAATCCCTGAGCGAAGGCCGGCGCGGCCGCGATCGTGAACGACATCGCCAACATCCCGATGGAGCAATGCGCGAAAGGATTCCTGTTCATCAGTTCACCAAGACCCGAGCACATTCTACCGCCCGAGCTGTGGCGTGAAATCAGCATTCTGGCTGGATAATGCTGACCAATGCTTCCATGTTCTTTGCAGCCCCGCCCTCGTGCAGGTCGTTATCAAATCATGACGCCGATCGGTGCCGGCGATCCGCCGTCGCGCTTCCGGAGTACGGCGGGTCTCGTCCGCGGTCGCCGCGAAGCCGGGGGACCGCGCCGGAATTCGGCCCGAGCGCAGCCCGAGCAAAGGCCAGCCGAAGCCCAACACGAAGGACCTCGCCGATGATCGGGCGAAGGATTCGTGATTACGAGGTCCTCGGCAAATTGGGCGCAGGCGGAACGCCTTCGTTCGGATTGATTTGCGTCCGCACTTCGGCGAGTCTCGCCGATGCCAAGGAGCGGCGATGCAGCTAGGCGCAAGAATCGGAGCCTACGAAGTCATCGCGAAACTCGGCGAAGGCGGAATGGGCGAAGTCTATTGCGCCAACGACACCGATTTGAAGCGTCAGGTGGCGCTCAAGGTGTTGCCGAATGCGGTCGCGTCAGACGTGGATCGGCTCGCACGGTTGCAGCGCGAGGCGGAAGTCCTGGCGTCGCTCAACCATCCGAACATCGCCCACATCTACGGACTCGAACGGGCGGATGGAGTGCTCGCGCTGGTGATGGAGTTCGTCGAAGGTGCCACGCTCGCTGACCGCATCGCCGAAGGCGCGCTGCCGCTCGGCGAGACAGTGGCCATCGCGCGACAGATCGCGGACGCCCTCGAAGCGGCGCACGAACGGAGTGTCGTTCACCGCGACCTGAAGCCCGCGAACATCAAGATCCGACCCGACGGTACGGTGAAGCTGCTGGACTTCGGACTGGCGAAAACGATGGACGGAACCGCCGGGTCAGGACGGTCCGTCGCGGATCTCAGTCAGTCTCCGACGCTCGCGTCACCTGCCCCCTTCGACTCTCGCTCAGGGTGGCCCAAGCAACGTCGAGGGCCATTCACTCAAGCCGGCAGCATCCTGGGCACGGCCGCCTATATGTCGCCCGAGCAGGCGAAAGGAAGACCGGCAGACACGCGAACCGACATCTGGGCCTTCGGCGTTGTGCTTGTCGAAATGACGACCGGCCGCAGGCCGTTCGAAGGGGACACCATTTCGGACACGATAGCGGCGATTCTGACGCGCGAGCCGGATCTCACCGCGGTCCCGCCATCGCTTCAGCGTCTCGTGCGCTTGTGCCTCACCAAAGATCCGAGCGCACGGTTGCGGCACATTGGCGATGCGCTGGCGCTCGTCGATAACCAGTCGTCAATTACCACGCCGGAACGCCCTCAACGTCGTTTCGGAGTGTGGGCTATGGTGACAGCACTCGCTGCCGCCGTCGCAGTGGGCGGCCTCGTCTCGTGGCCATTGAGTCGGCCGCGCGCCGTCATCGAACCGGTCACGAGGTTCTACGTGGACGCACCAGCCGGCGCGGCATTCAATTACACCTATACCGCATCGGCCATCTCGCCTGATGGCCGACAGATGGTCTTTCGAGTCGCGACGGCGAATGAAGCGCCCGCGTTGTGGCTGCGGCCGCTCGACGCACTTACCGGAAAACGTATGGCCGGAACGGACGGAGCGGATTTTCCGTTCTGGTCGCCAGACGGCCGATCGATCGCCTTTTTCGCCGCGGGGAAACTCAAGCGCGTCGATGTTTCGAGCGACGCGCCGATCGTGATCTGCGAGGCCTCTGACGCGGACTCGACGTTGACAAGCGGATCGTGGAATCGCGATGGCGTGATCATCTTCGGCGCGCCACAGGGCCTCTATCGTGTCAGCGCCTCAGCCAGCACACCCACGCTGATCGCCGCGGTCAACACCGCCGCAGGTGAAACAGGGTTCGGGTCGCCGCAGTTCCTACCTGACGGCAATCGCTTTCTGATGTTCGTCAGGAGCGAGGATCGGAAGCGCGCGGGTTACTACCTGAGTTCGCTCTCGCACCCGGACCAGAGAACCCTCGTCTTCCCCACAGGAAGCAAGGCGATCTTTGTCGGCAATGAAACCTCTGCTTTGAGTGAACTGCTGTACCTCCAGGATCGAACACTGCTGGCAAGGCACATCGATCAACGAAGTCTCAGCTTCACCGGCGATCCAGTGCCGATCGCCTCCGATATTGCGAGGTTTCCACCAGGTTTTCACGCCAGCTTCTGGTCGTCAGCGGCCGGCAACCTGATTGCGTATCGCACCGAGGCTTCCGACAAACCTCGTCTCACCTGGATCGACACCGACGGAAAACGCCGATCGGCGTCGGGCACTGAGGATTTCTACACACACGTTCGCGTATCGCGCGATGGGACGCACGCCGCCGTCGAGCTTGGCGACGGGGCGGGGAACATCGATGTCTGGACGTGGGACTTCGCGCGGCGTGTGAAAACACGACAAACCTTTGATCCCGCACCCGATCGCGCACCGACGTGGGCACCCGATGGTCACGACATCGCCTTCAGCTCGCGGCGCACCGGCGTCTGGCAAATCTTCCGAAAAAACGTCAACAGCGGAGAGGCTGAGCAGCAGTTGACGACTACGCCTGGAGACAAAATCGTTCCGGAGTGGAGTCGTGATGGG
>Ga0070681_10004030_pt1 | contig 13860 bp, 17 predicted proteins | sample KBSC83BmetaG_FD_65650 | JGI IMG/M metagenome (GOLD analysis project Ga0070681, IMG submission 65650) | Corn rhizosphere microbial communities from Kellogg Biological Station, Michigan, USA - KBS C8-3B metaG | ecosystem: Host-associated > Plants > Roots > Rhizosphere | place: USA: Michigan... | reverse complement strand
GTCGAGAAAGACCGGAAGTTGATCGAAAGCCGCGGAACTCCGCGATTCGGCATGACAATGCCGTGCCGTTTGGTGGCCGCAGAGAGGAACGGCTGCCTTCCGAGGGGCGTTAGTCGGTGAGACAGATTTCCTCACGAGTATTCCTACGAGTATTTCCGATGATCGGCGAGCGAAGCGAATTACTGGTGCGTCTGCTGCGATATCACGCCCTCGTCCGCGGCTCGGCGGACAGCCAGGCGCGTGAGGCGCTGCGTTCGGCCATCGCCGGGATCGAGCGCCGCCTGGCCGAGCTGGACGAGTCGTCGCTGCCCAGCCCCAGCCGTCGCGATCGGCAACCGCGGGTTTCGCGCGTGCGCTGAGCTGCGGCGCGCGGGCGATTTCCTTCCGTGCCGGGCTGATCTAGTCTCCCGCCTGGCTTTGCCTGAGCGAGGATGGTCATGGCGCTGGATGTGCGGCTGGTGCCGCTGCTCAAGGACAATTACGCCTATCTCTTGCGCGACGGAGCATCCGGCAAGACGGCAATCGTCGATCCGTCCGAGGCGGCGCCCGTGCTGCGGCTCCTCGATGAGCTCGGCTGCAAGCTCGACTATATCCTGAACACGCACCACCATCCCGACCATAGCGGCGGCAATGTCGGCATCAAGGAGGCGACCGGTGCGACGGTCGTCGGGCCGCAGGCCGACAGGGAGCGCATTCCGGCGATCGATGTGGCGCTCGCCGATGGCGAGCATTTCCGGCTCGGCGAAGCCGATTCCGAGGTGATGGACATACCGGGCCATACGCGCGGCCATATCGCCTTCTGGTTCGGCGGCGATAATGTCGTGTTCTGCGGCGACACGCTGTTCGCGCTCGGCTGCGGCCGCACCTTCGAGGGCACGGCCGAGCAGATGTGGACCAGCCTGAAAAGGCTGCGCGCCTTGCCGCCCGCGACGCGCATCTATTGCGGCCATGAATACACCCAGGCCAACGCCCGCTTCGCGCTGACGGTCGAGCCCGCCAACCCGGCGCTGAAGGCGCGCGCCGCCGAGATCGACCGGTTGCGCGCCGCCGGACAGCCGACCATTCCCTCGACCATTGCCGAGGAGCGCGCGACCAATCCGTTCCTGCGCGCCGACCAGCCCGAGGTCGCCACGGGAATAGGCCTCGCCGGCCGCGATCCCGTCGCCGTCTTCGCCGAGACGCGACTCCGCAAGGACAGTTTCTGAGCGGCGTCGCCGCTTATTTCAGGTCGACGAAAATCATCTGCGCGAGCCCGGCCGCGACGCAATCATAGATGCGGCGCGTGGCCTCGGCGCGCTTGGCCGCGTCGCGCGTGTGAAAGTCGAAAAGGCCGGCATCGGTCCAGGCATGCATCAGCTGGTAGCGGTCATAGACCCCCACGTCGTTCTGCTCGGCGACCTCGCGCAGCGCGTTGAGGTAGGGGTCGAAATTGATGACCGAGCTGGTGCGCGGCGAATATTGCATGTCGATCAGGATGAGATCGATCTTGGCCGCGCGCAGGGCCTCGATGCCGGACTGGACGGCCTCGCCGAAAGCTTCGACATTGCTGCCGATCGCGGCCTCATGCGTGCCGGTTTCCCACAAGACGAGACTCGGCTTGAGATCGAGCACCTCGCTATGGATGCGCTTGACCATGGCGGCCGTGCTGTCACCGACCACGCCCTTGTTGATCACCTGCCAGCGCGCCGCCGGCAGGCCGTACTGCAGCCAGGCGGCCAGCCGGTCGGGATAGGCCTGGCCCGCCGGCACGGCGCGGCCGAGCGTGCCGCCGCCGCCCAGCGCCACGATGCGCACCTCGTCGCCCGCTGCCAGCTTCGCCTTGATGGCGGGCAGCGGCGCAGGGTCGGGCTTCAGCTCGTCGGGCACCGGACAGGGCGCGGCGAGCTGCGCCATCGCCGGCCCGGCGAGGCAGGCGAGCAGCAGCGACGCTGCGAGACAGAGACCTTTTCCTACCCCCCTCATGGCGCGACGACCTTGCCCGTTCGCGCGGCGCCGCCGCTCGTACCGGCCGAGGGCCCGGGTGGCCCATCGGCCCGCACGAAATGCGGCAGCCGCCCCTCGTTCTTGTACCAGGTGATCAGGACGGCCAGTCCGATCATTGCCGTGAATCCTACAGCAACGACGGCCATCTGCAACGATAGCGGGCCGTCGGTCTCGGCCAGCAGGAAATGGCCGAGCACCGACAGCAGGATGCCCAGGCAGAAAACCGGCAGCGAATTGCGGCCGCACAGCAGCACCGGCCAGGCCCAGCGGCTCTTGAGGAACCGCGCATCGCGCGGGACGAGGGTGGTGGCGACGATGGCCAGCGCCAGGAAATTGACCAGGCGCGGCAGGGCCAGGCTGGTCTTGTCGACCTGGCGGACGAACAGGGCGGGAATGCCGTGCCAGACCTCGTGCAAGCTCCAGCTTGCCGCGAAGATGGTGCACACCGCGAAGACCGCGAAGCCGAGCTGCGTCACCCAGCGCTCGCGTGTCAGCATGTCACGGCCATGCCGCTCGGCGTAGCCGAGTGTCGCGCCCATCACGAACAGGAACTGCCAGGCCAGCGGGTTGAAAAACCAGGAATGCCCCTCGGGATAGGCCGGCAGGTCCATCTTGGTGATGCGCACGACGATGTAGAGCGCCGCCGACGGGATGAGCGCCAGCCACAGGTTGCGGCGCAGCAGGAACAGCACCAGCGGCAGGAAGAGCAGCAGCACGATGTAGAGCGGCAGGATGTCGAGGAACGGCGGCTGGAACTCGAGCGTCAGCGCCTTGCCGATGGCGATGTGCGGCTCGGCCAGGAAATCGCCGACGCGCAGCTCGTCGTTGAACAGCGGATTATCGAACTGCTGCACCGAATAGGAGACTTCCGCCATGAACACCATGAACATGGCGATATGGGCGATATAGAGCTGCCAGACGCGGCGCAGGATCTGGGCCGAGCCGAAGGCCCAGCCCTTGACCTCGCCGGTGCGGCTATAGACCTGCGCCGCGGTAAAGCCGGAGATGAAGATGAACACCTCGGCCGCGTCCGAGAAGGCGAAGGCGCGCAAGGTGAAGTTGCCGAGGATGTTCTCGGGAATGTGGTCGATGAAGATGAGGAACAGCGACAGGCCCCGGAAGAAGTCCAGCCGGACGTCGCGTGTGCTCGGCTTGCGGCTCTCGGTCATCGATCAACCCAACATGTACTGTCCGCCATTGACCGTGATGGTCGAGCCGGTGATGAAGCTCTGCGTGTCGTCGGAGAGGAACAGGACGGCGCGCGCCACGTCCTCGGCGGTGCCGAGCCGCCCGGCCGGGATCGTGCCGATGATCTTCTTCAGCACCTCCTGGGGCACGGCGGCCACCATCTCGGTGTCGACATAGCCCGGCGCCACCACATTGACGGTGATGTTCTTGGCAGCGCATTCGAGCGCCAACGCCTTGGTGAAGCCGATGATGCCGGCCTTGGCGGCGGCATAGTTGACTTGGCCGTACTGGCCGCGCTGGCCGTTGACCGAGCCGATGCTGATGATGCGGCCGAAGCCGCGCTCGCGCATGCCCTCATAGACGGCGCGCGTCATGGCGAAGCAGGAGCCGAGATTGGTGTTGATGACCTCGTCCCATTGCTGGTCGGACATCTTGTGGAAGGTCGCGTCGCGGGTGATGCCGGCATTGTTGACCAATATGTCGACCGGCCCGAGCTTCGCCTCGACCTCCTGCACGCCCTTGCGGCAGGCCTCGGGGTCGGCGGCATCCCATTTGAGGGTGGTGATGCCGGTCTCGTCGCGAAAGCGCTGCGCCTTTTCCTCGCTCGCGAGATAGGTCGCGGCCACCGCGACGCCCTTCTCCTTGAGCGAGCGGGCGATTGCCGCGCCGATGCCGCGCGTGCCGCCGGTCACCACAGCCACTCGTGCCATGTCGTCCTCCCCTCTTTTCTTGTCATGTCATCCGCTGCTCAGCCGGCGCTGTCCTCGGCCAGCAAGGTCTTGGCGTCGACGCCGATATAGGTGCCGACATCGCGGCCGAGGCAGATGTCGCGGATGCGGCCGGGCTGATCGAAATTGAACAGGTGGATGGGCAGCGCGTGGTCGCGCGCGAGCAGCATGGCCGACTGGTCCATGACCCTGAGGTCGCGCTGGATCACCTCGTCGAAGGTGAGGCTGCGATAGCGCTTGGCTTTGGGGTTGGTCTTGGGATCGTCGGTGAAGACGCCGTCGACGCCGTGCTTGGCGGCGAGGATGGCGTCGCAGCGCAGCTCGAGGGCGCGCTGCACGGCGGGATAGTCGGTGGTCACATAGGGCTGGCCGATGCCGCCGACCAGGATCACGATCGAGCCCTTGTCGAGATGGCGGTCGGCGCGCAGCCGGATATAGGGCTCGGCGATCTGGTTGATCGAGATCGCCGTCATCACGCGCACGTCGGTCTGGATGCGGGCATTGATCGCGGCGCGCAGCATGACGCCGTTTATCACCGTGCCGAGCATGCCCATATTGTCGGCTTCCGCCCGCTCGATGTGCCATTTCGCCGCGACATTGCCGCGGAAGATGTTGCCGCCGCCGACCATGATGGCGACGGCACAGCCGAGATCGACGGCCGACAGGATCTGATCGACGATATGCTCGATCGCCGCCTGGTCGAAGATCGTGTCGCTGCCGGCCATGGCGCCGCCGCTCAGCTTGATCATGATGCGGCGGTAGCGCGTGGCCTTGTCGGCTCCTTGATCCATGGCGGGGCTTTCCGGGCTCTCTGAAGCGGGCGGGCAAGCTAGTATCCCCGAGGCGGTGCCTCGCGCAAGCTCAGCAAAGGTGCAAACGCTAAAGGTGCAGACGATCAAGAGGCGATCGGCTATAAGGGGCCTGCCTCAGACAGCAAGCAGATGCGGGCCCTCTTCGTCACGCTCCTCACCACGGGGGGAGCCCAGATCGCCAACCTGGTCAGCAGCGTGCTGGCCGCCCGGCTGCTGCTCCCGGAAGGCCGCGGCGAGTTCCAGGCGGCGTGGCTGTGGCCGACCACGGTCGCCTATCTCGTGCTGTTCGGCCTCAATGATTCGGTCCTCTATTTCAGCGCCAGCCGCAGCGAGAAGCCGCGCGCGATCTTCGCGTCCGGCCTGCTGATCGGCACGGTGCTGTCGCTCGCCGCCGCCGGCATCACCTATTTCCTGGTCATCCCCTGGGCCTATCAGGGCTACCGGCCGGAGGTGCGCGACCTCGCCGTCCTGATGATGCTGCTCATTCCCTGCCACATCATCACCCCGGTCTTCCTCGAGCTCCTGCGCGGCCAGCACCGGATGGTGAGCTGGAACCTGCTGCGGCTGAGCCTCGGCATTGCCTATCTCTTGTTCATCCTGCTGTTCTTCGCCGCCGGCCGGGCCGACATCATGAGCTTCGGCCTCGCCTATCTCGGCGCCCATGCGGTGCCGCTGGTGCTGGCCCTCTGGCTGACGCTCGATGCCGGCTGGGGCTCGCTCGCCCCGTCGCGCCGCACGCTGCGGCGCCTGCTCGGCTTCGGCGCCAAGGTCCATTCGGGGGCGGTGGTCAACCAGCTCAACGGCCGCATCGACCAGATGCTGGTGGCGACCGTGCTCGACGAGACGGCCCTCGGCCTCTACGGCTCGGCCCTGGCGCTGAGCCAGGCCACGCCCACCCTCGCCAACTCGATCGGCCTCGTCGCCTATCCGCGCGCCTGCGCCGAGCCCGACCATGCGGGGCGTGCCACGATCATCGGCCTCTATCTGCGTCTCACCGTGCTGCTCATGCTGAGCACGACCGTGGTCCTCTATCTGCTGGCGCCGTGGATCGTCGGTCTGCTCTATGGCAAGAGCTTCATGCCGGCGGTGCCGGTGTTGCGGGTGCTGCTGCTCGGGGTGACGCCGCTCGCCATCCGCGAGCTGTTCAACACGGCCTTCAAAGCCTTCGAGCGGCCGCTCTCCTCGACCAAGGGCGAGGTGATGGCGCTGATCGTGAATGCCGGATGCCTGGCGCTGCTGGTGCCGTGGTTCGGCCTGCTCGGTGCCGCCTGGGCCTTCGTCATCGTGCGCTGGACCTCGATCCTCTATCTCGGCTGGCTGGTGAACCGCGATCTCGGTCTCGGTCTGGTCGATCTTTTCATGCCGCGCCACACCGACTGGATCCGCGCCAAATCCGCGCTTCGCACCCTGTGGCAGGGAATCGGCGCGAAGCCGGCGCAATAGAGGCTACAGCTCGCCGGTGCCCAGCAGCCGCTCGATCTGCACCGGCTGCTCGATCGCGATCGCCAGCCCGCCGACCGGCGGGCCCTGCCGCTCGACCCAGCCGCGGGCGCGGATGCGCATGCCGACGAGCGCCGGTAGATCGTAGCCCAGCGCACGGAAGCGCGCGCGGGCCGCGCCGTCGATCGTCAAGGTCGCGTCGCGCCGCGGATCCTCACCGAAGCGGATGAGGGTGCGCGCACCGGCGCGCTCGACGCGCGCGACGACGCCGCTCACGATGGTGAAATCGTCGATCGAGCGCTGCAGGTCGCCCGGCCGTCGCACGGCAAAGGCGCGATCGGCCCATAGCCCGCGATGATGGTCGCGCGCGGTGCGCTCGGCCGTGTACATGGCGCCCGATTCCTTGGGCGGCGACAGTCCGGGGTCGAAGCGCGCGAGGCCTTGCGCCAGCAGGATCGCCTGCAGCAGGCGGCCGGCGGCATCGCGCACTTCCGCCGGCAGCCTGCCATAGCGGTCGGCGGTGCGGCTGCCGAGGTCGATCTCGAGCGGCTTGCCGACCGCGAGGGCGGCGAGCGCCGCGGCGGCGCGCTGGCCGATGCGTTCGGCCGCCGGATTGGGAAAGCGCATGCCGGCCGGCGGCACCAGCAAGCCGACCAGACGCACCTCGCGCCCGTCCTCGAGGAGCAGCGTGGCGCCGTCCGGCGCCGCGCGGGCGCGTACCGTTTGCCCCCAGCACGGTACTGCTGAAGCCAGACCCGCGGCGATCAGCACTGTCAGCAGGAGGCCGCGGACCGGCCGCCGCCGGTTTACAGATCGGACAAACACGTTAGTCTCTAGGCCGGCCGGGGCGAGCCCGGCGTTGCGGAGTCGGGAATGCGGACGGAACTCTATCCTGCCATCGAGCCCTATGACAGCGGCATGCTGGCCGTCGATTCCCGGCACACGCTTTATTGGGAGCAGTCCGGCAACCCGCGCGGCGTTCCCGTCCTCTTCCTGCATGGCGGACCGGGCGCCGGCGCCTCGCCGACCCACCGCCGCTTCTTCGATCCGCTCTTCTACCGCATCATCATCTTCGACCAGCGCGGCGCCGGCCGCTCGACGCCGCTGGGCGAGACCATCGACAATACGACGCCGCATCTCGTCACCGACGTCGAGGCGGTGCGCGAGCGGCTCGGCATCAGCCGCTGGCTGGTGTTCGGCGGCTCCTGGGGATCGACCCTGGCGCTGGCCTACGGCGTCGCCCATCCCGAGCGCTGCCTCGGTTTCGTGCTGCGCGGCATCTTTCTCTGCCGCGAGCCCGAGGTCGATTGGTTCCTCTACGGCATCCGCACCGTCTTTCCCGAGGTGTGGCGCGAATTCCAGCAATTCCTGCCCGAATCCGAGCGCGGCGACCTGCTCGCTTCCTATTACCGGCGGCTGATCGATGGCGATCCGGCGATCCACATGCCGGCGGCGCGCGCCTGGAGCCGCTATGAGGGGGCCTGCTCGACCCTGCTGCCCAATATCGAGAGCGCCAATTTCTCCGATGACCGGGTGGCCCTCGGTCTCGCCCGCATGGAGGCGCATTATTTCGTGCACCGCATCTTCATGGCGGAGGGCGATATCCTGGCCCGCATCGGCCGCCTGCGGCGCCATCCCGCCACCATCGTCCAGGGCCGCTACGACATGGTGTGCCCGATCATGACCGCCGACCTCCTGGCCCGCTCCTGGCCGGAGGCGCGCTATGTCGTGGTGCCCGATGCCGGCCATTCGGCGCTCGAGCCCGGCATCCGGTCAGCGCTGGTCACCGCCTGCGAGCGCTTCAAGGACGAGCCGCAGATGGCGGCGGCGCAGTAAAGCTCAAGAATCGGTCAAGTCCGGCCTAGGCAAATTCTGCCGAACTAGGTCAATTTTGCCCGGCAAACTATTCGTATTGTTTATATTTTTTTCTTCGATCAAATAAGCCCCGAAGGTTTCTCTTTGTGTGACCTGAAGGAGGCTTGTGATGTTCGATAACACCCATAAGACCGAGGCCGAGCTGTCTCCCCTCGAGGAGCTCGCCTTTCCGTTCCTCCAGGCGGCCGTCCGCCTGGACACCGTCAAGCAGAATCTCGACCATTGCGACGAGATGCTGTGGATGGTCGACAGCAACGCGGCCCTCTGGACCTACTTCCGCGGCCATGTGTCCGAGCATTTCCAGAATGTCCCGCGCGAGACGACCGAGCTGCTCGACCGGATCAGCGATTTCATGACCAAGGCGTCGATCGTGCTGCGCCGCGAGCCGAGCGAGGAGCTGGTGGATCGCATGATCCAGCTCAACCTCAACTTCTCGGAGCAGATCCTGTCGCTGAACGGGACCAAGCACTAAGCGACTTAGCCTTCAAGGTCGCACGCGAGCAGGAAGGCGGCGCCGGGCGCCGCCTTCCATGCCTCCCGTGCCTGGCTATGCTCGGCGGCCGGCCCGAAGGGGCGGCCGGTTTTTGCGCTGGCGCCTCGCCGCCGGCTTTCCCAAAACAGCGCTGCGGCACTTTGTCCGATCGTCTCGCGCCCCGCGAGGCGGTTCTGTCACGCCGTCGCCATGTCCGCCCCTGCTCGCAGCGGCCCGGCGATCGGTTGGACCGCTCAAAGGGAAGCTCATCCTCATGGTCGCATTACCAGAGCCGGTCGGCCCGCGCGGTTGGGTCGATTACGCCAAAGACTTCGCCATCATGATCGCCATTTCCGCGGCCGTCATCGCGCTGATCGTGTTTCTGAAGCAGGTCCTGCCGCCGATCGGCTGATTGCGGCCGTCCAGCGTCCTGAGAAAAACGCCGCCTAGCGCGCGCTGCCCTTGTCGTTCTGGCGCCGCTGCGCCCAGGCGGCCAGGCGCTCGTAATGGCGCGCGATCTCGAGCAGCGCCTTGCGCACGTTCGGATCATGCGCCGCGTCCGCGTGCTGCAGAATGCGCGCGAGCTCGGTGCGATATTGCGCTGCCGTATGATCGGTCATTGCATGAGCTCGCACGGCCTTTTGCGGCGCGCGCTCTCCTCAAATCCCCAGGCGCCCCGCCATTCGGAAGCCGCCGGCGGTGCTCTCGTGGCCGCCAACGCCAAGCCATACGGAAAGTTTCCTAATCCCTCAGGCTCGCCGGGCCGGAGGGCCGCTTGGCCTTGGCTTCCGGCGTATGCTATATCCCGAGCCCGGTCGCGCCCGTAGCTCAGCAGGATAGAGCACAGGATTCCTAATCCTGGGGTCGTGGGTTCGAATCCCGCCGGGCGCACCAGTTTTCGCGCCGCCGCGAAGGCTGCCGCACCGGAGCCCGCAGGGCGAAGGCGGGCCAATCGCAGCGCGCTACGGCTCGGCAAGCGCAGCTCGTTCACTCGCACCTAGCTCGACACCGTCCGGCCGGGAAAGAGATGCTGCAGGGCCGTGATCAGCGGCTCGAGGCGCAAGGGCTTTGGAATCATCTCGCCATCGATGGTCTTGCGGCCGAGCACCTGCTCGGGATAGCCGGAGGTGTAGAGCACCTTGAGCTCGGGATTCTGCCGCTTGGCGCGCTTCGCGAGCTCGGTGCCGTCCATGGCCGGCAACACGACATCGGTGAACAGGAGCTCGACTTCGGGATGGCGCTCGAGCAGGTAGAGCGCGTGGTGACTGCCTGGCGCCAGCAGCACGCGATGACCGAGCTCGCGCAGCAACTCGCCGCCCGCGCCCAGCACTCCCAAATCATCATCGACAAGGACGACGTTGATCGGCCGATCAAACGGCGCGTGCATATTACCCCGCTAAAACCCGGCTCCACGGAGCCGGTGAACCCCAACCCCTCCTTACGCCTGTCCGGCCGCGGTTAATATAAGTCGAATACGTTAGGCTATAGGTCCTATGACTATGGTCTCCCGAGGACGGCCGGCTCAGCCGCCGTCGTTCTGGCGCTGCGGGCTAGCCGGGCCGCCCGATTCGCCGCTATTGGCACGGCGGACCGCCGCCAGGCAGCGCCAGGTCGAATCGAGCATCGCCACCAGGCCGCGGGTGGTCGTCGCCTGGTCGAGGCGGCCCTTGGCGCTGTCGATCAGCTGCTCCGTCAGGCGCTTGCGCGACAAGCTCTCGATGGCGTGATTCGCATCGAGTGCAAGGGTGGCGCGCGCCTCCGCTTCGACCTTGTCGAGCAAGGTCGGGATCGTGCGCAAGATGAGCTCCGCCTTGGCACGAATGTCCTCGAACTCCTCGTCGCTCATCGCCAGCCATTCCGGTTGTGCGACGCTCTTCTCTTCCGGCATGCGCCGCCATCCTTTCCCCGTGCTTTCCGCGCAGCTGCGATCGCAAAGCGACCATAAATCCGTCCTAGCTGTGCAGTTTCCGCAAACATAGGTCAATCGCTGGCTCCGAACCCCGCCGCTTCGGACCATCTAGCTCGTTCGGGGTAGTAATTTGCTTGAATAAAAGCCCCGCTACACTGAGAATTGACGCCGCTCGCACAGGTAGCACAGAGGAGGGCGGGCCCGCCCGATATGGCCAAGGCTACGCAAGGCCGCCGGTCCTGGCGGGTCGGCTTCCAGCTCAGCATCGTGACGCTGTTCACCGCGCTGGTGCTTGCCGTCGGCCTGGGCTTGATCTTCCTCAGCTTCGACCGCGCCTCGGCGATCATGACCTCGGCGGCGCGCCAGTTCGTCGATCAGGTCTCCGACCATGTCGGCGACAAGGTGAAGGGCGAGTTCGATCCCGTCCTCAACGAGCTCAACATCCTGGCGCGCCTGCCGGCCATCGAATCGGAATCGATCAAGGAGGATCCGCCGCTCTATGCGCTGCTCGCCGCCGTGCTGCGCCAGCTGCCGCAGCTGCTCAACCTCTATGCCGGCTATGGCGACGGCAACTATCTCGAGATGGATGCGCTCACGCAGCTGCCGCCCGACCGTGTCGCGGCCATGGGCGCGCCGCCCGGTGCCGAGCTTCGCCTGACGCTGATGGAGACGCGCCCCGACGGACGCGTGCGCACCGACATCTTCTTCGACGACACCTTGCGCGAGCTCGCGCGCAAGGAGTCGGCGACGACCTACGATCCGCGGGCGCGGCCCTGGTACGCGGACGCGGCGCTGGCCGGCGCCCCGTCGGTCACGGCGCCCTACCTCTTCACCGGTGCTCTCAGCGATGTCGTCGGATATACGGCGCGCGTCGCCTTCGACGCCGCGCGCAGCGGCGTCGTCGCCGGCGACATATTGATGGCCGAGACCGATCGCTTTCTCGGCCAGCAGAAGCTCGGTCGCACCGGCTTCGCCATGCTGTTCAACAGCGTCGGCACCGTCGTCGCCCATCCCCGGCTCGGCGAGCTGATCAAGGCGAGCACGCCGGCCGGCTCGACGACGCTATCTCTGCCGAAGATGGAGGCCGTCGGCATCCCCGGCCTGACCGAGGCGGTGCAGGCCTGGCGCGATTCGGGCGAGGCGGCGCAGTTCTTCGAGTCCGGCGACCGCACCTATGTCGCTTCGTTCCGGCCGCTCGGCGCCTCGATCGCCCAAGGACTCGACCTCGCGGTGGTGGCGCCGCTCGACGAGTTCTTCGAGGAGATCGTGCGCGCCCGTATGCAGCTGATGCTGGCGGCGCTGGTCGTCGTCATGGCCGCCGTGCCGGTCGCCCTCTATCTCGGCCGCCAGCTGTCGCGCTCGGTGCGCGAGCTGGTGCTGGAAACCGAGCGCATCCAGCGCTTCGAGTTCACCAAGCAGGGCCGCATCACCTCGATCATCCGCGAGATCGACGATCTCGGCGCCTCGGTCGCGACCATGAAGACGGTGGTGCGGGCCTTCGCCAATTTCGTGCCGAAAACGCTGGTGCAGCGCGTCGTCGAGACCGGCGCCACCATCGACCTCGGCGGCACCCATCGCGAGATCACGATCCTCTTCACCGACATCGAGAACTTCACCGGCATCACCGAAGGCCAGGATGCCGAGCGGGTGATGAACTTCACCTCGCGCTATCTCGCCGTGCTGTCGGAAGCGATCATGAAGAATCACGGCACCGTCGATAAGTTCGTCGGCGACGCGGTCATGGCGCTGTGGAACGCGCCCTCCGACGATGCCGACCATGTCGCCAATGCCTGCGAGGCGATCTTCGCCTGCCGCATCGCCAACCGCTCCCTCGATCCGGAATTCGCCGAAGCCGGCTGGCCCACCTACCGCACCCGCTACGGGCTGCATGTCGGCGATGCCATCGTCGGCAATGTCGGCTCGAGCGACCGCATGAACTACACGGCGCTCGGCCAGACGGTGAATCTTGCGGCACGGCTCGAATCGCTGAACAAGCAGTACCACACGGAGGTGCTGGTCAGCGAAGCGGTGCGTGACCGGGTCGGCGACCGTTTCGTCTTTCGCATCGTCGACGAGGTGCAGCCCAAGGGCTTCGCCAAGCCCGTACCCGTCTTCGAGCTGCGGGCCCGGCGCGACAACGAAGCCGAGATCGCGCTCTGCGCCGAGTGGGACGCGCTCTATCCGTTCCTGTCCTCCGACAACCCGACCGCCGCCGTCACGCGGCTCGAGGCCTTTGCCGCGCGCTATCCCGAGGACCCGGTCTGCCATACCCATCTCGACCGCCTGCGTCGCAGCCTGAAGCTGTTGCGCCCCGGGGGCGCCCGCCTGAAGCAGTCGGGCTAGGCCCCTCCTATCCGTCGCCGGCGCAGCGCGGCGAGCGGTATGAGGAAAGGCCCTAGGGTCACGCTCCTAGGTAATCGCCAAAAGACCAGAATGCCGCAGCAGGATCGCGGAGCCGCGATCGTGCGTATGTAGTTCATGGCGATGACTCCGAAGCATATCGTGGTGGTCGAGGACGATCCCGGCCTGCAGGTCTTCCTGGCCGATGTGCTGTGTGATGCGGGCTATCATGTGACGGCGGTCGCCACGCTGGCCGATGCGCTGACCGAGCTCGCCCGCGGCGATGTCGACCTCGTCTTGTCGGACGTGCTGCTGCCCGACGGGCAGGCGGATTCGACCCTGCACTCCTACGCGCCGGCGCCCTGCCTCTTCACCTCGGGTCATCCAGACATCATCGAGCATCTCGGCGGGCGCGGCGCCCACTATCTGCCCAAGCCCTTCACCCGGCCGCAGCTTCTCGACGCGGTGCGCCATTGCCTGGAAATGGACCACACCCAGCCCCGGCCGGTTAAGCATTGAAAAACCGGCGCTTTCCTTAAGCGGCACGGACCCTCTAGAATGACTGCCCCTATCCGAGGCGGGACGGCATGGTCGCAGAGGTCCGGTATCTCGCATTCAGTCCCAAGGACACGGTCAACGCCGTCTCGCACTATCTGCGCCAGGTGCGGCGGCCGCTGCCGCATGGCCAGGTCGTGGAATACGAGGCCGAACGCTCGCCGCCCGGCCTGCATCTCGTGATCCGGCCCGACGGCGAGGAGCGCAACCACGCCGTCAGGCTGTCGAGCGAGGCTCTGGCCGCCGCCATGGTGCTCTATTGCCGCTATCGCAAGGTGCCGCTGCCGGCCAAGGCCGCCAAGGTGCTGTCGGTCAGCGGCGACCGGTTCGTGCTGATGGTCGGCGTCGGGCTCACCGAGGCTGAGAAGAAAATCCTCGAGAACCACACCATGCCGGTGTTCGGCGTCGAGGCCGAGTCGGAAGACGGGCCCGTCGCGGCCTCCAGCGCCTGAGTCCCGCAAGGCCCCCAGCCGGTCCCGCATGATGTCTCAGCTCGGCCGATGAGCGCCGACCCGCTCGTCATCCTGGCGTCGCTCGGCGCCGTGCTCGCCGGCGCCC
>Ga0070681_10004029_pt1 | contig 13860 bp, 8 predicted proteins | sample KBSC83BmetaG_FD_65650 | JGI IMG/M metagenome (GOLD analysis project Ga0070681, IMG submission 65650) | Corn rhizosphere microbial communities from Kellogg Biological Station, Michigan, USA - KBS C8-3B metaG | ecosystem: Host-associated > Plants > Roots > Rhizosphere | place: USA: Michigan... | reverse complement strand
GTCCGCGTCATCTACTACTCAGTGCTGGCCATAATTTCCGTGTGGGGAATCATCGCGCTGCGTCTGACACAACCGATCATCCTATTGTCGCTGAGCGCGAACATGGCAGGCATCGTCTTCATCATCAGTTCGATTCACTTGCTTTACGTGAACACGCGTCTGCTGCCGGTAGCGCTGCGGCCGCCGCTGTGGCGTCGTCTCGCCCTCGTCGCGCTCGCCTTGTTTTACGGGCTGTTTTTAACGATGTGGGTGTGGAGTTTGATTTTGAAACGGTTGTAAACGCGAACGGGCTGGGATTGGATTTGCAATTCCGGCGCGAGGGGACTATAGTTTTCGGCAATTAGATGGTTGGTGAATCCTTCCATCGACGTGGTTGTCGGGGTGAGGACGATGACCACATAAGATTAGGCGCGATGGCCAAGCCGTCGCGCCTTTTCGTTATAATTTCTGCCGGTAAATAAATCAGTGCAAAAAGAAAATAAGTCACTTCAGATAGAACAAGACAGGAAGAGGGGCTTGTTCTCCTTTTCGGCCCTGATTCTAATCCTCGCAATCAGCTCAGGCCTTCGTGCTCAGGACAAAACGCCACAGACTTTTAACGCGCAGGGTGTCTCGATCGAGTTCACTGCGACGCCGACGAGTCCCGAGTTTCAGAAGGTTGTGGCGGGTCAAGAGGCGACGGTGCGGTTCAAGATCACTGGCAGCAATGGCGGTGTGCCGCTCGCGAATCTGCGACCGGTGGCGTGGCTCGATCAGCGCCAGACAAACGACGCGATCGGCGCGCGTGAGTGTCGCGAGAAGGTGCAGTCGTTTCTGCAACCGAGTTTTAGCAAACGTCCCACCATCGATCTGAACGCCTACTTCATTCTCGCGCTAAATAACGAACCAAACATTTCCGTGATCGATTCGTTGTCGGGTTTCGGCGGCAGCAAACTTTACACGCTTATCCCACTCTCGAGTCCCGGCGAAGATTGGGTGATGACTGCCGACAACAAACGGCTCTACGTCTCCATGCCGGCCGCCAACGCACTCGCAGTGGTCGATATTCCAACCTGGAAAGTAATCGATACGATCAATGTCGGCGTGATGCCGATGCGACTCGCCCTGCAACACGATGAGAGATATCTCTGGATCGACAACACCGCCGGCAGTTCGGCCGAGAGTCGCGTAACTGTCGTCGACACCGTGAGTCTGAAAGTCGTGAAGCAGTTGGTCACCGGACTCGGCCATCACGAGATCGCGTTCAGCGACGACGATAGCATCGCGTTCGTCACCAACGATGAGACAAGAACTGTATCAATCGTCGACGTCAGAACTCTGAAGGTGTTGAAACAGATCAGCACAGGTGTTTTGCCAAGCGCAATCGCATTCTCAAGCTTGAGCAAAACGGCATACGTAGCGGTGCAGGGCGACGGCACGATCATGGCGATTGGCGGACCGCGACATGAAGTAATCGCACGCATTCCGACCGAACCTGGAACCAGCGTCCTGGGTATCCCATCTTCCGGTCACTATGGTTTTGCACTCAACCCGGCGAAAAGCACCGTTTACGTTTTCGATCTCTCGTCAAACCGCCTCTTGCAAAAGGTGCCCGTCGGGCCGGGGTCGGATCAGATCAGTTTCACGCAGCAGTTTGCTTACGTGCGATCGACCGGCAGCGAGTTCGTTACGATGATCAAGTTGGCTGACATCGGTAAGGAAGCGGCAGTTACGAAGTTTCCCGCGGGACAACGAGCGCCTGCCGAGTCGCAGTCACATGCATCGGCGGCAGCGATTGTCGCGGCTCCCGAAGACGGCTCGGTGCTCGTCGCGAATCCGGCCGACAAGACGATCTACTACTACACCGAAGGCATGGCCGCGCCGATGGGAAGTTTTCAAAACTACAAACGCGACCCTCGCGCGCTGCTGGTGATGGACAACAGCTTGCGCGAAACGGTGCGTGGCGTTTACAGCACGACCGTACGACTCAACGCCGCCGGTCAATACGACGTCGCTTTTCTGCTCGACTCGCCGCGTGTAGTCAACTGTTTTGAGTTGAGTGTCGCGGAGAATCCGAACGCGCCGAAGAAACCCGAGACGGCGATCAAGATCGAACCACTCGCGAACGAAGCGGTGGCTAACGCGGGCACGCGGTTTAAGGTGCGCTTCAAAGTAATCGACTCGAAAACGGGCGCTGCCAAAACGGATCTCAACGATCTCACGGTGCTCGTGTTTCTCTCGCCGGGCATCTGGCAGCAACGCGATTTCGCCTCATCGCTTGGTGAAGGCGTTTACGAAACCAGTTTTGTACCGCCGAGTGCGGGCGTGTACTATGTGTTCTTCCAGAGCGCCTCGCTCGGACTCAGCTTTAATTCATTAACACCGCTGACCATTCAGGCGGTGAAAAACTGAAGTAAGCCACAAAAGGCACAATCACAAAAAGAGGATTTATGAAGTCAATCGCACTCATCGCGATCTTTTTCGTGCTCGGAGTGATCCAGGTTCACGCGCAGCAACCGGAACCTTCGGCCGCGCAAAAATATTTCACGGACACTGTTCTCATCAATCAAAACGGCGAGAAGATGCGCTTTTACAGCGACCTGTTGAAAGGCAAGACCGTCATCATCGACTCATTCTTCGCCACTTGCCAGGGAAGTTGTTTGCCGATGAATCGCAACCTCGAGAAAGTGCAGGAAGCACTCGGCGACAGGCTTGGTAAAGAAGCGGTCATCATCTCAATCAGTGTTGACCCGACCGTCGATACTCCTACGACACTCAAGGCTTATTCTCAGAAACTGAACGCGCGGCCCGGCTGGTATTTTCTGACTGGCGACAAAGAGAACGTAGAGTTTGTACTCAAGAAACTCGGCCAGTTTGTCGATAACAAGCAGGATCACCTGAACATCTTCATCATCGGCAACGAGCGAACAGGGCTCTGGAAGAAAGCCTTCGGACTCGCGAAGAGTGAAGAGTTGATCAAAGTCGTCGACAGCGTCATAAACGACAAACCCACTCAAGAGTGAAAAGCAGTTTCACGCAAAGGCGCAAAGTTGGCAAAGGCGCAAAGGCGGTCATAAATCTTCTTTGCGTCTTTGCGTCTGTCTTTGCGCCTTTGCATGAAAGTTCGATCTTCGCACAAACACCGCTGACGCCGCAGGAGAGTCGGGGCAAAGAGATCTACCTGCTCGGTACGAGTAAATCCGGTAAAGACATTCTGGCTTACATCGGCGACTCGTCGCTCGAGGTGCCCGGCAGCTCGATGGCTTGCGCCAATTGTCACGGCATGGCCGGTCAGGGCAAGCCCGAGGGCGGCATCGACCCTTCAAACATCACGTGGGAGGCGCTGACCAAACCGTACGGCGTCACGCACTCCAGCGGTCGCAAGCATCCGGCCTATACCGCGCGCGCACTCGAACTCGCGATCACACGCGGCGTCGATCCGGCAGGCAACAAGCTGCTGAACGCAATGCCGCGCTACCAGATGTCGAAAGAGGATCTCGCCGACCTCGTCATCTACCTGAAGCGACTCGGAACGGATCTCGATCCCGGCATTCGCGAGAATCAAATATCGATCGGAACGACGCTGCCCGCGAGTGGTCCATTGGCTGAGATGGGTCAGGCAGTGAAAGACGTCGTCAACGCATACTTCGCGGAAGTGAATCTTCAGGGGGGCATTTACAATCGCCGGCTCGAACTTAAAGTCGGTGAAACCGGCAACACTGCTGCTGCGACGCGCGCGAACATCGAACACTTAATCAATGACGAGAGAGTGTTTGCGATGACAAGTGCATTTCTCGCCGGCTCCGAAAGGGAGTTGGTTCCCGTCTTTGCCGAGTTGGAAGTGCCTCTCGTTGGTCCAATGACGCTCAATCCACAGTTGGGAACACCGTTGAACCGTCAGATCTTTTATCTGTTGTCTGGAAATGCCGGACAGGCGCAGGCGCTGATCAGTTTTCTTAAGAAGCGAGGAGACTTCAAGGATCGTGGGCTCGCGGTCATGTATTACCGCGGCGAACTGTACGCCGGCATTGTTGAAGGCATTCGCAAACAGAGTGAAAGAGAATCGTTGAAGACGACCGTATACGAGTACACAGGCGGCAATCTGGATGCGGCCGACTACATCAGGCAAATGCGACGCGACGAGCCTGCGGCAGTTTTCTTTATGGGCAGTTTGCAGGAGACGTTGGCGTTCATGACGGAAGCGGCGAAGGTCAACTGGTTTCCTGAGATCTTGTTGCAGAGTGGAGCCGTGAGTGGAGTGATTTTCGACGCGCCGGCGGGGTTTCAAGGAAAGATTTTTTTTACAGCTCCAACGTCGCCGGAGGATCAAACTGCTGATGGTTTGAACGAGTTTCGCGCGCTTGCGGAGAAGTACAAGTTGCCGGAGAAGCATCTGGCGGCGCAGATCACGGCGTACAGCAGTGCGAAAGTATTGGTCGAGGCGTTGAAGCGAGTTGGAAAGGACTTGAGTCGCGACAAGTTAGTTCAGACGCTCGAAGGGTTTTATGAGTTCCCGACAGGATTGACGCCGCCGCTCACTTACGGACCTAACCGCCGCGTGGGCGCAATGGGCGCGTATGTGGTTGGGGTTGACCTGAAAGAAAAGAAATTCACACGGATGAGCGGTTGGGTGGGAATCGAGAAATAGGTCCTATGAGTCGTATAGGTCCTATGAAATGAAAGGGAATCATGGCTCTAAAAATATTTTGCCTCATAGCTTGCTTGATCTTGCCGGTAGCGGTGTTGCCGCAGACGCGGCGCGCAAATCCAAAGCCCGCGGCGCAGAAGATCGTTTACGCGTGTCCGATGCATCCGAACGTCACCTCAACGAAACCTGGACGCTGTCCGAAGTGCGGCATGGAACTGCGTGAAGTTAAATCCGAACCGACCCCCAGTCCTTCGCAGATTCCTTCAGAGCAAGTAACGCCATCATTCTCCTCGGCAAAAATTCCCAACACTCGCATCTACGATCAAAACGGCAAGCAACTCAATTTCTACGACGACCTGGTCAAAGGCAAAACAGTCGCGATTAATTTCATCTTCACGACTTGTACCGCGAGTTGCCCGCCACTCACCGTAACCTTTCGCCGTGTCCAGCAAGACGCCGAAGAACGCGGACTGCCGCTGCAACTGATCTCGATCAGCGTGGACCCAACCGTCGATACACCAGAACGTCTGCACGCGTTTGCCGAAAAATTCAAGGCCGGACCCGGATGGACTTTTGTCACCGGAGATAAAAGCGAAATCGACTCACTGCTTCAGGGTCTCGGCGCTGCCGTAGCAAACAAAAACGATCACACGCCGATGATCATGATCGGCAACGACGGCGCTGATTACTGGACTCGAGCGTACGGTCTTTCATCACCTTCACAACTCGTCGATTTGATTGCAGGTGCTGCGGCGCGACAGTAAGCTTCGCAACAAAACCCATACAAGGAATTTTCCTTGACACAGAAAGTGATGAGAACTACGCTTCACGTGTCAACAATCAGGGTTTGTTTTACTCACTCGACTGTGACTACTCAGTCGACACCAGCTCTTAAAACTTAACTGACCTTCCTCGGACATTGTTCCGGGTTCCAATTGATCCTCAGTCATTTAATGTCGCCGCCAAGGTAACAGCAAGAAGGAGAAGTGAAATGCTCGGTTTGAGATCCACCGTCAAATATTTCGTCATCTCATTCGCTGCGATCATTCTGAGTTTGTTGACTGCTTCGCTTGCGGTAGCCCAAACGCCGGCAACCGCGGCTGTTGAGAAAGCCACTATTGAACCGAGTGCGGTGGTTCCGGAAACTGCCGCAAAAATCCCCGTCGCATCAACAGCTAAAGAAGAAATGCCGGCGGCGCCCCCAAAAACCAAAACCGAGCCGGCACCGAGCATCCCGTCAACTCCTCCGCAAGTCATTGCGTGTCCACCCGGCACACGAAAGATCAAGGCTGACGTCGTAGCGATACCGCAGCCGATCATGCTGAACCGTCTCGGAGCGACGATCCCGAACGGATTCGTCTTCGCGTTGCGATCCGACACGGTCACAAACAACGGCAACATGTGGCTCCGGCCGGGAAAACGGCCACGCCCGGTCGTGCTGCGTGCGAACGTCGGCGATTGCCTGCAAATCACTTTTCAGAACGCGATACCCGCGCCAAAATTTGCGCAGTCAACGCCGCAGTCTCCGCCAGTCGCAACAACCGAAGTCTCTCTTCACATCCAGGGACAGGAATGGGCGACCGGTCCGGCCGACGACGGCTCGTTTGTCGGCAAGAATAACTCGAGTCTCGCAACCGCCCCGCCAACACCGATACCAGCACCCGCGCCACCCAACGCGCGCACTTACACCCTCTTCGTGAAGAACGAAGGAACGTTTCTGCTCTACACGATGGGAGACACTGAAGGCGATCCCGTCGGCGGCCAACTCAGCCGCGGCCTCTTCGGCGCGCTCAACGTTCAGCCGAACGGCGCCGAATGGTATCGCAGCCAGGTATCACAACAGGATCTCGCGCTCGCGACTAAGAAAAACGGTTCAGGACAACCGCTGAAGACTACAGATGGCCAGCCGATCATCGACTACAACGCCGTCTATCCGGGCGGTTCAACTTACCCTGATGGAACGCCAATCCCGGCGAACACGCCGATCCTGAAGATGCTCGATGCAAACAACAACATCGTGCACAGCGATCTCACGGCAATCATCACCGGGCCGAACGCAGGAAGATTTCCCGGCACCACCGGTGTAAACAATCCCGAGCCGCCGTGCAACGCGACAAACAACGGCAGCGGCGCAACGAACCCGTTGTTCTGCGCTAACCCATCTGCGCCGGATCGAAAACAGCCTTATCGTGAAATCACGATCATCTATCACGAGGTCGGGCAGGTCGCGACGCAGGCGTTTCCCGTGTTCAGCGATCCCTCGCTCGGCATGGTGAGCACAATCAACGCCGGTTTTGATGGGTTCGCGATCAACTACGGCACAGGCGGCATCGGCGCCGAAGTCTACGCAAACCGCATCGGTGTTGGTCCGATGGGCTCCTGCGTGGACTGCAAGTTTGAAGAGTTCTTCCTGAGCGCGTGGTCCGTTGGCGATCCTGCGATGCTGGTCGATCGTCCTGCGAACTCGAGCGTGCTGCCGGCTTTCACCACCGCGCCCGCGGAGCCGCCCGTACCGAACAGTCCACCGTCAACAACACCGCCCGTGCTCTGCACGGCGGCTCAACTCGGCGACACTGGCGCCGCTCCCGATCCGAACTGCGCAAACGCGCGCGTACCGGTGCCGGGTGCGGTGAATGGTTTTCCGTACAAACTGGCGCCGCTCGCGAAGGCAACCAAAGTTTACTATCCGGACGATCCATCGAACGTCTATCACAGCTACATCAACGACCACACGAAGTTCAGAATTCATCACGGCGGCACAGTCGCCACGCATGTTCATCACCAGCATGCACACCAGTGGCTGCAATCGCCGAACAGCGACGAAGGCGCGTATCTCGACAGCCAGATGATTAGTCCCGGTGCGAGCTACACGCTCGAGATGACGTTCAACGGCAGCGGCAACCGCAACAAGGTGGTCGGCGATTCGATTTTTCACTGTCACTTCTATCCGCATTTCGCGGCAGGCATGTGGGCCATGTGGCGCACCCACGATACGTTTGAAGTCGGCTCGCAGTTAGATGCGAATGGTATTCCCGTTACCGGAACGCGGGCGCTACCGGACGGGGAGATCAAGGCAGGCACACCAACGCCCGCCGTGGTGCCGATGCCAACGCTGCCCATGGCCCCCATGCCTTCACCAGTGTTCATCCAAAATGGACAAGTGGTTTACGGAACTCCGGCTGCTCCCGATCCAACCGGGGCCGGCGTCACCGTCAACCCCGGTTTTCCGTTCTTCATTCCCGGTATCGCCGGCGCACGCGCGCCGCATCCGCCGCTCGACTTCGCGCCAGACGGTGCTGGTGGATTCATGGATGGTGGTTTGCCGCGTCACATCGTGAACGGCGGCACGATCGCTTACGAGAAACACGATCAGTTTGACTGGAGTAAAGACCTCGCGACGATGAACGCCACTCAGCTTCCTGAAGGCGGCACGAACGTCGAAAAAGTGGCCATGAACTTCTTTAAAGTCCGCTGCCGCCCGTCTTTCTTCCCGAATGGTGCGCCCGGCGGTTGTCCGTCAACGAATGTGACCTCACCAAACATGACTCAGAACACTCCACCCACGGGTTTTCTCGTGAATGGCCTGCCGCTTGGTCCACAGAGCGGCGCGCCGTTCGCCGATCCCGCAGTTGACGACAATGGCAAAGCGATCAACGTCATCAACGGCGTACAGCAAAAGCGCGTCTACAAAGCGGCTGCGATCCAACTGAACGTCGTCTTGAACAAGAAAGGCTGGCACTTCCCGCAACAACGCATACTCACTTTGTGGCAGGACGTGAAACCAACACTCGCTTACACACCGGGCGGCAGCGGTCGCGCGCCTGAGCCACTCTTCTTCCGTGGCAACTCAGGGGACATCATCGAGTACTGGCATACGAACCTCGTTCCGAATTATTACCTCGTCGACGATTTCCAGGTGCGCACGCCGACTGACATCCTCGGCCAGCATATTCACCTCGTGAAGTTTGACGTGACTTCGTCAGACGGCGCGGGCAATGGTTTCAATTACGAAGATGGAACGTTCAGTCCGAACGAAGTGCAGGAGATGATCCACGCGATCAATGCGCCCGGCGGAAGCTGGACGCCGTGTCCCGGTTGCACCGCGACTACACTCGCGCCCAAGCCGCCACCGGCTGCGATCTGTGCCGGTCCGAATCCGCCCGCGCAGTGCGCAAGCGACTGGATGGGAGCGCAAACTACGATTCAACGCTGGTATCTCGATCCCGTTGTCGACAGCCAGAACGTCGATCGAACTTTGCGCACAGTTTTCACGCACGATCACTTTGGACCATCGACGCACCAGCAGGCAGGTCTCTACGCGGGTCTGGTAGTCGAGCCAAGAAACTCGCAGTGGAAAAACGCTGAAGATGGTTCAGCGATGGGCGGCGGCACGATCACGACGCCGCCGGTTCGACCCGATGGTGGTCCAACGAGTTGGAAAGCCAACATCGTTACGACCAACGCTCCCGACAGTTATCGTGAGTTCATGCTCGAGTTTCAGGATCTTCAGCTTGCCTACGATCAGGGATCGAGAAGCGCGCCTGATCCGGCCAAGGACAAGGGCTGGCGCGATGCTACTCACGCCGTGAATCCGACGGTGTTTCCTGAGTTTGGGCAAGTGAGGCCACGACTGGTGAGCACCGGAAACGAGAATCCCATCACGGGTACGCAGTCAGTTAACTATTACAATGAGCCGGTTCCGTGGCGACTCGGACAGTTCAAGGATCTCTCGTACGCTTTCGACAACCAGACTGCGCTCGCCGTCAATCCGAACATTCCGAACCCGGATCCATGGACGCCGCTCATGCGAGCGTACCAGGGCGACAACGTTCAGGTCCGCACGCTCGTCGGCGCGCACGTGTTCGCGCACCAGTTCAACCTTGCTGGTCCAACGTGGTTCGCGGAGCCTTCGTGGAAGAACTCCGGTTACCGCAGTAACCAACCGATGGGACTCTCGGAACACTTTGAGTTGCTGTTCAAAGTACCGTCGTCTTCCGCGCCGCTTCCGATGAATGGCGCCGTTCGAAAGTGTCCTGATGGTATGTCGAGCGCGAACTGTGTCGATTACTTCTACAGTCCGAGCTTTGACGAGACGGGAATCGCGCAAGGCTTGTGGGGCATCTTTCGTTCTTATGATCCGACAGCAACGGCGACGAGATTGCAGCCGCTGCCGAACAATTCGATTGCGCCGACCAATAACGTGACCTACGCAACTTGTCCGGCAAGTCTTCCGGCATCGCAGAAACGTGTCTACAACATCACCGCTGTGACTGCGCAGAAAGCACTGTCGGGTCAGGCGCAGTCTCCGGGCGAGCTTGTCTTTAACTCTCGAGTAATGCCAGGCGCCAGCTCGAGCCCGGGAAACATCAGCACCTTGCTGGGCGTCATGTTCGTGCGATCGGAAGATCTCGACAATAACGGAGTGCTCAAGCCTGGTGTTCAGATTGAACCGCTCATCCTGCGTGCAAACGCGGGCGACTGCATCGATATCAACCTGACGAACAAGCTCGATCCGTCGTCCAAAGTTTTCAGTCACAACTTCAACTGGCCGGCGCCGTTCAACATCACGGTGCCGAACACCACGCCAAGCGACGGTACTACGCAAGTGCCTGCTTACAACTCGAAGATGTCGTTTTATGTTGGGCTGCATCCGCAACTGCTCAGTTACGATGCTGCATCGAGCTACGGCATGAACGTGGGCTGGAACAGCAAGGGCCGCGCGGACCAGTTCGCGAACTTCAACGAGACAGTGAAGTATCGCTGGTATGCCGGCAAGATCGATCGCGGCTCGAACGGAACGCTTAATTACACGCCAGTGGAGTTTGGCGCGCTCAACCTGTTCTCGTCAGATCCGATGTTCCAGCATCCGAACGGCGTGTTTGGACAGATGATCATCGAGCCTGCGGGTTCGACGTGGCAGTGCGGCGATCCGGGTAGCCTTGGATCGTGCGATCCGGGTTCGGAAAAGTCTCGCGCTTCGGCGACGATCACTTCGCCCGCGGGCGCGAAGTTCCGCGAGTTCTCGATCATGCTGAGTGATGCTTTGATCACTTCAGCCTCTGGTCCAGTTAACGCGATCAACTATCGCACTGAACCGGCCAACCATCGTTTTGCTAAATCGGGAACAGACGTTTCATGCATGACATCGAACACGTTGGCCGATCCGACCCTGACCACGCCCACGCAGATCGGCGAACCGCAAACGCCGATCTTCAAAGCGGACCCCGGCGATCAAGTGCGCTTCCGCATGACGCATCCGCTCGGCACAGGCAATTCGGAGGTGTTCACGATCCACGGTCATAGCTGGCAACGGAATCCTTATCAGAAGAATTCGACCATCATCGCGCCAAATAACCTTTCGCAATGGATGGGTTCGCGTGATAATCACGGTTCGAGCGATCACTTCGATCTGGTGATCCCGAAAGCTGGTGGCACGTTCAGCCGGCCCGGCGATTATCTGTACACGACTTATCTGCCTGCTGATGCGTCGTCGGGATCGTGGGGGATCTTCCGTGTCGGCAATCCGTCGACACCCACTGGAGTTTGCACGTCTGGTGCAAGCACGGAGCCGGCGCCCGATGCACGACCGCCAATTCAGAATTTGATCGAGCGCTTCCGCCGTCCGCCACTTAATCCAACCGGCAGACCATAGGAGCCAAATATTATTGACTAGCCCTGAAGGAGGAATTTATGGCCGGCAAGACGAATGGCAAGGGGAAGAAAGACAAAGGCAAGGGCGGAGGCAAGTATGTCACCGACACTGTTGCCGTCATATTGAAGCGTGATTGTGCCGAAGCCCTGTACGCCGCGCTCGTAGTCGCCCTCGGCACCTTGCCCACTCCCAAGAAGAAGAAAAAGAAGAAGGGGAAGAAAGACAAAGGCAAAGACAAAGGAAAAGATAAGGGCAAAGATAAAGGCAAAGATGGCGGCGGTGGTAAAGGCGGCAAGAAGTAGCCGATTTCTCTGCGGTCCTCTGCGTATCTCCGCGTTCTCTGCGTTGAGGTAAATTTTTAACGCAGAGAACGCGGAGATACGCAGAGGACCGCAGAGACATGCAGAGGTGTATTGCCAAGGATCTGCTCGATGAATTTTTAGGGCAGCGAACGTTTCAGAAAAGCTTTTGCGGGAAACTTCTGGGTCTGGCGCGACAACGCGGAGTGGCGTGGGAAACGCGGTGTTTGGCGGTGCTGATGCTCGAGCACCTCGTTCTTAAGTTGCGACCTGACGATCTCGAAGCGTTCGATTACCTGTTCGCAGAGTTGAAGCTGAAAGCGTCCCGGGGCGAGCTTTCGGCTGCGGTTTTGAAAGAGGGGTACTCGACCACTGAGTTACGCCCGTTCATTCTTGAGTTTCAGCGCCGGCTCGCGCGGCTCAGTCGCGTGCATCAACTGATTCGCGGTCGCAAGACTTCGCCCGAAGCGCTCGGCGAATTTGTCACGGTGTCACGCAGCGAATGCAAGCTGACACTTGCGCGTTACCTGTTCACGCCCGAGGAAGTTGTCGACCGAATTGTCAGGCAGATCAGGATCACGGACGGCGTAAAAGATCTCGACCTTAACCAGTCCCGCTACATCGATGCGGAGATGACGCGCGCGATCGCTGGATTACCGGACTACGAAGCCGCGATCCTGCGATGCTTATGTGAGGGACCGAAGATCTACTGGGTGAGCGACGCTACGAGTTCGCGCATCAACTCGCTCGTCGAGTATCCGCTCACGACCGTCGTGCTGGTAATCAAGCCGCCCGGAAGTGAGCTTGAATTCGAACTCAAACGCGCCGGAAGAAAAGGCGACAATCCGTTCAGCGTCGTCTTTCGTCGGCCTGGTTTTAGAGTAGCTCCGTCGCATCGACTCGACGGCGGCAGCATGCAGTGGCTCTTGCGTTACGAGGCGCGCAGTGCTTCGAAGTTGAGATCGATCTTTCGCCTGGTCCATGGCCGCGAAGCATCGGTTCCCGGATACGTCGCGCGCAATACGATCTTTTCGATTCCGACTCGCGTTGGACCAGTGGCCGGGTTCAGATACTTTTCAGACGCCCTCGTTTTTGGCGAGCAGAATTTCACGCAGATGAGCGACGCGATGAAAGATGTAGTCGCGGCGTTGATAAAGGAAGAGGGCGAGAACCTGCCCGTGGCGCCGGGTGAGATGGGACTCGCGGCCGAGTTCCTGAGTCACGTGCAGCCCGCGCAGTCGATTCTGACTCGTACGAGCTCGTTTCGCGTTGACAAGATCGGCCTCTACCTGTCCGCGCGAGGTGCTGAGAGATATTTCAAGGAATCTCTTCAGCATGATTACACGGCTGCCGAGGCGAAACAGTTTGCGGATGCGCTGCTCGAGGAGGTGCTCGGCGTTTACGATCCTCCTGAGATTGAATGCGAGGAATACGGTGAGTATGTCGCCGCGGCGTTTTGTATTGCTTCGAATCGCGCGCGTGCTGACGAGATCTTTCTGAACCTGGTGCGACAGATCGCGGAGCTCTGGGGCACGATGCTGGGCGCACGCGGCCATTCGCGCGGTGAGTCGCTGGTAGCGCGAAACGTCGGGCTGAAGAGTGTCTGGCACGATGGCGAGTGGCGCGTGAAGTTGATCTTCATGGACCACGATGCGCTCTCGTTTCCGGACCTCGAGAATGGACATTACTACGCGCAGACTGCGATGCCCGCGGTGTTGCTGGATGAGCGACACGCGTGGGGACGTGCGAATCCGGCGTTGTTTCCGGAAAGCCTCGTCGGACATTTGTTGAGCATCTACCGGATCGACAGTGAGCTCGAAACGCGCGCGCAGCGGCTCGCGGAAGAGGTGTTGAAGGCGGCGTATTTGAAGACGCAGCAGGCGATATTGAACGACGTGCGTCTTCATGCGTTTTTCAGTGATGTGTTTCGCAGCAGGCTTTTTGATTGGGACGAGTTCGCGCACGGGTATTTGAATGGGCGTGGTGCGAAGTGGGAAAAAAAGATGCGCAAGATGTTTGCGGAGAAAGGGTACGAAGCGGACGCGTTTGAGTATTACACGCAAGCCGCGGACAAAGGCCGCGGATTTCTCGAACGCAACCGTTTCTTATACGAATCGTAGCTAGAACAAGTCAGGAAGAGGGGCTTGCCCCCGCTCGTTGAATTCCCTGATCGGTGGGGGCAAGCCCCTCTTCCTGACCTGTTCTAGCTAACTTGGGTTATGTCGGAGAATGTGTTGAGCGAAGGTTATGAGCGGGAGGGGCTGGTGTTTCCGATCGCGGTG
>Ga0070681_10004028_pt1 | contig 13864 bp, 1 predicted proteins | sample KBSC83BmetaG_FD_65650 | JGI IMG/M metagenome (GOLD analysis project Ga0070681, IMG submission 65650) | Corn rhizosphere microbial communities from Kellogg Biological Station, Michigan, USA - KBS C8-3B metaG | ecosystem: Host-associated > Plants > Roots > Rhizosphere | place: USA: Michigan... | reverse complement strand
CGCGAGCTGCAGGGTCTGGCTTCCGAGCCGGAAGCTGCGAGCCACTGCCTCCTTGCGCTCGCCAGAATCGAGGTGCAGCAGCACCACAACGAGGATGCGCTAAAGGACGCGCGACTCGCCCTGGCACGGGCCAGGGAAGCCCGCTACGCGTCTGGAGAAACCGAAGCGGTTCTGCTGGGGGAAGTGGCGTTCACCTATGCACTGAACAACAGAAATGTCGAGGCGCAAGGGTACTTCCGGCAGGCACTGCAGCGGTACACGGATCTCGGGCAGGAGCGCAGCGACGGGGCGCTGACGATGTTCAATGACTGGGCTGTCTCACTCCTCAACGCCGGCGTTCCCGGACGCGCTCTCGAGCTCTTGGAACGTGCGGAACGCATCGACGCGGAACGTGAGCCCGGCTCGGAACCGCCCACCACCAACGTGGGGAATGAGGCCGTAGCGCTGTTGGCGTTGGGACGATTCGAGGAGGCGCGGGGGGCGTTCAATCACGAATGCCGGCTGGCGCGCGAGCGCAAGGACGAGCTCTACGAGAATCATTGCCTGCTGGGCTTCGCAAATCTCAACTTACAGATGCATTCGTTGGAGGAGTCACAACGGTATCTGGATCGCGCCGTGCATCTCATGGCGGCGGCGCCCGCCGAAAGCCTGCCCGCGCTGGCGGGGGCGGCGCTCCAGGGTTCACTCGATACCGCCGCCGGCCGATTCGAGCAGGCGCGCGGACAATTTCAGCGGGCGTTGGCCAGTCCGACCGCGAGCGCCACCCGGTTGAACGCCCAGCTCGGGATCGCCGAACTGGATCTGGCGGAGGGGAACCCCGCGAACGCCCTGCAGGACGCTCGCGCGGCGCTGGAAACGGCGGCCTTGCTGCAGGGCGGGCTGTTCTACTCCAGCCGCACAGGGCTCGCATTGCTGGTGCTGGGGCGCGCCTCGCAGGCGCTCGGCCACACTGAGCAGGCGAAGAAGGATCTCGACGGCGCCATCATCCACTTGTCAAATACCGTCGATGCCGATCATCCGGCCCTCCTCCAGGCCAAACAGCTGCGCAAGGCGCTATAGCGGTCCGTGCCTGAGCGAACTCGACTCGATCAGGCGAATGGCCGTTCACGCAGCCATTTGGTGGCGACCCACTTCTCCCCCTCGATCACGGGCGCCCCGCCATGCAGTGTCCGTGTGATCGGATGGGGCCGGCTGTAACTGAAGAACACCGCGTTGCCTTTGATGGGAGCCACGTCGAAACCTACATCGGGAAATGTGGTGCTGCCTCCCTTGCATGGGGTATTCAGATACATCAGAAGCGTCGCCACGCGCGGGCCGCCCCGTTTGAGCATTGCGGCAGCGCCCGGCACGGTTGGGTCGAAATAGTCGTGATGCGGCTCATACTGCGCGCCCGGTGCATAGCGCAGCACCTGGAGACCTTCGCCGTGACCGACGGGCCACTCCACCAGATCGGCGATGCGCAGGTCTATGCGACGCAACAGGTCGCTTTCGCCGGGCTCGAAGAAGGCGCCCTCGCTGGTACGCGCATCGCTCACCTCGTCGCCCCCGTTCCAGTTGTCTATCGTCGGAGAGCGGCTCAGTCTGGGGCGCGCGAGCTCGATCAGCGAATCGCACTCCTCGCTGCTCAATACATTGCCGAACACGAGCAGCCGCGGCAGCTTCATGGAGGCCAACACCTGCACCTCGCGGTCGCACGTTTGAACCCTCCATGGCGTTACCGACAGATCCACACCCGGCACCGGCATGGGCGGCGGTGGCTCCTTCAGCGAGCCACGTTTCGCGCGTTCGATTGCCGACCGCGCGACATCGTCGTGCCATCCGCCCGCAAGCATTGCTTGCATAACCGCCTCGGCCGTGTGGCCGGCCATGGCCTGCGCCGTGATCCACCGCAGAATCTCAGGCGTGATCTGCTGACTCATCGCCGCGGCACAATGACAGTCGTACTCGTCTGGACACCATTGTCGTTCAAATAGCGCGCCATGTCGGTGTACACGTTCGTGGCTCCCTGGTCCCGCAGCCACTGATTCATGACCGCCGGCTCGCTGGTCGACATCTGAATGTCATAGTTCTGGTTGTAGAGCTCCGGAGCCGATTGCAATCGCCCGCCGGTCTCGAAGTATTTCCATTTGATGAGGTGACCGGGAGTCACAACGGTGGCCCCGCCCTTCTGGGGGCCGGACAGGACACTGACGCCGAGCTGCTCGAAGTCGCCCTCCTGGTGGCCGTAGTAGGGATAGAACTCACCCTGGGCTTTGAACCCCCCATCGAACGATGTTGAGCTGGATGCAAAGTACGGCTGCCCATCCTGAACGGTGATCAGGCGCAAGGCTCCCGTTTGGGGATCGACATAGATGGCCGAGGGCCGAGCGGGCCCGGTCCCGCCACCCCAGCGGACCGCCTGTGTCGGATCGACCTCGAGTTTGGGCCCGCCCACCTCAGGCGGAATATTGAAGCGCACGCCTCCGGGCTCGGCTGCGGGGTCCCCGATCTCTCCCGAGACGGGCGGCAAATTGTTGCCGGTGGGCCCTTGCGTAGAGCCCCATGGCACCAGGTCGACTTCCGTAGGGTCGTCCGGTCCAAACCCGCCAATGTCGCCGCCGCCTCCACCGCCTCCTCCACCACCGCCGCCTCCACCACCGCCTCCACCACCGCCGCCACCGCCCCCGCCATCTCCCAGCATGAGCGGATCCACTCCTCCCAACATCCGCGAGAGGGTGCCCACTGCCGCCGGCACCAACACGGTCGCCGCTGAGACACCCTTCCAGACCCGGGCTCCCGTGGACAGGGAAGCGCCCATCCGTGCGTCCATCGTGGGCGCGCCGGGGTCGAATCCGCGGCCGGGATAGACCGCCGGATACATCTGATCCACCGGTATCATCCGGTCGATGAGCTCGTCGGTCGTCGCGGTCGAATCCGTTCCGAAGAGCGCATCATGGGCATCGACGCCGGCGTTGTAGAACAGACCGACCGGATTGGATTTCAGGGGGATCTTGATAGCCTGCAGACCGCCGCTGGCGTAGCTTCTGACCCAGCCGCCGATGCTGAAGTTGGCGGTGCCGGTCTGACTGAGGATGTGACACGTCGGGCACATCTGGGTCTCGGCCAACTCCGCCGCCTGATACTGTCCCCGGTTGGCGAGATCAATCGCCGCCGGCTGCGTGTACACGTCGCGCAACGGTCCGCCGACCCAGTACCGCGTGGGGAGATGCTCGCCGCGCGGTCCCAGCACCCACTGAGGTTGTGCGGCGTTGAGTTGATACCGGATGCTCGCGTCCATGGCCTGCTGCTGAGCCGCGCCTTTCCCGAACAGCTCCTGCGCCGCCGCAATCGTCTCCGGGGAGATATCGGCGTAGTTGATGTCATCTTTGCCGCTCGAGGGCGGCATGACCACAGCCAGAATGTAGTCCGGAAGTAACATCCGCCGCTGGGCAAGCGACTCCGCCGTCTCGTCGCCGGCATCCAGGCGTTTCTGCTCCCAGGGCTTGTACTGGAATTCCCACCAGGAGCGGATACGGTCCGCCTGGGCCTGGTCGTCCGCATCGACCAGCCCCTGAGAGATCCTGTCAGCCTCCGCCTGTGTGTCCCCGGCAGAACCGGAGGCAGGGCCGACGGCCAGCGAAGCGCTCTCGGGACTATCGAAATAGCGTATGAACGGCGTGGGCGAAATGCCTGACGATGAGTCCCAATCCCAGCCACCCCAATCGGAGTCTGACGAGTCGGCGGACACATCGGATGCGCCCGCACCTGCGGCGCTTGCCGGGACCGCCTCGCTCCCCAGCATCGACCCGGGCGTCCCCGGTCCTACATCGAGCTGCTCGGGATCGATCTGAGTCCAGCTCGTCCCCGGGTCGACCAGATATTGCTCGAACGGATTGAGCGCGCTGATGGCGATGTTGCTCCAGTCGCTGTTGCGAGGGTTGACGAGCCAGCCGGAGTCCGGGTTCAACGCACTGGTTGTCATGCTGGTCACCTCCTTGCTGAGCAGTCCCTGGAGCCAGGACGTCTGCCCTCCGGAGTTCAACAGCGAGCCGAGCGTGAGTTGCGTGATTTCTCCCAAGCCGAAATTGACCAGCGCGCTGCCCAGGTCGGGACTCTGTCCGGAGAGCCCCTGGCCGATGAGTCCGGCCCCGATGCCGACCGCCGCTCCCAAGGGGCTGTTGATCGCCTTGACGACATCCGCTCCGCCGAAGGCGGAGGTGACCGCGGCGCCGAGCACCTTCTTGCCGTCGAAACCGTCCTGCAGGCCCAGGCCCCAGCCCGCCAACTGTCCGCTCGCGTTGCTCGCGGCCCCGGCAATGGCATCGGCGAGCACCGGCCCCAGGCTCTCCGTCAGCGCCCCTGCCGTGAAGTACGTCACGACCGCAGACACGGCGATCACCACCGCGACTGCAAGCACTTTCTCGGTCGTTTGATTGCAATTGGGCGGCGGCAGGCCCGGGTGCGGCGTGCTGTCGCCGATGATGCTGAGAGCGTTGTATGGAGTAATCGTATCCGCGTTGTTGTGGACGTTCGCGACCACGTTCGGAATGCGGTAGGTCTTGCCGACTTCGCTCGCAGGCAGCGGGTCGTTTGGCCCGAACGTCACATTGTTCGCATCGGCGATGATGTACCACAGCGAGGCGTCGCCCCAGATGGCTCGTGCGATACCTGCCAGGGTGTCCCCGGAATTGACGACATACGTGCTGGGGCTGGCGCCGGGGTACGCGGTGCTGATCGGCTGGTAGCCGTCGCTGAATTGAGCGGCCGCCAGTGAACCGCTCCCCAACATCGCGATCTGGGCGCCGTTTACGTAGAAATAATCTTCGCTCCCGTCGGTGTCCGATCCCCCGGACACGTGCGTGTGATCGGACTTTGTGGTGATCAGCCCGTTGGTGTCATAGCTGAAAGTGAGCGTCTGAACTGACGCCTGACTGCGAATCGTCTGCTGCAGCAGCTCGCCGCGAGCGTCGTACTCGTTCAGTGTTACGGCATCGCCCGGCACAGTGTTGTTCGGATTGTTCGGACCACGCTGCGCGTGCGCCGTGATCTGTTGCACCTTGTACCCGCCAAACTGGGGCTGGTACGTGTAGGTATAGGTGTAGATGATCTGATCGGACGGGTGACCGAAGTCGCTGCTCTCGTGCGCCTGGGGAGTGTACGTGTAGGACTTCAGGATTCCTGCGTCATCGTACGTATTCGAAAGGTTCGAATTGAGCTGGAAACCATCGACGGTCGTCGTCTGAGCGACGAGCAGACCGTCGTCGCGGAACACCGATCCGCTCGAGGTCTTCACCTTTTCCACGGGCGTCGAGGTGCCGACGCCGAGCTCGTAGTAGGTCTTCGAGTTCCAGCGCGCCCCGCGCTGGTCCACTGAATACGTGGCGGATTTGACGAACCCGGTATCCTGATCCGGCAGGCTCGTCACGTCGGTTATGCTGTTGTCGGCGTGAATCACCTCCGAGGTCTTGTTTCTCTCGCGCTCGGCCTGGTCCACCTCAACGAGGTAGCCGAGGTCATTGTAGCTGTAGCGTTGCCCGTTGTACTCGTTCCAGTTGATCCAGTAGGAACCATCCGGATTACCCGTGTCATCGGTATGGTCGCCGCCAAACATGGATTGCGCCCCGAGGAACGTTTCGATGGTCTGACGACGCCCCAGCTCATCGTAGGTAATCACTGTGCCGGTGGTGCCCGCCTGCCCCGCATGCTGGCCGTCCACCAGCGTCATGCGGCCCTCTCCGTCATAACTGAACCACTGCTCCGAGCGCGTCGAGGAGGTATCTCCGGCATGCTTATAGTTGGTAATGATGGCCCGCTTGTCGCTCATCTCATCGTAGGAGTACGTCAGGCTCAAGCTCCCCCGTCCCGGATTCTGGTCCTGAGGAGCGGTTACGGTGGCCATGCGCCCGAGCGCGTCGTACGTCGTCAGCGTCTCCCTTGTAGGAGCCTCCTGCGGAGTGAGGTTGACAACGCTCGTGCCATCCACCACCCAGGTCGAAATGAGAGCGCCATACCCGTCGTCTACAACATCCCAATGCCCTACTTCGACCTCCTTCTGCCCGCTGCGCGTAAACCGCTCGAACGTTCGGTTGCCACGGGCGTCGTAGTCATAGGTCGTCGTATCGTGAACGGCCCAATAGTCGGCGGTCTTGTCACCCGCCGTACCTGAGCTGCCCTGCGTGATGTAGTCATCGACCTGCTGGAGCTGCCCATTCTGGAAATAGGAATACAGGGTGTAGTTATTGGTACCGGGCGCGATCTGCTTGGACATTCTCCCGAACGCGTCGTACTGATAGCTGGTCGTGTACTGGCCGTTGACGATCGAGGATTGCAGCTGCCCGACCACGTAGTCGCCCATGTTATAGGTGTACTGCTGGCCATGCTGAATACCGGGGGCCTGCCGGTTCGCCAGCAGCTGGTCCGCATCCAGCGTGAGGGTCTTCAGCCCGAGCACGTTGTATTCCGTCCGGGTGGTCACGCCAACCCCGGAAGCCGTGCCGCCACCCGGGGCTTGCTGTGCCACGCCCAGATTGCGCTCGTCGTACTGCGTGTAGGTCCAGCCGATGTGAGTACCGAACTGATTGGCCGTCGTCGCGACGCCCGAGGCGATCCGCCGATTGGCTCCGTCGTACTGGTACTGATCGATGAGCCGCGCCGTGGGCGTCTGGCTGTTGGAGGAGCCGAAGCTTCGATACTCGGTATCGTCCGCCGGTCCGTTCGCGATACGCAGGACGCTGTGCGTCAGCATATTGCCGTTGTTATCGAAGCTGTCAACGAACACAGTCCCGTGAGCGTTGCGCGTGCCCACCGTGTTGCCGTTGGCATCGACAACATAGTCCGTGCGGATCCCTGTCGCGTCCGTTACGGCAGTGAGCTGGCCGACGGAGTTGTACTCTTTGGTGCGCGGGGCATGCAGGCTCACCGCCTCGATGGCGCCCGTTCCCGCGTCATCGGCGAATTCCAGGGACTGCACCACCCGCCCCATGACGTCGTATTTTGTGACGTGCGTGACGTTCGCGTTGTATTGCGACCCGTCGTTTCGGGTCGCTACGACCGTAGGATCGTGCTGCGCGATCAGGTTGTTGTCGGCGTTGTAGTCGTATGTAGTCGTGAATCCAGCGGTCACGCCCCCCAGAGTGTTGTCATAGTGGCCGCCCTGGGTTCGACTGGTGAGGTTCCCCCAGCGGTCGAACGACTGGAATACCAGAGGAGTGATGCCATCGTCTCCGAATGTGATGTTGGTATCGAACGTCTGCAGGAGCTGCAGGGTCGCCCTCCCCTTCGCGTCGTAACCCGTCTCGGAGGCCGACGTCATGAACGCACTGTTCGAGGTGTTGTCTCCCAGGCGCTCCACCCGGGTCTGCTCACCGGTCAGATCATAGTAGTAGCGTGTGAGGCCGTCCGAGCCGGTCTTCGTCGTCATGTGACCGACGTTATCGTACGTATACGACTCGACGATTGGCCCGTCGGCAAGACTCCCGACGGCAGTGGTGGCATCGCCGAAGATGCGGCGCGTCGTCGTCACTTCCCCGAATGCGTTGAATGTGGTTCTTTGTCCGCTTTGCTTGGGCGTGAAGGTCGCAGTGCCATCGTTGTTCCAGTGCACCTCTTGGTACACATCGGCTACGTTCGTTTCTCTGCCGTCGGCATCGTAGGCGTAGTGACGCTCGATCGTCTGAACCATGAATCCGGTCCCGGTCGGAAACACCTGGGCCGTATCGTTGATCGTCTGTATTTCCTTGATGGTCCGGCCGGCATAGTCGACCTGCCGCTGGTGTACTTTCTGGTTGCCGTCCGTGTACCCGATCAGATTGCCATCGAAGTCATAGCTCTGCGTGGTGGTGATCGTTGCACCCGTGCCACCACCCGGACTGCGCACCTGCTTGATGACCTGCCCAAATGCATTCAGCGTGATATCGGTGGTCGGAGTCGCCAATGACTTATTGGCGTCAGTAAAGGGATCCGCCGCGTTGCTCCCGTTCGTTATTCTGGAAGTCCAGCGAGCAGGCTCCGTCACCCTGACCACCTGGCCGAGCAGGTTGTAATCAGTTGTCGTGAGGTTATTGGCTGCGTCTGTCTGCGCGCGGACATGGCCCATGCTGTCGTAGGTCATGGTCGCGACCGTGACATTACCGTGTTGCTCGGCGTAGGTTCCGTTCACCTGAACGCCGTCATCCATCATGCCGCCGACCAGGGCACTGTATGTCAACCCGAGGCGCTGAATACTCGTCTGCTGATTCAGAACGTCATAGGTGTAAACGATCGCGCGATCGGCGGAACTGGCGGGAGGGGGAGCCGGAGGGACGGCAGTCATGCCGAGGGTTGCATTTCCGACCGACCCCGGGCTCCCCGCGTTAGCGTACTCCGTGGTCTGCTTCAGATTGCCATTCGCATCGAATATCCGCGCGGTCTGGTATCCAAGAGCATCGACCGTGAGGGTCTCGTGACCTGCGGTGTCGTAGTAATGGAACGTGTCGCGCCAGCGCCCGGGACGCAGGTTCGCGTCCGTCCCAACGGTGTCTATCTGCTGCGCTTCATGAGCGAGGTCCCCAAAGGAGTCGTAGTCGTAGTGCGTAGTAGCCGCAGCGGCCGGATAGGCGGTCGTCGGCAACGACGTGAAGAACGTCGATCCAGGCTGCGTGCGCCCGTAGTAGTAGTTTGCCGTGGACTGGGTGACGTCCGTCTTGCGACCCATGGTGTCGTAAGCGGTGGTTATCGTACGTGCGTACGCGTCACTCGCGAGCTGCGGCTGAGTCGTGGCGATGTCGGCCTCTGTCCAGAAGCCGCCATTGGCCGGTGCGCCATTTGACGGATTACCCGTCAGAGGCACGCTGTATCGCGTCAGAGTTTGCTGGTCGCCGTACACGTCATAGCCGAAGGCCGTGACATAGCCCATCGCATCGATACTGTGAGCGACCCGACCGACAGCGTCGTAAGTCTTGTACTGGTACGAGTAGTCGTTCGCCCCACTACCCGTCCGCGTCTTTGTACGCACCGCGTCGTCGAAGGCGTCGTACAGAGTGTCGACCGTGCGCGCAAAGCTGTTCGCTGGCGCCGACTGCCCGGGCGCTGGAGGTGCAACCACCTTTCCGCTTCCCGGGTCGTAGAGTCCCGGAAGGGTTATGGTGATCTGCCGTCCCAAGGTGTCGTACGCGTAAGACGTCGTTCGGGCGTCTAAGGTCCCGTACGCGTCCGTACGACCGGTGAGGTTCGAGAGTGAGTCGTACGCGAACTGCGTCTGCAGATAATGGGTGGTTGGCGCGGTGTCGCCGGTAAGTTGGAGCGTCGCCGGCGGCTGCGTGACCAGAGTCTGGCGATTGAGCTGATCGTACGCATAGCTCGTAATGCGTTGCTCGGAAGTCCCCAACGCCTCGATCTTGGTAATGACGTTGCCGAAGGCATCCTGGCTGTAGTGGGTACGCAGTCGCTGCTGTACGGCCTGCGTCTGACCGCTGAGCTGCAGGGACACCTTGGGTGTCAGAACATCCGATATACGCCCCAGCAGGTCGTAGGTGTATTCCCACGTCACTTCAGTCCGGTCGAACGTGGAGTCGTTCTGGTGCTGCTTCAATACCGCCGCACCGTTCTTGTCGATGTACCCTACCCGATTTCCGAAGGCATCGTACCCGGATATCTCCGTATTTCCTGCGGCATCGGTCGTAGTCAGTACGCGGCCGTCGCCATCGTATGTATAAGACTCTCCGCGCGTCACGCCGTCGCCCAATTTCCGGGCGCCCCGTCGAGCCATGAGCGCCGTTTCCGTGACAGGCACGGTCGGAGACAGGTGGAAGTCATACTGCCGCCGCTCGACCACACGGCCGAGGGGGTCGTATAACATCTCGCTGACAGTTTGGTCTGCTGCGACCACGAAGCGCAGCTCGCCGGCCGGACTGTAAGCGTATTGCGTCGTGCGGTTGTGTATGTTCGCGCTATACGGTGCGACTGCGGCATCTAGCGCGGACTGAGTAAAGGTCGTCAGCGCCACCGGGTTCGCGTATCTCGTGCTCTTCAGGAGCTCGCCCATGGCGTCGTAGGTGTTGGCCGTAACGGCGTACTGCACCGAACCCGCGTTGACACCCAGCGACTGCAGGATATAGGCCTCACGTCCTGCCGGGTCGTATATGATGCGCGTCTGCCGGTCTGTGCTGTCGCTGGCCACAATCTTGGACGCAATGTTGGCGACCGTGTAGTCGGCCGGCTGGAAGGTGGCGAGATTGAGCGCCGTGCTGTAGGCGCGCGTCGACACCAACCGGCCCACCGCGTCGTGGACCTGCTCGGTGAGCAATTGCTTGTCGCTGGAGAGTACCCGCAGGGTGTAGCGCAGCTGGTCGGCTGCGTCGTATGCGAAATGGGTGACCTGATTGGCGACATTGGAGCGGTCCACGGCTCCGTTGATTGTCCCTTCGTCATACGCTGACAACGTCGGAGCGGTGGCGTACCTCACGTTCATGATGACGTTGCCGCCACCGTCGTACACATTCTCGGTGACGCCGCCCATGGCATCCACGATGAAGCGCACTTGATTGTCCGCGTTATAGACATAGCGGGTGCGCTCAACGGTCGACAGCTTGCTGGCGTCCGTGTAACCCATGGCCGTCAGTTCCAGGCTCATGTCGTCCATGGTGAGCCCGGTCTTGGTCATGTCCACCGGATTGGGCTTGGTGGTATCGCGCGGGTCGTACTGATCGAACAGGAACTTGTCGTAGCGACGCGCCTCGATCACATTCCTATTGGCATCGTAGACCTTCTCGCTGATCGTCCACACGTTTGGGACGAGTTCTTGCACTGCGTAGCGCTCGTTGCCGTCGCGGTCATAGACGAAGTAGCTGCGATGATCGGCGGAGGTGGGGGGAACCGTAATCGAGGTAACGACGTCCCCGAAGCCGCTGGTATCCACCTGACTGTAGTACTGGTGTACCTGCACGACACGCCCATCGGCGTCGTAGAACTGCTGAACCACCGCTCCGGTGGGATCTATCGTATAGGTGAGCTGCCCGGCATCGTCGTAGATGAACCAGGTGCTCTTGCCGTTGGCGTCGATCTTCCGGCTGACGCGGCCGGCAGCGTCGTAGCGATACTGTGTCGTCAGATTGCGTTCGGTTGTCGAACCTGCGCCGAGTACGGAGCTCGGAGAAACGATCTCCGAAGTCCGCCGACCGAGCTTATCGAATACGTACTGCGTAACCTGCTGGTACGGGTTCGCCACCGTACCTCGAGAGACCTGTAGCACATCTCCCAAGCCGTCGAAAGCGTACGTGGTCGCAAGCTTCTGGCCCGTATAGATGATCGCGCCCGTCACCGGATCGGTGCGGTCAGGATCGGTGATCACCTGCAGCACACGGCCGTCCGCGTCGTAGCCATAGCCGGTCACCCTGGCCAGATTCGCCCCCGTCAGATCGCCGCGGCCTTCGAGCACCATGACCTGCTCGCTGAAGGCGTTGAACTGATACTGCGTGACCAGATCGAGCCCATTCGGGTTCTTGGCGCTGTCGTAGGGATCGACCCGCCGCGTCACGACGCGATTGAGCTCATCGTACGAGTATTGAGTTACGACGCCGCGGGCGTCTGTGGTGCTGGTCAGGCGGCCGCTGCCGTCATACGCGTCCTTTTCGAGCGGATTGGTGGCGTTGTGCAGCGCGTCTGTCACCATCGTCCGGTGCCCGTCAGCGTCGTACGCGTAACTCGTCTTATTCTGCCGTCCGTCAAGGACGCTCAGAGTTTCGCCGGAACGAGTCTTCGTCGTCGTGACCCGCACGCCCTCCGGCGAAGTCACGACGATCTGCCGGTTTACGTCGTCGTAGAAGTAGGAAGTCGCCTTGCGCTGTGCCACGGGCAACGCCATTTGGGTGGCGTCGTAGACATTCAGTATCCGGCCGAATGCGTCGAACTCGCTGCGGACCGTGCGGCCCAGCGGGTCGGTGACCTCGATGTTCCGCCCCCCGTTCAGGTAACTGGTGGTCGTGATTTTGCCGGCGCCGTTGATGGACTTCGTGACGCGACCGAAGGCGTCGTACACCATCTGGGTGTTTAAGTTGAGTCCCCCCACGTCCGCGGTGGTGGAGAGCAGCCGGCCATCAAGGTCGTAGGAGTAGCCTGTGGTGGTCGTCACGGCGGGTGCAGCGCCCGCGGCCTGGAGAATCGTACGTACTTGTGACTGCAGCTCGCCGAAAGCGGTGTAGGAGTTTGTCGTCGTAAACCCAAGCGCGTCCGTGCTCGTCTTGAGCTGACCGGCTTGCGTATAGGTGTACGTCGTCACGCGATTCTTGCTCGCGGGCAAAGCGGCCAGCGCATTCGTGAGATCCGTGAACCCTTTGGTGCCGTTGATCAGTTGATTCAGCAGCGAATTGTCCAGGGGCGTGCCGTACTCCCGGACCGTCTCGACCTGCCCGAACGGGTTGTACGCCGTCTCCGTCACGTCGCCCTTTGCGTCAACGACGTGTGTGACGCGCCCTTCCGAGTCGTAGAAGGTCAGAGTGCTATGGCCGTTCGCATCCGTCGTCTTCGTACGCCGCCCCAGGCTGTCGTACTTATAGTTCACCCCGTAGGCGTTGATGGCATCGGTGAGCGTCTTGGTCGGATTGCTGGCGAGCCAGGCATCCCCGACGCCGCCTACCGTTCCGGTCAACTCATTGAATACGTCGTATTGGAAGTCCGTCGCTCGTTGAGCGCTGGCGCCATCGGATTCGGTCTGTCCCTGGGCTCGAACCTGCCGAATGAGGCGCCCCGCGCTGTCGTAGTAGCTGTTCGTGGTGGTGCCGTCGGCAGCCGTGACCTGGCTCACCCGACCCATTGAGTCGAACGTGGTCGTCGTGGTCTCGGACTTCCCGTTGTTGTTCTGCGCAGCCATCTGCACGAGGCCAAGCGTATCGCTGGCGCCTACGGTCACCGGACTCAGGTATTTAACGCTTTGCTGCGTGTTGTCCTGATCGTCGTACACCGTGACGGTCAGGAATCCCTCGCTGTCGACAGAACCCACGAGCCGGTTCTGTGCGTCGTAGAACTCATAACTGTGCTGGTCGTTTGCGGAGGCTGCCGGCCGCCATGACGCGAGGACGTCCTGTATGAGGGGCAGCGCCCGCGGTGGTGGCGGCGGCGGCGGACCATCAGAGGGCGGGGGTGGCGGAGGTGAATCGATCGGTCCTTCGTCCAGGGGAGGCGGGGGTGAAGTGATCGGCGTAGTGGGAACGGTGGGAACCCCACCGCCAGTCACCACCTTCGGGAGAATCGGCGGCCCGCCGTGGGGCGGCGGTCCCGGAGGGGGCGGCGGCGGGGGCGGCGGCGCGGCTATCACGCCGATGAAGAAGGTCGCCTGCGCCGTAGCCCCGTAGCGGTCGTTCGCAATGACAGTAAAGCTGTAGTCGGCACCGTCGCGGTCCGCCTGACTCGCGGACCTGAAATAAAGCGTACCGCCGCCGGACGGCGTAGCCGCGAAATACGCACCTCCGAAGGTGAGCAGGTTCGTGGGGATACCGGGAATGGCGCCGGGTACGGTCAGCGAGAGCAGATCGCCGTTCGGGTCGGAGAACGCGCTCGGCGGAATCGTCACCGTCGTGTACTCGCCCCACGGTGCGCTCCCGTTGCGGATCCCTCCTACGTAGACTGGCGGAGAGTTCTGCAGATTGATGGTGATAGTGCGTGTGATCTGCGCGCCCTGTGAGTCGAACGCGACCAGTTGGGCCTGGAAAGTGCCCACCATGTTCGCTGGCGTGGTTCCAGTGATGCGGCCAGTGGACGTGTTGTAGACGAGATTGCTCAGCACCCCATTGAAGGTGAGTATCCCGATCATCGAGTTACTGTAGAAGTACCCAATCGAGTCGCCATCGGGATCGGTTGCCGGGGGCGGAGTGAAGTCGAGTGGCGCCCCTGCGAGTGCCGTGACCGATGTGGT
>Ga0070681_10004027_pt1 | contig 13864 bp, 6 predicted proteins | sample KBSC83BmetaG_FD_65650 | JGI IMG/M metagenome (GOLD analysis project Ga0070681, IMG submission 65650) | Corn rhizosphere microbial communities from Kellogg Biological Station, Michigan, USA - KBS C8-3B metaG | ecosystem: Host-associated > Plants > Roots > Rhizosphere | place: USA: Michigan... | reverse complement strand
GACCGTGGATGGCACCGCAACCGCCAAACTGGACCTGGTGCCCAAGACGGTCAGCGTACGCAACAACGTTGATCACATCGTCCTCTGGATTGACTCGAGCCGGGGGATTTCGCTGCAACAACAGTTTTTCTTCGGCACATCCGGCGACTATCGCCTGGCAAAGTATTCCGACATCAGAATGAACGAGAAAATCCCCGACGCCGTTTTCAAGCTCAGAACCACGGGCAAGACTAAATTCATTTCGACCCAGGGCTGACGAGGCTCGGAAGCCCTGCAGAAATCTTCACAATTTGGGGGCTGAAAACCGCCAGCGGAGCGTTATACTGAAATCGCGCCTTAATTGGCTGAGGAACTTTCAGAAATCGACTCCGGACACCCGAATTGCATGGCCAAGGTTTTTACGATCCCGGTTCCTCCCAATATAGGGCGCAAACGCCGTGAGCGCACCGCAGACCCGCGTTATGTGGACGGCCAGCGTCTGCTGGTGGAAGCGATGAAATATCTGGCACAGGCCGATCCTATCGCCAACCGCGGCGCCATCGAACTTCTCTCCGAACACGTTCGCACCCGCTTCCGCATGAGCGATTCCCCGCTCAGCTAACCGGCCTCCACGTTTGGATCCCAGGCCAGCGGCATAGAATTTCGCGGTTCCTCGAACACTGAGTTCGTGTTACATCTTGACCACAAGTCATATTCGATGGATCGCTTTTGTACTTGATAGTCGGCGGCCCTCCCGGCTAAACTCCACCGCAATTTAGTTGCTGATTTGTGTTACCGACATCGATTGTCGAGGGGGATATCTGAATGATACGGAAACGGGTTCTGGAATACCTCTCTGTGATGCTTTTGTTGGGTTTGAGTTTGAACCAACCCGTCCTGGCCCAGAGAATCACGGGCGACATTTCCGGAACCGTTACCGACGGAACCGGGGCCGTACTTCCCAATGTTTTGGTCGTTGCGGTGAACACCGGCACTAACTTTTCCCGCTCCGGCGTTAGCAACGATACCGGCGCCTTCCGTATTCCGGAGCTTCCTATTGGCACTTACAGGGTCACCGCTTCGGCGGAAGGCTTCAAGACTACGGTACAGAATGTAGAGATCCAGGCCGGCGCCCTTCTGCAGGTCAATTTCAAGCTCACTGTAGGCCAGCGCAATGAGACGGTTGAAGTGGAAGGCACGGCGCCGTTAATCGAACTTTCCCCGAACGACAACAACTATGTTGATAGGTTGAAGATTGAAAATGTTCCGCTGAACGGACGCGACTTCAACTCGTTGCTGGCGATCACCCCAGGTGTGCAGCGCGACCCCGGCGGCGGATTCCTCGCTATCAGCATTAACGGCGCGCGCACCTCTTCCAACAACTATTTCATTGATGGCATGTACAACAATGACCGGTACTACGGGGACTCGGCCATCAATCAAACGGGCATCCTGGGCATCCCCGCGGTCACGTTTCCTCCGGAAGCCATCGAGGAACTGAGCGTGCAGGAGACGCCTTCAGCCGAGTTCGGCGTGAAAGGTGGCGCTCCGATTCTCCTCAACATGAAAGGCGGCACCAATACCTGGCATGGCGGAGCCACCTGGGTCAATCATAGCGGCTTAGGTGACGCCGATAATTATTTCGCGAATCACAATGATTGCAGTCAGCCCGGCCAGTGCCAGCCAACGCCGATCCACAACAACCAATTCCATGCAAACATCGGCGGACCGATAGTCAAGGATAAAGCCTTCTTTTTCCTTTTCTATGAAGGCCAACGCAACAAGTCGGTCGCGATCAAAAATCGGATCGTTCCGACGCAATTTGAAGTTGACGAGGTGGTCGCTGACATTGCGGCCCAGGGTTTGACTGTCGATCCTGTGGGTCAGGCATTGATGAACTACTTCCCGATCGACGTAAATCCCACTCACCAGTCCGCCGGTTTCTCCGGCTCGTATACCCAGCAGACTCCGAGTACGGCGAGTAACAATGAGTTTGGTGTGAAGTTTGACTATAAGGTCAACAGTAATAATTCGCTGGCAGTCCGCTATATCTTCGGTGATAGCTTCCAAAGCGGGCCGCCCTTTGCCGGGTTGCCTCCAAATTCCACACTGAAGCAGGATCTCTTCAACTCTGCTGCGCCATCTCGTGCGCAAATGGCGGGCGTAAGCTGGACCTCCAATATCGGCGGCAACAAGGTCCTGGAGAGCCGACTGGGATTTACGCGATTTTCTCAGATTCTCGATGTCAATAATAAGATTGATCCCAAGAGCCTGGGACTAGAGACGGGGCCCTTGAGTCCGGGAGATTTCGGCGTACCGTACGTATACATGTACCATTTGACGTACGGTGGTTATATCGGAGGGGTGCAGGGCTACCCTATCACTACAGCTCCGGATCAAACCTGGGACTGGTCAGAGCATTTCTCCTGGGTCAAGGGCAACCACACCATCAAGTTGGGAGGTAATTTTCAGCGGGCCTACACCAACAGTCTGAGAAATTTCGCCCGGACCGGTATCGCGGTGGGCTATTCCGGTTACTACGTGGCATCCCCCTACTACGGCGGCCACGGCTACGTGAACGGCGACCCGGTTGAGAGTGACATCGAGCAGTTGCTGCTGGGCAAAGCTGACCTGGCGGATCGGAGTTTCGGTAACACCCACCGGCATATTACCCAAAATTCGGTCGGTTTCTACGCCCAGGATGATTGGAAGATCAAGCCACGCTTTACCCTGAACTACGGGCTACGGTACGAAATCAACGGCACCATTCGGGACACCGACAATCAAGAGGCGAATTTCATCCCCGGCCGTGGACTGGTCCAGGTCGGACAAGGCATCAGTGGTATTCACAACGTGGACTACAGCGATATCGCTCCACACGTGGGTTTCTCCTGGGATGTTTTCGGAGCCGGCAAAATCGCCCTGCGCGGTGGTTACTCACTCACCTTCGACGTGGCCAACTTCGGAGCATTGGCTGCTCCCTATGGATTTGCGCAAGCGCGCGCCGGAGTGTTTACCCAGCCCAGCTTGGGATTCTTCCAAATTTCGAACGCCTCGGAAATCGGGGGTGGCGGTGCAGGCAGCGGCGGTAACTACGATTCTCCCGCCGCCACCAACTACACACTGGGGCAGGGTTGTTACGATCCAGTGGCGCATGTAGGCGACTATATTTGCTTCAACTCTGCCGTCGCCGGACCATTGTTTGGTGCCGACCCCACCGGAGTGCCCCCGTTTAACGCATTTTCCGTAGTGCAAGACTTCAAGACACCTCGATATCATAATTACAACCTGAGCCTTCAAGACGAATTGTTCCGCAACAATGTGTTGACTGTCACGTACTCCGGTCAGCGTGGAAGGAAACTCCTCCTGTACCACGATTTGAACGCATCTCCTGTGGGCTCTCCCTGTAGCAGAGACGTCTCATGTGATCCTTTCCGCCCCTATGCCAGTACCTTTCCCACGTTGCGGCATGTAATTGAGGTCACTAACCTGGGAACTTCGCAATACGACAGCTTGCAAGCGTCGTACAACCAGCGAAGCTGGCATGGCCTGGATACGCAATACAACTTGACCTGGAGCAAGTGCTTTGACCTGAATTCGGTGAACCGCGGCGGGCAGGGGAATTACCCGCAGGCAAACAATCCCCTTAGCGTGCAAGATAACCGCGGCCTTTGCGATCACGACAGGACCCTCAATTTCAATATTGGAGGTGTGTATTCTGCGCCCGGCATTCCGGCAGTCGGCAAACGACTCGGCGAGGGTTGGCAACTGAGCACTATCTACACGGGTATCAGTGGTAAGCCCTTCAGCGTGTTTAAGAATGGTGGCTCTGATCCCTCAGGTCAGGGTCTCCGCGGGAGTTCTATTCGCGACGACTATAACGGTTCGCCGATCGTTTACAATACCCGAAACCCAGATGCTTACGTGGCCATCGTCCCCGGCCAGTTCACTGTTCCAAATGACAACGTGGGCAATTCGCGCCGCAATATGCTGAGAGGTCCGGGCCTGAGCCAGTGGGATATGTCTCTGATCAAGAATACGAAGGTAACCGAACGACTCAGCATCCAGCTTCGATGGGAGGTATACAACATCCTGAATCGGGCAAACTTCGCGTTATCTTCGATTGACAACACGGGCACCAGTTCAAGCTTCGGCACGTTGACGCAGACGCCGGATGTGGCCTCTGGCAATCCCGTGATCGCGCAGGGTGGGCCTAGGAACATGAATTTCGGCCTGAAGATCGTTTTCTAGGGCAACTCTCGCCAATGGTTTTGAGGGAGTCTGTCTGTGCTAGACTCCCTCTTTCATTTCTATGGTAGTCCGGCGATTGGGCTTACCCTTCCTGCTGTTTGTCCTGCTCGCGACCTCCAGCGTTGCCGCCCAGCGTCCCCGGAGCGCAGCGCGTCGCACTCCTGCCCCATATCCCAATATCGTGCTGATCACGCTCGACACCACGCGCGCCGACCGCATGGGATTTTTGGGGTCGAAACGCGGGTTGACTCCCCACCTGGACGTTATGGCGCAGCAAGGGATCGTTTTTACGCGCGCGTACTCGCACGTTCCTCTTACCACGGCCTCCCACGCTACGATTCTTACCGGAACGTATCCCCAGTTTAATCACGTTAACGATTTTGGTGTGCCGCTCTCTCCCAAGCTCCCTTATTTGCCCGACCTGTTGCATCGGCATGGATACCAGACGGGGGCGTTTGTGGGGTCGCTGATTCTTGATCCGCTGGACGGTACCGCACCAGGATTTGATCGAGGATTTGACGTCTATGACGCCGATTTTCGCCTCCGCCGCCGTGGCGCCGACCGCTACAAGACAGTAGAGCGGCGCGCCGGAGTTGTAGTGCAGCACGCCTTGGCGTGGCTCAGCCGAGTGCCCAATGGGCCGTTTTTCCTCTGGGTCCACATGTATGATGCGCACGACCCGTATGACCCGCCAGAACCATACAAACAACGCTTCGCTCCCCAACCCTACGACGGGGAAATTGCCTACGCCGACGCCTGCGTAGGCCAGTTGCTGGACGCGTTGCGCAAACACGGCCTCTATGACGAAACTATGATCGCCGTCATGGCCGACCACGGCGAATCGCTGGGCGCGCACGGCGAGAGCACACACGGAGTGTTTCTTTACGATGACACTCTTCACGTGCCTTTGCTGGTCAAGCTTCCACTGAATCGCTGGGCGGGACGCCGCGTTGAAACTCGGGCGAGCCTGGTGGATGTTGCACCTACCATTCTCGCGGCAGCCGGCATAACACCTCCGTCGGAGATGCAGGGGCAATCTCTTTTGGATTTGGTTAAAGCTGAATCGGATTCGCCTGCCGGAAATTCGTCACCCGACCGTCCCGCCTACGCCGAAACCGACTATCCGCATCGGGCCTTTGGCTGGAGCGCGCTGCGGGCGCTACGCAGCGGAAAGTATCTTTTCATCCAGGCCCCCGAGCGCGAACTCTACAACCAGGCCAGCGATCCGGCAGAAATTCACAACCTGGCGGGAAACTCGAAGGCTGTGACTGACACCCTGGCCTCCCAGCTTGCAGATTTCCGCAGCAGAACCAGCCAGACGCTGGTGGACTTGGGCAAGCCGGATCCCGAAAAACTGCAAAAGCTGCAAGCCCTCGGCTATGTCGGGTCCGACACTGCCCCCGTGCAGGACGAGAAGAAGCTCACCGGGGCCGATCCCAAGACGCGAATCGAACTTGCGAACCTGCTGCACGATGCCATGTTCGATGTTGAAGATGCGCGTTACGAACAGGCCATCCCTTTGCTGCAGCGTGCGCTCGCGGTGCAGCCCAACATCCCGGTGGCCAATATGCAGTACGGGATTGCCCAGGCCCGGCTCAAACATTTCGACCTGGCAATCGCGCCCTTGCGCAAGGCGGTGACCGCGCAGCCCGACAATGGCATGGGCCACTACGAACTGGGGCTGGCCTTATTTGAAACCGGCGACTGGAAAGAAGCGGCGCCTGAGTTCGAAGCCGCCGCGGCGCGCGCGCCCAGATGGGCGGACGCGCATTTCTCGCTGGCCGCGGTCTATGCCCGCATCGATCGTGTCCCCGAGGCCATGACTGAGCTCGATACCACTCTCGGCCTCAGTCCTGATCACTACCGCGCCAACCTGTTGCGCGGCCGCATACTGTCCTTGCAGGGCAATCCGCTGGGCGCGCTCGACAACCTGGAGAAAGCCGCCCAGGTCCAGCCCGATTCCAGCGAGGCCCATTCCTTCCTGGCCGATGCCTACCAGCAACTCGGTCGTGTAGCCGATGCGGAACGGGAGCGTGCCGCCGCCCGAAATCTGACCCGCCGGTGACTACGTGGGGACAGCCGCCCTCGGCTGTCCGGTCGAATAGGGCCCGACGGCGGCGCTGGGCGAAAGGGCACGGCGTGGAGGCGCACGACTTTAGCCGTACCACATCGGGCAGAAGTTAGTGGAGCTTTAGCCGCTGGGGTTTGCTTTTCCCCGACGGTTGATGCGAATCCCCGGCGCGCGTTCCACGAGTCTTGCGCGAGCAGCAAACCGCAGGCGCTAAAGCGCGGACTGAGTGTGCACGACTGAAGTCGTGCCCTCGCAACCACGTGTCTTTCCCGGACGCGTGAACGTCGTTATGTTGAGTGGAAATATCCTTATTTTCAGAGAAGAGATACGGGGCTTCATCAAAATCGTGACGCTTTGTTATTTAAACAACACACTGCCCATGACAATCACGAGGGAATAGGCTTCCAGAGTGTAGCGGGGCTCCGGGTTCTCGAGGCTTCCCAGAAAGCCTGATCGGAGCAGAACAAAAGTCAGGAGCAGGCCGAGGGGCACGGTCCAGCGCACCCGTACCAGGCCGAATACTCCCGCGCCCAGATAAAAAAGATTGACGACACCCAGGGTCACCGCCAGCGCCGACCAAACGGGATCATCGTTAAATTCCCACCACCGGGTATCGGAGGGCAGGGTCTCGGTGCGGGGACGCAGCCACATATCAGCGATGCGCACCAGCGGTAACCACACGTAGAAGCGCAACGGCGCCTGTCCGATGCGCTGGGTGGCCAGCGCAGCAAAGCGGGCATCCAGTTCTGGAGTGACATGGAGTACCTGGTTGTACTCCGCTAACAACTGCTCGGTCTGCTGGCGCTGTGCTTCGGAATCAAATGCGCGATCCGGAAGCTTGCCCGCATCCACAGTGTCTCCGGGAACCGACCAGTAGATTTCCTCGACCGAGGCATAATCAGCCATCCACGTCTTCACCCAGCGATTGAATCCGGCGGGAACGAACTCATCTTCCTCATTGGCATAACGCGGTGCCAGGGGCTGAAAGCTATGCAGGGTGTGCAGATTGCGCCAGGCCCAGGGACCCAGTGGGGCCAGGGAGACCACCACAAGAATCAAGCCAGCCCGCAGCAGATGTGTTGAAACCTGGGGAGCATGTGGCCGGACGCGACTCGACCGCGTCTTGTTTTTCCAGGAAAGCAGCAGCACTCCCAGATACAACTCGATCGCAATCAGGATCAATCCCCCATCCGGACGCAATAGAATCGCGGCGGCGGTAGCCAGCCCGCATCCCACCCACGGCCGCAATCGCCCCTGGTCAAGCCCCTCCAGACCGGCGAGAGCGCAATCAAAAGCCAGCACGGTAAAGAAAATTTCCAGCGTCTCGGTGAGCGCAGCCGCCGCATAGCTGGCCAGGAACGGACAGAGCGCCGACATAAGAAATGCCGCCTTGGCGGCCCGCGGCGAAACCAGGCGGCGCGCCATGTCCGCGATCAGGAAACAGGTGGCGACGTCAACCACCACCTGCAGTGCCAGCACTGCCCGGTAGTGTTCCATCCCGAAGATGGCGAACACGGCCGCCAGGAACGCGGGATATCCCGGCAACCGAATGTAGGTAGCAGAAATCTCGTCTGGACCGCTCAGACCGTAAATGCCATGCTGCAGCCAGTTCTTGGCAATGTCACCGTAAACGAAGGAGTCGTTGGTGATGGCCGGGAAACGGAACAGGAAAAGCAGCCGCAGCCCAACCGCGGCTAACGTCGCCAGCAGGAAAAATCGGAAGTGTTGGCGCACGAACTGGCGCACGCTAAGAATATACCTCAGCGGCGGTGTAGCGCCGGCATCCCTTCGACCGCGCTCAGGGCAGGCTTTGCCGAGACGGCGGCGCTACACGAACCGCGTGGGGACAGCCGCCCTCGGCCGTCCCCACGCGAGCAGCGAGTTGCGGACGGCAATTGACCACCCGAATACCTCAGCTTAGGATGAATAGACAGCAATTTTCATGGCCCAACCTGTTTTTTACGATCCCGGCAAGGCCCGCTGGAAGCGGTTACGACTGGCCTTTGACATCATCGGCGTCAGCATTACGCTGCTGGTCATTTTTTTTGCCTACACGGCCCTGCGCAATGAACCCTTGCCCGACCTCCTGCTGCCACCCCAGAAGCGCCCTTACCGCGCGCTGAAAGAAAAAGAGAGAGAACGGGCGAAGGAACGGAGAAAGCTTGCCTACTACCGGGGCCATCGACGGTCCCGTTCAGCGCCTTCGCAGGTCAAGCTGAACGCCGAAGAAGGCATCCGCGCGGCATTTTACGTACCTTACGATGCCGCCAGTTTCTCCTCCCTGCGCGAATATGCCCGGCAGATTGATCTACTCTTTCCCGATTGGCTGCATACCATCACGGCGGACGGCCGGCTGCAAAGCATCGATGAACAAACCAACAAGTTCTTCGACGTGATGCAGGGCTCCAGCGTTCGTTCCGTGGATGACAAAGTCATGCCCTTTCTGAAATCGGAAGAGACCGACATGGAAGTCTTCCCCATGGTCAACAATTTCGACGGGACGGATTGGGTGGACGTCAGCGACTTTCTCAACAATCCGGATGCGCGCGCGAGTTTTCGCCGCCAGGTGGCGTCGTTTTTAGCCACGGACCGGTATCGCGGCCTGATGATCGACTTCGAAACTCTGGCCCAGAAGGCGCAGCCTGGATATCTCGCGCTATTGAAGGAACTTTCCGATGACTTGCATGCCAAGGGCATGAAGTTGTACGTCAGCGTCCAGGCACGTAACCAGGAATACGACTACGCGGCGGTTGCCGCCCAGGTTGACGGCGTCGTGCTGATGAACTACGACGAGCACTATCCCTCTCCTGGTACGGCCGGCCCGGTAGCGTCGCAAGACTGGTTTACCGACAACCTCAAGGCGGCTATCAAGGTGGTCCCGAAAGACAAGCTGATCTCCGCCATCGGCAATTACGGCTACGACTGGGTGCATAAACCGAGGCGCGGTCCGCTGCCGCCGGGCGTGAAAGACATCAACGTGACCGTGCAGGATGCCTGGCTGGCCGCCCGCGACTCGGAAGCGGACGTGGACTTCGACGGCGACAGTCTCAATCCCCATATCAGTTATCTGGACGAACACGATCTGCAGCATGACATCTGGTTTCTCGACGCCGTGACCGCGCTCAACCAGATGCGGGCTGCGCAGTCTCTGGGCATCAAGACCTTCGCACTTTGGCGACTGGGGTCGGAAGATCGCTCCGTGTGGCGGGTCTGGGACATTCCCGGCGAGGCCGGGGCAGAAAACAAATTGAAAGACGTCCCGCCCGGCCAGGATGTGGATATGGAGGGCCACGGCGAGATTCTGCGCATCGAGGCCCGGCCCGCCGACGGACAACGCAGCATCACGCTGGACCCGAAGACCGGGATCATTACCGATCAGAGCTTCGATTCGTTTCCTGAGCCCTACCGGGTAGCGCGCTACGGATCAAGCCCGGACAAAGTCGCCATCACCTTCGACGACGGTCCCGACCCGGAATGGACGCCCAAGATTCTGGACGTGCTCAAGCGCGAACAGGCCCCGGCTGCGTTTTTTCTGATCGGAATTCAGGCCGACAAGTTTTCCGACATCACCGACCGCATTTACCGCGAGGGCCATGAAATCGGGAACCATACTTTTACCCATCCCGACATCAGCAACATTTCCAAGGGATTCATGCGAGCGGTGGAACTCAACCTTACCGAGCAGCTTTTTGCCAGCCGGCTGGGCATTCGCTCGATTCTGTTCCGCCCCCCCTATTCGATTGACGCCGAGCCTGACACCGAAGACCAGGTCCGCCCCCTCGAGACCACGCAGGACATGGGCTACATCACCATCGGGGACAAGATCGATCCCAACGACTGGCGCGACAACCCGCGCCACAGTGCCGATCAAATTGTGGCGGATGTCATATCCCATCTGCCGCCTTGTGCCCAGGGGGACATTCGCTGCGGCAACATCATCCTGCTGCATGATGGCGGCGGTAATCGCGCACAGACCGTGCTGGCTCTTCCCCGAATCATTGCCGGGGTGCGGGAAAAAGGATTGCAGATCGTTCCCCTTCATCAATTATTGGGCCGGACGCGGGCGGAGGTGATGCCGCCCATCCCTTCCAACCAGCGCTGGATCGCACGCCTGAACCTGTTTGGCTTCGCTCTGTTCCCTCTGGCATTCAATGCCATGACCTGGATTTTCTTTGTAGGCGACGTGCTGATGACCGGACGCCTGGTTTTCATCGGCGCCTTCGCCATCTTCGACCGGCTATGGCCCCGGCGTTATGGAACTCCCGGCGACGCGGCCCACTATCTTCCTCCGGTGGCGGTGCTGATCCCCGCGTACAACGAAGAGAAAGTTATTGTGCGGACCATTCGCTCCGCACTCACCTCCGACTATCCCAATCTGCGGGTCATCGTGATTGACGACGGGTCCAGCGACAGGACCCTCGAAGTGGCGCGGGCTGCATTCGCCCTTGAGGCAGCCAGCGATCGGGTCCTCATCCTGAGCAAGCCCAACTCCGGCAAGGCCGACGCTCTCAATTTCGGACTGGAGCACCTTCGCGGCGAAGAAATCTTCGTCGGCATCGACGCCGATACCGTAATTGCCCGCGATGCCATCTCCCGGCTCATACCTCATTTCCTGAATCCCAAGGTGGGCGCGGTTGCGGGCAATGCCAAAGTTGGAAACCGCATCAACCTCTGGACCCGCTGGCAGGCACTGGAGTACATCACCAGCCAGAATTTCGAGCGTCGCGCTTTGAACACCATGGGCGCAGTCAGCGTGGTGCCGGGCGCGATCGGCGCGTGGCGAGTTTCGGCGGTGGGCGAGGCCGGCGGCTTCCACACCGACACCGTCGCCGAGGACGCCGATCTCACCATGGCCCTGCTGCAACGCGGATATCGCGTGGAATACGAGGACCTGGCCCTGGCTTACACCGAGGCCCCGGTCAATGCACGCGGCCTGATGCGCCAGCGCTTCCGCTGGTCGTTCGGCATCCTGCAGTCAGTGTGGAAACATCGCGGCGCCTTCGCCCGCGAGGGCGTGCTGGGCTGGATTGCATTGCCCAACATCGCCATCTTCCAGGTGCTGCTGCCCCTGGTCTCGCCTCTTATTGACATCATGTTCGTTGTGGGCACGATCTGGTATTCCATCCAGAAATTTTTCCACCCCGAGTCCACCGACACCGGCAGCTTTCAGCGGCTCATCGTTTTCTTTGTCGCTTTTCTGGTGATTGACTTCCTGGCTTCGGCGATTGCTTTCGCCCTGGAACGCCGCCAGCCGGAAGCACCCGAAGATCCGTGGCTGTTGAGCCAGGTGTGGCTGCAACGTTTCGCTTACCGGCAGTTGTTCTCGCTCGTCCTGCTGAAGACGCTGAAGCGCGCCGCGGAAGGCCGCCGCTTCGCCTGGGACAAACTGGAGCGCACCGCGGCCATGAGCTACCAGCCCCCAGCCGAAGATCATGAGTCAGTGAAAGTTCCGTAGCATTTCTTAGCGCCGGCGTCCCGCCGGCTGTCTGGTGGGCGTCCCGCCCACCCATCGGGCCGGCGAGACGCCGGCGCTACATTTCCCGGTGCTACAATAACCACGAAGAGTCTTACATCTACCCACCGGCATCGAATATCTCCGAGGTGCGCTCATGGCAACCGTTGAAGCTCCGACCCGCCCCCAGACACGCCTGCACGAAGGGCCGTTCGTAAACGAACCGCTCACCGATTTCACCAAGGAACCGATTGCCCGCCAGATGCGAGCCGCCATCGAAAAAGTGCGTGGCCAGCTCGGCCGCGAGTACGACCTGATCATCGGCGGCAAGCGGACCCGGACCAGCGACAAGATCAAGTCCATCAATCCGGCCAAGCCGTCGCAGCTGGTCGGGCTGCACCAGAAAGCCGGCAAGGAGCACGTGGAGCCGGCCATGCAGGCGGCGCTCGCAGCCTTTGCCGGCTGGAGCCGAACGTCTTTCGAAGAGCGGGCGAGCCTGCTCTTCCAGGTGGGCGATGTGTTGCGTGAACGCAAGTTTGAATTCTGCGCCTGGCTGGTTTTCGAAGTGAGCAAGAACTGGGCGGAAGCTGATGCCGATATCGCTGAGACTATCGACTTCTGCGAATACTATGCGCGGGAAGCGCTGCGGCTTTCGCGCACCGAACTGCCGGTGCAGATGCCGGGCGAGCGCGACACTCTCATGTACATCCCGCTGGGCGTGGGCGCGGTGATTCCGCCGTGGAATTTTCCCTGCGCCATCATGGCCGGCATGACCCTGGCGTCGATCGTGAGCGGCAACACGGTCATTCTGAAACCTTCAAGCGATTCGCCGACCATCGCGGCAAAATTCGTGGAACTGCTGGAAGAGTGCGGCATGCCGGAAGGCGTGGTGAATTTCTGCCCCGGCGCCGGCGCCAGCTTCGGCAACGCGGTGGTTGCCCATCCCAAGACCCGTTACATCGCGTTTACTGGTTCGCGTGAAGTCGGCCTCGACATCAACAAGAGCGCAGCCACGCAAGCACCCGGTCAGATCTGGATTAAGCGCACCATTCTTGAGATGGGCGGCAAGGATGCCATCATCGTGGACGCCGACGCCGACGTTGACTCCGCCGTCGAAGGCGTGGCCCAGGCCGCATTCGGTTTCCAGGGCCAAAAGTGCTCGGCCTGCTCCCGCGCCATTGTTGACGAGCGCATCTATGACATATTTCTGGAGAAGCTTAAAGCGCGTGTAGAGAAGATCACAGTCGGCGATCCCGCGGTAAATGCCAACATGGGTGCGGTGATCAATGAAGGCTCGATGAAGTCGATCCTCGACTACATCGAAGTCGGGAAAAAAGATGGACGCGTTATCACCGGTGGTGGCCCCGCAAAAAACGCCGGCGAAGGATATTTTCTACAGCCCACGGTCATCGCCGACATTCCGGCCAGATCACGCCTGGAGCAGGAAGAAGTTTTCGGGCCGCTGCTGGCCGTGATCAAGTCAAAGAACTACAGCCATGCCCTCGAGATCGCCAACGACACGGAGTTCGGACTGACCGGCGCGGTCTATACGAAATCCAAAGACAAGATTGCGCGCGCCATCCAGGAATTTCATGTAGGGAATCTGTACATCAATCGCAAGTGCACCGGCGCGACCGTTGCAGCACATCCGTTTGGTGGCTTTAACATGTCAGGGACGGATTCAAAATCCGGCGGCCCAGATTACTTGTACTTGTTTACGCAGGGTAAAGCGGTGGGGGAGAAAATCTAAGGATCAAGTGTGGCCGCGGGCGACTCGCCCGCGAGGACGCTGCCCCCGGGCCCCGAGGTCCTTTCGATGGGAACAAGTGCGCGGGCGGGTCGCCCGCGGCCACACAACCCGTAACACTCCTGTTACAAAGCATTCTCTAACCCTTGATTAAGATTCATTTAATTCCACGAAGTTGCGCGAAAACGTTTTATGCCCGTGATCGAAAATTGCAATTGGACAACCCGAACCCCGCCTCCTATCGTGGAAGCATGTCCACATCATTGCCTCTAGACGACTCTTCCGTAGATTTTCTTCATGAACTCGGCGCTCAAATGGCCTCCGCGGACGCGCTGCACGAAGTGCTCGCGCGCGTCGTAGATTT
>Ga0070681_10004025_pt1 | contig 13865 bp, 15 predicted proteins | sample KBSC83BmetaG_FD_65650 | JGI IMG/M metagenome (GOLD analysis project Ga0070681, IMG submission 65650) | Corn rhizosphere microbial communities from Kellogg Biological Station, Michigan, USA - KBS C8-3B metaG | ecosystem: Host-associated > Plants > Roots > Rhizosphere | place: USA: Michigan... | reverse complement strand
GCCGCGATCGTCCGCCAGGTCCGGAAGAAGAACAAAGGCTGAACGCCAGAAGCCGAACCGGGGCAGTCGATCCCGCCTGTCCTTACTACTTCTTAACTTTGATGCCTATGGGCGGAAAGTCCGGTCGACCTGCGGCTGCTGCTCGACATGGAAGTCGCCACCTGGCGCAAGGCCAGCTACAGCGGCAACGGCGGCAACTGCGTCGAGGTCGGCGTTGCGGAGGTCGGCCAGGTGCTAGTGCGCGACACGACGAGCCGTGAGGGCAGCACGCTCAACTTCAGCGTCGCCGCCTGGCGTGCCCTTGCCGAGCGACTGAAGCAGTCCTAACTCACGGGCAGGCTGGATCGCGTGACGCCAGCCTCTTTGGGAGGGCGGTTTCGGTGTGCCAGGAAGATCAGGGCCGGGACCGTTTTCTCGTTAGGCACGTCCCGAGGTTGGAGTTGACCTTGGTGGCGGAGCACCAACCCGTTCTGGATGAGTGATCGCATCGCCGGTGCGCGACTGCGGATCAAACACCACCATGCTTCATCTCCAAACGCTCACGCCACCATCAGCGGGAACTCTGCCCGCCACAGCGCGCGGCCGTGCGGCACGACCCGCTCGCTCATCACGACATCCGCACCCGCATCGCGCAGCGCGGCCGTCCACCGGGTCGCGTTGCCGAGGAAGGACGGCTCTAACGTGCCGACGACGAGGTACGTGCGCGGAATCCGGCCCGGCATCACGCCAGCCGGTTTGTAGCCTGCGCCCGGCGAGCCGGAGAAAATCGCACCGTAGACATCCGGATGCCGAAGCCCAAGGGCGAGCGCGAGTTCTCCACCCGCCGAGACACCGAACACGGCGGCGCGTTCAGCGGGCAGCGCGACCCTGAACCGCGACCGCACCCAACGGCTGACGTCCTCGACGAAAACTTCTCATGGGCCGCGAACCGTTCCGCGTCAAAGACCGGTGAGTACTCCTGAAGCCGCAGCGTCTCATCCGCCAGCCGTGTACGCCGACGATCATCGTGGACGGCACGCCGGCCGCCTCGAGGAACCCGCCCCACTGCGAGATCCCCTGTCCGTCGCCCGCGAACACGACCGCCCCGGGCGGATCTGGCGGGACGTACACCGTAACCCGCCGGCCACCGTCGTAGCCGAGCGTCTCGGTGACCAGTTCTCCCGCTAGCGGGTCGGCGCGCGGCGATCGGGGCAATGCTCCGGGACCGCGGCCACCGGCTACGTGGTCGTTCACCGTCGTACTCCTTACCTCAAGAGTCGCCGTCTTGATCGCCATCATTGCCGCCGTCATGGCGAACGCGCTCGTGGCGGTGGTGCTTGTCCCGTAGGGTCAGCGGTCCTACCCGAGGACGGCGGCCGAGTAGTTGAGATCCCGGTTGATATCGAGCGTCCGGCGGTCGCCGACTTCAATGCCCGTGCCCGCCGTGTGGTCGAGTCGCTCGGCTTCAGGTGACGGGGCGCCAGATCCGGGTGTACCGGATCCGCTGAACCACCCGTCGTCTGATGGAATTCGGCCCTGTCATCGCCCTCGCGGACGCGGTCGCGCTCAAGATGGGAGCGCTGCACGACCGGGCTCTGAGTTGATCGCCGCGTGCCGGGCCGCGCTAGACGAGGAGTTCAGCCTCGAGACGCTCCGTGACCAGCTGGCCTTCGCCTCGACGTAGCCAGACGAGGCATTCACCTGCTACGGCGGCAGGCCTGAACTGATCGCCGAGGTGAAGCCTGGGTTGGGCCAAGTCTTGGCCACGGCTGGTGTGGCGGGCGTTTCCGCCGCCGCGGTAAGGGAAGCACCCGGACTGGTCTTCTGCCTTGCACTGACCTGTGCCGCCGGCGGTCAGCCGGCGAGAACCCCGGTCTCGTGACAAGCCCGGCCGCTCACCCCCGCCAGCCGCCTGCCTCAACCGGCCTTCCCAGGTTTGACCGGGCCGGCTTGCGCCTGACGTGTCCAGAGCGCGTCAGCGCGGTCCTGTTCACGCCCGCCAGGCCGGCCGCAGCGTTCACTGCCGCCGCGGGAAGCGCGCTGCACGGCTTTCAGGTTCCCGCGGGAGGGGCCCAGGCTTCCCGGTGAGGCCGTGACGGCCTGGACCGCCGGTATCCCCCGGTACCCCGCGCCCGGTTGACGGGACCGGGCGGACGTTCCCCGCGCGTTACCGCGGCGCGCGCGGGGTGCAGGGCGGGGAGCCCCGCGGAGACGGCCCGGCGGCCGGCCGGCGGACCGGGACCCCTTTTCGGCGTCACCGTCCCGCCCCAGACGGCGGCTTGGCCGGCGGCCGCGGCAGGCAAGTGCGAACGCTGCCGCCCGCGGTCAGCCCGGGCAGGACCGCGCTGAACGCGCTCCGGACACGCCAGGCGCAAGCCGGCCCGGTCGAAACCCCGGAAGAGACGGCTGAGGCAGGCGGCCGTCGGGGGTGAGCGGCCGAGCTTGCCACGAGACTGCGGGTTCGCGTTAGCCTGACCGCCGGCGGCACACGTTAGGGCAGCCGAAGAGTGCCGGTCTCGGTGGACGCGACCCCGCGCTCATGTGGCCCAACTCGGGTTCCCTCCAGATGTTGATATGAAAGACGCTCACAGTTGAAAATCGAAAAAAGATCTTGCATGACGATCCGTTACTACGCGCCGAATGACACATCTATTCGGTATGATGTTGGTGTAAGTCGGAGGTGGCCAGCGATCATCCGGAGGGAGGGTCGGCAGATGGGCGAGCGAGCGCGGTGGTCGGGAGCCGGCCCCTCTGCGGAGCCTCCGGTGCAGTGTGCTCTCGACAAGGATTTCGATGAGTGGACGGCATGGCTTGACCGGGAGGGCGCGGCAGGGCGTAATCCGGTTCCTCCGCAGCGGACGGCGACGCAAGGCATCGCGGTCGACCTCGGTGAGGTCGGCGGGGTCGACCCGCCGCTGCTAGCCGCGATCTGCGATCCGGATAGCGACGGGCTTGGCCCGCAGTTCGGCCAGGATGCCGCCGCGGACGTGCTGCCGCCCGGCCCGGTGCTCGCCGCACTGACGGAGGCGGCGGTCACCGATGTGACCTGCCTGTCGGACAGTCAGCTGATCGGGGTGCTGCAGGCGGCACGGCGGCAAGAGAGCCGGGAGGCGTGGAAGAAGGCGCTGGTGATCGGCGAGTTCGCCCGCCGCAGGCAAGCAGAGTTCGACGCGGCCACGGAGCGAGGTGTTCCCGTGCACTGCCGCCCTGGCCAGTTCGCTGGCGAGGAGCTGGCGGTCGAGTTGCTGCTCACCCAGGCAGCAGCCTCGCACGCGATCGACGACGCCACTGACCTGGCGACCCGGCTTCCCCGGACGTTGGCCGGGATGGCCGCCGGGCTGATCGACGAGGACCGCGCTGGGGTCATCGCCTTCCACACTCGCAGCCTTAGCACGGACGACGTGGCGCTTGCGGATGAGATCCTCGCTGCCCTCGCCCCAGCGCTCCGGCTCGACCAGCTCCAGGGCAAGGCCCTTGCCTTGGAGAAGAAGCTCAACCCAGAGGGCGTGAAGGCCCGCCAGGAGCATGCCAGGCGGACCCGGCAGCGGGTGGAGGTCCGCCCCGAGGAATCCGGGAACGCGTCGGTGGCGGGCCGGGAGATGGACACCAGCCGTGCCCTCGCCTCCAAGGCCTACATACACGGCCTAGCGCTGCATTTGCGCCGCGGTGGGCTGCCCGGCACCCTAGACCAGCTCCGCCTAGCCGTCTTCGAAGACCTCACCAGCGGCCGCGACCCCATGAACCGCCTTACCCAGGGAGCCCCCTGGAGGGAGGATTCCGCCGGGGACTGCCGCCAAGCGCCACCGAACAGGACACAGGCAGCCGAGCGGAAGACTCCGCCAGATGACGGACCGGACCCGGAGTGCGGCCCGCCGCCGAACAAAGGCGAAGACAACGACGGTGACCGTGACGATGCCGGCGCGGCCGCAGGCAGCAGCCAGCCCGGTTCCCTCGACTACGATCACGACGAGATTGGCGACAGCGGTTGCCCAGGCGACCCCGCCCTCGGTTCCCACGCACCCACCCCGATGCCCGCGATGATCAACTTGGTCGTGCACGCCGGCACGCTGTTCGGCTGGGACACCGCCCCGACCGAAGTCGGCGGCTGGGGCTTGCTCGACTCCGACGAGACCCGCGCACTAGTCGCCGCCGCCTCCCGGCACCCCGCCACCCGCTGGTGCCTCACCCTCCTCGGCCCCGACGGCACCGCCGCCGCCCACGGCTGCTCACCCGGACAGCATCCCTGGGCTCCCGAAGAGCAGCGCGGCAAACCGCCCGGCGGGCGGCCCCCCGACCCAGTCCAAACGGAACGTTTCGCCGCGTTCCTCCGCGGCCTGAACGTCATCCCGGACCCCATCGCCAAGGCGTGCTGCGACCACGCCGCCGCCGAGCCCCGCTACACGCCCAGCCGCAAGCTCGCCCACTTGATCCGCGCCCGCACCGTCACCTGCGACGCCCCCGGCTGCAACGCCCAGGCCCAGAACTGCGACCTCGACCACTCCGTCCCTCACCCTGACGGACCAACCTGCCAATGCAACCTCGGCCCGAAGTGCCGCCGGCACCATAGGGCCAAGCAAAGCCCCGGCTGGAAAGTGGAGCAGTCGGCGCCGGGCGTCATCCGCTGGACCCTCCCCAGCGGCCGCACTCACACCACCCACCCCACCAGCTACCTTTGAGGGCTACCAGCAGAAAGACGTCAGCCGGTGCTGCTGCTGACCATCGGCTACGGCGCCGCCTGCCGGGCAGGACGAGGACGGCGCCCTCGCCCTCATCCCGACGCCGCCGGCCCGCCGGCGAGCGATCCTGCTGCAGAAGGTGCTGGCGATGGCGCTGCAGGCTGTCCTGCTATCCGCCGCGGTCGGCCGTGGCTTCCAGCTGAACATCGGCACAGGTAACACGCTCGCCATCTCCATCGCGCTTGTCCTGATGGGCCTGGACTTCGGACTGGACTTCGCCTTCCTGATCGCCGTCGGCCTCGGCGCGCTGCTCGCCGCGTACCTCACCTTCGCCCCGGCTGACCTCAACTAGCGGTGTCTTACCGCAGCGGCCACACCTCAACCACGCCGTGTGCGACGAGCACGACGGCGCTCGGCTCGGTCCGGGTACCGCAGAACTCCACGGTGGCGGACACTGGGATCATGAGCGAAACGCGGGTTGACGTACCGATCGCCGGGGTGAGCGGCCTGACCCTGGGCGGCCGCCGGCTGGCGGTCCTCGATCGCGTCCGTATCTATGCGTGCGGGATCACGCCGTACGATGTCACGCACCTGGGGCATGCGGCCACGTTCGTGTGGGTGGACGCGCTGGTCAGGACGCTGCACTTGCTCGGCACGGAGCCCGAGGTCTGCCGCAACGTCACCGACGTCGATGACGTGCTCGACGAGGCGGCGCGTCGTGCTGGGGAGCCGTACGACGCGTTCGCGGCGGTTCAGCAGTACTACTTTGATCGGGACATGGCCGCGCTGAACGTTCGGGACGTTGCGCATGAGCCTCGGGCGCGCCGTTACGTCGACCAGGTCATCCGCCTGGCCGACGGCTTGCTGGCCGCCGGCGACGCCTATGTGCGCCAAGGCAGCGTGTACTTCCGTGGGGAGCCCGCTGTCCGCAGGTCGGGGCTGGACCTGGAGACGGCGTTGCGCCTGTCCGCAGAGTACGGGGGCCGGCCGGACGACGCCGCCAAGGATGATCCGCTGGATGTGGCGGTCTGGCAGGCCAGCGAGCCCGGGCACCCGGCCTGGGAGTCACCGTGGGGCCAGGGTCGCCCGGGGTGGCACGCGGAATGCGCGGCCATGGCACTGTCGGTTTTCGGTGCCGCCGTCGATGTCCACGCGGGCGGCACTGACCTGCAATTCCCGCATCACGCCTACCACGCGGCGATGGCCGAGGCGTTCACCGGCGTCCGCCCCTACGCGCGTGCGTGGTTGCACGTGGGCACGGTCAGGACCGGGGGAGCGAAGATGGCCAAGTCCGCGGGGAACCTGGTGCTCGTACGTGATCTCGCTGACGGCCATTCCGCTGCGGCGGTCCGGCTGATGATCCTGGACCGGCCCTGGGATCAGGACTGGGACTACTCTCCCGCCCTGCTCGGCCGGGCGGAGAAACGCCTGGAAGACCTGTACCGGGCGGCCGGGCGCACCGGCGTGTCTCAGGCGGCGGTCTCGGAAATCACCCGGCTCTTGGCGGCTGACCTCAACGTAACGGCGGCCGTTGACACGGGCATCGATGAAGGAGGGGGCGCGGCGCGAAGCGTGGCCGCAACGCTGGGACTCAACTGACACCTCGCCCCGCGGCTGTCCACTGGCCGGCCTGAACAGTCCGGGCAACGCGTGCGTGATCCCCTGACGTGAGAAGGCCGGTATGAGCGAAACAGGGGCCGGAAGCTCGGCCCAATTCGCCGGTCGGATGAACCGGATGCTGAACGACGCCGCGCTGGCCCTGATGGTGAGCGTGGGCCACCGCACCGGGCTGTTCGATGTCATGGCGGCGATGCCCCCGGCGACAAGTAAAGAGATCGCGTCGCGTGCCTCGCTCGACGAGCGGTGCCGTCCGGGAATGGCTCGCGGCGATGACCACCGGCCGGATCGTGGAATGCGACGTCGCTGACCTTTGTGTGAGAGCGATGGGTTCGACTTCATCACCACTTTCGACGCGGTGCACGACCAGGCGCGGCCCGACCTGATGCTCGCCGGGATCGCCGCGGCACTGCGCCCGGGCGGTGTCTACCTCTGCGGCGAGCCGCCGCCTCCAGCGTGTTCGCGGAGAACCTAGACCACCCGCTCGGGCTGTTCCTGTACACCGTCTCGTGCATGCACTGCGTGACTGTTTACCTCGCCGAGGGCGCGATGGGCCTCGGCATCATGTGGGGAGAACAGGCCGCGCGGCAGATGTTCGCCGAGGCCGGCTTCACCGATATCGAGGCCGTGCACCGCGATGACTTCGATGCCTACATCATCGCCAGTAAGGGCTAAGCCAGCCCTGCAGTGCGCCCAGGTACGTTGGCTGTTCCACCAGCATCACGTCACCCGGGTCGATCAGCACCCGCCCGGCGGGTGAGCGATCTCGACGGCCCGCTCGACGCGATCAGGGAAGGCCAGCCTTGGCAACGAGCAGTCTGGGCGGGCGTGACACGTGGGCGAGCGCGTGAATGACCGCGAAGGCCCGCATCGTGCCAGTGACGTCAATATCAATGTCATCCTGATTGACTCCGATATCGAAGTCAGCTAATATGACTTCGATATCGGAGTCGGAGCGCGGGATGACGTACACGGGGAAGATCACCAGCGCGGAGTCGCTGGGGCGGATCTTGCAGCAGGCGCGGCTACTGTCGGGGCTGAGCCAGCGTGAACTGGCCCGGCGGCTGGGCACGACGCAGAAGTACGTGTGGGAGCTTGAGGCTGGCAAGCCGTCGATCGTGATGGACCGCCTGTTCGCGGCGATGCGTGAGACGGGCATGGAGCTGACGGCAACGATTACGCCGCGAGATGACCATGGGTGACCTTGTCGTCGAACTTTACGGGACCCCGGTCGGGATGCTCGCGGGGACGTGGCGGACCTTCGACTTCCTGCCTGACCCTGCAGCCGTTGCCCGGTTCGGCCTCGATAGCCCTGTCCTGTCGGTGGCGATCCCGCTCGTGGCGGTGGCCGTGCGGTCGCGCAAGGACAGGCAGCAGAACTTCTTCCGCGAACTCCTCCCCGAGGGGCGGATGTTGACCCGCCTGGCACAGCAGGCTGGCCTCGTCGAGCAGGACGCCATCGGCCTGCTGCGCGCCTACGGCCGGGACGTCGCCGGCGCCCTGCAGATCTGGGACCCCGACGTCCCGGGCGAGCCGAAGCAGCCCGCCCTGGAACCGCTGTCCAGCGCCGGGGTCGCCTGCATGCTGGAACACGTCCAGGACAACCCGCTGGGAAACAAGCCCTCCGTTGGCAAGACCTCCCTGGCCGGAGTTCAGGACAAGATTGTGCTCGCCCGTACTGCCGATTGCTGGAGCCGGGTGATCGATGGCTGGCCGTCCACCCACATCCTCAAGCCGGAATCAAAGGACTACCCGACCTCGATCTACGATGAGGAGTACGGGGCGCGGTTTGCCCGGGCAACCGGGCTCACCACCATCCCGACCTGGATCGAGGAGTTCGAGGGCGTACCGGCCGTGATCATCGAGCGCTACGACCGTTCCCCCGATGCCCCGCAGGGGCGCATCCACCAAGAGGACTTCAACCAGGTACTCGGTGCGGCGGGCACCCAGAAGTACCAGAAGCACGGAGGTAAGGTCAGCCTCAAGCGCATCGCGCAGGTCTTCGCGGCCATCGGCGACCAGGATTCGCTAGAACGCCTTTTCAAGCTTGTCGTGGTTTCTGTAGCCGTGGGCAACCTCGACATGCACGCAAAGAACATTTCCCTGCTCCACCGCCCCGACGGTTCCATGACGCTCAGCCCCGCCTACGATGTCGTGCCGCAAGCTCACCAGCCCAACGACGGCGAAGTCGCCCTCGCCGTCGACGGTGAATATCGTCACGCGGCCATTACGCTGGACCATCTGATCGCGGAAGGGCGTGCATGGGGGCTAGGCAGGGCAGCCGAACTTGCCGAACAGATACTCGCCGCCGTCCTCCAGCTAGCAGACGCGCAGGCCCCGCACCAACAGGCCTATGCCGGACTCGTCGATGACATCTCCAGGTTCACCGCCCGCCTGCTCGACGGTCAGGCGATCGGAACGAGTGGCCGTCATCGTTGACTCGGTCCGGCAAGACCGATTCGAATAGATCAGCGCCTATGGTCCCCATCCTGGGGAATTCGGTTCAGAGATTTCGGGTACACGCCCACGCCGTGCAACCGGCACCCGACCCGCACGAGCTCGATGCCGCCGCCCGTGCCCGGAGCGGTCATGGAGCTGCTCGGCGATCCCGCACACGATCACGCAGTGCGTGTAGACGCTGTCCAGCGCCTCCGCGCTGGGCGCGTGCCGCTCGTGCAGGGCAAGGATCTCCTGGTCGGTAGGAAGCCGCATGTGCGTGAGTTTTAGGAAGCGCTTAATCGCTCACCCGCACGCGCGGGCAGGCCAGGTACCGTAGTCAGGTGAGTCAGATCAGGCTGGTCGCCATCAGGGACACCCCGCTGTCCGTGGACGAGGTACGGAACGCGATCGCTGACCCGGCGGCGGGCGGTGAGGTGCTGTTCATCGGCACCGTGCGGGACAACGACGCCGAGAAGGGCGTGACCGGGCTCGGCTACTCCGCGCACCCGTCGGCGGAGGCGGAGCTGCGCAAGGTCACCGAGGACATCGTGGCCAAGTTCCCCGACGTGATCGGGGTCGCGGCGGTCCACCGGACCGGCGACCTGGACGTGGGCGACCTGGCGGTCGTCGTCGGCGTGTCCTGCGCGCACCGGGCGGAGGCCTTCCACGCGTGCCACGAGCTGATCGACGAACTGAAGGCCACGATCCCGGTCTGGAAGCACCAGCGGTTCACCGACGGCACCGACGAGTGGGTCGGCAGCGCTTAAGTTACCCGCGCTCCTTCGGCACGAGGTCGCTCATTCTGGTGACTTGACCAGCCACACGGGACGGACATCCGGCGCGGCATACCGGCCGGTGCACGGCAGCAGGTACCAGCGCAGCGCGTCAACCTTGCGCTCAAGCTGGGCCAGCTGCTCCATGATGGCCGCGTCTGCCTGGCCTTGCGGCGTCCTCGCCTGGTCCTTGTTCAGCCGCCCAGCTCTCGCTTGAGGGCCTCAAGCTCTGCCTGAATGTCGTGCGACAGCCCGGTGGGGATGGTCCCGCCGGCAGCGGGAGTCTGCACCGCCGGCGTCGTCCGCCTCTCCGCCACTGCGGCGAGGAGGGCCGGCGGGTCGGCCTTGGCGTAGGTGAGGAACAGGATGGCACTGACCACGGCGATCGCCACCCATGCCCAGTGCCCGTTCAACGTGCCCCAGTCGCTGAGCCCGTGCAGGGCGGCGGCGATCGCCAGGCCCACCCAGCAGACCGCGTACCACTTGCGCTGGCCAGAGTTGCGCTGAGCGTAAACGGCCAGGCCGATGAAGTATCCCGTTATTCCCGCCCAGCAGGCATGCGTGATCGGATCGGTGGGGAAGCGCCATACATACTGGAGCGCAGCCGCAACGTCCTGGGTCGCGTTGCCCCCCACCAGCCCCACTCCGCTGGTCAGGTAGTGCTCCGCCTCGCTCGCCCCGAACACCAGGCCGCTCACGGCTCCGAGGAACAGGTAGTCGGCCGGGGTGATCCGGCGCCGGACCGCGACCGCGATCACGATAACGGGAACGGCCTTGGCGGATTCTTCCGGGAGTCCGACCGTGAAGATGCTGGTGACGACGTTCGAGGTACCGCTGTGGAGCGCCGTTTCGAGCCAGATGGCCAGCGGGACCTCGGTGACCACGGAGATCGCGATAACCGCCAGAAGCAGCAGCAGGGAGATCGCGGCGGGCCGGACCACCACGGCGATCAGCAGCAGCCAGGCCAGGGCGAAGTACCCGGCGAGAATCCAGGCCGCCTCGGTAAACGTTGACTGCCCGGGATTGTTGTAGAAGACGACTATCGCGACCGGCGGCACGGTGAGCAGCAGCATGAAGAGCAGCACCGGCCAGCTCCGCAGCGACGGATTGCGCACCCACGCGCCCAAGGGCAGCAAGGAACCCATACATCCCCGATCCATCAGGCAAAAACCGCGGGGAGCGTATCACTTGTGCCCGTAACCACACGGCTCTTACCCGAATGTCGGCACGTCCACGGTCATGCACAGCCGGGGCGGCGTACCGGCCGGTGCACGGCAGCAGGTACCGGCATCGACGCCGGTCACTTGTCAAGAATCGAGAACGGGAAGCGTCCGCCAACCGCGGCGATCGCCCTGGCCTGTGACGCCGCCTTCCCTGAGCGGAAGGGGTGGTTCTCCGAGTATTACGAGGAATCGCGCCGTGGGCACCCCCCGGTTTCCGGTCATGGGGCGAGTACGAGGACCAGGCCGTGAGCATGCGCGTGTGGATGCCAGGGATCATGCACGGGCTACTCCAGACCGAGGACTACGCGCATGCCCTACTTAAGACTTCGCCTGGTGCCACTGATGAGATGGTGGCCAGTCGGCTCCGGTCTCGAATGCAGAGACAGCGGCGCGTACTTATGCGGGACGAGCCCCCGGACGTATGGTTCATCGTCGACCAGATGGCGCTGTACCGGCTTGTAGGGTCGGCCGAGACCATGTCGGGCCAGATGCGGCATCTGCTCTCGGTAGCGGCAAGGACGAACGTGACCCTTCAGGTCCTCCCGGCGGTCGCCCGCCCCGCCAACGCGTCGGAGTTCATCGTCACGGACAGTGCGGCGTACACGGAGCACGTGGCCGACGGTCTCGTGCTCACAGAGGAGGAAAGTCAAGCTACTCAGACGCCAACGGAGGGTCCTGCGTAGAGACGGCCAGCGGCAACCGCGTGATCCTGGTGCGGGACACTACCGACCGTGACGGCGGGATGCTGGAGTTCAGCGCCGAGGCGTGGCAGGCTTTCGTCACCTCGCTGAGGTGACCGGGAACAGCAGAAACCGCGAGCCGTGGTGAGTCACGTGACAGTGCCGTGCGACGGTTCTGAGCATTACTGTAGGTACCTTTCAGGAATGAGTGGTGTCTGCAGCGCGTAGTCTTCCGATCATGTCCCGACGTTCCCTGACGCTGGCCATCGCCGGCCTGGCGGCCGTGGCCGCGATCGCGTTCGCGGTGCTGTTCCCCGTGCCGTACGTGATCCTGCAGCCGGGTCCCACGCTGAACACGCTCGGCAAGGACCACGGCGGGAAGCCGCTGATCGCGATCACCGGGCACCCGACGTACGCGACGAAGGGGAACCTGAACCTGGTGACGATCAGCTACCAGGGCGGCCCGGGCTCCAACCTGAACATCTTCCAGGCGCTGCGGGCGTGGATCGCACCGTCGGAGGCCGTGGTCCCGCAGAACGAGCTGTTCCCGCCCGGGCAGACCGCGGAGCAGACGCAGGCGCAGGACACCCAGCAGATGGCGTCCTCGCAGGAGCTCGCCACCGCCGCCGCGCTCACCGAGCTGCACATCAAGTTCCAGACGCAGGTCAGGGTCCTCTCCACGGTGGCCGGGTACCCGGCGAGCAAGGCGCTGAAGGCGGGGGACATCATCGAGGCGGTCGACGGCAAGCCGGTGACGGGCGCGTCGTCGCTGAGCTCGATGATCGGCGCGCGCCCGGTCGGCTCCACCCTGCAGCTTGAGGTGCTCCGGGCCGGGAAGACCCTGACGGTGCCGGTCACGAGCAAGGTGTCCGGCGGCACGCCGGTGATCGGCGTCCAGGTTCAGGAGCAGTACAAGTTTCCGTTCAACGTCCGGATCAGCGTGGGCGACATCGGCGGGCCGAGTGCCGGCATGATGTTCGCGCTCGGCATCGTCGACATGCTGACGCCGATGAACCTGACCGGCGGGAAGTTCATCGCGGGCACGGGGGAGATCACGGCGACGGGCCAGGTGCAGCCGATCGGCGGCATACAGCAGAAGATGGTGGGCGCCCGCAACGCCGGCGCCACCGTCTTCCTCACCCCCGCGGCCAACTGCTCGGACACGAAGGGCGCGGTGCCCGCCGGGCTGCGTGTCGTGAAGGTATCGACCCTGTCCCAGGCGGTCACCGACCTGGAAGCGATCAAGGCGAACAAGCCCGTCCCGTCCTGCTGACAAGGAGAGGCTCAAGTGCCGGAGCCGCCGCCCGGGCCTCGCCCGGGGGACGGAGGGGTGTCTCTCAGAGAGACGACTGTTACTTCGGCATGCTTCTTAGGTTCACCCACGTTGGCGTAGTCTGCGGCTAGGCAGGACCGTCGAAGGGAGCACGTGCGCTGTGGCACTTCGGGTACTCGTCGACGCGACTGACGTGCCGACTGACCGGGGTGCGCTCGGCCGCTACGTTGACGGGCTAATCGGCGCCCTAGCCGCGACCGGGATCGACCTGGCCGTGGCCTGCCAGCGTGCCGACGAAGAGCGGTACGGCCGGCTGGCCCCCGGCGCGACGATCGTCGCGGGCCCGGTCGGGCTCGGGCACCGCTCTGAGCGGCTCGCCTGGGAGCAGAGCGGTCTGCCGTTCGTGGCGGAGCAGGTCGGCGCGGACGTGCTGCACATGCCGAATTACTCGATGCCGCTGCGCCCCGGGCTGCCGACCGTGGTCACGATCCACGACCTCGCGTTCTTCACCGATCCCGGCCGGTACACGCAGATCAGCGGGGTGTCGCTGAAGTCGGCGACCAAGACGGCGGCCGCGCAGGCGACCCGGCTGATCGTCCCGTCCAACGCCACCAGGGACGAGCTGGTCCGGGTGATTGGCTGCGACCCGGGGAAGATCGACGTCGCCTACCACGGGGTCGACCACCGCCTCTTCCACCGGCCCGACGAGGTCCAGATCAGCCGGGTCACCGCGCGCCTCGGGCTGCACGGCAAGCCGTACGTCGCGTTCCTCGGTTCGCTGACGCCCCGCAAGAACGCTCCGGCGCTGGTCAGCGGGTGGGCCGCGGCGGTCGCCGACCTGGCGGAACCACCCGCGCTCGTGCTGGCGGGCGGGGGCGGCTGGAGCCAGGAGCTTGACGAGGCCGTCGCGCGCGTCCCGGCGCACCTGCGGCTCGTCAGGCCCGGATACCTTCCGTTCGCGGACCTGCCTGGCTTCCTCGGCGGGGCGGTGGTGGTGGCGGCGCCGTCGCGCGGCGAGGGGTTCGGCTTGCAGGTCCTTGAGGCGATGGCGTGCGGGGCTCCGGTGCTGACGACTTACCGGACCTCGCTGCCCGAGGTCGGCGGCGACGCGGTGGCCTACACCGAACCGGACGCGGACTCCATCGCCGCCGCGCTCCGCGCGCTGCTCGACGACCCGGAGCGCAGGGCCGCGCTCAGCGCGGCGG
>Ga0070681_10004021_pt1 | contig 13871 bp, 13 predicted proteins | sample KBSC83BmetaG_FD_65650 | JGI IMG/M metagenome (GOLD analysis project Ga0070681, IMG submission 65650) | Corn rhizosphere microbial communities from Kellogg Biological Station, Michigan, USA - KBS C8-3B metaG | ecosystem: Host-associated > Plants > Roots > Rhizosphere | place: USA: Michigan... | reverse complement strand
CTACGAGAGCGTCCGCCATCATCTCTTCACTTCGGGGTTCGCGGTTCGCCTGCTCCTGGTCCTCGTACGCAAGCACTGGCCCCACCGACAGCATGAGAGCCAGCAGGCTGATCAGCAAAGTTTTGAGGGCGGCGGTCATGCTTATCTCCTGAATTCCAGATCGGTCGGCGGATTCTAACCCTGTAAAATAAACCAAGACAAGGGGTTAGCTGTGTATTTTTAGAATCCACCCGAATATCGGCCAGTACCGGAGCGTTTGGTCGGGTAAAGCCGGGTGTATTCTTTCAATCCATTATCGGTCCGCCCGGGCGGAGATTTAGGAGAGTCGGATTCCATGCGCGTTGAGCTCAACTACGGAAAAGGCAGTCTTCCTCTCGACTTACCGGAACGCCTAAACGTCACGTTGATCCGCAAGCCGGCCATGCCCGTCTTGCAGAATGCGGCCGAATGGGTCGGGGCCGCACTCGACGATCCGGTCCATGCGCGAACCCTCAAGGAAGAGGCGCGCGGACGTCGCTCGGCCTGCATTCTGATCTGCGACATCACACGGCCGGTTCCGAATGGGTTGCTGCTGCCTGCGATTGTGCGGGCGCTGCTCGACGGCGGCATGCGCCCGGAGCAGATCTGCGTATTGGTGGCAACCGGGTTGCACCGACCCAACGAAGGCGCCGAGCTCGAAGAGCTGGTGGGCGATCCGTGGGTGCTGCGGACGGTGCGCGTCGAAAATCACTTCGCCCGCAACGATGCGGATCATGTTCTGCTCGGTACGACCCCAGCCGGCACAGTCGTCCGCCTCGATCGCCGATTCGTCGGGGCCGACCTCAAAATAGTGACCGGGCTGGTCGAGCCTCATTTCATGGCCGGATATTCGGGTGGCCGCAAGGTGATCGCACCGGGAGTCGCGCATGCGGAAACCATCACCACATTCCACAACGCCCGTTTCATGTCGCACCCGAACGCGGAGAACTGCGTGCTCGAAGGCAATCCGCTGCACCTGGAGCAGCTCGAAATCGTCCGCATGCTCGGTCAGGTCCTGGCGGTGAACACAGTGATCGACGAGCACCGCAACGTTTCTTTCGTGAACTATGGCGAAATCATCCAGAGCCACCTGCAGACAGTCGAGTTCATCCGCAGCTTCGCGCAAGTGCCGGTACCGCGACGCTTCAAGACCGTCGTAACTAGCGCTGCCGGCTATCCGCTGGACACGACTTATTATCAGACCGTCAAAGGTATGGTAGCTCCGATCGACATATTGGAACCGGGTGGCAATCTCATCGTGGTGTCGGAATGCGCTGAAGGCATGGGCTCGAGCGAGTACGTCGATGCTCAGCGGCGGCTGCTCGATCTGGGCGCCGACGGCTTTTTTCGCGACATCAGCCGCAAGAGCCACGCCGATATCGACGAGTGGCAGACCCAGATGCAGCTGAAGCCCATGCGCCTGGGTGGCATCCACCTCTACAGCACCGGCCTCCAGGGCGCTGACCGCAGGTTGACCGGCGTGCAGATGGTCGACTCGGTGCCGGAGGCCGTCGCGCACTGTGTGGCCGCTGCCGGCGACCCGCATGTCGCCGTCATTCCCGAAGGTCCCTACGTGGTCCCGGTGTATCGACCCGGAGCGTGACTGCGCAAGTCAGCGATCCTCCAGCGAGCGCGTCGTGTCGCGCCAGCGTCCGTCGTCCGCGCCGAAACCGAACCAGTGCACGCCATCCGTTGCGGCAAAGTAGATGACGCAGGTGCGGCCGCCCATCTGTTTGGAATAGCTCCGGCACAGCGTGCCGCCGTTGCGCGGTTGCACGAGCCAATTGCCCGTGTCGACCCCACCATTGTCGTCCTGATATTCGAGTGATCCATCGGCATGCAGGCGTAGCCGTACGACCTGCCCCTTGTCGGTGACGAGCAAGCGAGCGCCCCGATAGTGCTGCCCGAGCTCCGGCGACCGTACGCGCTGCAATCCCGCGGCCTCCGCCTCGGAAGCGGTCGAGGGTGCCGGAGGCGTGTCCCCGCCCTGTGCGCGGCAAATTGCCGTCATCAACAGCACCACCACCGCCAATGCCTGCCGACCCTTCATTGCTCTTCTCCGCATTCGCCTTCGTCTTCGGAACGATAGCTGCGCGCCGGCGAGGAGGCAACGATTCGAACCTGGAGCAAAAAAAGGGGCGGTGGGTTCCGTACCCACCGCCCTGCAGGACCCTCAGGGGGGTCAGAGGAGGAAGAGGCTGCGGCGTCCGGGGATGAGGGAGGATGAACGCCGCAGCCAGAACGGCCCCACCCGAGGGAGGCGGGCAAACGGGCCGATCTTGAAACGCAGTTTACGATGCAGCAGTCATTTCGTATTGAACGGTCTTGCGGCGTTTTGGAACGTTCTTGCCGAGAGCGAAACAGCTTCGCTCATGGGCGAAACTGTTTCGGCGTGACACCCACGATCCGCTTGAAGTGTCGCGTGAGATGGCTCTGATCAGCGAAACCCACGGCGCTCGCCACTTCCGCGAGCGAGCGCTCCCCAGACCCGGCCGACAGCAATGAGCGCGCGTTGTTGACCCGAACCTGAATCAGGTACTGATGCGGCGCGACGCCGACCGCTTGCTTGAATAGGCGCGCCACATGGAAGGGGCTCAAATGAACGGCCTCCGCCAAGTCATTCAGCGATACATCCTGCGCAAAGTTGTCATGGATATAACGCAATGCCTCGGCAACCGCGCGCGGATGCGAGACTGCTTCGGTGCCCGATTCGGCATCCACCTGCTCCGACGGAACTTCGTCCGCCAACGAGCATGCTTCGAGCAGCCGACCGTCCGCGCACTGCGCGTAGTGGCGCAGCAGATGAACCGCAAGAATATTGGCGAGCGATTCCGCGTAGAGACGTCCGCCCAGTTCGCCGCGCATCACCTCTCGCGATAGCACCCCGGCCACGTTGGTTATCACCGGGTCGTTTGCGCGTTCGCTGATTGCAAGCCGGTAATGGTGCGGTTCCAGCCCAAAGACCTCGTTGGCGACGCGGTCGAGAAATGCGGGCTCGAGCATCAACACCGAGAAGCTGATGCGTGCGGGCCAGCTCCAACTCACCGGCGTGCGGCTCGGAACCAAGGCTACAGATCCGGGGGCCAGCTCGACATCGACACGCTCCCCGGCACTTTCACGGACGAAACTGCCCGTGCCGAGGCCGACGAAGATCAGATGCTGACTGCTGCCGTTCGGCAGTTCGCGCGTGCCCGGAGGGTTCTCGCGCCGCTCGAAATTGAGCGGTCCCCAGCCGAGCCCGCGGCTCGATATGCGCACGTTTTCGCGTCTGAGGCTGGAATAATCGGCCGGCGCGCTCTCTGGAACCTCAGCGCGCTCCGCCACGTCAGTAACTGCCAAACTCATAGCTTTCCTTTCAACGGCGGGGCGAATGGTCCGGACGGTTTCCTGCAGGCGCACACTAGAGCAGCTACGCGAGGAGGCGGCATTCCAGGAAGGTCGTCGCGGTGCGGCGACAGTCGCGCCCACCCGTTCTTATTAAGTATTTTCTGAACTTGAATTAGAGCGTGCCTGTTGCGGCGCGAAAAGCCAGCTCGGGGCATAACAAGTATTCCGGGAGGGCATAGGAAGCTTCGCGTCAGACGGTGGCCGCCAGAATGCGCTCGGCTTCCACGAAGTCCGCCGGATCGATCGTCGCGCCGGATGCCGCGGCGTTCTCCGTCACCTGTACCGGGTGTGTTGCACCGATGATCGCCGACGCCACGTTCTTCTCGCGCAGCACCCAGGCAAGGGCGAATTGCGCCGCGGTCACGTGATTGCGCTGCGCAAGCGCGGAAACCTGCTGAACCGCCTTCAACACGCTTTCCGACAGCCAGCTTTGGCGTACAAAGCCGCCCATGCTCGAGCTGGTGGCGCGCGACCCGTGCGGCAGCGGTTCCCCGGGCAGATATTTTCCGGTGAGAATCCCCTGCGCCAGCGGTGACCAGACGATCTGCGCGATACCGTGCTGGCGGCAGTATGGAATGACGTCTGTCTCGGGCGACCTCCACAACAGTGAGTACTGCGGCTGGCTCGAGACGAACTTCTCGACGTTCGGCATCTCGACCGCTGCGCGTATCTTCTCTACCGGCCATTCGCTGAAACCGATGTAGCGCACTTTGCCGTTCCTGGCCGCGTCGGTCAGCGCAGCCATCGTTTCCTCGAGCGGCGTTTCGGAGTCGTACCGGTGGCATTGGTACAAATCCACGTGGTCGGTCCGCAAACGTCGCAACGACGCATCCAATTGCTTGGTGATCTGCGCACGCGAAAGCCCGCGGTCGTGAGCCGACATCGGGAAGAACGCTTTGGTCGCGAGGACGTACGAATCGCGCGGGATGCCGGCGAGCGCATCGCCGAGGACCGTCTCAGCTGCGCCTCGGCCATAGACGTTGGCGGTGTCGATGAAATTGATGCCGACCTCGAAAGCCCGGCGGACACATGCCAGAGCCCGCGCCTTGTCGACGCCTCCGCCATATGTGAGCCACGATCCCAGAGCGATCTCCGAGACACGCAAGTCACTGCTGCCCAACTTACGATACTGCATCACGCCCCCTGCGCTGAGATACCGGACCAATCACGACTGAAAGTCGCGACGGCGGAGCGCGACTTCAAGGGCGACAGGTCGCCGTCACAGACTCAGAGCCGCGCTTGCTTCGGGGTGAGGCCGAGCACGCGCTTGAACTGCCGCGTCAAATGGCTCTGGTCGGCGAATCCGACCGCTGCGGCCACGTCAGCGAGGGACCGGCGTCCGGCGCCCGATGTGAGCAGGGCCCGCGCGCTGTTGACACGCACGTTCACGAGGTATTGATGCGGCGACATGCCCATCGCCTTCTTGAACAAACGAGCCAGGTGAAACGGGCTCAGGCGCGCAGCCTCTCCAATGTCTGCGAGGCTCAGCTCGCGCGCATAGTTCTCACTGATAAACCGCACCGCGTCAGACACCGCACGCGTCGGCACTGTGGACGCATCCGTGCTGGGGCGCGGCGCGCGCCCCGCGTAGTGGCGAAGCAAATGCACCGCAAGGACATTGGCCAACGACTCTGCCAGGACGCGACTGCCGATGTCGCCGTTCAGGACCTCGCGCAACAAAGCCGAGGCGATGCTCGAAATCGCCGGGTCGTGTTTGCCCTCGACATGCAGGAGCTCGGCGCGGCCCGTTTCCAATCCGAAGCTCTCGACAGCGATGCGGTCGAGGAATGCCGGATCGAGCGTCATCATCAGGAAGTTGAGTCGCGTGTCCCACTTCCACCGTACCCCGGTGCGGCTGGGATGGACGCCGACATGGCCGGCGACGTATTGGCCCTCGATGGTTTCGCCGTCCGACTCACAGACGACATGGTGGTCGGCGAGGTTCACGAAGATCAGGTGCTCGGTGGTGCCGCCTGGAAGAAAGTCATCGGACGGCTCCATCTCCCGGCGCTCGATGTTGAGCGGTCCCCAGTTGAGCGGGCGACTCGACAACCGGATGGATTCGGGGCGAATGCGCCAGACCTCGACCGCGTCGGAGTATTCCTTCCCAACGGCATGCACCAACGCAGGCTCGTACGGAGCATGCATATCGTCCCCTTCGCAGTTTCCGGCGCCAGCCGCGTTGTCTCCAATCGCCGGACGCAGGATCTTTCAACCAAATTACTGACCGGTCAGTAATATAGGCCTTGCGCTATCGCACCGTCAATCCTTTCAGCGCTGTGACCGCAAGCTTCGACAAGCACGTTATCTTGCAATGCAGTATAAGCTTCCGTTGCGTAAGCACCCTGGGATCGCGACGGCATTGGAGTCGCGCACGGCAGGTGGTTGTGCGGTGCGGGGGTGTGCGCAAGCAGTCTGGCAGACTGCCGCAGCGAGAACTCAAGCGCGGCCATCGAGGTCCGCAGCAGACCAGAGAACAACAGATGGACAAACTGGCGTTGATGGAAATCTTCGTGCGTATTGTCGAGACAGGCAGCTTCTCGGCCGTCGCGCGCGAAAGCGGGATGACCCAGCCTACGGTCAGCAAACAAATGACCGCGCTCGAACGCAGTCTGAATACGCGACTGCTCAATCGCAGCACCCGCAGCTTGAGTTTGACCGAGGCCGGCACGGCCTACTTCGAGCGCTGCCGGCAGATCATCGACCAGGTCCGGGCGGCCGAGATCAGCCTCGGCGCACTGCAAGGCACCTTGAGCGGCACGCTGAGCGTGAACTCGTCGGTGGCCTTCGGGCAGATGTTCCTTTCCCGGATGATGCTCGACTTCCAGGCCCTACATCCCGAGCTGTCGGTCCTGCTCACGCTCAACGACCGCTACATCGACCTCGTGGAAGAGGGCATCGACATCGCGGTCAGGTTCGGGCGCCTGAACGACTCGAGCCTGGTCGCGCGGCGACTGGCCGGATCGCCCTTCGCGCTGGTCGCGTCACCTGTCTACCTCGAGCAGCATGGCGTGCCCGACCATCCCACGGAGCTCATGCGTCACCGTTGCCTGCACTACACCTACCTTTCGACCGGCAACGAGTGGGTCTTCCCGGGACCGGACGGCGAGATCCGTGTGCGCATCCAAGGGCACTTTCGCTCCAACAACGGATACGCTTTGCGTGATGCCATGCTTGACGGTCACGGCATCGCGATCATGCCGCTCGTGTTCATTCAACAGGAGCTCGAGCGTGGCACAGCGGTGCCGGTGCTGCAGGAATTCACCACGACGCCGCTGCCGGTCAGCGCGGTTTATCCGTCCGGGCGCTTCGTGTCGGCGAAAGTGCGGACTTTCATCGAATATTTGCAAGACTGCCTGCCGCGTATTCCGGGTCTGGTCGCACCTTAAGGAAGCGCTCCCTTCCGACCGTGCCGCCGCGCCTGGGAACGGGTAGACTGGGGCTTCGCTTCCTTTCCCCCTGTCAGACGGACCACCCAACATGATCGGTTCCCGAATCGACGTCAACATCGCTGGCGGCCTGGATGTTCCGCTGCCGAAAATGGTTAACGTGCGCCAGAAATTCGAGGCCGAACGTCTGGCCGATATTCCGGCCGCGGTCGCGCGCGAATTCCAGCGCCCCGAGATCCGCAGCCGCGTCAAGACGGGTCAGGTCGTGGCGGTCGGCTGTGGCAGTCGCGGCATCGCCAACATCGGCGAGATTGCCAAGTGCGTGGTGCACGAGCTGCAGGCGCTCGGCGCGAAGCCATTCGTGTTTCCGTGCATGGGCAGCCATGGCGCCGCTACAGCCGAGGGCCAGAAGAAGGTGCTCGACGGCTACGGTATCAGCGAAGCGACCATTGGCGTTCCAGTCAACGCAAGCATGGAGACTGCCATCGTGGGCCATCTGCTGGACGGCACCCCCGTGCACGTGGACAAGCACGCTTCCGAGGCCGATGCGATCGTCGTGATCAATCGTATCAAGCCGCATACGGGATTCCGCGGCGCCACCGAGAGCGGCTTGACCAAGATGCTGTCGATCGGCATCGGCAAGATCGTCGGCGCGGCCACCTATCACACGCATGGAATGGATCGCTTTCCCGAGCTGCTGCCGCAAATTCGCGATGTCGTGATCGCCAATCGCAACCTGCTGTTCGGCGTCGGCATCGTCGAGAACGCTTACGACGAGACGGCAGTGATCGAGATCGTGCCGTCGGAAAAGCTGGCGACGCGCGAGCCGGAGCTGCAGACACTTGCCAAGAAGCTCATGCCGCAGCTCTATTTCGACGAGATCGACGTGCTGATCATCGACGAGATGGGCAAGAACATCAGTGGTGCGGGCTTCGACCCGAACATCACCGGGCGCAACCGGCGCGCGATCAAATGGGTGCTGCAGCCGCTGATCAAGAAAATCGTCGTGCTCGGCCTCACGCGCGAATCCATGGGCAACGCTACCGGGCTCGGCTCCGCCGATGTGATCACCATGCGTCTGTGGCGCGAGTTCGATGTGGCGTCGACCTACGCCAACATCATCACGTCGGCCAATCTCGACGGCGCCGCCATACCGATGGTGATGAATACCGACCGCGAAGCCGTCTCGCTCGCGGTAAAGACCGTAGTGCGGCTAAAGCCGCAGGACTGCCGCATCGTACGCATCAAGAACACCCTGCAGCTGTCCGAGATCCAGGTGTCGGAGCCATTGCTCGAGATGGTCCGGCGCCATCCGGAGCGCTTCGAGCCGGCGTCGGATCCCGCGCCGTTCGCGTTCGATGCCGGCGGGACGCTCGCACCCTTCATTCGTACGCCTCATGCTGTAGCCGCCTGAGCCTCGAGTCGGTCAGACTGCGCTGAGTCAACGGCCACCGCCGCGATACGTTTAGGTCGAAGCCGAGGTCAGGGCCGATGTTTGGGCGCCGGTTCCCTCGGCACACAGCCGCCGGCTGGGTGCCCGGCAGTCATGCCGGGCCCCGACCAGCTCCGACCTACCGTAGAGGGGAGAAACGATGAGAAAGCTGATTCTGCTGATTGCCCTTGCCACCCTGACCGTCCCTGCGCTGGCCGACACCGCGCAGCAGGACAAGATGAAGGCCTGCAATGCCGACGCCACCGCCAAGAGCCTGAAGGGCGACGAGCGCAAGAAGTTCATGAGCGAATGTCTCTCGGCAACGGCGCCCGCGGCCGCCCCGGCGGACAAACAGCTCACGCCGCAGCAGGAGAAGATGAAGGCCTGTAATGCCGACGCCGCGGCCAAGAGCCTGAAAGGCGACGAACGGAAGAAGTTCATGAGCGAATGCCTGTCCGCGAAGGGGTCCGCTGCCGCCCCGGCGACCGCCGAGAAGAAGCTCACGCCACAGCAGGAGAAGATGAAGAGTTGCAATGCCGACGCCACCGCCAAGAGCCTGAAAGGCGACGAGCGCAAGAAGTTCATGAGCACGTGCATGAAGGGCTGAGCCGTCCGCTCCAGGCAATCGAAGCGCCCCGCGCCTGCAGAGCGGGGCGTTTTCATTTTGGGTCGATGCAACGTCGAGCATTCCGATCGATCTAACTTGACCGGCACCAAGGCGGTCCGACCACTCGAGGAGACACCATGCGCACATTCCTTTTCGTCCTGTTGCTGGCTGGGCTGTCCGGGTCGGCACGCGCTGAATTCATGACGGCTCAGCAACTGAGGGAGTATCTGGACGACGCACGCAGCGGTACATCCTTCAAGAGCCTCACCGTCGCGATGGGTTATGTAGCCGGCGTTTACGACATGGTCGATCGCCAGCAGGTATGCATAACGCACGAGCTGAGTGCGCGCGAAGCCATGGATGTCGTGCATCGCTACCTGAATGCTCATCGAGGCGAACTCGATCAGCCTGCATCCAAGCTCGTCGTCAAAGCGCTCGCGGAGGAGTTTCCGTGCAAGTGAGCGAAGCCTAACTGTAGTAGGAATAAAAAAGGCGCGGAACCGAAGCTCCGCGCCTTCTTCTGTAGGTCTCCGAATCAACCCGCCGTGATCGGCACGAACAGCCGTGCTTCGCCACGCTGAATCAGCAGAGCCAGCGGCTTGCCATCCTGCGCTTTGCCCACCACGCTCCTGAAGTGCTGCGCGGATTTGATCTGCTCGCCGTTGACGGCGATCACTACGTCGCCTTCCTGAATGCCCGCCTTCGCCGCGGGTCCGCCGACACCGCCGACCACTACGCCGCCTTTCATATCCAGCTGCTTGCGCTGCTCGGGCGTCAGGTCCTGCACCGCCAAGCCGAGCTTGCCGCCATTATCCTCAGGGTCGGTCGCCGCAACCTTCTCGACCGGAACTTCGCCGACCGTCACGCGCAAGGTCTGCTCCTTACCCTCCCGCCATACCTTCGCGGTTGCCTCGCTGCCCGGCTTCACAGTGCCGACGATCAACGGCAGCTCTCGCGAATCGGACACAGTCTTGCCGTTGAACTCGAGAATCACATCACCGGTCTTGAAGCCGGCCTTGTCCGCCGGACCATCCTTTTCGACTGCGGCTACCAACGCGCCTTTGGCCTGGTCGAGACCGAAGGACTTGGCAAGATCGGCGGACATGACCTGAACCTGCACGCCGATGCGGCCACGCGCTATCTTGCCGTTGGTCTGCAGCTGGTTTGCCACGTCCATCGCGATATCGATCGGAATCGCGAACGACAGTCCCATATAGCCGCCGGTGCGGCTATAGATCTGCGAATTGATTCCGATCACCTGCCCGTTCAAATTGAACAGCGGACCACCCGAGTTGCCGGGATTCACCGCGACATCGGTCTGGATGAACGGAACGTACGCGTCGTCCGGCATCGCGCGCCCCTTGGCGCTGACGATGCCTGCCGAGATGCTGTTCTCGAAGCCGAACGGCGAGCCGATGGCGGCGACCCACTGACCAACTTTCACGCTGGCCGGATCGCCGATGTCGACGGTCGGCAAGTCCTTCGCATCGACCTTGAGCAAAGCCACATCGGTGCGCGCGTCGGTGCCGATGACCTTGGCTTTGAACTCGCGCTTATCGGTGAGTCGCACGGTCACCTCATCGGCGCCACTCACGACGTGCGCATTCGTGAGGATGTAGCCGTCTGCCTTGATGATGAACCCGGACCCTTGTGCGGCCTGCGGCATCGGTTGTGGCACGTTCGGGCCGGGCCCGAACGGCAGGCCTTGAGGTCCCGGACCTCGCATACCAGCCTTCGGTGCTGCACGACTCACCGTGATATTGACGACAGCCGCTCCCTCTCTTTCCACCAGCGCAGAGAAGTCCGGCATCGTAATGGTCGCCGCAGCCGGCGCCGACACGGCGGGCGTCTGCTCAGCATGGGCACTCGATGGAAACTCGACGCGGGAGCAGCCCGCGACGATCGAAGCCAGTGCGGCCGCGAGTATGGTAATTCTGAACTTGCGAGTCATTTCAACCCCCTCTGGAATGAACTGGGTCTGCTGCAACCAATATGGAGTTGAAGACTTAAGTCGGGCTTAAGAGGTTCCCCAGTGCAGCGCTAATCCGGCGCGCATGCGAGACCGGTCAGAGCTTCCCTGCGGGCAGTCGAATCATCACGCGCAGCCCGGTACCACCCGCTCCGCTGTTCAACTCGATGTGGCCGCGGTGGCGCTCGACCACGCGCTTGACGATGGCAAGGCCGAGCCCGCTGCCGTCTTCGCCGCCGTCGTGACCCGGCACGCGATAGAACCGATCGAAGACGCGCTCGCGCTGATCGGCTGGAATTCCAGGGCCGGTGTCCTCGACCTCGAGCATTACATCAGCGTTGCCGCCGGCAACTCGCGTGGTAATGGTGCCGCCATCGGGCGTATGCCGAATCGCGTTGTCGATCAGGTTGCCGAGCAGGATGCGCAGACTGTCTTCATCGCCGACCACTTTTGGCGACTGGTCGGCGTCCAGCTTCAGCCGCAGGCCCGCGCGCTCGGCCAGGGGTTCGAAGTCCATCACGACCTCGCGAGCGACGCGAGCGAGATCCACCAGCGCGTCGGTATCCGCGAGTTGCTCCGGCTCTTGCCGCGCGAGCGTCAACAACTGCTGCACCAGGCGCGTGGATCGCTCGACGCCGCGCTCCAGACGTTCCAGCGCAACCACACGCTCGCCTGGATCCTCCGCGCGCTTGAGCAGCTGCAATTGCAGCCGCACAGCGGTGAGAGGAGAACGCAGCTCGTGGGCTGCGTCCGCGACGAATTGACGCTGTGCTTCGAGCGCGCGGTTGAGGCGCGCGAGCAGATCGTTCAACGACCCTGCAAGCGGTACGAGCTCATCGGGAAGATCGCGGTCGGGCAGCGGCTCCAGTGCTGAAGGCGTACGAGCGCGCACCGCGGCCGACATGCTGTACAGCGGACGCAGCGCGCGGCCGACGATGATCCAGATTCCCACTGCCAGCAACGGCAGCAGCGCGGCCAGCGGCAGCACGGCGCGACGCGTCAGATCCGCGGCCATTTCCTGGCGCAGGCTGAGCGGATGAGCCACCTGGATGATGCGCAATCCATCGAGCTGCGTGAAAACGCGCCACGACTGCCCATTCCAGTCCACGTTGCTGAAGCCCGGCTGCGGCCGCATCGGGATGTCGAGGTTCGGCCGCGAGTAGAACATCAGCACGCCGTCCTTGTCCCACACCTGCGTGATGAAATCCGGTTCGGGCAGGAGCCCGCGTGGCATCGGCGCACGGCCGATGCTTTGCCGCGACAACGAGAACGCCAGCTGCTTCAGCTGATAGTCGAGCAGCTCGTTCAGGTCTTCCTGCGACCGATGGTAGGCGCTGTAGCCGATCAGCAGGCCAGCCACAACCAGCGCACACAGCAGCCACACGAGCAGCCGTCCGCGGATGGAGTAGGAGATCGCCGCGCTCATGCCGGATGGAATTCTACGAGGCGGTTTTGGAGAGCGTGTATCCGAGACCGCGCACGTTGCGGATGAAATCGGTCCCGAGCTTCTTGCGCAGATGATGGATGTGCACCTCGACGGCGTTGCTCTCGACCTCCTCACCCCAGCCGTACAGACGCTGCTCGAGCTGAGCGCGGGACAGAATCCCGCCGGGCCGCTCCAGCAACGCCGCCAGCAACGCGAATTCTCGCGCCGACAGGCTGATCGGCTCGCCGTTGAAGGTCGCTTCCCGGGTGGCGGGATCGAGAACCAGATTGCCGTAGCGCAGCTCGGGCTCGGCACGTCCGGCCTGGCGGCGCAACAACGCTCGCACACGGGCCGACAGCTCCTCGAGGTCGAACGGCTTGACGAGGTAGTCGTCCGCGCCGGCATCCAGTCCTGCGACACGGTCGGCAACCGAGTCACGCGCCGTGAGGATCAGAACCGGAATGCGATTCCGGCCCTGGCGCAGCGCACGCAACCAATCGAGGCCACTTTTGCGCGGTAATCCCAGGTCCAGAAGCAACACCGCATAGGCCTCGGCTCTTACGGCCGCGTCCCCAGCCTCGGCGTCCCGCACCCAGTCGACCGTGAAGCCGTCCTGGCGCAGGCCGGTGCGGACCGCCTCGCCGATCATGGCGTCGTCTTCGACCAACAGGAGTCGCATAGAGTTCTGAAGTCTAACGAATTGCCCAAAGGTAGTGCTGAAGCCTTAAGGCGCGCTTAAGCCGGAGAAGCGAGACTCGAACCGTTTCGCCTTGTCATGGTCCTGTCATGTTGGACAGGTATCAGGAGCTTCGGCACGGGCGCGCCTCGAGACATCCTGTTAGAGTGCAGCGCCGGCCGGCGAGGACGTCTCGCAATGCGCGGAGGATCGGATGGGGAAAAAGGACGACAAGAAGCTCGACACGGTCACCAAGGTCAAGAAGCGCAGCAAGAAGAAGCGCGTTGGCGCGCCCAAGGGCATCGTCGACGTGCTGAACTGCCCGCCGTTGTCGCATTTCTATCATGAGCTCGTCGTCGGTAACGGTATCGGCGACGACGCCGTCGAGGACGCGCTGGCCGCCTTCGAGCGCGCCTGGGAAGTCCGCCGCCAGAGGGCCTACGACGCCGCCCATCAAGCCAACGAAAAGCCCGGCAAGGACTGCGTAGGCGCCGAGCATCTGATCCTCGGCCCTTTCAGCAGCAAACAGGACTGGAGAATCGACTGGGATGCGGAGCCTATGACGGCGATGACCTGGTGTTGGGTCGGCTACGAGTCCATCCGCTTCTGCAAGCCAAGCTGACATCTTAAGCGCCGGTGGCCTGGAACGATCAGGTTGACTTCTATTGCGAGCGTCTGGAGCCGGGACTGTGGGGCGAGCCGGCGAACGCGCTCAGCAACATCTCGTTCGTGCTTGCCGCCCTCGCGCTCTGGCGCATTCTCAAGCATGTTCGTGCTCACGGCCAGACAGTCACCGATGATGTTCTGCTCCTGATTCCGCTGGTGTTGCTGGTCGGGATCGGCAGCGTCGTGTTCCACGCGCTGGCGACGCGCTGGGCCGCACTCCTCGATACGCTGCTCATCCTGGTCTTCTGTTGCGCGTTCCTGTTTGCGTTCTTGCGGCGCGCTGCGGAACAAAAGTTCGGGC
>Ga0070681_10004020_pt1 | contig 13871 bp, 15 predicted proteins | sample KBSC83BmetaG_FD_65650 | JGI IMG/M metagenome (GOLD analysis project Ga0070681, IMG submission 65650) | Corn rhizosphere microbial communities from Kellogg Biological Station, Michigan, USA - KBS C8-3B metaG | ecosystem: Host-associated > Plants > Roots > Rhizosphere | place: USA: Michigan... | reverse complement strand
TGCAGGAACCAAATGCGTTAGGCATTAAAGATTTTAGCGATCTTCAGTTGGCAGTCTTGAGGCGCGCGCTCAAAGGTGCATTCTCGAAGGAGGGTTCGCAAAGCGAGTCTGAAATAGAAGAGACGATGCAGTCACTGCGAAAGTCGCTGTTGCTCAAGGCGATCCTGGAGAGTCCAACTTCAGCCGCCGCGGCGTCGACTTTATCGTGAAATGAGGTCAGAACGATGGACATTCACATGATTGGCCATGCTTCAATCTTCGTAAAAACAGAGGACTGTTCGATTCTCATGGACCCGGTGCTCTGGGATCCGCATCAACAGGGATTATTTGACATCTGTCCGCGACGAGAGATCCTCCATGACCGCATCCCGGCTTGTGACCTTCTCATAATCTCTCATCGGCATCAGGACCATTTCGATCTCCGTTCGCTCGCGTTTCTGCCCAAGGATCTTGAAGTCATCATTCCTAAGGATGCTGTGATGGAAGAGTGCTTGCGTCGTTTGGGTTACACGACAATTAACACTCTGGAAGACTTCAGTGAGTTTAAAGTCGGGTCGACTACGATTACCACCACTGCATCACAAAACCGGGTGCCCGAATTCGGAGTAATCTTTGCCGATCGTTCGGGCGTCTTCTGGAATCAAGTTGATACGGTAGTTGATGTTGATCCCGCTCTGCTGCGCTTTATCAATACCCGTTACACGAGCCTTGATTTTTTATTAGCCACATGGCAACAGATGATCGAGCTCAGCTACCAGCAACACCAACCGTTGTCATTTCCCTATCAAGACTATCAGCGACTACTTACTAATATCAGCAAACTTCGGCCTGGCGCAGTAGCGCCCGGCGCAAATGGCTTTAAATACATGGGCCATGCGTCGTGGCTTAATCGGGTTGTGTTTCCCACTACGCGCGAGCGGTTTTGCGAAGACGTAAAACTTGTCTGCCCCGATTTGGACGGAAAAATTTTTGCACTGGATCCGGGAGACGTCGTGACGATTGATGATCGGCAGTGCGCTTATTCGAGACAAGCCTGCAACTACGTCAGGACCGTTTATGACGATCGGGAGGAACTGGACTTTCAACCGGTCAATGTTGGCACGGACATGATCGATCACAATCCGGACAATGTACCGATTGATAAGCTCGAGAGTGTTGTAAGCGAAGAAGTTGAAACCGCGATTCCCGCGTTTATCAATGGCAGACCGTTTACTTTCACTGAACATCGCCAGTGGAAAGTGATTTATCAACTCGAGGTTGCTTTTCCGAATGGACGGAAAAAGTGGTTCATCGATTTCAGCGCCCGTAACGTTCATGCTGAGCCGGGTCGAAATCCGCTAGCCAATTACTTTGTTTGTATAACCGCGTCGAGCCTTGTCGGATTACTCGAAGGAAAAACCGATTGGGATTATGTAATGCTCGGTGGCGATTATCGCCGGTATGCGAAGGTGTATGCAGTGACACCCTTCGGCATTATTCGCCCCAGGGCCAACCTGTTTCCCGATATCCTGGAACTAAAATTCCCTTATCAGTATGTGTTAAAGCGTTTTCTTGAACACGAGACCGAGAAGTGGTTGGGAACTGCCCTTGGAGCCGAGTCAGTATTACCTGCGATAGCGGGCGGTAAATGAGCGGCGTGCAATGAACTTCTAAGATTTTGATCACTGATCATGTGTTGTCTCGTTGGCGTTGCGTGAATTCCCGTGGTAGCGCGCTCGATACATGGAAGGTGTAAAACCATAAGCTCTCTTGAAATCGCGAGCGAAGCTATCCTTGTTGCTGGCGCCCACCGTAATCATTATCTGTTTCATATTCATGAATGACGTCTCGATCAATTCCTTGGCCTTCAACATGCGGAGTTCCTTGCAATACTGCGTTGGAGAAACGCCCATCTCGGTCTTAAAGATGTGACGCAGACGCGAAGGAGAGAGATTTACGCGGCTGGCAATCTGTTTCAGCGGAAGGGGGCGGTGAAGATCGTCATTCAGGATTTCAACGACTGTTTGTACTCTACGATCCATGGTTATCCCCCGCTTAAAGATCCCATCATTGAGTTCAGAAACTCCCTCAATGTTTTTCGGAACGGTTATGTTTGGGGGATGCCGTCCACTTGAAATTACACACTCTGGGCAGACCGCAAAACGTTTGGATTGGAGCCGGAGAAGACGTGCCCGATAGGGAGGTTACACGTCCTGTTTATTGCGTAGGGCAAATGTACGTCAGGGAATTTCGACTGTCAACAGGTTCATTTAACAAAGATCTTTTGAATTTGTTGTCGAAGAATGTGCGGGTTAATTTTTGTATTCGTACGAGGAATTACCGCAGTGATACAGAGGTGAATTAGGGCACCAGCACAACACTCGGTCTGTAAGGTTTTCGCATTCACAGCGACAAATTAGGTGCCGGACAAATAAGGAGGTAACGCGCTGTGGCGAATGAAGTTATTAATAACGGTTTAATGGTTGCGTGCTTGCTCATCACTTTGGCAGGTGCGACAGCGTTCGGAAACACTCGCATCTCGGGCTCAAGCACGAGCTTCGGGCTGCGTTTTGCTTTCGGTTCAGCGCAAAAAATAAACGAGGGCTATGATCGCGAAAGCTAGCAGGACTATGCATGGAACAAGACGGCGCCAGATGAATCGATCAATCATGTTTTCGGCTTCCATGTTTCGCGCGCACCGCGGACAGCCGCGCGCGTTCTGCTCAAGCACGTTGCCACAGTCTCGACAGGTCTTTGTGCTCATAGAAGATCAGCCAGCGATTTGCTACGAACCGGCGCATACACTACTCTACTGGTCCAAGTAGTTCACATTAGTATGAATGCGCCGCAGCCTGAGTTCCCCGATGAATCTCCCGATGCTGGTCGTTGGCTGGACGACCACGGCGATTACCTTTTCAAGTATGCGGTTTTTCGACTGCGCGACAATGCCGCCGCGGAAGACGCCGTGCAAGAAACTTTTCTCGCAGCACTGAAAGCTTACAAAGAATTTCAAGGGCGCGCTTCGGAGCGCACCTGGCTCGTCGGAATTCTGAAACACAAGATCGTCGATCATTTTCGACGCGCAATGCGTGAGGCGCCCCTCGGTGAAGAACCTGATGAAGGTCCCGAGCATCGCGAGTTTTTCCAACGGCCCGAGCCGTGGCAAGGTCACTGGAATAACAATTACGCGCCAAATGAATGGCATGCAACGCCGGCAGAGTTGATCGAGCGCAACGACTTCTGGAAAGTATATAGCGATTGCCTCTCGCCCTTGCCGCAACGTACTGCCAGTGCTTTCACCTTGCGCGAAGTTGACGGTCTGAAAAGCGAAGAGATCTGCGAGATTTTGAGCATTACAGTGAATAATCTTTGGGTTATGCTTCACCGTGCTCGGCTGCATTTGCGCAACTGTCTTGAGCTAAACTGGTTCCGACGCGAACAGTGAGATGGCGCTGAAACTCTACGACAAACTGAAGCACTCGATTCGCTATTGGTTCTTGCGAAGACTGCCGACTTGTCAGCAGACTGTCGAAAAGATCTCACAATCAATGGAGCGATCGCTGAGTTTGCGAGAGCGAATCAACCTGAAGCTTCACCTCTGGATTTGTGCGTGGTGCCAGTGGTATATGGAACATCTGCACATCATCCGCGAAACTGCTCGTGCCAAAGCCGATGAGCCACCTGACTTCATCTCAGGTGCTGGTCTTTCAAACGAGGCACGGGAACGAATTCGCCGCCGCCTCACAAATCAAAATTAAACAGATTTGTAAGGTTCGACGGCCCACTTGCGACCACTGTGCAAGGATATGGATTCGTCTAACCACAATCATCAACACACTCCGAACCGATTTGCTGTTATCCCAACGGCTGTTCGATTAAATGCAAGTCCGGAATACACGGGCAAAGGCGTGACCGTGGCGTTTGTTGATTCAGGATTCTATCCACATCCGGATCTTATGACACCCGTGAACCGTGTCGTAGCTTACGAAGATCTCACCAAAGAGCGGCGCAGTTTGTTTTCTACTATGCCAGTAGAGTCATGGCAATGGCACGGGACACAGACGTCGGTTGCCGCTGCCGGTAACGGACAACTCAGTAACGGCGTGTATCGCGGGTTGGCCCACGAAGCGGAACTGGTGCTGGTGAAAGTAAGTGAACGCGGTCGCATAACTGAAGAAAATATCGCCGAGGGTATTAAATGGATAATTGCCAATCGTGAGCGTTACAACATCCGGGTGCTCAACATATCTCTGGGAGGAGACGACGATGTTCCATGTTCGAAGAGCATTGTGGATCAGGCTGCCGAGGAAGCAATCAGTCAAGGGATCGCAGTTATCGCCGCTGCCGGAAACTCAGGAGCCGAGGGCCGTCATTCTATTCCGCCCGCTAACTCACCCTCAGTAATCACGGTAGGTGGATACACAGATCATAACCAGTTGAACGCGACTGAATTTGATCTCTATCACTCAAATTTTGGTATTACTGCGGACGGAACAGTTAAACCAGAGATCGTCGCGCCCGCGATGTGGGTAGCCGCGCCCATTCTACCGGCAACAGTTTTCTATGAACGAGCTGAGGTGTTATCGCGCCTGGCTGCCGCCGTGGACTATGAACTTCGAGATCTCGCGCGCGAGTTGAAAGAAGCAGCCGAGCTCCCTGAGCAAGTCGCGAACTCAGATGCCGCGGGTATTCGAGCGTATGTCGAGGCGGCGTTGCAGCAAGAGAAGATCGTAGCTGCGCATTACCAGCACGTCGATGGAACGTCTTTCGCGGCCCCGATTGTAGCGTCGGTTGTGGCCCAAATGATCCAGGCAAATCGAACTTTAACGCCAGGCGCAATCAAAAACATTCTGGTTTCCACAGCCGATCGTATTGTGACGAAGCCTGTGATTCGGCAGGGCTATGGTGTTGTGAACGGGAAGCGTGCCGTGGAACTAGCAAGAACTGAACACCACGCGCTGAACCTGGTGGGGTGCAAACCACCTCGAGTCGAGAATGGCCGCCTGATGTTTGTCTTTCATGACGATAGCGCACACAGCGTTTCGGTTGCCGGGGACTTTAACGGATGGAGCCAAGCCGCGACGCCCCTTAAACGAAATGAGTCCGGTCTTTGGTTCACAGAGATCGTGGTTCCACGAGCCGGGCGTTTCGAATACAAATTCATCATCAACGGCCGGCGTTGGATTGAGGATCCGAGCAACGGCATGAAAACACCTAACAATTATGGCGGCTTAAATTCAGTTCTCGTGATCGAATGAAAAGGCAAACTTGAAACTATTTGTAACGATTAGAACAGTATTTAGACGATGGCTTCTGCGATCCCTCCAACCGTGCGAGAAGATGGTCCCATTGATGTCCGAATCAATGGAACGCTCGCTCGGGCTTGATGAATGGTTGCAACTCAGATTGCACCTCATCGTTTGCGCCTGGTGTGCCCGCTACCTCAAACAAATCAAATTTCTCCGCCAGCTTCTCCGTACAAAGAACAACGCCGAAGGCGCAATTACTTGCTGTAAGGAATAACAACAACCAGCGACTACCTAGCAGGTGATTTTGCACATGGATCTAACTAGTCAAAACGGAATCAGTGCATTCGATATTTTGCGGCAGCGAGTGAACACGCCCTTTACGTTGATTTCGAGTGCCGCGCCGCAGACGTCGATTCGATGGCCCATACGAATGTTCGACGCACTGAAGAAACATTGGCCCGAATATCTGATGGAGGCAGCCGAGCTGGGTCTGTTCATGTTCTCCGCATGTGCATTCACGGTCCTGCTGTTCCACCCGGCATCGCCGATTGCTCAAACAATTCACGATGGCATATTTCGGCGATTGTTGATGGGAACGGCGATGGGCTCAACTGCAATAGGAATCATCTTTTCACCGCTGGGCCAGAGATCGGGAGCGCACTTTAATCCATCAGTGACGTGGACATTCTTTCGGCTCGGGAAAATAGAAGCGTGGGATGCAGCCTTCTACACACTGTTTCAATTCGCCGGTGGCATCGCCGGCGTAATGCTCGCATCGCTCACGCTCGGTAGGTTGGTCGCGCATCAATCGGTCAACTATGCCGCAACTCTTCCTGGCCCGAATGGACCAATCGTCGCGTTGTTCGCCGAGATCGTTATCTCTTTCATTCTGATGTCGGTGGTACTCACCGTCTCCAACACGAAACGATTAGCACGGTGGACGGGAATATTCGCAGGTGCTCTCGTCGCAACTTACATAACGATTGAGGCGCCGATTTCAGGCATGAGTATGAATCCGGCTCGCACCTTAAGTTCCGCAGTTGGCGCACAGGTTTGGATGTCACTCTGGATCTATTTTGTCGCGCCGCCTATCGGCATGTTGTTGGCGGCGGAAGTTTATCAACGACTCAAAGTGTGGCCCGCAGTTGCCTGCGCAAAGCTGCATCACCATAACAACCAGCGTTGCATCTTCCGGTGCAACTTTGAAGCTAACCAATAAAGGAGAATCGAAATCATGAAACGTCGAGAGTTTGCAATTGGTCTGGCGCTGCTGATGGCTACCTATCTAACCCAGTTTACGGTCGCCACTGCCACGCGCAAGGTTGAACCAACCAAGTTCACAGTTCGCGTCGAAAATGTTTCCAACCCAGAAGGGATGACGGCCTCGAACGGTCAAAAGTTTCCGTTCGCGTTATCACCCGGCATGTTTGTGTTAAGCGACAAGAGCGCCGCGCTTTTCACCGAAGGAAAACCCGCGCGCAAGAACGGCCTCGAAATGCAGGCCGAAGACGGAGACCCGTCCGGGTTAGTGTCCTCGCTCGTGGCAATGCACCACAGCTCGAATCTGCATGGCGTCTTCAATACACCGGTTGGCGCTATGGCCGCAGGTCCAATCCGCCCCGGCGACTCATACGAGTTTACGGTTACGGCTGCACCGGGAATGAAGCTCTTCATGACGCAGATGTTCGGCCAATCCAACGATTGGTTCTACGCGCCCGGCGCAAACGGCATTGCTCTGTTTGATGCCAAAGGCGCACCCGTCAACGGTGATATCACAGATCAGTTTTACTTGTGGGACGCCGGCACCGAGAAAGATGAAGAGATCGGTATTGGTCCGAACCAGGGACCACGACAAAAAGGCCCGAACACCGGTGAGGACGAACACGGCGTAGTGCACCGTGTTAAAGATGAGCGCTGGGCGGGAAAGAACAAAGACTTCTTTCGAATCACGATTACACCTGAAGCTGGAATATAAGGAGAACAATCATGAAATCAATTATCAGTCTCGCGATTTTAATTGTATTGAGCACCGTGCTTTCCATCACGGCGAAAGCTCAACTTCCAACTAAACAAGTCTTGACTCTTGATACCGCTAAGAAGATCGCGGCTGTCGCAGAAGCAGAGGCCCGGAAACGTGGCGCGACTGTTGTCATCGCCGTCGTAGACGATGGCGGTTACCTGCTCGTGTTGGAGCGTCTCGATGATGCTCAGGTGGCCAGTGTAGATGTTGGAATCGCGAAAGCAAAAACGGCCGCAATCTTTCGCCGTCCGAGCGGAGTCTTTGAAGACCAGGTAAAGAACGGTCGCATTGCAGCTCTCGCGCTTCCCGGCGCGGTCGCCTTAAAAGGCGGCGTTCCGATCATCATCGACGGTAAAGTCATCGGTGCCGTCGGTGTCAGCGGTAACTCTCCACAAGAAGATGAAGACATCGCCAAGGTTGGGGCGGACAGCGCAATGGCGGCGATTAAAGGAGGCAGCAAATGAAGACGTACAGATTCGCCTGTCTGGTTTTGCTGCTTGCAGCCGTTGGTGTTTCGTTTGCGAAGACGTCTGCCAACATTCCGGAGGGCAAGCCGAACGCAATGATCGATCTGGCCTCGGCTGATGGCGTGAAGACTGTCAAAGGCGAGTGGCGTTACAGCGATACGAAGATCGTCGAAGCCGATTTTCGCGGTCCCGGACCAGACATGCAGCCAACGGGCGCACCAGTTAAAACATACGACTATACTCCACACGCCGGTGGCGTAGATTTCGACGATTCGAAGTGGGAAGTTATCAGCCCGACAACTCTGGATCAGCGGCGTGGTAATGGACGGCTGGGTTTCAATTGGTATCGCATTAAGCTGACAATCCCCGATCGCGTTGGTGATTTCGATCCGACCGGAACAACCGCCGTGTTTGAGACGTCACTGGACGACTACGCTGAGATCTGGGTCGATGGCGAGCTGTCGCGCGCAGTGGGCCAATCAGGCGGGTCAGTAATTGCGGGCTGGAAAGCGGAGAATCATCTAGTTGTCGGCCGCAACGTCAAACCCGGCCAACAGATTCAGCTCGCAATTTTCGGCGTTAATGGTCCACTCTCAAATCCTCCGACTAACTTTATCTACATCCGTTACGCAAGGCTCGCATTCTATAAGACTGAGCTTGGCCCAGTGGCGTTGACGCCGAGCGAAGTAAATGTCGAGGTCGTCCGAAATGATCCGGCGATGGATGAAGTCGTCAGCCCTAATCCGAAAGTCTTCAAATTGGCCGAAGGATTTAAGTTTACTGAAGGTCCAATTTGGATCAATAAAGATGGCGGATACTTACTGTTCAGCGATCCGAACGCAAACACGATTTACAAGTACGTGCCCGCAGGAAATCAAGACGGCAAGCTCAGCGTGTTTCGCACGCCAAGTGGATATTCGGGTGCGGACATCGCTGACTATGGTCAACCCGGTTCAAATGGACTCACCCTCGATCCGCAGGGTCGCCTGACCATTAATCAACACGGCAATCATCGCATCGTGCGCGACGAAAACGACGGGATGCAGACCGTGCTGGCGGACAGTTATCAGGGCAAGCGGCTGAATAGCCCAAATGATCTCGTTTACCGATCCGATGGCACGTTGTTCTTTACCGATCCGCCGTTCGGCTTTCCAAAGTTCTTCAACGATTCGCGAAAGCAACTCGGGTTCAGTGGTGTTTACTCAATTTATAAGGGAGTCTTGCGACTTGTCAGCAAGGACTTCACTGGACCAAATGGAATCGCCTTGTCGCCAGACGAGAAGTATTTGTACGTCGGCAATTGGCCGCGTTCATTAACCGGCCAGGAGTTGCGCAAAGAAGATGAGCCGGTCAGTGAAATTGGAGACAAACACAAAGCGATCATGCGCTACGAGGTGCAGGCCGACGGAACTCTGAAAAATGGAAAACTGTTTTTCGATTTCACGAATGCCGCAGGTGAAGACGGTCTCGACGGAATCAAAGTCGATCAGAAGGGCAATCTCTACGTTTCTGCGCCTGGCGGGGTGTGGGTGATCTCAGCAGAAGGCAAACATCTGGGAACCATCATCACGCCCCATCATGCACATAACATGGCCTGGGGTGATGCAGACGGCAAGACACTGTACCTATGCGCTCGCACGGGTTTGTATCGCATTCGCCTGAACATTGCGGGCGTGCGACCGGAGTTCGTTAACACATCATCGACACCGGCCATCGTACGGCTCGATCCGCGAGTGGATGAGTACCGTCAATGCGACCAAAAAGCGAACCCGACTGCTCCGATGAGCAACGCGTATGACACTAAGTTATTCCACCGCAATGGCTCCCGAAAAATCAGAAATGCAAAGACGGTGAACACGATTAAGGTGATACATTCCTGCACGATCTTAAGTTGAGTCAAGCTGAAGTAGTTGGAGCCGATCCGATTGGCTGGAACCTGAAATACATACTCAAAAAAAGCGATTCCCCAACTGACAAATATTGTCAGAATCAGCGGAGCTTTCTTGTACTTCAGATGCCCATACCACGCTACGGTCATAAATGTATTGGAGATGATTAGGAGCAGGACTGTGTTCAGTTGCATGTTTCTTCCCTGAGTTCTATCGAATGAGTCCTATTCTCTCTCACCTTACATTGGCGAGCAAAAAGCGGGAACGTTAGGGTGCGGCACGGCGTTATTCCAGCAATACTGAACGTGGATGGTTGGCTAAACCTGCCTCAAAAGAGATTTGATCAGAGCGCTCCGGCAGTAAACTTTTACGAAAATGCTATTCGCCTTGCTGTTTTCAGTCGCCTAAGACAAATCCGCTACCCGAGTCATCTTACCTGGAACTAAAACTTCGGTCCGTTGGTCCATAACTACGTGTCGTGAAGCTTGACGCTCCACTACGGCGGTCGTAGCATTGCGAACAGTTACTCAAAGCCGGCTCCGGACTTCCCAAAGGAGTGATTCGATGACTTACATTCGCGAAGCCCCGTTCAATGAAGAAGATCATCCTACGCTTAAGTTGATCAAAGAAGAATACGGTTTCATTCCGAATTTCTTCAAAGCGCAGACGGCACGCCCCGATCTAATTGACGCGGAAGTGCAGCTTGTCGATGCAACTTTGATCAAGGATGGCGCGCTTCCTCGCCGACAGAAAGAGTACATCTTCCTGGTTTGTTCCGCTGCCAACCTCAGCACTTACTGCGTTACGGCGCACTGTGAAATCATTCGCATGCTCAAGCTCGAAGGACCAGAGCCCGAGCAGATCGCTCTCGATCACATGGCAACTGATCTGCCAATCGTCGACAAAGCACTGCTGAACTTCAGTCTGAAGCTAAACAATCACCCACTCAAGATTTCGCAGGACGACATAGACGATCTGAAAACCTACGGCTTCGACGATCAGCAAATCCTCGAAACGGTCATGTGCGTGGGGCTTGCGAAGTGGGCGAATTATATCGGGTTTGGACTGGGGACGGTCCCGGATTATGAGGTGCGATTAGATCTGGAAAAAAGTAAAGCCGTAGGAGTGTAACCACAGATAAATGCGGATTTATTTTCGAATCCGATCCATCACCTTATTAACCAACGGTTCAGATATCGGCTCCGGATATTCAAACGATCCACTTTCAGTGACGATGCGGAGCGTTTTGCGCGTCGAATCATAAAGCACCTGGCACGTGCTGCAGTGAGCAAGATGGGCCTCGAGCTGCTCGCGAATTTCGCTCGCTACATCCTCGTCGAGAAGGTTACCTAACTCGCTGATAAAATCCCGGCAGCTAATCATGGTTTACCCGCACCAGCTTTTGAGAAATATTGGACCATTGACTCCCGCAGCATCAGACGTCCTCGTAAAACTCGCGCTTTCATCGCGGGTATACTAAGACCCAATGATGCCGCCGCTTCTTCAGTCGGAAGTTCCTCCAAATCTCGGAGCATCAAGGCGACGCGATACTTTACCGGCAGCTTCATTACTTCCTTCTCGACGAGTCTCCTGAGCTCTTCACGGGAATAAAAGTCTTCGGGAGTCTCGGTCCAGGCCTGGATGTTTCGTGGCCTGAATTCTTCATCCTCTTCGTCAAGTCTGTCAAATTCTTTTCGGCTCCTCACACGTTGCTGAGCCGTATTGATCGCAATCCGAACCAGCCAGGTGGAGAATCTCGAACGTCCTTCGAAATGCGGCAGATGCTGAAAAGCCTTGAAGAATACGTCTTGCAATGCATCTTCAGCTTCCTCGGGGCTACCAACGATACCCAGTAAGCTGCGGTAAACCCGGCGCCCATGCTTTCGAACTAATTGTTCGAACGCATCCGTTTCGCCGTTACGCACTCGCTCGACGATCTCAAAGTCCGGATCATCCGACACAAAATCGCCTGAAAACTCCGGCTCTAGTATTTGACGCTCAGAAGCGACTGGCGGATTCACTTCTTTTACGGGAAATATTATCCGTGGTTTGAAATCCGGTTCAGTACCCAAACCCATTTGTATGCAATTGAACAACTGAGTAAGCCCAACCATCAAAACAGCTTCTAATATTTGTTCATCATTGAAATTCGACTTGCGCAACGACTCAACATCGGAATCGGTAAAGGAGTGCGGGCTGGAGGCAAGCTTTCGAGCAAAGTCGAGCAAAACAACATCCGAGTCCGACAGATTTGCCTCGCGATGGTCGATTACGACTTGTTGAGAATGTTCAGGTTTTACACCCAAAAATTGCAACGTTTGACAGTGCAAGGCAGGAAAATATGAGTTGTTATTTTCGGCCGATACGACGAGCAGGATAAATTCCTTCTGCACTCGACTCAAAGCGCCCTTACTAAACAAAAGCCGGTCCATCATTTGGACCTGCGCATCCACAAGATCCGGCCTGAGCATTTGTGCGCGATAAACCTTTGGCGCCAATCCGAAGTTTCGTTTCAGCGTCGTCAGACTCTCCGCGCTTAGAGCATCATTAACTTCGGGCAGAAAGCCCACGGCAAGTCTCCAGCAGAAATCTCAACGCGCGAAGCATACTCCACTCCTTAAAGTCCTCGCCAGCCAAAACCCAGCACCTGAAGATTCTGCATCCCAAAAACAATCCGCGCGTCTAATTAGTCAGAGATAGACCAGTCAAGACACAGTTCCTAACGCAGTTGAGTGCTTCAACCCCAGAGGGCGACGCATGCAAACCAGCACCGAGACACAGCCGAGACTCGATCCAAACAAATGGTTGGATTGTCACGGCGACTATCTTTTTCGATATGCGCTCATGCGAGTCCGAGAAGCAATCGTGGCGGAAGATTTGTTGCAGGAGACTCTGCTGGCAGCCATCGGCTCTTATCACACTCACGCGGGCCGCAGTTCTGAAAGGGCTTGGCTTGTCGGAATTATGAAACACAAAGTAATTGATTACTTTCGTCGTCAGGCGAGAAATGCACAATTCCAGTTGACAGCAGAAGACGACGAGATCGAGTACTTCGAAAACTCCGGACCATGGCAGGGTCACTGGCGTGAGGACCTGGCACCCACGAGTTGGGCCGCCGACGCTGGCCAATGTTTGCAATCGAGCGAGTTTTGGGAGACGTTTGAGCGCTGCTTATCGCAGTTACCGCCGCAGATGTCTATTGCATTCACGCTTCGAGAAATCGACGGCCTCACGTCAACTCAGATCTGCGAGGTCTTGAACATTACGCCGAGCAATCTGTGGGTGCTGCTGCATCGCGGCCGCTATAAACTCAGACACTTGCTCGAAGTTGAGTGGTTTCAGAAACGCACGCCCGCTCCACCTCAAGAACCGAAACGCTCGACCACTTACACCGCTGAAACAGCGGTTGAAACGCATCTCTCCTGCCAGGCTGCCGCTGCTTAAAAATCAATTTGTAAGGATTTCTCAGCCTCCGCGACCAACAGTTGGTTGGAAATTTAATGAGGAGAAATCTAAATCATGTCGAATAAGTTGAAGGTGGCGTTAGTTGTCCTGATCGTTGCCGGTTTTGGCGCCTGGTATGCATTCAGGCCGGAGCGGCTTTTCGTTAACCAAAGAGTAAACGAACAGTTTCCGACTGCGTCAGCAGCGAGCAGTCAACTCGCTTCCGGACAGTTTCACAGCGGTGCACATGAAACGAAGGGAATGGCCTCGGTGTTTCAGCTCGCCGACGGCAAGAAGACACTGCGACTGACCAACTTTGAAACTTCGAACGGCCCTGACGTGCACGTCTACCTCGTCGCCGCTCAAGACGCCAAAGACAACGATGCAGTTACGAAGGCGGGCTTTGTGGACCTTGGTTCGTTGAAAGGAAATATCGGCGACCAGAATTATGAGTTGCCGGCGAATGCAGATCCGGCGAAATATCGCGCAGTCACGATCTGGTGCAAACGTTTCAGTGTGAACTTCGGCACGGCGCCGTTGAACTCGTCAATGCAATCGATGAACGTGCAGTAACTATCGGAGTCCACCATGACCAGCAATAATCACTACGACGTAATCATCATCGGCACGGGCGCGGGCGGAGGCACGCTGGCTTACAGCCTCGCGCCCTCGGGCAAGAAGATCCTGCTACTCGAGCGCGGCGATTACGTTCCGCGTGAGAAGGACAACTGGAGCACGCGGGCCGTAAATCTCGAAGGCAAATACAACACGAAAGAGGCGTGGCGCGATAGCGAAGGCACGGAACTCCATCCGCACACCAATT
>Ga0070681_10004019_pt1 | contig 13873 bp, 10 predicted proteins | sample KBSC83BmetaG_FD_65650 | JGI IMG/M metagenome (GOLD analysis project Ga0070681, IMG submission 65650) | Corn rhizosphere microbial communities from Kellogg Biological Station, Michigan, USA - KBS C8-3B metaG | ecosystem: Host-associated > Plants > Roots > Rhizosphere | place: USA: Michigan... | reverse complement strand
TGCCCTACAGTTTCAATATCGCGCGGCGCTTCGTGGACGAACTGGTGCTGATCAACGACGAAGCGATGCAGCGCGCGATGGGCCTGCTGTTCGCCGACATGAAACTCGCGGTGGAACCGGCCGGCGCCTCCGCCACCGCCGCGCTCTGCGGCCCGCTGCGCGAGAAACTCGCAGGCAAGCGCGTCGGTGTGATTGTGTGCGGCTCCAACATAGATAGCGTGACGTTTGCACAACAGGTGATTCCGTACGAGCCAATGCCGACCCCCTAGCCCGGATGAACGCAGTGGAATCCGGGGACGTTGCGCATGGCCCCGGATTCCGTTTCACTCCATCCGGGCTGCGCGTGCTGTTCTTCCGCGTGGATGATTTCGACGCGGCGCTTGAACGCGCGCACTCTTGTTCCGAAGCTGGACGAAGAACCAAGCCGCGACCGAACACCGGCACGATGGAATTCGCACTGCGCGACCCGGATGGTCATTGCGTGATGGTCAGCGCCACTTCGCAGCGTGGCTGTCAGCGATACGGCGCCAACAATTCCGGATCGGCCAGCAGCGCATCCGGCAGCAGCCAGCGCGGCTCGCGGCCGTCGTGCAGCAATGCGCGGATTTTCGTGGCGGAGATTTCCAGCGGAGTGATCGCGATGCGCAGCACGCGGCCGCCGGCGCTTGCGCGCAAGGCTTGCACGTCTTTCGTTTCGCGCGATGCGATCGCTTCCGCCAGTTCGTCCGGCAAAGGCGGCACGTGTCCGGGACGCGTCAGCACGCCGACATGCGCCAGTTCGAACGACTCGCGCCAGCGATGCCAGGTCGGCAGCAAGGCGAATGCGTCCGCGCCGAGCAGCAGCACCAGCGGGCGTTGTGCGCCGATTTCCTCGCGCAAGGACGCCAGCGTGTCGTACGTGTATGACGGGCCGTCGCGATCGAGTTCGCGCGTGTCGAGTTGCAACGGATCCTGCCCTGCCAGCGCGGCGCGCAGCATCGCCAAGCGGTGTCGTGCACTGGCGGCCGGTTGCGGCCGGTGCGGAGGCACGTTCGCCGGAACCAGGCGCACTTCCGCATCCAACGCCTCGGCCGCTTCCCACGCCGCGCGCAGGTGGCCCAGGTGCACGGGATCGAAGGTACCGCCGAGGATGGCGAGCGGGCGCATCGCTCTCACACCGACAGCGCGGCCGCAGCACGCGGTTGCGCGATCGCGACCAGCAGGCGTTCCAGTTCCTGCCAGGGATCTCCGATCGATCGCCCGGAATCGTCCTGCACGCGGCCTTTCGCCATGCGGTCGATGCGCGCGCACCAGGCGATGCAACGCTCCCAGTGCGCCGCTCCGCGACCGGCACGCTTCAACGCACCAGCGAACAATCGCTGCCGCGCCGGCCAGAAATTGTATTCGGCGCGAGCCGCGGCGGCGAAATCGTCCGCAGATGCCAGCCGCAACGCGAGTTCGAGCTGGTTGAGCAACCAGCCCATCATCGGAATCAGGTCCTCGCCTTCGCCGCGCAGACCGTGCAGCACGCGCAAGGCGCGCAAGGCGTCGCCCGCGAACGCCGCGTCGGTGAGCTTGAAGACATCGAACAGCGCGTTGTCGGCGTCCAGCGCTTCTAGCTCTTCCGCCGCCACGCGCCCGCCCTCGCGCAGCATCGCCAGCTTGTCGATTTCCTGCGCGATGGCCAGGAGATTTCCTTCCGCGCGCGAGGCCAGCAACGCGACCGCGTCGTCGTGCGGCGCGAATCCGCGCGATTGCATGCGCGCGCGGATCCAGGCGGGCAATTCTTCGACACGCAGGGATTTGATCGGCAGGTACGCGCCCTTGCGCTCGACCTCGCGCACCCAGGCGCCTTCGTGCTTCTTGCTCCATTCGGAAGCGAGAATCAGCAGCACGGTGTCGGGCGTCGTCGACTTGCACCACTCGATGATCGCCGCCGAGCCGTCCCTGTCCGGCCGGCCGGTGGGCAGGCGCAATTCGACCAGCCGTTTCGTCGCGAACAGGGACAGGCCGGCGCCGACGCGCGCCAGGTCGTTCCAGTCGAAGCGCGCTTCCACGTCCAGCACCTCGCGTTCGTTGAAACCGAGTTCTCTCGCGCGCGCGCGCAACGCGTCGGCGGCTTCCTGCAACAGCAGCGGTTCATCGCCCGCGAGCAGGTAAACGGGCGCGAGTTCGTCCCCGGCGAGCGACTTGTGGAAGGCTTCCAGCGTTACGGCCATCTTGCTACAGCGAGGATGACGCGGACGCCGGCGCGGACGAAGGCGCCACGGGGATAGACGTCGATTCGTTCTCGCTCGCCGGCGCGACCACGGTGCCCTTGCGGCCGATCGCCTCCAGCCGGCGCATGATTGCGTCGCTCATTTCGCGCGTGAGGTCGCGCTCGATCACTTCGGTCTGCGCGTCAGTGCCGACCGCCTCGAACGGGTCGAAGGTGAACTCGTGCGACATGTCGATGCCCTGCTCCGGAATCACCACGGCGCCGCCGGCGTCCTTCAGCGAGAAGGTACCGTGGTAACGCACGGCATACTCGCCGACGCGCGAGAAGCTGGTGGTGGTCAGCAGGTCGGTTCGGAACGCCCCCGACACATCCAGCTCGGCGACACCCGGCGCGGAATCCTCCAGCACCTTCACCTTGCGCGCGTTCAACGCGCGGGCGAGTTCGCGGGGAAGTTCGCCGCCCCCGCGCACGTTCAGGTACACCTGCTGCTGCATCGGCGCCGGCAAGGCCGCGCTCTGGCGCAGGTGGAAGCCGCACGCGGAGATCGCTCCAATGCCGGCGATGCACAACATCCCTTGCAGCCATCGCTTGGTCATGAAAGCTCCGTTGTTCATCGGATCGGGACTGGGGGCTCGGCGAGAGCATAACAATGAAGTCGTCATTCCGGGGCCGCGCGAGCGCGGAACCCGGAATCCGGCTTTGACGGTGCGCTGGAGCCGAATTCCGGATCGCGGCTTCGCTGCGTCCGGAACGACGAATTCACACCACGATATTGACGATCTTGTCCGGCACCACGATCACCTTGCGCGGCGTTTGCCCGGCGAGGAATTTGGCGACCGCGGGTTCCGCCAGCGCGGCGCCTTCTGCTTCGTGGCGGGGCGCATCGGGCGGCAACTGGATCGTTCCGCGCAGCTTGCCGTTGACCTGCACCGCGACGGTCACCGAATCGCGCACCAGCGCGGCCGGGTCGGCCTGCGGCCAGCGCACGTCCTCGACCAGCGTTTCGCGGTGGCCCAGCACCTGCCACAGCGCATGGCTCAGGTGCGGCGTGAACGGATTCAGCAACAGCACCATCGCTTCCAGCGCCTCGTGGCGGACCGCGCGGCCGGCATCGCCAACGTCGTCGAATTTCGAGACGTTGTTGAGCAGCTCCATCATCGCCGCGATCGCGGTGTTGAACGCGTGGCGGCGCCCGAGGTCGTCGCCGACCTTGGCGATGGTTTCGTGTACCTGCCGGCGAAGGGTCTTCTGGGCCACATTCAATGCGGCCGGATTCACTTCCGGATGATCCGGTTGTGACGCATGCGTCATCACTTCCCGCCAGAACCTCCGCAGGAAACGCGCCATGCCTTCCACGCCGGCTTCGTTCCATTCCAGCGATTGCTCGGGCGGCGCCGCGAACATCGAGAACAGACGCACCGTGTCCGCGCCGTACTTGTCGATCATAGTTTGCGGATCGACGCCGTTGTTCTTCGACTTCGACATCTTCTCGGTCGGACCGATATGCACCGGCTGGCCGTCGGCCTTCAATGTCGCGCCGACCACGCGTGCGCGATCGTCGCGCTGGATATCCACGTCGACGGGGTTGATCCATTCCCGCTGGCCGTCCGCATCGTCGCGGTAAAAAGTTTCCGCCACCACCATTCCTTGGCACAGCAGATTGGTCGCCGGCTCATCCGAATGCACCAGGCCCGCGTCGCGCAGCAGCTTGTGATAGAAGCGGAAGTACAGCAGGTGCAGGATCGCGTGTTCGATGCCGCCGATGTACTGGTCGACGGGCAACCAATAGTTCGCGCGCGCGTCCACCATCGTGTCCGCGCCGGGCGAGGTGTAACGCGCGTAGTACCAGCTCGATTCCATGAAGGTGTCGAAGGTGTCGGTCTCGCGTTCGGCGGGGCCGCCGCACTGCGGGCACGCAGTCTTGCGCCATTCGGGATCCGACTTGATCGGCGAGCGCACGCCGGAGAATTCCACGTCTTCCGGCAAAACGACGGGCAACTGGTCCTCCGGCACCGGCACCGCTCCGCATTTCGCGCAGTGGACGATCGGGATCGGACAGCCCCAATAGCGCTGGCGCGACACGCCCCAGTCGCGCAGGCGCCAGTGCACGCGCCGTTGTCCCTTGCCCTCGCGCTCCAGGCGCGCGCCGATCGCAGCGAATGCCTGCCCGAAATCGAGACCGTCGAAATCGCCCGAGTTCACCAGCCAGCCGTGCTCGCAGAACGCACCGCCTTCCCGGATGCTGCGTTCGAACGCTTCGATCAACTGCACCGCCGCGCCGGTGTCGTATGCGTCCACATTGCCGCCGCGCAACGCCGCGCCGAGCGGATCCGCGCCGATGCCTTTCGCGAGGTCGTGCCGGATCTCCGTCGCGGCGTCGAGCACCGCGCGATCCACCACCACCATTTTGATCGGCAATCCGTATTTCTTCGCGAACTCCCAGTCGCGTTCGTCGTGGCCGGGCACGGCCATCAGCGCGCCGGCGCCGTAACCCATCAGCACGAAGTTGGCGATCCAGATCGGCAGTTTTTCGCCACTGATCGGATGGACCGCCTCCAGCCCGGTATCGATGCCGCGCTTTTCCTGGGTTTCCAGTTCGGCCTCGGACACGCCGCCGTGGCGGCACTCCTCGATGAAGCGCGCGATCTGCGGGTTGTCCTTGGCGGCGGTCGCGGCCAGCGGGTGCTCGGCCGCGACCGCCAGGAAGGTCGCACCCATCAGCGTGTCCGGGCGCGTGGTGAACACGCTCAAGGGTTCGTCCGCGCCTTCGACATCGAAATGGATCTCCAGGCCTTCCGAGCGCCCGATCCAGTTGCGCTGCATGGTCTTGACCGCTTCGGGCCAGCCTTGCAGCTTGTCCAGTCCGTCCAGCAGCTCTTGCGCGTAATCGGTGATTTTCAGGAACCACTGCGGGATCTCGCGCTTTTCAACCACCGCGCCGGACCGCCAGCCCCGGCCGTCGACGACCTGTTCGTTGGCGAGCACGGTCTGGTCCACCGGATCCCAGTTCACCACGCTGTTCTTCCGGTACACCAGGCCCTGCTTGAACAGCCGCACGAACATGCGTTGCTCGTGCACGTAGTATTCGGGCTTGCAGGTGGCGAACTCGCGCGACCAGTCTATGGCGAAACCCATCGCCTGCAACTGCGCGCGCATGTGGTCGATGTTGCGGTATGTCCACTGCGCGGGCGGCACGCCGCGCGCGATCGCGGCGTTTTCCGCCGGCAGGCCGAACGCGTCCCAGCCCATCGGCTGCAGCACGTTCTTCCCCTGCATGCGCTGGAAGCGCGAGATCACGTCGCCGATGGTGTAGTTGCGCACGTGGCCCATGTGCAGCGCGCCGCTCGGATACGGCAACATCGAGAGGCAAAAGAACTTTTCGCGCGCGGGGTCTTCGGTCACCTCGAAGGCGCGGGTGTCACCCCAGAATTTCTGCGCCGCGGTTTCAACCGCGCGCGGATCGTAATGTTCCTGCATGGAAACCCTTGTGCGCCGTGCGCTGCCGTTGCGCGCGGACGAAAGCGCAGCCTACCGCAGCGCAACATGGGAGCCAAGCCCATACCCCATGGCCCGCCCGAAAGTGCGATCAGTCGCTATGATGCGTGTTTGCCTGCCTTGGGGAACCCGAATGACCAGGACTCTCGTGACCGCGATCGCCGCCGGGTTGTGCATGTCCGCCGCACAGGCGGCCGATGCGCCGCAAACCGACATTGCCGCTGCGTCGAAAACCACCGTCGTGCATTGCGCGCACCTGATCGACACCATCAACGGCAAGCTGCTGGGCGCGACCAGCGTGGTGATCGATGGCGATCGCGTCGCGGAAGTGGTGTCCGGCGATGCGGTTCGGCCGGGTGCGACGGTGATCGACCTGCCGGCGAACGACACCTGCATGCCGGGTCTGATCGACTCGCACACGCACCTCACTTCGCAGTTCAGCAAGAGCACCTACAGCGACCAGTTCCGGCTCAATCCCGCCGACTACGCGATCGAGGGCACAGTGTACGCCAGGCGCACGCTGCTGGCGGGCTTCACCACCGTGCGCAACCTCGGCGAAAGCGACAATTCTTCGATCGCGCTGCGCAATGCGGTCAACAAGGGCGAGATCCCGGGTCCGCGCATCTTCACCGCAGGCAAGTTCATCGGCACCACCGGCGGCCACGCCGATCCGAGCGACGGTTATCGCTGGGACCTGCAGGGCGACCCCACACCGAAGGACGGCATCATCGATTCGCCGCAGGATGCCTGGAAGGCGGTGCGGCAGCACTACAAGGACGGCGTGGACCTGATCAAGATCATGCCCTCGGGCGGCGTGCTGGACGAAAGTTCCAGTTCCGAAAATCCGCAGATGACGCTGGACGAGATCAAGGCGGTCGTCGCGGCCGCGCACGACTACGGTTTCACCGTGGCCGCGCACGCGCACGGCGCCGAGGCGATTCGCCGCGCGGTGATCGGCGGCGTGGATTCCATCGAGCACGGCACCTTCATGGACGACGAGGACATGAAGCTGATGAAGGAGCACGGCACCTGGTACGTGCCGACCATCATCGCCGGACAGTTCGTGATGCAGAAGGCCAAGGAGGATTGGTACCCGCCGCAGGTCGCGCGCAAGGCGATGGAGGTGGGCCCGAAGATCATGGCCACCGCGGGCAAGGCCTACAAGGCCGGCGTGAAGATCGCCTTCGGCACGGACGCAGGCGTGTACCCGCACGGAGACAACGCGCAGGAATTCGTCTACATGGTGGAGGCCGGCATGCCGCCGATGTACACCATCCAGGCCGCAACGATGCACGCCGCAGAGTTGCTGAAGCACGACAGGGATCTCGGCAGCGTCACCGCGGGCAAATACGCCGACCTCGTCGCCGTGCCCGGCAACCCGCTGGACGACATCTCGTTGATGAAGAAGATGGACTTCGTGATGAAGGCCGGCACGGTGTACAAGAAGGATGGCAAGCCGGTGGCGATCGCGCCTTGAAGGATGCGCGACAAGGCGCCATCTATCGTGCTCGTCATTCCGGCGAAGGCCGGACAAATTCGTCTGGAACCAATTCGAACAACCAGAGATTGGCCCGAGGGGCGAAGTCCATGGATTGGCTTCGCAGTCCAGTGACTTTTGCTTTCAGTCCCTGGGGCTTGATCCCGGCCAATCGCTGGCCGGGATGACGTCGCACCTGATGGAATGAACCGCCCGCATGAACGCCGCGCCCCAATCCGCAAAAACCGATTCCGCGAAATCCGCGCACGTCTTCGAAGCCGGCCAGGACAACTTCGAGAATGAAGTGTTGCAGGCCTCGCTCACCAAGCCCGTGCTGGTGGACTTCTGGGCGACGTGGTGCGGCCCGTGCAAGACGCTCGGGCCGATCCTGGAAAAGCTCGCAGGCGAATACGGCGGCGCGTTCACGCTCGCCAAGATCGATTGCGACAAGGAGCAGCAGCTTGCCGGCATGTTCGGCGTGCGCAGCATTCCGACCGTCGTGCTGATCCGCGACGGCCAGATCCTCGACGGTTTCGCCGGTGCGTTGCCCGAATCGCAGGTGCGCGAATTCCTCGGCAAGCACAACATCCAGCCGGCGGCCCGGATCGAGGCGCCAGCCGCGGACGTCGCCGATGATGCGGGCGTCCCCGCGCAACGCGAAACGCCGCAGGCGGCGATCGCGCGTTTGCAGAAGGCGATCGCCGCCGAACCGGACAAGACAGAGTTGAAACTGGAACTCGCGCTGGCGCAGGCACGCGCGGGCGATCTCGAGCATGCGACGAGCGCGCTGGAAAACCTGCCGGGCCAATTCGAGACCGACGACCGCGCAAAAGCGCTGCGCGCGCACGTGGAACTGGCGCGGGCACTGGCCGGCACGCCCGCATCCGGCGAATTGATGGCGCGTATCGAGAACGATCCGAAGGATTTCGCCGCGCGAGATGCGCTGGGCGTGCGCCTGCTGCTGGGCGGCGACCCGGCCGGCGCGATGGAGCAGTTCCTCGCGATCCTCCAGGCCGACCGTGGCTGGAGCGAAGGCCTGGCGCGCAAGCGCCTGCTGGACGCGTTTCGCATCGTCGAGGACGAGCCGCTGGTGGCGGCCACGCGTCGCAGGATGTCCTCATTGCTCTTTTGAAAAGTGCGGCCATGGACGGCCGCTTTTTGATCTTCGCGATCAGGGATGATCGCCAAAACATGCCCCCGGCACGGTTTTGGCTAGAATCTGCCCATATCGCAGACCGGTCACCGCATGGCAAGCTCCGCGCCCGTCGCCGATTTCGAGATTCCCGGACACCGTCTGGTGCGGCCGCTCGGCCGCGGCGGCATGGCGACCGTGTACCTGGCGATCCAGGCGTCGCTCAGCCGGCCGGTCGCGGTGAAGATCCTGCAGGCGCCGACCGACGAGGCAATCACCCGCTTCGAACAGGAGGCGCGCACGATCGCGCGTTTGCAGCACCCGCACATCATCGCGATCTATGAAGTCGGCCGCACCTCCGACGGCCAGCTCTACTACACGATGCCGTACCTGCCCAACGGCGACCTCACCAAGCTCGACTTGCGCGAGTCGCCGGCGCGCATCGCCGGGGTGATCCGCGCGCTGGCGGGTGCGTTGGGGCACGCGCACCAGCATGGCATCGTGCATCGCGACGTCAAGCCGGAGAACGTGCTGTTCGACCAGCACAGGCGCGCGCTGCTCACCGATTTCGGCATCGCGCGCGCAAGCGACAACCTGCGCGTCACGCGGCAGGGCGCGACCATGGGTTCGTCCGGCTACATGAGTCCCGAGCAGGCGCGCGGGCTGGACATCGACGGCCGCTCCGATCTCTACAGCCTCGGCGTGGTTGCCTACGAATTGCTGACCGGCGACCTTCCCTTCCACGGCACCGACGCGCTATCGACCGCGATCGCGCACATTGAACAACCGGTGCCGCGCCTGCCGCCGCTGAAACGCGCGTGGCAACCGTTCCTCGACAAGGCGCTCGCGAAAGCTCCGCAGGATCGGTTCCAGAACGCGCAGGAAATGATCGACGCGCTGGACGTGGTGAGCGGGCGTCGCAAGAACGTCGCGGCCAAGCCGGCGGCGGGCATGGTGGATCGCCTGCGCCTCCATCTCGATGCATCGAACTTGCTGCGCCATGGCATTCCGCTGTTGGGCGTGATCGTACTGGTGATTCTCGCTGCGATGTTCTGGCGCGGGCACAGCGCGCCCCGGCCACACCTGCCCGCATCACCCGAATCGCGCATCGCCGCGGCTCCGCAGGTCGAACACGCACCGGCACCCGCGCGCTCCGCCGCAGTTCTCAATCCCGTTTCATCCTCGTCCGCGCCGGTCAGTGCGGCTTCCGCGGTCGCCGCCGAAAACAGCGTCGCCGTGACCGCCGCACGCATTACAGTGCTGCTCGCGCACGGCAATGCACTGTTCGCGCAGAACAAGTTGATCTCGCCCAGGAACGACAACGCCGCCGATGCCTATCTGGCGGTGCTCGCCCTGCAGCCCGAAAACCTCGCCGCGCACGCCGGCATCGATCGCATCCTCGCACGCGTGCAAAAAGATATCGATGCCGCCTGGAAACGCGGGGACGCAAATCGCGTACGCACGCTGGTCAAGCGCGCCGATGCGCTGGCCGCTTCGGCCGATGCCGATCCGCAGCACGCCTGGAACGAAGCGCGCGCCAAACTCGCGATTGAAGTCGGCAACGCCGCGGCCGCAGCCGCGCGTGCGCACAAGCAGGATCGCGTCGACGACCTGCGCGAACTGGCCGAAACGCTGCCGGCGATATATCCGCCCGGTTTCGATCCGAAATTGCTGGATGCACCGCCACCCCCGCCGCCGCTGCACGCGGGCTCGCCGTTGCACGACGACGGCGGCCCGCAACTGGTGTACGTGCCGGCCGAGGGCAAGGCGCCTGCTTTCGCGGTCGCGCGCACCGAGGTCACGCGATCCGAATACGGACAGTTCGTGCACTCCACCCATCGCGCCCCGGCGCATTGCGCGGAAGCCAACAACCCGTTTTCCGGCATGCACGGCTGGAAGTGGAGCGATCCCGGCTTTCCGCAGAAAGGCGATCATCCGGTGGTGTGCGTGAGCTGGAACGATGCGGTCGCCTATGCCGCATGGCTGTCGAAGCGCACGGGCCAGGACTATCGCCTGCCCGACGACGCCGAATGGTTGCGCGCGGCATCCGGCGGCGGCAGCGGCAGCACGCCGTGTGCGCAAGGCAACGTGGACGACGTCAGCCGCAAGAGCGCCTTCGACAACGATCGCCTGAAATGCAACGACGGCGCCGCGGAAACCGCGCCGGTGGGCCGCTACGCGCCCAGCGCCGATGGCGCCTACGACATGTACGGCAACGTCAGCGAATGGCTGGCCGGCGGCAGCTCCCGCGACCGCGTCTTCCGCGGGCTCTCGTGGCGCGATGGCAGCCAGCAAAGCGCGTTCAAGCGCCGCGGCACCGCCGCATCGGACGCGGGCTACACCAACGTCGGCTTCCGCGTGATGCGGGTGATAGACGACACGCACCCCGCGACACACTGACACTTCGCCTCGGAGAATCCTGAAAACCATGTCGATGGTGAGTGGCGGCTGCCCGTCCTTTCCCGGCCGCGCGCCCGAAGACGGCTTCTCGCCCATGACTTGTGACTTATGGACGATGCCGGCGCGCGCGGCATACTCGGCGGGATTTCCACAGCAAGGCTCGAGCCCATGAAACCATTCCGCCTTCGCACCGCCTTCGGCGTGCTGCTGTTGTGCAGCCTGCCGGCGTTCGCCATCGCCCAGGACAGCAAGTCCGACAACCCCGACAAGTCCGCCGCTGCCCAGGACCAAGGCGACGACGCCGCCGTCGCGGCGATGCGCAAATCGCAATCGTCCACCACGCAGGGCAGCGTCAGCGTGGAAGGCAACAGCGTCGCCTACGACGCGATCGCCGGCACGCTGGTGTTGAACGGCGACGGCCAGGACGAGAACACGCCGGAAGCGAGCATGTCCTACGTCGCCTACCTCAAACGCGGCGCGGACGCCGCCAAGCGGCCGATCATGTTCATCTACAACGGCGGCCCGGGCTCCTCGACCATCTGGCTGCACATGGGCGCGTTCGGGCCCAAGCGCATCACCACCAACGACGACACGCACACGCCGGCCGCGCCGTACCAGCTGGTCAACAACGACTACAGCCTGCTGGATGTCAGCGACCTGGTCTTCATCGATGCGCCGGGCACCGGCTTCGGCCGCCTGCTGCCGAAGGGCAAGACCGACGACGAGCGCGCCAAGAACTTCAAGGACCTCTCCAAGAAGATCTGGAGCGTGGATGGCGACGGCAAGATCTTCGCCAAGTTCATCACCACTTTCCTGACGCAGCACGACCGCTGGAATTCGCCGAAGTACCTGTTCGGCGAGAGCTACGGCACGACGCGTTCGGCGGTGGTGGCGGCCGATCTGGAGACCGACAACGACGTCGACCTCAATGGCGTGATCCTGCTCTCGCAGATCCTCAACTTCGCCACCAGCGTGGACGGCGCCGACAACGCGCCGGGCATCGACCTGCCCTATGTGCTGGCGCTGCCGACCTACGCGGCCACCGCGTGGTACCACCACAAGCTGCCGAAGTACAACAACGGCGGATTGCAACCGCTGCTGCAGCAGGCCACCCAGTGGGCGACCTCGGAATACGAGCAGGCGCTGCTCGCCGGAGCCACGCTGAGCCCCGTCCGGCAGAAGCAGATCGCGCAAAAGCTTTCCGACTTCACCGGGCTGCCCGTCGACTACCTGCTGAAAGCCAACCTGCGCGTCACCGGCGGCATGTTCGAACACCAACTGCAGAACGGCGACGACACCACCACCGGCCGCCTCGATACGCGCTTCTCGGGCCCGAGCATGGACCCGCTGAGCAAGGAATCGGACTACGACCCGCAGTCGGCGGCGATCAGCTCGGCTTACGTCGCCGCGTTCAACGACTACGTGCGCGCCACGCTGAAGTTCGGGCAGGACATGCACTACAGGCAGTCGGCCTACGGCGAGGAAGGCTTCGACTGGGATTTCCGCCACAGACTGCCGGGCGCGCATGAATCTTTCCCGGGCGCGACCAATGTGCTGCCGGATCTTGCGGTGGCAATGAAGTACAACCCGGATCTCAAGGTGATGATGAACGGCGGCTTCTACGATCTTGCGACGCCGTACTACGCCGCGATCTACGAGCTGGAGCACCTGCCGATCCCGCAGACGCTGCGGAAGAACATCTCCTTCGCGTTCTACCCGTCGGGCCACATGGTGTACGCGCACACGCCGTCGTTGAAGACGCTGCACGACAACGTGGCGAAGTTCGTCAACAGCACCGACAACCAGCAGCACTGAATTTCGAGGCTGCGTTGAACGAACCGGCGCGATGCGAGTCGCGCCGGTTTTTTGTTGCGCCAGGATCACTCACGTTCGAAACGCGCGATCTCGTCGAGCGCCGCCTGCGCGCGCAGCACGCTGCGGCCGGCATTGTTCTCTTCGATGAGCCTCGCGTAACCCATCCGGCGCATCGTCCAGATTACCGCCGCGACCACCGCCATGCCGACCACGCTGCAAGCCAGCGCCCAAGGCATAACGTTCCATTTCCACAGATCGATGCCGTACCACGCGAGGTTCATCCAGGTCACCGGAATCCAGATGAAGCAGCCGAGTACGGCATTGACCGGCGCCTCGACGCGCACGCGGAACGCGCGCAACTCCGCGATCCTGCGCTGGATATCGACTACCGGAGCGGCATAGTCGATGCGCCGGATCAGATAAAGATTGCGCGCGGAAAACGCGATCAGCATCAATCCAGACGCGTGCACCAGCAAGCCGTACACCAGCAGATGCAGCGGATGCAAGTGCGTCGCCCAGAACGCGCCACCCCAGATCGAAAACGCCACGCCGATCGCCAGTTGCAATGTCTGTCCAAAAATGAGCGGGCGGAGGCTGCGCTGCGCCTGGGCTGTCCTGCTGTCTTTCAGGAGTTGCAGGTTGAGCGCTTGCTGCCTTCTCAAGCCGGAATCCAGCGACTGCCAGGCCTGCTTCATCTCGTTGAGTTCCATGATCCCGTTCCTGTCATTGCTCATCGGGAAGCCGCCATCTGCGTGCGGAGCTTCTCTTTGATGCGGCTGAGTTTGGTTGCGACGTTGGTTTCGCTGATGCCGAGCACGTCGGCGATCTCGATGTAGCTGCGGTCTTCCAGGTACAGCAGCACCAGCGCGCGATTGAGCGCATCGAGCCTTGCGATGAACGCGTGCAGCGCGGCGATGCGTTCGTCTCGTTCCAGGGCTTCGTGCTGAGAACCATGTTCGCCCGCGACGATTTCGAGGTGCACGCTGTCGAGCGGTTCGAGCTGTTCTGCAACCGAGCGCTTCGCGCTGCGCACGTGCGAAATCGCCACGTTCAAGGCCACGCGGTACATCCAGGTGGTGAACTTCGCGCGACTCTCGTCGAACGCGCCGAATGAACGCCAAAGCTGTGCGGCGATCTCTTGTATGAGATCCTCGCGGTCGTGCACGCCGCGCGCATAGATACCGGCCACCTTGAAAGCGATGCCCTGATGCTCGCGCAACAGCATTTCGAAACGCCTCTGGTCCGGTTTCCCGCGCATGGATTCCCCTGCCGTTCTCCAGATGGTTCGCCCCGCAGCGGAAAAAATCACACCAGCGGTCCGATATCCGTGTGCCTTTACAATAGCCGCCGCTCCACC
>Ga0070681_10004018_pt1 | contig 13876 bp, 9 predicted proteins | sample KBSC83BmetaG_FD_65650 | JGI IMG/M metagenome (GOLD analysis project Ga0070681, IMG submission 65650) | Corn rhizosphere microbial communities from Kellogg Biological Station, Michigan, USA - KBS C8-3B metaG | ecosystem: Host-associated > Plants > Roots > Rhizosphere | place: USA: Michigan... | reverse complement strand
TGCGCGCCGGCGGAGCGAACAGCCCGACAGAGGTGCCCGCACCGCCGGACTGGTATGACACCGGGTGATGGAGCTCCGGTCCCGTCCCCTGCTGGAGGCTCACCGTTTCCTTCGGCGTGGTCCGATCAACGCCGAAGGCTGGAGCCAGCTCGTGTCGAAGGATCGGGCGTGGGAGCGCTCGTATCGGGGCCGCTGGGCGCACGACAAGGTGGTGCGCTCCACTCATGGCGTGAACTGCACGGGTTCCTGCTCGTGGAACGTGTACGTGAAGGACGGCCTGATCACGTGGGAGACGCAGGCCGTCGACTACCCGTCCACCGGGCCGGACATGCCCGAGTACGAGCCGCGCGGCTGCCCGCGCGGCGCGTCCTTCTCCTGGTACGAGTACTCGCCGCTGCGCCTGAAGTACCCGTACGTGCGCGGCAGCCTGCTGCAGATGTTCAGGGAGGCGCGGCGCCGCCTCGGCGATCCCGTGGAAGCGTGGGCGGAGATCGTGGACGACCCCGAGAAGTCGCGGGTCTACCGGCGCCAGCGCGGCAAGGGCGGCTTCGTGCGCGCCTCCTGGGAGGAGGCCGTGGAGCTGGTGGCCGCGGCGCACGTGCACACGATCAAGCGCCACGGCCCCGACCGCTGCGTCGGCTTCACCCCCATCCCGGCGATGTCGATGGCGTCATACGCCGCCGGGTCGCGCTTCCTGTCCCTGATCGGCGGCGTGATCCTGTCGTTCTACGACTGGTACGCGGACCTGCCCCCGGCCTCCCCGCAGGTGTTCGGCGACCAGACCGACGTGCCCGAATCCGGCGATTGGTGGAACGCCGACTACCTGATCATCTGGGGCACGAACATCCCCACCACACGCACGCCGGACGCCCACTTCATGACCGAGGCGCGCTACCGCGGCCAGAAGGTGGTCGTGGTGTCGCCCGACTACGCCGAGCACACCAAGTTCGCCGACCACTGGCTGGCGGCAGCGCCGGGGTCCGACGGCGCGCTGGCCATGGCGATGGGCCACGTGATCCTCAAGGAGTTCTACGTGGACCGGCAGGTGCCGTACTTCCAGGACTACGCCCGCCGCTTCACGGATCTGCCGCTGCTCGTGACGCTGCGCGAGCACGGCGACGGCTTCGTGCCGGACCGGCTTCTGCGCGCCTCTGACCTCGGGCTCGAGCAGGAGGAGAACGCCGAGTGGAAGCCGGTGGTGCTCGACGAGGGCACGGGTCAGCCCGTGGTGCCCAAGGGCTCGGTCGGGCACCGCTACGGCGAGCCCGGCCAGTGGAACCTGAAGCTCGACGGGCTTGTGCCCGCGCTCACGGCGTTCGGGCGCGGCGACGGCGTTGCGGTAGAGCTGCCGCGCTTCGACACCGGCGAGGGCGAGGGCGGCTCGTCCGTCCGGCGCGGCGTGCCCGCGATGCGGGTGGGCGGGCAGCTCGTGACCACCGTGCTCGACCTCGTGCTGGCGCACTACGGCGTCGGGCGCGACGGCCTGCCCGGCGAGTGGCCGTCCGATTACGACGACCCACTGCCCTGCACCCCGGCCTGGCAGGAGCCGATCTCCGGCGTGGATCGTCACGCCGCGGCGCGGGTGGCCCGCGAGTTCGCCCGCAACGCCGAGGTCACCCGTGGCCGCTCCATGATCGCGATGGGCGCGGGCACCAACCACTGGTTCCACTCCGACCAGACCTACCGCACCTTCCTGTCGCTCGTGATGCTCTGCGGCTGCGAGGGAGTGAACGGCGGTGGCTGGGCCCACTACGTGGGACAGGAGAAGGTGCGCCCGCTGTCCGGCTGGCAGACCGTGGCGTTCGCGCTCGACTGGGTGCGCCCGCCGCGCCACCAGTCCGGCACGCCCTTCTTCTACATGGCCAGCAGCCAGTGGCGCTACGAGCGCTACAGGCCCTCGGATCTGGCGTCGCCGCTCGGGCAGGGGCTCTTCGACGGCAAGCACATCCTGGACGTGAACGCCCTCGGCGCGCGGCTGGGCTGGCTGCCGTCCTTCCCCAGCTTCGACCGCAGCACGCTCGACCTGGTGGACGAGGCGGAAAGCGCCGGCAAGGAGCCCGCCGACCACGTGGTGGACGAGCTCAAGGCGGGCAACCTGCGCTTCGCCTGCGAGGACCCGGACGCGCCGCACAACCACCCAAAGGTGATGACGGTCTGGAGGGCGAACCTGCTCGGCTCCTCGGGCAAGGGGCACGAGTACTTCCTCAAGCACATGCTCGGCACGACGGAGAACGCGGTGCGCGCCGAGGAGACGCCGCCGGAGCTGCGGCCGCAGGACGTGGAGTGGCACGACGAGCCGCCCGACGGCAAGCTCGATCTGCTCACCACGATCGACTTCCGGATGACGAGCAACGCGCTCTTCTCGGACGTCGTGTTCCCGGCCGCCACCTGGTACGAGAAGTACGACCTCTCCTCGACGGACCTCCACCCCTTCGTCCACACGTTCAACGAGGCGGTGCCGCCGCCCTGGGAGAACAAGACCGACTGGGAGACGTTCAAGCGGGTGGCCGAGCGCTTCTCCGAGCTGGCTGAGAAGCACCTGGGAGTGCGCCGCGACGTGATCGCCGCACCCCTGCTGCACGACACCGCGGACGAGATCGCGCAGCCCTTCGGCGAGGTCCGCGACTGGCGCGCCGGCGAGTGCGAGCCGGTGCCCGGCAAGACCATGCCCAAGTTGATCGTGGTGGAGCGCGACTACCCGAACGTGGCCGACAAGTGGAAGTCCCTCGGCCCGCTCGTGGAGCAGCTCGGCCAGCAGGTGAAGGGCGCGAGCTGGGTGGCCGACGAGGAGGTGCAGGAGCTGCGCTCGAAGAACGGCGCGGTGCGCGGCGGGATCGCCGACGGGCGGCCGTCGCTCGATCGCGTGCAGGACGCGTGCGAGGCGATCCTCGCCCTCTCCGGCACCACGAACGGCCGCCTGGCCACGGAGGGCTTCCGCTCGCTGGAGGGAACCACCGGCCTCGAGCTCGCCGACCTGTCCGGCACACGCGAGGGCGATCGCATCACCTTCCAGGACGCTCAGGTGCAGCCGCGCACCGTGATCACGTCACCCGAGTGGTCGGGCATCGAGTCGCACGGCCGCCGTTACGCGCCGTTCACGATGAACGTGGAGCGGGACAAGCCCTGGCACACCCTCTCGGGCCGGATGCACTTCTACCTGGACCACTCCTGGGTCCTGGAGCTGGGAGAGGGGCTGCCGGTGTACCGGCCGCCGCTGCACCACCGCGCCGTGTTCGGCGACCAGAGCGAGCAGGACGGCCGCCGCGAGCTCACGCTCAGCTACCTCACCCCCCACTCCAAGTGGTCGATCCACTCCGAGTACCAGGACAACCTGCACATGCTCACCCTGTTCCGCGGCGGCGGGATGCTGTGGGTGAGCCGCGAGGACGCCGAGGCGCTCGACATCAAGGACAACGACTGGCTTGAGGTCTACAACCGCAACGGCGTGATCGCCTGCCGCGCCGCGGTCACGCACCGGGTGCCGCAGGGCGTGTGCCTGATGTACCACGCCAAGGACCGCCACCTGAACGTGCCTCTCACGGAGCTCCAGGGCAAGCGCGGCGGCACAGACAACTCGGTCACGCGCATCGTGATGAAGCCCTCGCACTTCATCGGCGGGTACGGACAGCTGTCGTTCGGGTTCAACTACTACGGGCCCACGGGCTCGCAGCGGGACGAGATCGTGGTGGTTCGAAAGCGGGAGGCTCCGGTGGTGTTCGAATGAGGATTCGCGCGCAGGTGGGGATGGTGATGGCGCTCGACAAGTGCATCGGGTGCCACACCTGCTCGGTCACGTGCAAACAGGTCTGGACCAACCGGCCGGGCGTCGAATACATGTGGTGGAACGACGTGGAGACCAAGCCCGGCCTGGGCTACCCGCGCCAGTGGGAGGACCAGGAGCGCTGGAAGGGCGGCTGGGAGCTCGACAAGAAGGGGCGGCTCAAGCTCAAGGCCGGTGGCCAGATCAAGAAGCTCCTCACGATCTTCTCCAACCCGGACCTGCCGCAGATCGACGACTACTACGAGCCCTGGACCTACGACTACGAGAAGCTGATCACCGCGCCGCTGTCAAAGCACGACCCGGTCGCCCGCGCCCGCTCGCAGCTGACGGGCAAGGAGCTGCAGGAGATCAGCTGGGGCCCCAACTGGGACGACAACCTGGCCGGCACGGCCGAGCGGATCGACCAGGACCCGCTCACCTACGGCATCCAGGAGCAGGTGAAGGCCACCTACGAGCAGGCCTTCATGTTCTACCTGCCGCGGATCTGCGAGCACTGCCTGAACCCGTCGTGCGTGGCGTCGTGCCCATCGGGCGCCATGTACAAGCGCGAGGAGGACGGCATCGTCCTGGTGGACCAGGCCAAGTGCCGGGGCTGGCGCTTCTGCGTGTCGGGCTGCCCGTACAAGAAGGTCTACTTCAACCACCAGACCGGCAAGGCGGAGAAGTGCACGCTCTGCTACCCGCGCATCGAGGCCGGCCTGCCCACGATCTGCTCGGAGACCTGCGTTGGACGCATCCGCTACCTGGGCATCGTGCTGTACGACTCGGACCGCGTGGAGGCCGCGGCGTCCGTGCCGGATCCGAAGGATCTGCTCGACGCGCAGATGGACGTGTTCCTCGACCCGCACGACCCGGCGGTGCAGGAGCAGGCGCTGCGGGACGGCATCCCGGAGGACTGGCTCGACTACGCGCGCCGCTCGCCCGTCTACGCGCTGGCACACCGCTACCGCGTGGCGCTTCCGCTGCATCCCGAGTACCGCACGCTGCCGATGGTCTGGTACGTGCCGCCGCTCTCCCCCATCGTCAACATGCTCGAGACCGACGGCTACGAGGCGGACCCGGACCACGTGTTCCCCGCGATCGACTCGATGCGCATCCCCGTGGACTACCTGGCCAACCTGCTGGCCGCCGGCGACAGCGAGGTGATCCGCGGGGTGCTGCGGCGCCTGGCCGCCATGCGCGGCTACATGCGCAAGCGCGAGGTCCTGGACGAGCGTGACACCTCGATGGCCGAGGCCGTCGGGATGAGCGTGGAGGACATCGAGGACATGTACCGGCTGCTCGCTATCGGCAAGTACGACGAGCGCTACGTGATCCCGAAGGCGCACGCCGAGCTGGGCGAGCGGCTGATGCAGCAGCAGGGCACCTGCGGGCTCGACTTCGAGGGCGGCCCGGGCAACTGCGGAATGGTGGTGCCCGAGTCGGAGGCCGACGTGGAGGGATTCATGCTCACAGACGAGGCGACCGAGCTCGACATCGTGAAGATGGCCGGCGGCCGCCAGGTGGACGGGGAGGCTCGTCCATGAGGCTGCTCCGCCGCAATTCCGCCGCGCCCACGATCTACAAGCTGTGCTCGCTGTTCCTCCAGTACCCGGACGCCGAGCTGTACGGCGCGCGCGAGGAGCTGGCCGCCGCCGTGCGCGAGCTGCCGCGGTCCCCGGCCTCGGAGGCGCTCGCGCGCTTCTGCGAGTGGTGGGGCGCGCAGGAGCCGCTCGTGCTCGAGGAGCACTACGTCGAGACGTTCGACCTGCACAAGCGCTGCGGCCTCTACGTGACCTTCTACGGCGAGGGCGACAAGCGCGATCGCGGGCCGGCGCTGCTCCGCCTCAAGCGGCTCTACCGCTCGGCCGGCCTGCCGCTCGAGGGCACCGGCGAGCTGCCCGACTTCCTGCCCGTGATGCTCGAGTTCGCCGCCGCCGCGCCCGACGGCAAGGGCGAGATCGTGCTGCGCGAGCACCGCGCGGCGCTCGAGCTGGTGCGGCAGGGCCTGCGTGAGCGGGGCACGCCGTACGCCCACGTGCTCGATGCCGTGGTGGCCACGGTTGGCGATCTGTCGGCGGCCGAGCGCAGTCAGGCGCTCAGGCTGGCGGCCAGCGGGCCTCCGCAGGAACTCGTGGGCCTCGAGCCGTTCACGCCGCCGGAGATCGTTCCGAGTGTGGAGGCGAGGCGATGAGCGCCGGCAAGGTCCTGCTCTGGATCATCCTTCCCTACGCCGCCATCACGCTGTTCGTGGCGGGGCATTGGTGGCGCTACCGGCGCGACCAGTTCGCCTGGACCAGCCGCTCCACCCAGCTGCTCGACCGCAGCGTGCTCGGCTGGGCCAGCCCCGCGTTCCACTACGGAGCGCTGGCGGCGGCGGGCGGGCACCTGATCGGCCTCTGCATCCCGGAGGCCTGGACCGACGCCGTGGGCATCAGCGAGAACACCTACCGCTGGATCTCCGCCATCGCCGGTGGGCTGGCGGGCGCGGTGTCGCTGATCGGTTTCCTCGGACTCGTCTACCGGCGTTCCACCAGCGACCGGGTCAGGCGGAGCACCACGCGCCTCGACATCTTCACCTACGGGCTGCTCACCATCCTGATCCTGCTCGGCTGCTGGATGACGTTCGTGCACAACCTCGGTACGAACGCGCCGTACAACTACCGCGACTCGATCGGCGTCTGGTGGCGCTCGATCTTCTACCTCGACCCGAACGTGGGCGCCATCTCCGGCGCGCCGATCGTGTATCAGGTGCACGCGATCGTGGCCTGGGCCTTCTGGGCGGCGTTCCCGTTCACACGGCTCGTGCACGCCTGGAGCATCCCGCTCCAGTACCTGGGCCGCCCCTACATCATCTATCGCCGCCGCTTCCAGGCAGTTCGCTGATGCGAGCGGAGGCACGGGCGCGCCTCCTCGCAACTGCAGACCGCGAACTAAGCGGCCTCTCCCCCTCCTATTTCGCGCTCGTGATGGCCACGGGCATCGTCTCGATCGGCGCGCACCTGCTCCACGTGCCGGTTGTGGACGTGGTGCTGTTCGCCGTGAACATCGGGGCCTACGTCGTGCTCTGGATCCTCACCGGCCTGCGGCTGATCCGGCACAGGCGCTCACTGCTGGACGACCTGACCAACCACCGCCGGGCGCTCGGCTTTCTCACGATCGTGGCCGGCACCTGCGTGCTCGGCGCCCAGATGATCGTGATCGCGCACGACTACGCGATCGCCACCGGACTGCTGATCGTGGGCGGCGCGCTGTGGGTCGTGCTCGTGTACACGATCTTCGCCGCGCTCACGATCAAGCCGGACAAGCCTTCGCTGGCCGAAGGGATCAACGGCGGCTGGCTGCTGGCGGTGGTGGCCACCCAGGCGATCGCGGTGCTGATCGCGCTGCTGTCTGCCCACTGGCACCAGCCGCTGCGCCTGCACGCGAACTTCGTCGCCCTGTCGATGTGGCTTTGGGGCGGCATGCTCTACATCTGGATCATCTCGCTGATCTTCTACCGGTACGTGTTCTTCCGCTTCGCCCCGGACGACCTCGCTCCGCCGTACTGGATCAACATGGGCGCGATGGCGATCTCGGTCCTGGCCGGATCGCTGCTCATCAGCGATGCGCCCGCGGCGCCCTTCCTCGAGTCGTTGCGGCCCTTCCTCGAGGGCTTCACCGTCTTCTACTGGGCCACGGGCACCTGGTGGATCCCCATGATCGCGATCCTCGCCGCGTGGCGTTACGGCTACCGCCGCCTCCCGCTCGAGTACGACCCGCTCTACTGGGGCGCCGTGTTCCCGCTCGGCATGTACGCGGTGGGCACTTTCAGGATGGCCGACGCGATGTCGCTCGGCTTCCTCGACTTCATTCCACACATCTTCTTCTGGACCGCGCTCGTGGCCTGGCTCGCCACCTTCGCCGGACTGGCGCGTACCCTCCTTCGGCGCTACTCGGCCGCCCTGTAAGCCTGCGGGAAAGCACGGATCGGTCCCACGGGAAGCTGCGGTTTTTGAGCTGAGTCGCTCCGGGGAGGATCTGCACTACATGGAGACCCAAGAACGACGGTCGAATCCAGTTGCTCTGAGCCTCGCGCTGACCGCCTTCGCGGTGTGCTTCTTCGCCTGGAGCATGTTCGGTCCGCTGAGCCCGACCCTGCAGGACCACCTCGGGCTGTCCGACTTCCAGCTGGCGGTGGCGGTGGCCGTTCCCGTGGTGCTCGGCTCGGTGATGCGGATCCCGGTCGGGATCCTCACCGACCGCTTCGGCGGCCGGATCGTGTTCACGCTCCTGATGGCCTACAGCGTGATCCCGCTCGTGCTGCTCGCGCTGTTTCACGACTCCTTCGCGATCGTGGTCGTGCTCGGGTTCCTGCTCGGCGTGACCGGAGCATCGTTCGCCGTGGGCGTGCCGTTCGTCAACCGCTGGTACAGCCCGGAGCGCCAGGGCTTCGCGCTCGGGGTGTACGGCATGGGGATGGGTGGCACGGTGATCGCGGCGCTCACGGCGCCCAAGATCGCCAAGCACTGGAGCCTTGCCACGCCGTTCTGGATCGCGGCGGGACTGATGGCCGCGGCGACCGTGATCTTCTGGCTCTTTGCGCGTGACGCCCCGGCCCCGGCGGCCGCGAACCCGCCGAAGTCGATGTCGATCGTCGCGCCGCTTCGCGTGTTCAGGAGCAGCCCTCGCGCCTGGGCGCTGACGCTCTTCTACTTCCTGGCCTTCGGCGGCTTCGTGGCGATGTTCCTGTACCTGCCCAAGCTGCTGACGGGCGTGCACCACCTCACCAAGACGGATGCCGGCTATCGCGCGGCGGGATTCGCGTTCCTCGCCGTGGTGGCGCGCCCGCTGGGCGGCTGGCTCTCCGACCGGATCGGCTCGGAGCGTGTCCTGCGCGGCTGCTTCATCGCCACGACCGCGCTCGCCGTCGTGCTGGCCTTCACCTACAAGCACATGGTGCCGCTCACGGTCGCGTGCCTCACCATCGCGGTGGCGCTCGGTCTCGGCACGGGCGCCGTGTTCAGGCTGGTGGCGGCCTGGTACCCGAACGATGTGGGTGCTGTCACGGGAGTCGTCGGCGCGGCGGGCGGACTCGGCGGGTTCTTCCCTCCGCTGGTGATGGCGCTCGTGAAGAGCATCACCGGCAACTACACGATCGGCTTCCTGCTGCTGGCTGCCGTGGGTGTGGCGTGCCTGCTGGTGCTGATGCGCTTGGACCGCCCCCGCCGCGCGCCGGCTCAGGCTCTACGCGAGGACCTCGCCGTCCGCTAGCGCGATCGCCTCGATCTCGATCTCCAGCTCGGGCAGCGCCAGCGCCGTGACGCCGACGATCGTGTCGGCGGGCCAGGGCTCGGTGAAGTGCCGCCCGCGCAGCTCCACGATCTTGGGGAAGTTCGACATATCGGTGAGGTAGATCGTGACCTTGACGATCTTGTCGAGGCTCGATCCCGCCGCCTCGAGGGTGCGGCGAAGGTTGGCGAACGCCTGCTCCGCCTGGGCGTCGAAGTCACCGACGCCGACGAGCTGGCCCTGCTCGTCGATGGCCGCCTGGCCGGAGACGATCACGAGGTCGCCCACGCGGTAGCCCTGCGCGATTCGGAACGGCTCGCCCGGATCCGGATCCAGCTTGATTCGTCGGGCATCGACGGCCATGGCAACTCCTTTTCGACGTATGAGCGCGTCACTATGGCGCACTCTGCGGATGCGCTGGAACTGCACCTTCCAACGCACCCCATTCCTCGATCTTTCGTCGATTTGGGGTATTCAGGCCTGTCCCCTGGCCGATCACCGGGCTGTCGTGGGAGTTCGTCTGGGACACCGCCACATCGTTGCGAGCGTCACCGCTCTCGTCGTGGCAGTGGGCCTGCCAGGCGCGGCCGCGGCCAGGGCGCGGCAGCACCATCGCATGCCCACCAAGCCGCCGGCGCCGCGCAAGCACAGCGGCGCGCCGACCAAGAAGGCCACTCGCCATTCGGCGCGCCTGCTCACGATCCCGAGGTCGCGCTCGCATCACCACAAGCGTCAGTGGATCTGCGCCAGCCCCAAGCGGCTCGGCAGCGCGAGCTGCGAGGCGCAGGTGATCGCGGACGCGTCGAGCGATGCCGCGGTGGCCGCCACAACGCCGTATGGCTACGGGCCCAGCGACCTGCAGAGCGCCTACTCGCTCACCAGCTTGTCCACGTCGCGCGGCTCGGGCCAGGTCGTGGGCATCGTGGACGCGTACGACGACCCGACGGCGGAGAGCGACCTGGCCGCCTACCGCTCGCAGTACGGGCTGCCGGCCTGCACGACCGCAGGCGGCTGCTTCCGCAAGGTCAATCAGCGCGGCGGCACCACCTACCCGGCTCCCAACTCGAGCTGGGCGGGCGAGATCTCGCTCGACCTGGACATGGTGTCGGCGGTGTGCCCGAACTGCCAAATCGTGCTGGTCGAGACCGACGACAACGGCTTCGGCAACCTGGCCGCCGGTGTGAACGAGGCCGCGGCGCTCGGCGCCACTCAGATCTCGAACAGCTACGGTGGCGGCGAGTGGAGCAGCGAAGCCTCGCTCGACTCGTATTACACGCACGCGGGCGTGGCGGTCACAGCGAGCTCCGGCGACAACGGCTACGGGGTGAGCTACCCGGCCGCCTCGAAGGCCGTGACCGCGGTGGGCGGCACATCGCTCTCGCACGCCGCCAACTCGCGCGGCTGGTCTGAGTCGGCATGGTCCGGCGCCGGCTCTGGCTGCTCGCTGTATGAGTCCAAGCCGAGCTGGCAGACGGACTCCGGCTGTCCCAACCGCACGGTCGCCGATGTGTCCGCTGTCGCGGATCCCAACACCGGCGTGGCCGTCTACAACGGCGGCTGGCTGGTCTACGGCGGCACCAGCGCGTCGGCGCCGATCGTGGCGGGTTTCGATGCGCTGATCGGCGCGTCGGCGGCGTCCGCGCAGTACTTCTACTCGACCCAGCTCAACGATGTGACGAGCGGCGCGAACGGCAGCTGCTCCCCCAGCTACCTCTGTGTGGGCAGCGTGGGCTTCGACGGCCCGACCGGCATGGGAACGCTGAAGGGCGTGATCACGCCGGGGGCGCCCGGGGCCAGCACCGGGTCCGCCACCTCCGTGGCGAGCACCGGCACCACGGTCAACGGCAACGTGAACCCGGACGGACTGGCCACCACCTACCACTTCGACTGGGGCACGACCGCCTCTTACGGGAACAGTTCGAGTGATCAGACAGCCGGCTCCGACTACGCGAGCCACGCGTTCTCGGCGAGCCTCACGAGCCTCAGCGCCGGCACCACCTACCACTACCGCCTGGTGGCCACCAACTCGAGCGGCACCACCTACGGCAGCGATCAGACCTTCACGACCACAGTGCCCTCTGCCCCGCAGGGGAGCTGGAGCGGCACCTACGGCAGCACGGGCTACGACCTGCTGGGGTGGAACGGGTCGAGCGACCAGGCGTCACTTCCGTCGGGCGTGACCGCCACCGTCGCCCAGGGCACTCGCTACACCTGGGCGTCCAGCACGAGCGATGGTCGCGCGCTCAAGGGACCGGGTGGCTCCGCCGCTCGGGCGGCCGGCCTGTACGACTCGGGCCAGATCCGGGTCAAGCTCGACTTCGCGGCCGCCTACAGCGGCAACATCGAGCTCTACGCCCTCGACTGGGACAACGGCGGGCGGCGCGAGACGGTCACCGTCGGCTCCGGCACCACCAGCATCGCGTACGCGTTCAACATGGGAGCGTGGGTGACCGCGCCGGTGACGGTATCGGCGGGCGGCAGCGTGACCATCACGGTGGCTCGCACCGCGGGCAGCAACGCGGTGCTCTCGGGCATCTTCCTCGACGGCACCTACACCCCGCCCTCCGGCGGTGGCTCGTCGGGGCCGCAGGGCAGCTGGGTCGGCACCTACGGCGCCCAGGGTTACGCACTCGCGGCCTGGAACGGGTCGACCGACCAGGTGTCGCTGCCGAGCGGCGTGAGCCTGAGCCTCGTGAGCGGCAGCCGCTACCAGTGGGCCGGCTCGACCAGCGATACGCGCGCCCTTCAGAGTGCTGACCAGAGCACCCGCCGGGCAGCCGGCTGGTACGACTCGAACCAGGTCCAGCTGAAGCTCGACTTCGCCGGTGACTACAGCGGCAACATCGAGCTCTATGCGCTCGACTGGGACAACGCCGGCCGGCGGGAGACGATCACGGCGGACGGGCAGACCACCACACTGTCGAGCGCCTTCAACCAGGGCGACTGGGTGACCGTGCCGGTCACGGTCTCCGCCGGGGGGAGCGTGACGATCACGGTCGCTCGCACGGCGGGGAACAACGCTGTGCTGTCCGGCGTGTTCCTCGACGGCACCTACACGCCGCCATCCGGTGGTGGCGGAGGTGGTGGCGGCGGGACCGTGGCCAGCGCGCCTCAGGGGAGCTGGTCCGGAACCTACGGGGTGGATGGATACGTGCTCGGCGCATGGAACGGCTCGAGCGACCTGACCGCGCTGCCCTCTGGCGTGAGCGCCGCGCTGGTGCGCGGCACGCGCTACGCCTGGGCCGCGAGCACTAGCGACGTTCGCGCGCTCCAGAGCCCGGACAAGACCACGCGCGAGGCCGCCGGCTGGTACGACTCGAGCCAGGTTCAGGTCAAGCTCAGCTTCACGAACGCGTATTCCGGCAACCTGCACCTGTACGCGGTCGACTGGGACGCCAGCGTTCGCCGGGAGACCATCACGGTCAACGGGCAGGCGACGTCCCTGAGCAGCTCGTTCAACCAGGGAGCCTGGGTCACGCTGCCGATCACGGTGTCGGCCGGCGGCACGCTGACGATCACGGTCGACAACACGGCGGGCACCAGCAACGCGGTGCTCTCAGGGATCTTCCTCGGCGACGCCGGCACACCGCCCACTCCGCCTTACACCAACGCTCCACAGGGCAACTGGGTGGGCGCGCACGGGACGAACGGATACGACCTCTTCGCGTTCAACGCCGGGAGCGACGTGAGCTCCATGCCCGGTGTGACCGCCACGGTTCAGCAGGGCACGCGCTACGTGTTCGCGGCTGGAACCACCTCGGTGCGCGCGCTGCAGAATGCCGCCAAGACGAGCCGCACCGCCGCCGCCCTCTACGACCCGAGCGAGGTGCGCGTGCAGCTCACGTTCACCAGCGCCTACAGCGGCAACCTCGAGCTGTACGCGGTCGACTGGGACGCCAACGTGCGCCGTGAGAAGTTCACGGTTGGCACCACCGTGGTCGACGTGCCCGGCGCCTTCGACCAGGGCGTGTGGGTGAACGTGCCCATCAGCGTGTCCGCGGGCGGCAGCGTGGTTATCAAGGTCGACACCAAGACCTCGCAGGGCAACGCCGTGCTGTCGGGCCTCTTCCTCGACTAGCGCTTTCGTACGAGCCCGCGCGCCCCGCGAAGCGGGCGCGTGAAGTGGCCACGCCGGTGTCGGGCGGCGTGCCTGGCACGGTGCACCGGATCGCCTTCCGCATCGTCAAGAGGTGATCCGGGTACCCCGGGGCCATGGAACACCGCGAACAACGGGGCGGGACCACACCTGACAAGGACGAGGCCCGCGAGAAGGGACCCTGGGCGGCGAAGGCGGCCGAGGGCGTCGTGCCCGACGAGCTCGGCGGCTCCGACGCGCCCGAGGAGATGCTCGACGACGACCCGGAGCTGAAGAGCGACGCCCTGGGTGAGACCACCGGATCTGACGAGCCGGCCACCGAGGAGGGCATCGACCGCAGCGCCGGCGACCGGGCAGATGCGACCAGCGACGGGGGCGCCGAGCCCCCGCCCGACGCCGAGCCGGACCTGAAGGATGCGCCGGCCGCGGCGCAGCAGCCCGACGACTGAGCGTTAGCGCTGGGGATAGTCCCGGCCGCGGTGTCGCTTACCTGGGTTGATAGGCGTCCGCGGGAGCGCACCCCGGCGCCAGCGTCCACAGCGGCGGCAAGCGGCCGCGAGACCGCAAGCAATCCCATCTAGGTGTTGCATGACAACAGCTAGATGGGATCGCTTTGGGCCGGCGACGAGCGAGCGCCTGCGCGCGACCGGCCTCCGGCGCGACCTGGGCCTGCGGTGCCGCCCTTATCGCTGCCGTAGACGCCCGGCGAGCACCACCGTCGATAGTCACCCCGACAAGCGACGGGGCGG
>Ga0070681_10004016_pt1 | contig 13878 bp, 11 predicted proteins | sample KBSC83BmetaG_FD_65650 | JGI IMG/M metagenome (GOLD analysis project Ga0070681, IMG submission 65650) | Corn rhizosphere microbial communities from Kellogg Biological Station, Michigan, USA - KBS C8-3B metaG | ecosystem: Host-associated > Plants > Roots > Rhizosphere | place: USA: Michigan... | reverse complement strand
GAAGCGTTGGACATCCACGTCAACGTGACCGCTTGTCCCGCGACGACGGTGGTCGGTTGAGCTGACAGAGAGATCGTGGGCGGCGTGGTGTTGCTGGTCATGGAACCGCCACCGCCGCCGCCACCGCACGCGGCGACAAACAGCGGGACGAGAAAGAGGAACGCCGGGCGTTCCCAGGAACGCGGTCGGCCACGAGTTGAAAACATGTCAGAACCTCCCCGGTTGCTCGAGCAACAGGCAAAAGCTGCCTGCCGCAGTAAGCGGCCGGGGAGACGGGCGAGGTTCTAGCGGGAGTGGCTGCGGAACGTCTCAATTTTCGAATCGCCGCACTCGCGATAGGCGCGCAGTGCGGATTCGAGTCGGCGTACGCCTTCGCGCAACTCGACAGGCGAGCATGTCGAGAAACTCAGGCGCATTGTCGAGGTATCGCCGTTACCGCCGGGATAGAAGGCAGATCCGGGAACGAAGATGACGCCGCGTTGGCGTGCATGCTCCAGAAGCGCTGTTGTATCGACGGGCTCCCTGAAGCGGCACCACAGGAACATGCCGCCCTCGGGAGTCGCGAACGTCAGCTCGTCGCGCATCGAATCGAGCAGGGCCGAGCACAGAGCCTCGCACTGGGCGGCATACGTTGCCCGCGTCGCGATCAGGCGCTTCTCGAGCGCGCCGCTCTGCAGATAGCGTGCCGCTATTTCCTGCGTGAAGCTGGAAGTGTGCAGGTCCAGCGCCTGCTTGATGCGGGTGACCACGTTGGTCACCGGCGCCGGCGCTACGAGCCAACCGATTCGCAAACCCGGTGCAACGGTTTTCGACAGTGACGAGGCGTACCCGCACCAAGCCGCGGCGCCGGGCATACGCTGAGCGAGAACCCACAGGGGCGGAGGAGCGTTCCCGTTGAAACGCAGATCGCCGTACGGATCGTCCTCCAGCAGGAACACTTTGCGTGCGACCGCCCATCGCAGCAATGCAAGGCGTCGTTCCACGGTCAACGTGGCGCCGGTCGGATTGGCGAAGTTGCTCACGACGTACGCAAGCTTGGGTGCTGGACCGCGATCGTGCCGGAGGGCGGACTCGAGGAGATCGACGTCTGCGCCGTTGGCGGCGGCGGGGATTTCCAGATAGCACGCGCCTCGCAAGTCGAAAGCCTGCACGGCGGCCAGATACGTCGGGACCTCGAGCGCAACCGCGTCTCCCTCGTCGATGAAAGCCCGCGCGATGAGATCGAGAGCCTGTTGTGAGCCTGTGGTGATTTGAATCGAGGGGGGGCTCACGCGGATTCCGCGTTTCAGCAGGTGCTCGGCCAGGGCGGCCTGCAGCGACTCCTGTCCTTCCGTCGGCCCGTACTGCAGGGCCCGGCGAGGCGACTCCTGCAGAACGGAGGCGGCGGCCGCGTGAATCCCCGGTACGTCGAACAATTCCGCCTGTGGCATCCCGCCGGCCAACGAGATCATTCCCGGCGCGTGTGCATCGCGCAGCAGCGCTCTGATGGCCGACGGCTGCAGGGTCGCGCCGCGGCTGAATCGATACTCACCGATGGAGGTCGACATCGTGTCCGTTCCTGAGCGGATGACGGCTCAAATATGGGTGTTGCGCCTGCTGAAGTACCGACGCGGCAGCGATCCCGGCGCGCGGACTGTACTGGTCCGGCCTCCAGCACAGTTTGTGGCGGCTCACCGATGGCGAGTCTGTGAGGGGTCGCGTGGGCTGCCTATCTTGCGGCGCAAAGGAGCCCACCCATGCTCGACGTTCCTCGTCTCATGACATATCTGGCCGTGATGTCCATCACTCCAGGCCCGAACAACGTGATGGTGACCGCTTCCGGAGCGGCGTTCGGCTACCGCGCGACGGTGCCGCACATTCTGGGTGTCGGGGCCGGCGCGGCTTTGCAGACCGCCCTGGTTTGCCTGGGGTTGGGCGAGCTGTTCGAGCGCTTCCCGGCTCTGCACACGGCGATGGCCTGGATAGGGGCGGCGTATCTGCTCTACATGGCCTGGCGGCTCGTCGGTGCACAGGCGGTGTCCGGCAAGTCGGCGGGGCGCCCCATCAGCCTGCCCGAAGCGGCGGCATTCCAGGTCGTGAACCCCAAGGCCTGGGTCATGGCCCTGACGACCGCGGCTGTCTTCTTGCCGCGGGAGGGGTCGGTGGCGACCGCGACGGTCGTGGTGGCCTTGCTGTTCCTGCTGATCAATGTACCTTGCGTCAGTCTGTGGGCACTGTTCGGAAGCAGCCTGCGACGTGTGCTTGCGCGTCCGGGCTATCGGCGGGTATTCAACGTGACGATGAGTGTGTTGCTGGTGATGACGGCCGTGATCGGCTTGAAGAGCTGACATGTTCCAGGTCGTGCGCAATTCACCCAAGCCCCTTGGGGACCAGCTGGTCGAGGAGGTCAGCCGCCTGATCGAATCGGGCCGCCTGCCGGAAGGCCACCGCCTCCCGTCGGTCCGTCAGCTTGCGCGGCGCGCAGGTGTCAGTGCCTACACAGTCACGACAGCCTTCCAACGACTGGGTGCCAAGGGATTGATCGAGGCGCGGCCCGGATCCGGGTACTTCGTTGCGCGCTTTCGCCGGCAGGCTGCACGCGTCGAGCTGGGACCGGCCCCGAGCCTGGACCCCGTTCTGGGATTCACGCGCAACCTGCTCGAGCAGGAGCGCGTCGTCGTGCCGGCAGGGTCGGGCTTCCTGCCTGCAGAGTGGCTCGCGGACGGTATCCCCTCCTCAGCGCTGTCGAGGTTCGGCAAGAGCGGGACGGCTTTCGAGTCGGCGTCATTACAGGGCGACCCGGTGCTGCGCGAGCTGTTGGCCGAACGCTTGCGGCTCGCCAACATCCCGGTGGCTGCCCAGCATCTGGTGATCACCTACGGCGCCTCCCATGCTTTCGAGCTGATCGCCACGACGCTGCTCGCCGCGGGCGATGCCGTGCTCGTGGAGGATCCGGGGTACTTCGTGTTGCCGGCTCAACTGCGCAATCGCGGCTTGCGGGTGATTCCCGTACCGAGGCTCGCGGACGGCCTGGATCTGGAGGCTCTCGAAGCCGCTGCGCAGCTGCACAAGCCTCGAATGCTGTTCACGCAGACTCTAATCCACAATCCGACGAGCACCAGCGCCTCGGCGGCTCGCTGCCACGGCATTCTCAAAATCGCGGAGCGCTACGGTTTCCTGGTCACCGAGGATCATGTTTACACCGACCTTGCGCACCCTCACAGCATCTCGCTTGCGCAGATCGACGAGCTGCAGCGCGTGATCTATGTCGGGAGTTTCACCAAGGTGTTGGGACCGGGACTGCGGATCGGTTTCGCGGCGGTCCGCGACGAGCTCGTACGCCCCCTGCTGGAGGGCAAGCTGCTGGGGGTGTTGTCGGGCTCGGCGCTAGTGGAATTCGTGTTGCGCGAAGTGCTGGACGGGGGGAAGTACAAGCGTCACATCGAGCGCCTGCGCGATCGCGTGGCCAAAGCGCGTGCGAGCGCAGCGCAACTGCTCACGACCGCCGGTCTGACGGTGGAGGGAGCTGGCGCCGAAGGGATTTTTCTGTGGTCGCGCCTGCCGCCGCACGTCGATGCGGAACGGCTGTCGCTGGATGCGCAGGCTCAGGGCATCCTGCTAGCCAAGGGAGCCCTGTTCTCACCGACCGGGCAATTCAACGACTGCCTGCGATTCAACGTGGCTTACGCCGCCGACCCGGCGCTCATCCAGTTCCTGAGCTCCCGCACTGCCCGGCAGACGATCTGAGCGTCAGCGCGGATTCGGATGGTGCGAGTCGTCGACCAGGTGCTTCAGATCCTGGTCCACGCAGGGTGTCGGCTCGGCGAGCTCGTCGTGGCTGAGCTTGGCGAGCCGCGTCTTCTTCCAGGGCTCCGACAGCACTTTGGGATCTTCCGAGATCGCTTCGTACTCGAGCACGTCTCCGGCGCGATGCAACCTCTCGACGACGTGCAGGTCCGCCGAGTGGAACGCGCCGTTGTCCGTGAGCCAGCTGTCCTCGTTGAATTGATTGACGTCGACGACCAGCGTGTCCCCTTCCCAGTGCCCGACGGAATCGCCCAGATAGCTCGGGTCCACATCGGTGCGGTGCGGACGTCCGTCGGTGGGGATGATGCGCCAGAAGGCACCCGAGACATCGTCATAGAGAAATACGACCTGGCCGGGCCGCTGCACGATCTTGTCGGGTGGGCCGATGCGCGGCAGGCCAGGAGACTTGCATCGCAGCACGGGGTCGGCCTCGACCTGACGCTTATCCAGGTCTTTCACCTTCGCCATCAGCTCGGGCCGGTAATGCGGGAAGCTGGCTGCGGCCGGAGCGCGCCCGGCGGGGGGCGGCGCAGGAGGGGGCGTCGCCGCCACCGGCTTGCAGCCGGCAATGCAGACCGAGCCGTCGGATGATTTCTGCGGCTGGACGAAATCGATGCCCGCGCCGTTGTCCCAGACGCCGTTGAGGTCAGGATGCCCGTCCGAAAGGCGCGGGACCGGCTTCTCGGCGGTCGGAGCGGCGTACACGGCACTGAGCCCTATCGTCGCCGCCAGCGCCAGGGTCATTGAGGCCACTCTGCGAAGACTCATACGTCGTTCCTCGTGCGCTACTTCGCGTCCGACGCCGGGCCGTCCTGGGCGAACTGGAAGTGATGGCCATCCGGGTAGGTGATCTTCGCCAGGAATCCGAGTTGCGCCGTCCCGTCTCTGGCCGGGTACGCAGCCACGGTTACCCGGTCGCCGTTGCCCATGAGCGACTTCATGCTGACCCCGCCTTTGCGGGCCATGGCCACCGGCACGCACTCCAGGCGCCAGGTTGCCACTTTGCCGCCGGCGTCCGTGACATCCAGATAGACGTATATATGAGGGTTCGCCCAGTCGACCTTGGACACCACGCCGGTCAGCGTGAGCGTCTTGCGAGTGTCGAATTCCCCGCCAAGCGAGTGATGCGCCAGCGCGACCTGGGCGAGCGCCGCCGCCGCGAGCACCGCCAACCCATTGCGCAGCCGATAGAGTCCAACCACAGGGCCCCCTACGTCGTCCCGATGTTGACAGCGTGACCCTCTCATTCTGGGCGCTCGGTGTGCTACGGCGCAATCGGGCGGTAACCGACCTGTGGACCCCCCGGCGTGTCGATTCGCCGCGACGCAAGGGGCTGGGGTGTCGACTCCCGGCGACGCGAGGCTACGGGTTGAGGCCGAAATGCCGCGCTTCGTTGGCAATCGCCGGTTGCAGGGCGGTGGCCGCGGCCATGTCGGCTTGCCCCTTGGAGCTCATTCCCTTGCGCACCTCATCCAGTCCGCGCCCGTACAGGGACCAGGCGAACCTCGGTGCCACGGTGAGCGCCGCGTCGTAGTCGGCAATGGATTTATCGAAGTCGCCCATGCGCAACCGTACGAGTCCGCGACTGTCCAGCGCGCGGGGCGCCTTCGGATTGAGTCTCACGGCATCGTTGCAATCCGAGAGGGCCTTGGGCAGATCCTGTCCCAACAGCGCCCGGGCGCGGCAGCGTCCGATGAAAGCTTCAATCCTGCGCGAATCCTCGTAATGCGCGGGCAGCCATAAGTCGTATTGCGTGATCGCCGACTCGAACCTCCCCGAGCGCGCATACAACCCAGCCAGCCCCAGACGGACATCCGCGTCCTTCGGCACCGCCCGGTCTGCGGCATCGAGATCCGCCGCTGCAGAGGATACGTCGCGGCCTTCCAGGCGCAGCTCGGAGCGCGCGATCAGCGAGGGCACGTCGTCGGGTTTGAGCTTCAACGCTTGATCGAAGTCCGTCATGGCCTGGAAGGGTTGCCGGTTGCCGAGCCGCGCCATGCCGCGCTGGTAAAAATACTGGGGCTCGTTTGGCCCGAGCTCGCACGCGCGGGTCAAATCCGCGATGGCGTGCTCATAGTCGTGCCGCGCGGCGAACGCCGTTCCCCGCCTGCTGAAGTCTGCGGCGTCGGTGGGCGTTGCGGCGGCGGGTGTCCCGTCAGCGGATGGCGCGCCGCCGCCGCCCGCCGTCGTGTCTCCGGACGCCCCTGGGCCCTGGGGCGTATTCGTTCCGGCCGTAGCCGTGCCCGGTTCGTCGGCGTGCTGCACGCTGAGGGGGACCGCGTTCAGGTTGAAGACCGGCCCCCCGTTGTAGGTGAAGTAGAGCTTGCGCTGGCTGCTGGCCACGTAGACGCGGTGGGAGAGAAAGAAGTCGGCGCCGATCAACATATCGGCCGTGTCCAGGGAGATGTCGCCGAAGCGCAACCGGGTGTTGCGCACCTCCTCGTCACCGATCTTGAAGCTGGAGAACGGAGCGACCCACGTCTGTACGCCGCGGCGGCCGAGGCCGTGACTATAGCCAGCTTGGACGACGCCATTGCTGTCGGGCGTGATGCCCGCGCGTTCCGCGGCGCGCAGTTTCAGGACCGACTGTGCGGCTCCGGTATCGAACATCACTGTGATCTTGGCGCCGTTGACGTAGGCGACGCCCTTCGTGTGCGGGGACGCGAACGACGCCCACTCGATGTCGATGACCGAATAGGGTTTATCCCCTGCCCAGTACGCCAGCTCGGATTTGCCGCAGTCCTTCGGGCGCCAGAGCTTGATCGTCCCGTTCGCGAGGTCGTATTCGACGTCGCCGGCCCTGAGGATGTTCTGCCCGATCAGGCCCACCGTGCCGGCCCCTACATCGCTGCCCCCGACGGCGAACTCAGCGTTGGACAAGGAGATGTTGGCGAGGGTAAAACGCTTGACGGCGGTATACATGGCCCGTGAAGACCCGCCGGTACCGTAGAGCGTGAGCTCGTACGACAGCGGCTGCACCCTGAGTCCGAGTTGCGCCGCGGCATTGGGCGTGATGAGGCTGTAGAAAGCGCCGCTGTCGGCGATGAATGTGGCGTCGGTGCCATTGATCTTTGCCGACACCACGGGACGCAATCCCGTCATCGTCACGGGAAGCTCGGTGAGCTTGGCCAGCGTGCAGCCCGCGGCCAGCGCTCCGCCGGCGGATGTCACGAGGCTGACACCCAACAGTGTGAGAACGGAGACGCGTCCCTTCATAGTAGGGTAACAGTACAGCAAAGCTCGATATTGCGGGAGAGCAAGATGGCCGACGAGATCGTGTTCTATACGAATCCCCTGTCGCGGGGGCGGATCGTGCGTTGGATGCTGGAGGAAGTTGGCCAGCCGTATCGCACCGAGATCATCGATTACGCGACGACGCTGAAGGGACCGGCGTATCTGGCGATCAATCCGATGGGCAAGATCCCGGCGCTCACCCACGGCGGCAAAGTTGTAACAGAGTGTGCGGCCATCTGTGCGTACCTGGCGGATGCCTTTCCGGAGGCCGGCCTCGCACCTGCGCCTCACGACCGGGAGCGCGCGTCGTACTATCGGTGGCTGTTCTTTGCGGCCGGGCCGGTTGAGGCGGCGACCAGCAACAAGGCCGCCGGTTTCGAGGTCCCGCCCGAACGCGCGCGAATGATGGGCTACGGGACCTATGCCACTACCGTCGATACGCTGGAGAAGGCGGTTTCTCAGGGCTACCTGGCCGGGGGGCGCTTCAGCGCCGCCGATCTGTATGTCGGCTCGCAGCTCAACTACGGCATGCGGTTCGGGACCCTCGAGAAGCGGCCAGCGTTCGAGAGCTACGTCGGTCTGTTGTTGACTCGTCCCGCGTTCGTGCGCGCAAACGAGATCGACGACAAGCTGGCTGCGCAAATGCAGGGCGGCGCGGCGCCACGGAGCTAGCGCCTGGGCGTCAGCGCGATGCCGGAATGGTCACGGCGACGATCGGTCCGATCGGCACTCGCTCGTCATCGCGTCCCATGCTCTTGACGTACAGGCTGGAGACATTGCCATCCAGGTAGAGCGCGTCCGTACACTTGAGTGCGTCGCGAAACAACAGCGCGAACTCGTAGAAAGTGACCGGATCTTCGCTGATGGCAAACGCGACGTGCGTGGAGTCGATGACGCCGACGCCGTTGCGAATGAGCCGCGAGGTCCCCTGGGGATTGAGGGCTGAGTTGATCTGTCCGGCCTGAACCAACAGCGGGCCGGATTGGGTCGCGAGCAGCGCGGGTTCCGGCAAAGAGCGGTAGGCGGAGCTCTCGACGATCCGCGCCCCGGAAGCCGCGAGCACGAACACGCCGTTGGGCTTCATGTAGAAGTTGCCGAATCCGGAGGCCAGGTTGAGCCTGTGCACCTGGCGGCCCTCGCTGACCATGAGGCCGACCGGCGTGTAGTCCTCGCGGTACATGCCTGCATTCATGGCGAACATCAGTTGCTCGCCGTGCGCCGCCAGCGACTGGCCGAGCTTGCGGAAGGAAGTGTAGGGCGCGCCCGAATCGTCCTTGAGGAACAGCTGCAGGCGATCGGTGGCGATGCCGACCTGGCAGACGGTTGCGCGGGTGTCGCCGAACTTGACCGCCGAGCACTGCAGCGCCGCTGCGAGCGAGGGAATAGCCAACGCCAGGGCTGCGAGGCACACGGAGCGCGTTCGGATCCAGAAGGCGGGCATCATCCTGCCCCGATGCTATCGCAGGCTCGGGCTACTGCGGCAGCCATTTCCTGAAGGCGTCGGACTGGACGAGGTGGGCCGCCTCGGGGTCCTTCACAAAGGTCTCCCGCTTCCACTGCACTCCGAAGCGGGTCCCCAGCAAGCGGTACGTCGATACCGCTTCCGGGTATTTCTGCTTCCCGGTGTAGCCCCTGGCGAGCGCCACATAGCTCTGCGCAAGCTCCGGCTCGAGATGGATCGCCTGCTGGGCGAACGCGACGCCGCGGTCGTAGTCCTTGCGTTGCAGGGACGCGTTGGCCTTCAGGAGATTCGTCATGCCGTCGGCCCCCACGCGGCGCTCGATCACCTCGATGGCCTGCATCGCCTTGTCCATCTGGTTCTCGAAGAAGTAATAGTCGAGCAGCATGAACGCCGCGCCCGGATCGTCACTGTAGCGCTTGGCGATCTCGGCAAGCGCGCTCTTGTAGGCGTCGGTCTGTCCCGCCAGCGAGGCGAGGCCGGCGCGGGAGCTGAGAATCCGGCGGGAGTTGGCGATGGGCTCCGGAAGCTGCCGCATCAGTCCCATCGCGCCGGCGAAGTCGCCCGCTCGTTGCAGCGCGCCGATCTGCTTCATCTGGGCGATGAGCTTGTCGTCGACTTGCGGGACGCCGAACATGCGATGGATCAGATCGGTGTCGGGGTCCAGCATCAACCGGGCCACCGCCCCGATGCTCACGCTCGCGTTCTCTCCCCGGCTCAGCTGAAACCAGTCGATGACGCGATAGGCGCCGGTGCCGTCCTTCTGCAGAATGAACTCCAGGTAGTCGAAGCCCTTGGTGGTGAGATCCACGCGTGTCAGCAGGACGGGCTGACCGTCGCGTTGCGACACTTTCATGAGCTTCACGTGCCCGTGAGTACTGTCGAGAGTCTTGAAGTAGGACTGCAGCAGGTTGTGCGGCCCAGCGCGAGAGAAACCTCGCGCGAACGCGGTCCGGCGCGTGTCGTCGTCATACATCGAGCTCGCTACGCGCAAGCCGAGGGCGTTCATGTCGACCAGCGATCCAAGAACCGCCTCGTTGCGCTGATTGAAAGCCTGCGTCAGCTCTCTGCCGACGACGTCCGGAGTCTCTCCTGCGGGCTCCGCATTCGCTCCAGCGGCGAGCGCGGGTGCTGCCGGCGTCAGGATGCCGACGAGGCAGGTGAGAGCCGCGGTGGCAAACCAGGAGGTCGCTCGGCTCATGGTCCCTCCGTGACTTTCTTCGCCGGGTGCTCGAACAACTCCACGAACCCCCCGACATCCGGGTCCCGCACCATGATCTCACGCGTGCCGCTGCGCATGGTCACGATGCCACTGCTGGAGATCGTTTTTCCACCGGCGGCCTTTACCTTCTTCAAGAAAGCATCCAACCCCTGAACTTCGACTCCGACATAGCCGACACCGGCATCGGCGATGCGCGCGGGCACGACGGGCTTCTTGCGATTCTGGAACTCGACGAGCTCGAAATTCAGGTGCGCGGTGCTCGCGGCTGAGGCGTCGGCAAACACCTCGTTATAGAAGCGCAGGATATTGCCGTGGCCGCCGACGGCCGAGTCATAGAAGTCTCCCTTCAGCCACGGTGCCTCGGTCGTCAACAGCTTGCCGCCCAGCAGATCGCCGTAGAACGCTCTGGCCTTGTCGGAGTCGAGCACGACCAGGCCGACGTGGTTGACGCCGGGCAGCAGCGCAGGCCGTCCAGGCCGTCCATCCTCGGCTGGCGCGGCAGGTCGCTGATCGATGAGCTCGATGTCCAGGCCGTCCGGGTCCGTCAGGTAGGCGAGCATGCCCTTGGTCTGTCCCGGGGGCGCAATGAGCTTTCCTCCCCAGGAGCGCGCGCGCAGCAGTCCGGCTGCCTCGAGCTGCGACCACGTCTTCTGAGCATCCGGCACGATCAATCCGAAGTGGCTCACGCCCGGGTCCCACGCCGTGTGGTCCGACTGGTTGGTTCGCGGCAACCCGCGCAGCTCACGCAAGTACACCGCGAAGTGCCGGCCCGAGCTCGAGTTCACGACGTACATCTTTGCCATGCGCGTCTCGACGTGCGCGATGCCGTACAGCTTCTCGATGACTTCGTCGCGACGCCAGGCGGGGTTGGCGGCCGGGTCCTGACCGAACCCAAGCGTCTTGTAGAAAGCGACCGACCGGTCGAGGTCCGAGACCATGCGTCCGACGAAGGCGAGGCCCACGACCTTGCCTTCCTCCGGTGCCGGTGTAGCGCACAAGACCGATGAGTTCCACGCCGCGGACGCGGCTAGAGCGAGTGTCGCCAGTCGACGCATGAGCGTGCTCCCTCTCTCGAGACAGGACTAGAGTACTGCGATTGCGGGCCTCAAAGGAGGGAGGGACTGACTCCCTTCGCGACTTCCTGTGAGAAGAAGGCCCGCTTCGGCTCATCCAGTAAGGGCACGGCGCGGATCGAGGTGTCGATGTCGAGCACGCGCGGAGCGCTCGGATCGAGCGCCGGCCACGCGGGCAGACCGGTTCCGTTCGGATCCCCGCCGGTGACGAAGTCGACCCAGTAGCGCATGACGGTGCGCGACAGTACCCGGTCCGCATCGACGAAGGGCCGGCCTCCCTTGTCGAGCGTGCCGAAGACATAGGGGATCTCGCAGGAATGAAACGCTTCATAGCGAGCGGATTCGGGCCCCGGCTCGACGTGCCGGTACATATACATGTACACGGGCGCGTGCTTCGTCTTGGATCGTTCGCGAGCCCACAGCCAGCTGCCCGCCTGACCGAACTCGCGGGGAATGCGCTTGCTCATCTCGCCGGCCGTCGCGTCGTCCTTGGCGGGATACAGATGGAGCAGCGTGACGGCATCGTCTCCAAACACCCGCTTGGCGTAGTCCTCGAGCGTTGCCGGTGTTGCCTGTCCGTAGCGCGGGTTCAATGCGCTGGCCTCGTTGGCGACAAAGCCCGTGAGCACAGGAACATCCGACCCGGCGTTGGTATTCGCGGAGACGGTCGCTCCGTCTACGATCGGACCGTAGGACATGCGAAACGGGACCGATGGGGGCGTGGGTGCGCTCGGCGTTTGCGCAGTGACAGGCGCAATCAACGCATCGGCAGACAGTGCGCGTAGCGCCGCAGCTGTCGTGGCACCCTTGGCTTCCGCGAAGGCGGCTCCCTGTCGTTGTGCTTCTTCAGGCGATTGGCCGAGCGGGAAGACACCGGCACCGCTCTCGACGATCGCCCGTGCAAACAGCCCTTTCGCCGGAGGAGATGCCAGCAGAGCGAGCACGGCGGATGCGCCGGCCGATTGACCTGCGATCGTCACTCTCGCCGGGTCTCCGCCGAAGGAGTGGATGTTGCGCTGTACCCATTGCAGCGCGGCGACGATGTCCAGCAGCCCATAGTTTCCGGAGCCCGCGCCAAGCGCTGGAGCCGACAGAAAGCCGAGAGCGCCGAGTCGATAGTTGACCGTGACGACGACGACTCCCTGCTGCGCCAGGTGTCTGCCTTCGTAGACCGCCACCGAGCCCGATCCACCCGTATAGGCTCCTCCGTGGATCCAGACGAGGACCGGCTTATGGGCGGCGGTATCTGCGCTCCACACATTCAGGAACAGGCAGTCTTCCGCGGTCGGGCCGGAGATCATGTATTCGGGCGTCCAGGGACCCAGGCCGTTGTCGTTGCGCAGTTGTGGGCAACTCGCGCCGAACTCCGCTGCGGACCTGACGCCTTTCCACGGAGCAGGACGAGCAGGCGGTCTCCAGCGCGCCGCGCCAACGGGCGCAGCGGCGAAGGGAATGCCGAGGTATGCGCTGACATTCTCCTCGGTGCGGCCCGACAGTTGCCCGGAGTCGATCGTGACCGCAGGAGCTGCCAACGCGAAGCGGGCGGCGAGCAAGCCGAGGGCTGCCAGTCCGATACCCGTCGTCGATGCGAGTCTGCCACTCATCTGTTGCGGCCTCCTGCTGGGTGCGCGCTACGCGTTCTACAATCATTGTAATCGATTGCATCTGCCTCTAGGCTTGCCGCGTCAACCGAGGGCCGTGCTCATGCGATCGATCCGCGTACGCTTCATCTGTCTCGCGATTGCCGTCCTTCCGGGCGTGTCCCTCGCCCAGGGCCTTGCCCCCGGTGCCAAACCGCTGGCGTGCGAGGCGCTGACGGGCCTGAAGGTGCCCGGATTCAACATGGCGATCAAGCGGGCGGCGATCGTTCCGGCCGGTCCGGTTCCGTCCTCGCCGTTCATGACCGTCACCGGCGCGCTGCCTCAATATTGCCGCGCCGACGGCGTCATCGACGAGCGGGTCGCGGGCGCGAAGCCCTACGCGATCGGGTTTGCCATCGCGCTGCCGGAGCAGTGGAACGGCCGGTTCCTGTTTCAGGGCGGCGGCGGATTGAACGGAACCGTACAGCTGCCGATCGGCGCCGCCGCGGCTGGGGACACTCCAGCGCTCACGCGCGGGTTTGCGGTCATCAGTACCGATAGCGGACACACGGGGGCGGTGTTCGACGCGAGTTTCATGTCCGATCAGGAAGCCACCCTCAATTTCCTCTACCAGGCGTTAGGCAAGGTTGCGAGCGTCGGTAAGGAGATCGTCGCTGCGCACTATGGACGACCCGCTGCGCATTCCTACTTCGTCGGGTGCTCAACCGGAGGGCGCGAGGCCATGATCCTGTCGCAGCGCTATCCGGAGTACTTCGATGGAATCGTGGCCGGCTCGCCGGCGATGCGCACCAACTTCTCCAATCTCGCCGATCGCTATGTCACGGTCGCGCTCAATCGAGTAGCTCCGCGCGATGCGTCCGGCAAACCGATCTCGGGTCGGGCGCTGTCGGAGACCGACAAACATCTGGTCATCGACTCGGTGCTCAAGGCCTGCGATGCGCAGGATGGCTTGAAGGACGGAATGATCTTCGACCCGCGGGGTTGCGGTTTCGACGTGGCCGCACTGACGTGCAAGGGGCCGAAGACAGATTCCTGCTTGAGCGCCGCTCAGGTGGGCGCTCTGAAAAAAGGCTTTGCCGGGCCGCGCGATTCGCACGGCAATCAGGTTTACCCGGGTTGGTGGTTCGACACGGGTATTGCGGCCACGGCTCCCATTCCCGGATTGCTGAACCCCGGTCCGAGCCCTGTGGGCGGCCCAACGCTCACGACTGAGATGGACGTCGACCAGGAAGCGCGTGCCGCGGCGAATCCCATCGCAGCCGTCGGTGACAGTGCAATCTGGACGCAGCTGAACTCTTTCTCGGGTCACGGCGGCAAGCTCATATTCTATCACGGAGTCAGCGATCCCTGGTTCTCCGCGCAGGACACGGTGCGGTACTACGAGCAGCTGACGGCGGACAACGGTGGCGCACAGTCCGTGTTGGGATGGAGTCGCCTTTTCCTGGTGCCCGGAATGGGGCACTGCGCCGGCGGAGCCGCGACCCTCGATCGCTTCGACCTGCT
>Ga0070681_10004003_pt1 | contig 13902 bp, 10 predicted proteins | sample KBSC83BmetaG_FD_65650 | JGI IMG/M metagenome (GOLD analysis project Ga0070681, IMG submission 65650) | Corn rhizosphere microbial communities from Kellogg Biological Station, Michigan, USA - KBS C8-3B metaG | ecosystem: Host-associated > Plants > Roots > Rhizosphere | place: USA: Michigan... | reverse complement strand
CAGCATGATCGGCGACGTGGTGCTCGCGCGCACCGGCGACTTCTTCTACCACCAGGTCGACAAGCGCATCTTCTATCCGCTGGGCATGAACACCGCCAGCTACGGCCGCGCCGCGCTGGAATCCAGCAAGAGCTGGGCACGCCCGCACCGCGCCACCAGCCGGGGCTGGGTGCCGTTCGAACCGAACGAAACCTACTACCGGGTCGCGCCGGCGGCCGGCGTCAACGCCAGCCTGCGCGACATGGAGAAATGGCTGATCGCGCAGATGGGCGGTCGGCCGGACGTGCTGCCGGCGTCCCTGCTCGACGTTCTGCACACTCCCGGCGTAGCCACGCCAAGCGAAACGCGCTCCACCGCATGGCGTCGCGCGCGCCTGACCGATGCGCACTACGCGCTGGGCTGGCGGGTCTACCAATACGCCGGCGAAACGCTGATCTACCACGCCGGCGCCGTGGCGGGCTACCGCACCATGATCGGCTTTTTCCCCAAGTACAACGTCGGCGTGGTGACCCTGTGGAACTCCAGCGGCCCGACCCCGAGCGGCCTGATGCCGATGGTGTTCGATGACCTGCTCGGCCTGCCGCACGTGGACTGGGCACAGATCGAAAGCGATGCGAAGAAGCCGGCACCGCACAGGAAGGCTCGCAAGGCGCATTCGAAACGGCGTCACTGACAACGCATCGCGATCCGCAGTCGCGAACAGGCAAAGCGTCGTTTCCGCGAACTGGCCCCCGGCGTCCTCGCACGTCGCCGGATCGCCACCTGCCCACCTTGGTGGCTATCGCGACTCGCGCACAAAGGCCGCGGCTGATACGCGCAAAGCGTTACATCCGATGGATGCACGACGACACGGGAGACTCCCGAAACAAGAACGGCGCGTGCCGTGGCACGCGCCGTTCTTGTTTTATGGGGGCCTGCGGCCCACCGTCAGAACTTGAACTCGATCCGCTGCCGTCGCGCACTGGCCACGGGCACGCCATCCTTCATCGCCGGCTTGAACTGGTAACGCTCGACCGCTTCAATCGCGGCTCGATCAAAGATGCGGCGAGGCTGCGAATCGGCCACCTTGACGTCGGTGGGCTTGCCATCCGTGCCCACGGTGAAGGACACCACCACCCATCCCTCCTGACGCGACCTCACGGCCGCCGGCGGATAGTTCGGCGCGGCCGCCTTGATCAGGACGGCGTCGGAAGTCTGTCCGACCTGCGTGGTGGCGGCTGCTTCGGCGGGCGCATTGCTGCCGGGTGACGGCGCACCCGCGGCCTGTTTGCTGGCCTGGGCCGCCTGCGCTGCCTGCTGCTGCGCCGCCTGCTGCTGCGCCAGCAGATCGGCAGCGGCCTTGTCGGCGGCCGCCTTCTGCGCCGCCAGTGCCGCGGCCTTCTGTTCCTCCAGCGCCTGCTGTTGCTGTTGATCCAGGGTCTTGCGCTGGGCGTCGAGCTTGGAGCGCAGGATGGTCAGCGTGAAGTTGGTCGGGTCGGCCTTGGCCAGCAGGTCGATCTCGCGCTGGGCTTCGCCGAAGTCGCGCGTGTTGATCGCCTGCTCCGCCTGGTTGGCCGCAAACGGGAAGGTTTCACGCAACGCATCGGAAGCCACCTTGTTGCCGGGATCCTTCTCCAGCACGCGCAGATAGAACTCGAACGCGTTGTTGCCCGCCGGCGCCAGGTAGCGCTGCTGGCCCATCGCCGCACGCGCTTCGTCCACCAGCTGACTGACGTCCATGCCCGCCACGTTGACGGGCGGCGGTGCCGCTCGCGTCACGGCCGTGACCGGCGTGGACGGATGGCCGCCGGAATCGGCCATCAGCAATTCCTGATGCGGCTTGAGAATGAGGAACCACACGCCGACGGCCAACAGGACAAATACGGCGATGATGGCAATGTAGGTGGGCCTGACGCCACCACGCGCACGCCGACGCGTATCAAGAAAGTATCGGGTATCCATGGGCTCTCGCTGGGTGTCGATAGATACCCGCGCTTTTTCCCCCTGTAGGAGCGGTGTATCCCCCGGATACGCCGCGGCGCGGATGTGCAGAAGGTAACTCCATTGGCGCAGCACGGCAATGGCGCGCGAGCGCACGACGGTCAGGGCATCCGGTGGAGCGGCCTGGCCGGGCGGCGAGTATCCCGAACGCGAGAGTTCGCACCGCCGGAAACGAAGCGTCCCGGCCAGGCCGGGACGAGGTTTTCGAAGTGCTTCCCCCACGCTGGGCACCGCGGGGGAAGAAGTCGATGACGTATCTTGTTATGGGTGTCGCTTGTCGCGAATGACTTACTTCTTTGCCTTGGTCTTGGCCTTCGGCTTCGCGGTCTTGGTGGCTTTCACCACCCTGGCCGCCGCGGCCTTCTTCGGCGCAGCCTTCTTCGCTGTCTTCCTGGCGACCTTCTTCACCGCGACTTTCTTCACCGCGGCCTTCTTGGCAGCCGCCGGCTTGCGGACGGCCTTCTTCGCGGCAGCCTTCTTCGCTGCCGGCCTCTTCGCAGCCGGCTTCCTGGCTGCGGATTTCTTGGCGGCCGGTTTCTTGGCAGCCGGTTTCTTGGCAGCGGCCTTCTTGGCAGCCGGTTTCTTTGCAGTGGATTTCTTGGCAGTGGCCATAGTTCGTCTCAGCTCCTCATCAGTTGGCAGTGGTTGCCCAGTAAAAGCATGCAGGAACGCTTCAACCAGCAAGTCGCTGTTCGTCGCGTGCCGAAGATTGTTCACCTGACGGTGGGTGCGCAAATCAGAAAGACGTCGCAGTACATGCAGCGGAATCGAGACGGTGATCTTGCGTACGGCATTGGCTTTTTCACCGTGCTCGACATAAGGCTTGATGAATTTCGTTGTTGCCATAAAACGCATTCCCCGTGATCTGCTGCGAAAGCTATCCCCGAAGATTTCAACTGTCAATTGATTTCAACCATGCAATTCCGTCACCCCGAACCGCCTCCGCCGGCGGAAGCCCCTCCCTGATGCACTCCCGCGACTCCATGGCGAGTAACAACTCGGACGTCCAGACGTCCATATGAAAATGCCGAAATATACAGAAACATGCGCAAAACCCCGATAAACAGGCCATATTTCGATATTGGCGCGATAATCGGCGTCTGCACGCGGGCACCCGCACCACGTCGCGCCCGGAGGGCGATTTCCGCCACGATCGGACGCCGCCGCCAAATGAACGGAACGAGACCGGGAAAATTCGATCGGACTCCCGGCCGGGGCGCGGCGGCTGCTATTCGACCGCGACGCGGCGTCGACGCCGCTGCCGGCTTCACGCGATTTCGCCAGCGGCGACCGTTCGCACGACGATGCCGAAAACCGACTCGGCGATCACTGATCGGCCTTCGCGATCGCCGCGTTCGTGCACGATCGAACAGTCCGATCGTGCGAGTGCGGGCGGGTGTCGACGACGCGACGGCGCGGCGAAATGCACCTGCCCGAAGCGCTGCCGGCCGCACAAGGCGGCCGGCACGGTTTTACATGGCTGACGGGGTCAGTGGTCGTCGTTCTCGACCAGCTCCTGGTACTCGTTGGCATCAAGCAGCTCGTCGAGCTCGGCGCGATCGCTGGGGCGCACGAGAAAGATCCAGCCATCGCCGAACGCATCCTCGTTGATCGTCTCGGGCTTGTCGTTGAGCAGTTCGTTGACCTCGACGATCTCGCCGGAGACCGGCGCATAGATGTCCGAGGCCGCCTTCACCGACTCCACCACGGCAGCACCGTTGCCGGCCTGCACGGCTGCACCGATCTCGGGCAGTTCGACGTAGACCAGGTCGCCCAGTTGGCCTTGCGCGTGATCGGAGATGCCCACCCGAACCAGGCCGTCGTCTTCGACGCGGGCCCATTCGTGGGACTTGAGGAACTTCAGATCGCCGGGAATCTCGCTCATGATCGGGTCCAGTCGTTGGGTGTGAGTGGAATTACGGGTGGGGATTCTAGCGGTATTCGCCGTGAGGAAAAGGGCAAGGCGGCGCCCGCGCTCCTAGACGCCCTCGCAGGCCTTGCCGTCGCGCACGAAGGGATACTTCACCTGCCGTACCGGTACCTCGCGTCCGCGAATGTCGACGCGCAGGGCACCGGTTTCGCCGGCGGGCACCCGCGCGAACGCGATGGCCTTGTCCAGCGTGGGGGCGAAGCTGCCGGACAGGATCTCGCCCTCGCCATTCGCCGCGAGCACTTTCTGACCGTGGCGCAGCACGCCCTTGTCGTCGAGCACCACGCCGACCATCACGCGCGGCACGCCGCCGGCCTTCTGCCGTTCGAGTGCGGCACGCCCGATGAAGTCGCGGCCGGCATCCAGTGACACTGTCCAGCCGAGATTGGCCTCCCACGGCGTCACGTTCTCATCCATGTCCTGGCCGTAGAGATTCATGCCGGCCTCCAGGCGCAAGGTGTCGCGCGCCCCCAGACCGGCCGGTTTCACGCCCGCGGCCTGCAGCGCTTCCCACAGGGCGACGGCGTGCTGCTCCGGCAGCATGATCTCGAAGCCGTCCTCGCCGGTATAACCGGTACGCGCCACGAACAGCGGCATGCCGTGCGGGCCCTGCGCCGCCGCGGCGGCGAACTTGCCCAGCTTCTCGATGCGCGGGCGATCCACCTCGTGCAGCAGGTCGAGCACCTTACGACGCGCGTGCGGGCCCTGCACGGCGATCATCGCGAAGTCGGGGCGTTCCTTCACCTGCACGCCGAAGGCGGTGGCCTGCTGCTCGATCCAGGCCAGATCCTTGGCGCGGGTGCCGGCGTTGACCACCAGGCGAAAGAACTCCTCGCCGAGGTAATAGACGACCAGGTCGTCGATCACGCCGCCCGTCTCGTTCAGCATGCACGAGTACAGCGCCTTGCCGTGCACCTTGAGCTTGTCGATGCTGTTGGCCAGCAGGTGGCGCAGGAACTCCCTGGCACGGGCGCCGTGCAGGTCGACCACGGTCATGTGCGACACGTCGAACATGCCGGCATCGCGGCGCACGGCGTGATGCTCCTCGATCTGCGAACCGTAGTTGATCGGCATGTCCCAACCGCCGAAATCGACCATGCGCGCGCCGAGCGCCCGATGGGTGGCGTTGAGTACGGTCTTTTCGGTCATCGCGGCGCCGCCTTGAGGGGGAATGGCGCATTATCGCCGCCGGCCAGCGGCAATCCAAGCCGCGCGGCAGCAAAACTGCTCATACCGAATGGCGATCAACAATCGGGAATGAACGAGGCGTCATTCCCGCGAAAGCGGGAATCCATGGCCGCCGAAAGTCACTGGATCCCCGCTTGACCAGCCATCCGGCTGTTGAAAAGCGCCTCGCGGGGATGACGAGCAAAAGCCATTCGGCCGGGGTGCGCGAAAGATCCCATATCGATGGACGCGCGCCGGTATCAATTCTCCGCGTCGCCTTGCTCGATGCCGGCCAGCAACTGCACGGTGAGCTGCTCGGCCAGCTGCTCGGCGCGCTGGCCGCCGCTGAGCAGGTGGATATCCGGCGCCTCGGGCCGCTCATACGGCGCGTCGATGCCGGTGAAGTTGCGGATCTCGCCGGCGCGCGCCTTGCGGTAGAGACCCTTCGGGTCGCGCCTTTCGCACTCCTCCAGCGGCGCGTCGACAAACACCTCGAGGAACTCGCCAGCGTCGAACAGCTCGCGGGCCGAGCGCCGCTCGCTGCGGTACGGCGAGATCGCGCTGACCAGCACGATCAGGCCGGCATCCACCATCAGGTGAGCCACCTCGGCGATGCGGCGGATGTTCTCGACGCGGTCGGCGGGGGTGAAACCCAGATCCTTGTTGATGCCGTGGCGCACGTTATCGCCGTCCAGCAGATAGGTGTGGTAGCCCAGCGCATGCAATTTGCGCTCGACCAGGTTCGCGATGGTGGATTTGCCGGCACCGGAAAGGCCGGTGAACCACAGGCACAGCGGATGCTGCGCCTTGCTGGTGCCGCGCACGCGCTTGTCGATGTCGACGTGCTGCCAGTGCACGTTGCTGGAGCGGCCCAGGGCGAAGTCGAGCATGCCGCAGGCCACCGTGGCGTTGCTCTGGCGATCGATCAGGATGAAGCCGCCAAGGTCGCGGTTGCTCGCATAGGGCTCGAACGCGATCGCGTCATCCAGCCCCACCGTGCAGTAGCCGACCTCGTTCAGCTCCAGGTGGCGTGCCGCCAGATGCGCCTGGCTGTTGACGTCCACCTTGTGCTTGATCGACATGACCCGCGCGTTGACCGTGCGCATGCCGACCTTCAGCCGATAGGTGCGATTGGGCAGCAGGGCGCTGTCGCCCATCCACAGCAGGTGGCAGGTGAACTGGTCGGCCACCGGCGCCGGGCGCAGCGCGTCGGCGATCACATCGCCGCGGCTGGCATCGAGCTCGCGATCCAGGCACAGGGTTACCGCCTGCCCTTCGCCGGCGCGCTCCAGGTCGCCATCGAAGGTGACGATGCGCTCGACGCGCGCGCGCTGCACGCCCGGCTGCACCACGATCTCGTCGCCGCGCGCCACGCTGCCGCCGCAGATGGTGCCGGCGTAGCCGCGGAACGACTGATCCGGGCGATTCACCCATTGCACCGGCATGCGGAAATCGGCCGCGCGGAAACGGGCCACGTCCGCCGCTTCGAGCACGTCGAGCAGGCTGCCCCCGTCGTACCACGGCATCCGCGAGGAGCGGCTGCCCACGTTGTCGCCGTTCAGCGCGGACACCGGCAGGCAGTGCACGTGGTCGATGCCCAGCGCATGCGCCAGCTCGCGGTACTCGGTGGCAATGGCCTCGTGCACCTCCTGCCGGTAGCCGACCAGATCCATCTTGTTGACCGCCAGCACCACGTGCCGGATGCCCAGCAGGCCACAGATATAAGTATGTCGACGAGTCTGCGGCAGCAGGCCCTTGCGCGCGTCGACCAGCACCACGGCCAGCTCCGCGTTGGAGGCGCCGGTGGCCATGTTGCGCGTGTACTGCTCGTGGCCGGGGCAATCGGCCACGATGAAGCTGCGCCGCGCGGTATGGAAGTAGCGGTAGGCCACGTCGATGGTGATGCCCTGCTCGCGCTCGGCATCCAGCCCGTCGGTGAGCAGGGCGAAGTCGAGCACGCCTTCGTCGGCATCGGCGTGCAGGCGGCGACTCTCGCGCGCCAGCGCCGCCAGCTGATCGTCCGGCAGCATGCCGGCGTCGTACAGCAGGCGCCCGAGCAGGGTGCTCTTGCCGTCGTCCACGCTGCCGCAGGTGATGAAGCGCAGCAGCCCCTTGCCCGGTACAGCAGGCGTGCCTTGCGTCTGTGCGGCCATCAGAAGTAGCCCTCCTGCTTCTTGTGCTCCATCGAGGCGGAGGGGTCGTGATCGATCACCCGGCCCTGACGCTCGGAGGTGCGCGAGGCCGCCATCTCGTCGATCACCTTCTGCAAAGTGTCGGCCGAGGATTCCACCGCCCCGGTCAGCGGATAGCAGCCGAGGGTGCGAAAACGCACCTCGCGCATCCGCACGGCTTCGCCTTCGCGCAAGGTGAAGCGATCGTCGTCGACCATGATCAGGGCGCCGTCGCGCTCCACCACCGGCCGCGGCTTGGCGAAGTACAGCGGCACCACCGGGATGTTCTCGCGCTGGATGTACAGCCACACGTCCATCTCGGTCCAGTTGGACAGCGGAAACACCCGCACGCTCTCACCCTTGCGGATGAAGGTGTTGTAGTTGCGCCACAGCTCGGGCCGCTGGTTCTTCGGATCCCAGCGATGCTGCGCGTTGCGGAACGAGAACACGCGCTCCTTCGCCCGTGATTTCTCCTCGTCGCGGCGCGCGCCGCCGATCGCGGCGTCGAAACCGTGCTGGTTCAGCGCCTGCTTCAGCGCCTGGGTCTTCATCACATCGGTATGCACGGCAGCGCCATGGATCAGCGGCGAGATGCCCTGGCGCACGCCGTCCTGGTTGATGTGCACCAGCACCTCGACGTCGCCCGCCGCGGCAACCTGCTCGCGGAACGCGATCATTTCGCGGAACTTCCACGTGGTGTCGACATGCAGCAGCGGCATCGCCGGCTTCGCCGGATAAAACGCCTTGCGCAGCAGATGCAGCAGCACCGAGGAATCCTTGCCGATCGAATACAGCATCACCGGATGCCGGAACGCCGCCTGCACCTCGCGGAAGACGTGGATGCTTTCGGCCTCGAGGTCGTCAAGATGGGAGTGCAGCTGGTGGGCGGTGGCCGTCATGAGGTGGCGAACTCGGTGGTGGCGGGTGAAGCGGTTTTCATGGTGGGTACGACTCGGATGATGCCTGGTCGCGGCTCGCCGTCCTCGCGAAGGGGAAGCTCGAACAGCCACGTCATTCGCTCGTCATTCCCGCGAAAGCGGGGATCCAGTGCCATTGCGCTTCAAGGGCCTGGAGCCACTGGATTCCCGCTTTCGCGGGAATGACGGTGTCGGCGATTATAGGCTGCCTCAGGCGCGCTCCACCGAATGGACGTCCAAATCAGTCCTCATATCGACATAGCCCGGTGCCATACCACCCCCGCAGACACCCGGAAACCGCATCCCCCACGTAGGGCGGGCAATGCCCGCCGACTTTCGGCGACGAGAGCGGCGGGCGGTGCCCGCCCTACGGGATTTGACCGCCATGGCGGGCGGGCGATGATTCGCAACCTCTCACTCAATCACGGGATAGGCCGGCTCGGCGTCCAGAGTCGCCGCGCAGGCGGCGGCCAGTTCCAGCAGGCGCAGATCCGAGCCGCGCGGCCCGACCAGTTGCAGGCCGACCGGCAGGCCGTTGGCCAGCTTGCCCATCGGCAGGCTCACCGCCGGGCAGCCGGCCAGGCTGGCGAAGCTGGTGAGGTCGGCGGCCGAGTCCGGCGCCGGGCCATCCAGTGGAAACGCGGCTTGCGGCGTGGTCGGCAGAACCAGCACGTCGACCTGGCAGAACAGCCGGCGCATCTTCAGCGTGGCGGCGTCCAGTACGCGATCGGCCACCGCGTAGTCGGCGGCGCTCTTGCCGGCGGCGAACCCGAGCATGCGCCGGAAGCGCTCCGACACCGGGTGCGCGGCGGTGTCGGCCAAATCGTCGGCGAACGTGCCCAGCATCTCCGCTTCCATCAACAGCAAGCCGGCACGACGCGTGCGCGCGAAATCCCAGTCGGCGAAGTCGACCGTGCGGCGGTCGGCCAGCGCGTGCGGCAGCCTGGCCAGGGCGGCCTCGAACACCTCGACCACTTCCGGCTGCACGCCGACCGCCGCCAGATCGGGCAACAGGCCCGCGCGCAGGTGGCCCGGATCCCAATCCGGCAATGCAAAGGCCACCCGCCGCCGGCGCGAGCGCGCGTCGTCGGCGTCGTAGCCGGCCAGCACCTGCAGCAGCACGGTGAGATCCTCCACGCTGCGGGCCAGCAGGCCAACCGAATCCAGCCGACGCGCCGCAGGCACCAGGCCGCGCGCGGAGATCTCGCCGTGGGTGGGCTTCAGGCCGTAGATGCCGCAATAGCTGGCCGGGATGCGGATCGAACCGAGGCTGTCCGAACCGACCGCCGCCACCGCCAGGCCAGCTGCCACCGCCGCCGCGGCGCCGCCGGAGGATCCGCCGGCGCTGTAGCCGTGCCGGTGCGGATTGTGGGTGGCGCCGAAATGCGGGTTGTCGGTGGCTGCACCCAGCGCGCCCTCGTCCATGTTGGTCTTGCCGATCACCACCGCGCCGGAAGCGCGCAATCGCGCCACCACGTGCGCATCGTTCGCCGCCGGCTTGCGCCGCCCGGGCAGGCCGACGCGGGTCGGCCAGCCGGCCATGTCGAGATTGTCCTTCAGCGCCAGCGGGATGCCGTCCAGCCGTCCGATCACGCCGTCGCGCCGACGCCGGTCGGCCATGGTCGCCTGTTCCTGCATCAGGCCCGAGCGTTGGTCGACATAGCAGTTGAGCTGCGGGTCGAGTCGCTCGATCGCCTGTTGATAGACGTCGGCGAGGGCCTCCGATCGCACCCTGCCGCTGGCAAGCCAGTGCAGCAGCTGGCACAGCGAAGCGCGGCGCAGGTCGATATCGGTGATCGGCGGCATCGAACTCATGGACTCTCCTTGCAACCCGGCTGCGATTATCGCCGCCCGACCCGCAACGATTGCAAGCCGTGGCGCAGCACGCGTTGCCCTGCACCGCCCGAACCCGGACAATGCGAAGCAGTATCGTGCGTCGACAACGCTTCGAACGCGCCACCCGCACCGCACCGCAGGAGTCCGCCATGAGCGAGCGCGAAACCATGGAATACGACGTCGTCGTGGTCGGCGCAGGCCCGGCGGGCCTGGCGTTCGCGATCCGGCTCAAGCAGTTGAAGGCGGACATCAGCGTCTGCGTGATCGAGAAGTCGTCGACGATCGGCGCGCATATCCTCTCCGGCGCCGTGATCGAGCCGCAGCCGCTGGATGCCCTGCTGCCCGGCTGGCGCGACAACCCGCCGCCGATCTGCGTACCGGCCGGCCCGGACGAGTTCTACCTGCTCAGCAGGACCGGCGCGCGCAAGCTGCCGTTGCCGCCGGGCATGCACAACCACGGCAACTTCATCGTCTCATTGGGCGCCATGTGCGCGTGGCTGGCGCCGCAGGCCGAAGCGCTGGGCGTGGACGTATTCCCCGGCTTCGCCGCCGCCGACACCATCTATAACGAAGACGGTTCGGTCGCCGGCGTACGCATCGGCGACATGGGCGTGGCGAAGAACGGCAGCCACAAGCCCGGCTACACCGAAGGCATCGACATCAAGGCCAAGGTCACCGTGCTGGCCGAAGGCGCCCGCGGCAGCCTCACCAAGCAACTGGTCAAGCGCTTCAAGCTGGACGAACACAGCGACCCGCAGGGCTATTCGATCGGCATCAAGGAGTTGTGGCAGGTGCCGGCCGGCCGCGTCACCCCGGGCAAGATCGTGCACAGCTTCGGCTGGCCCGCCGACAGCCGCACCTACGGCGGCGGCTTCCTGTACCACCTCGACGGCGACCGCATCGCGCTGGGCTACGTCAGCGGCCTCGACTACAGCGACCCGAAATACAAGCCGTGGGAGGCCTTCCAGCAATGGAAGCACCACCCGCTGATCAAGCCACTGCTGGAAGAAGGCAGCATCCTCTCCGCCGGTGCCCGCGCCATGGCCACCGGCGGCTACCAGTCGCTGCCGAAAGTGGAGATGCCCGGCGCGCTGCTGATCGGCGACACCGCCGGCCTGCTCAACGTGCCCAAGATCAAGGGCACCCACCAGGCGATCAAGAGCGGCATGCTCGCCGCCGAACACCTGGCCAACCAACTCGACAGCGCCGGCTTCGACGCGAAGCTGCGCGGCTCGGAGGTGATGGCCGAACTGAAGAAAGTGCGCAACGTGAAACCCGGCTTCAAGAAAGGCCTGTGGTTCGGCATGTTGAACGCCGCCTGGGAAACCGTCACCGCCGGCCTGTCGCCGTGGACGCTGAAGAACAAGGCCGACTGGTTCAGCCTGCACAAGCTTGGCGAATACGAAGAGCCCGTGCGCGACTACGTGCAGCGCACCCTGCCGCCGCGCGACCGCCTGGCCGGCGTCTACTTCGCCGCCACCGAGCACGACGAAGACCAGCCGATCCACCTGCACGTGGCCGACACCAGCATCTGCATCGACCAGTGCACCACCGAATACGGCAACCCGTGCACCCGCTTCTGCCCGGCCAGCGTCTACGAAATGGTCGAGGACGAAGGAGGCCGCCGCCTGCAGATCAACGCGGCCAACTGCGTGCACTGCAAGACCTGCGACATCAAGGATCCCTACGAGATCATCACCTGGGTCACGCCGGAAGGCGGCTCGGGGCCGAATTACCAGAATTTGTAGTGGCCCGGCCCGAGATCAGCCCGGAAGATCCGCCGGCGCCTCACCCTGGCAACCACGCATGCCGTCGAACAGCCCCCGCAGCATGCAGCGCAAATTGCGCCATCGCGGCCCGATCAGCACGCCGAAGAGCAGCAGCTTGACCAGCACCCGCGGCACATCCTGGGCCACCCAGGCACGCGGGGTGTGCGCCATCCGGTACAGCAGCACACGGTTGCGCATCATGTAATACAGCCGCAATGGCCCGTGCACTACCACCTGGCCCAGCGCGAGCGGCAGCGCCCGACGCGTGTCCCCGAGCCGATGGCGCATCGTCGCCGCACACACCCCGTGCAAGGCGAAGCCCTGCGCCCGCGCCCGGAAGCACCACTCCAGATCGACGTTGTCGATGAACAGGCCGGCGTCCATCGGGCCGACCCGGTCGAGCACGGCCAGCGGAATCAGCATGCCCGAGCTGATCAGGAAATCGCAGGCGATGATCGGCGTGGAACGATCGCAGCGCAACTTGCGATTGAACGGAAAGCGGATGCGCACGAACGGTGCATCGCGATGCTCGCGCAAGTCGTGGAAGCGCGGCCCCACGGCCGCCACCGGGCCGGCCATCGACAACGCCTCCAGCGCCCCATGCAGTGCCGCCACCATGCCGTCGCCCGGCTCGCTGTCCTGATCCAGCAGCAAGACATGGCGATAACCGTGCTCGCGTGCCCAGTCGATGCCGACATTCTGTGCCGCGGCCAGGCCGATGTTGCGGGGCTGGACGAGCAAGGCGCCACCGCGGGCCGACAGTGCCGCGCCCACCGTCGGCTGCCAACCGCCATCACTGGCGTTGTCGATCAGCACCACCGCGCCGACTTGCGCCACCGTGGCATCCACCAGACCCGTGATGACGTCCGCCTCGGGGCGATAAGCCACGATGACCGCGCAGACCTCGCCCGTCGCGAGCCTGTTCATGGATTGGCAGGCCCCGCAGGCACCGTTCGGGTCATGGCATCGGTTCGGTTAGAATGGCGCATTCTCTCATTTCCGTGCGCGGCTCTGCAGGCACTCTGCAAAGGGATCATTGATGAAAATTCTGGTCGGCTACAAGCGCGTCGTTGACTACAACGTGCGCATCCAGGTCAAATCCGACGGCAGCGGCGTGGTCACCGACGGCGTCAAGCTGTCCGCCAACCCGTTCGACGACATCGCGCTGGAAGAAGCATTGCGCCTGCGCGAGAAGGGCGTGGCCGACGAAGTGATCGTGGTCGGCATCGGCCCCGCCGATCTCACCGCGCACCTGCGCAACGGCCTGGCGATGGGCGCGAACCGCGCCATCCACGTGGTTACCAGCGACGCCGTGCAGCCGCTCACCGCGGCCCGCGCCTTCCTCAAGCTGATCGAGAAGGAGCAGCCGGGGCTGGTGATCCTGGGCAAGCAGGCGATCGACGACGACGCCAACCAGACCGGCCAGATGCTCGCCGCGCTGTGGGATCGCCCGCAGGCCACGTTCGCCAGCAAGGTCGAGATCGCCAATGGCAAGGCCACGGTAACCCGCGAGGTCGACGCCGGCCTGGAAGTGATCGAGACGGAACTGCCCGCCGTGATCACCACCGACCTGCGCCTCAACGAGCCGCGCTTCATCAAGCTGCCCGACATCATGAAGGCCAAGTCCAAACCGATCGACACGATCGAGTTCGGCTCGCTGGGCATCGAGGCGGACGACCATCTGAAGACCACCCACTACGCCGCGCCGGCCAGGCGCAGCAAGGGCGTGATGGTGAAGGACGCTGCCGAACTGGTCGCCGCACTGAAGCAGAAGGGCCTGCTGTAACCGCATTCATCCCCTCTCCCACCGGGAGAGGGTGGCCGAAGGCCGGGAGAGGGCACGGGCAAAGCGCGGCACCGCGCACCGCCGAACCCTCACCCCAGCCCCTCTCCCGATAGGAGAGGGGCTTAAGAGAGAGAGACCATCATGAGCAAAATCCTCGTCATCGCCGAACACCTGGGCGGCAACCTCAACTCCTCCACCGCACGCGCCGTGAGCGCCGCCGCTGCGGTGAAAGGCGAAACGATCGACGTGCTGGTGCTCGCCGACAACGTCGATGCGATCGCCGCCGAGGCCGCGAAGATCGACGGCGTGAGCCGCGTGCTCACCGTCGCCCGCGCCGAGAACGCCC
>Ga0070681_10003999_pt1 | contig 13908 bp, 12 predicted proteins | sample KBSC83BmetaG_FD_65650 | JGI IMG/M metagenome (GOLD analysis project Ga0070681, IMG submission 65650) | Corn rhizosphere microbial communities from Kellogg Biological Station, Michigan, USA - KBS C8-3B metaG | ecosystem: Host-associated > Plants > Roots > Rhizosphere | place: USA: Michigan... | reverse complement strand
GACGCTGTGCAGCGCGGCGTTCTCGTCGTGCGCGGCCTGCAGGTTGTAGTTCGGGATCCGCGCGCTCAGATGGTGCACGTGGTGCAGGCCGATGTTCCCGGTCATGAACTGCAGGACGCGCGGCATCCGCAGGTACGAGCTGCCCTTGAGCGCTGCGTCGTCGTACGACCACGTCTCGCCCGACTGCCAGTAGGTGTCCTCGAACTGGTGCTGGACGTAGAAGAGCCAGATGCCGACGCTGCCGCTGACGAGCAGCGCAGGAAGCTGCACGATCAGGAAGCCCCGCCAGCCGAGCAGGTAGCAGAGCGTCGCGACCATGACGATCAGCGTGAGGTCGGTACCGAGCACGCTCCGCTTCAGCCGGCTCGGCGCCTTCAACGAGACGACGCGCGGGCCGAGCAGGACGACCCAGAGCGGGCCGAGCCCGAACATGACGAGCGGGTTCCGGAAGAGCCGGTAGCGAAGGCGTTCGTACCAGGGCGAGCCGCGGTACTCGTCGACGGTGAGCGTCTGGACGTCGCCGACGCCGCGACGGTCGAGGTCGCCCGCGGTCGCGTGATGGATGGCGTGCTCGCGCCGCCACACGGCGAACGGCGTGCAGACGAGGACGCCGAGAGCTGCGCCGAGGAGCGCGTTGTTGCGCTTCGACTTGAAGAACGAGCCGTGCGCGCAGTCGTGGAACACGATGAACACACGGAGCAGGAAGCCGGCCGCGACGACCGAGAACGCGCCTGCAAGCCACGGCGAGACCCAGAGCGCGGCGGCCGACGCGCCGATCAGCCCGAGGTACACGGCGACCGAAGTGAAGAGGTTCGAGATCGCCCTCCCGCGCCGGGGGACCGCGTAGCGCGCGAGCAGCTTCTGCAGAGAGGTGTCGGTACTGATCACGGCAAGGTACCGGTTAGGTCGGCGCGGCCCGGTTTGAGAGGATCCGGACGTCCGACGTTGTCGATCGAAGGGGAGAATCGTGAGTCGTGACCAGCAGGCACCGGAGCGGCAGATGCCGCGGCGCGCGTTTCTCGCGCGGAGCGCAATGGCGGTCGGCGCGGTCGCGGTGGCGCCGTTCGCGGCCGCTCAGGGCGCATTCGGCGGGAACGGCAACGGACAGGGCGAGCTGAACCTGGTCGGGCTCGACCACGTCGGGCTCACCGTGCCGGATATCAACCAGGCGATCGAGTGGTTCGAAGACATCCTCGGCGCGGTGGCGCCGTTGACGTTCGGGCCGTTCGCCGGCTCCTTCCTCGAAGGGGCGATCGGCGTCCCGGCAGGCACGCAGATCGACCAGATCACGATGCTGCGGATCGGGCACAGCGCGAACCTCGAGCTCTTCGAGTACGAGGCGGATCCCCAGCGGCACGACCTGCCGAAGAACTCGGACTGGTCGGGACACCACGTCGCGTTCTACGTCACCGATATCGAGGCGGCGGTCGAGTACATGGACTCGCGTGGCGTCACGCGGATGTTCGGGCCGTTCACGCTCACGGACGGGCCGGCGGCGGGCCAGTCGATCAATTACTTCCGCACGCCCTGGAACTCGTACATCGAGTTCATCAGCTACCCGAACGGGATGGCCTACCAGTTCGCGCCCGGCGTGCATCCTCTGTGGTCGCCGAAGCAGAACGGGCTCGGCTCGGAGGTGACGAAGGTGCCCGGTCTGCTCGGCATCGACCACATCGGGATCACCGTTCCGGACCTCGACGTCGCCGCCGGCTGGCTCGAGCAGAACCTGGGCATGGTGAACCCGCTCACGTTCGGGCCGTTCTCGGACCCGGTCGGCGACTTCATGACGCAGCTGGTCGACGTGAACCCGCGCGCGGTCGTCGAGGAGATTCGGATGCTGCGCGGCGGCGACGGCCCGGGCGTCGAGCTGTTCGAGTACACCTCGCCCGACCAGGATCCGACGTTCAGGCGCAACTCCGACTTCGGCGCCCACCATCTCGCGTTCTACGTGCGCCACATCGAGAAGAACGTCGACACGTTGCAGCAGCGGGCCGGCACCAAGCGCGACGGGCCGCTGACGCTCACCGACGGTCCCGCCGCGGGGCAGTCGATCAACTACTTCGCGACGCCGTTCGGCACCGACGTCGAGTTGATCAGCTACCCGCACGGGATGGCGTACGAGCAGACGGCGCCGATCGACCTCTGGAGGCCGACCGACAACCGTCCGTAGGTCAACCGGTGAGAACCGGCGTCTCGACCAGCTGTTCCTCTGGATCGATCGCACCCAGGTCCTGCACGATCTCGAAGCGTCCGCCTCGAGCCTGGGCGATGTACATGTTCAGTCGCAGGTGATGCTGGCCGGGGGCCATCGCCGCAGGGCCGCCCGGGCTCTCGTCGATCCGTGCGTGGTCGAGAGCGGCGATCACGTCGTCCTGCTCGAGCGAGCCTGCCTCGGTGACCGCAGCGGCCCAGAGCCGAAGCCCGCGGTAGAGGCCCGAGCAGGCGCTACCGCCCGTGAACTTGGCGTCACCTGGGTAGAGCGTGTCGTAGCGATCGAGCAGCGCGCGGCTGAACGGATCGGGGACGGCCTGGTAGTAGTCGAGGCAGCCGTAGAGGCCTTCGACGTGAGCGGCCGGCACCATGTTCAGGAAGTTCTCGTCGAAGTAGGTGCAGATGAGTTGTCCACCGCGCCGCGTGAAGCCGGACTCGTAGAGCTCGGCGAAGAACGGCGTCACCCCAGGCGGGACGATCGTGTTGAACACGGCGTCGGCGCCACTCGCCGTGATCCTGGCGACGGTCTCGCGGTAGTCGGTGTGATCCAGCGGGAAGTACTCCTCGCCGACGATCGAGCCGCCGTTGGCGGCAACGACTTCTTTGACACGCGCGTTCAGCACATGCGGCCAGATGTAGTCGGCCGACGGCAGATAGAACGTCTTCGCACCGGTCTCCCGCATCAGCCACGGGATCAGCGGATCGACCTGCTGCGCCGGCACCGGCCCCGTGCAGAAGATCAGTGGATCGGCTTCCTGACCTTCGTACTGCTCGGGGTAGATGTAGAGCGTCTCGCCTTCGACGACGACCGGGCCTTTGATCGCCTGTCGCGTCGAGCTGTAGATGCCGCCGAAGACGACGTCGACGCGATCGCGGCCGACGAGCTTGGCGGCTTTCGCGGCGGCGACTTCGTCGTCGGTCGCGCTGTCCTCGACCGCGAGGAGCAGGGGGCGCCCGAGCAAGCCTCCTTCGGCGTTGAGCTCGTCGATGACCATCCGCGCGACGTTCGCGTTCGCGAGCCCGACGAACGACAGCGGGCCTGTCTCGTCGGCGATCAGTCCGACCTTGATCGGTGCGGCTTCGGTTGCCTTCGCCATGACTCCTCCTTGGTGGGCCGTGTGCAGCGACTCTGCAACGGCGCGCCGATCAGCGCATCGGGCGAACGACCTATGCCGTCAGGGCGACCTGCGTCGACGCTCGGTGTCGTCGTGGATCGACGTCCCAGCAAACGGGAACGTGCTGCGCCGCGTCGTGCGTTCCCGCCCGGGCTGCAGCTAGGCGTCAGTCCTGATACTCGTCCTTGCGCTCGATGCTGAAGTCGTCGGGATCGGCCTTCGGCGTCCGCTCGAGCAGGAGGCTGAAGTACGGCGCGACGAACGGATCGGGGGCCACCACGGAGTAGGTGTGGTAGACGGTTCCGTTCTCGCGCGCGAACGCGATCCACATCGGCGTCTCGCGAACCCCGTCCTTCAGGTCGACGCCGACCTGCTCCTTCCACCTGAGCAGAAACGGCGGCGGGTCGGCCAGCATGCTCTTGATCTCCGGGTTTTGCTGTGCCTGCTCCTCGGTGAGCGCGAGCCCGAAGTCGTAGGCGAACTCGGTGTTGTAGGTCGAGACGTACGGAAACTCCCAGCCCATCCGCTCCTTGTAGGCGGTCAACCGCTCGATCGGCGCCCGCGAGAAGCAGATGAGGGTCACGTCGTGGTGGTTCAGATGAACGAGCGACCCGTCGAGCCCGTCGCCGAGGCTCGTGCAGCCGGGGCACGCGCCGAGGGTGTAGTCGGGACCGAACATGATGTTGTAGGCGAGCAGCTGGGAGCGGCCGTCGAAGAGCTCGGCGAGCGTCTTCTTCCCCTCCGACGTGTCGAACTCGTACTCCTTCTCCACCGGGACCCACGGCAGCTCGCGGCGCTTCGCGGTGATCTCCTCTTCACGCGTCGCCTGCTCACCCTCGAGCTTGGCGAGCTCGTCGCGGGCGGCCTGCCATTCGTCACGCGTTCCGATCGTGTGCTCGGGCATCTCGTCTCCTTCCGTTGTCCAGAAGTGAGACCTGTGGTCCCCCTGGAACTCATCGCCGGCTACGGGAAGTGTGTCCCGTCGAGGTTGAGGTCGAACATCCCACCCTGGTGGCACCCCGCGGGAACAACATACGCGGGCGCGTCTATGTAGTCGGTCGGATTGTCCGCGAGTTGTTGACGCATGAGGCGCCTCGCGGTCGCCGTGCTCAGCCCGAGCGCACGTCCGACCGACACACCCGACTGGTAGGCGTAGCAGTTCGCGAGTCCCTCGTTCGCGACGCCGCGCAGGTGCCAGGCCTCGTGCGCGAGCACAGCGACTGCGTGCCCTGCGGCAACCTCGGTCCCCGGCGTCAGCCGCGTCACCTTCGCAAGCCGGTAGCAGATGCCCGGCGTCAGCCACATGCGCCGACCCCCGACCTCTGCGAGCCCGTCCGCGTCCTGCACATAGCCGACATGCCGGCCGCTCACGTCGCACATCACGCGCGCGGGATGGCCGGCGATCTTCGACGCCTCGCGGGCGAGGACCGACAGCGTCGCCGCGCGGTCGTGCGCCGGCAGCTTCTGCCACGACGCCCGCGAGCGGTCGAGCAGGAAGAGCCCGGACAGGAGCGCGAGGACGACGGCGACCTGGACGAGCCGCCTCCGCACCGGCCGCGGGCGTTCGACCGGCGGCGGAATGTGGTGCGCGACCGGGCTCTCTGCCGTCTCGATCGGCGCCAACTCGTGGCGTCCCGGCCCGAGCGCCGCAAGCTCCTCTTCGTGGAGGCGAAGCCAGTCCACGATCTCGTCGTCGCCGAGCTCGCCCGGGCGCAGGACGAGTGTTGCGTCTCCGGTCGTGACCTCGACCGTTCTGGTCGCCCAGCCGAAGTCGGCGAGGTCGCGCTCCTGCGGACCGCGATCGCTACCGACACGTGAGCCGCGGCTCGCGCGCGCGCCGGAGACGAAGAACTGCGCCTCGACGGCGGCTGCGGCGAGAAACGGCACGAGCGGCGGCACCCACAGCTGCAGCGTTCCGCTCGCGAGGTAGGCGACGGCGAAACCGCCGAGCAGCAGGCGCCAGAGCCAGATCAATCCGACCAGGCTAGCCTTGTCGGGGTGGAACGCCGGAGACGTCGGCAGAGACGTTCCCGCCGTGGGGTCTGGATCGCGATCGCGCTCGGCGCCGCTCTCGCGGCGGGGTTCGTGGCGGCCGTTCTCGTGCGGTCGGGCGCGAGCCTGGCCGAAGACAGGTCGGCACTGGCGCGGGTGCGACTGCAGCTCTTCGCGGGGCGGATCCAGAGCGTGCACGCGTTCGCACCCGACGGGACCGCGATCCCGCTGACGGTAAGCCACGGCCGCCTCACGCCGCAGTCGCTGCTCACGCCGGGCGAGAAGGTGTCGGTGCGCGTCGTCGTGCGCCGTCCGGGCTGGTCGGCGTGGGCGCTCGGCAAGGAGCGACACGAGCAGCTCACGGTGCAGACGCCGGTCGCGCAGGTCGTCGACCGGTGGCCGAGCGCGCGTGTCGTCCGGTTCGACATGCCGGTCAGCGCGGTGAAGATCGGTGGACGGTCTGTCGAGGCGACGTCGACGACGGTTGCGATCCCGTCGACGAAGACCGCCGGCGCAGTGAACGTCGCCGCCGCCGCGCGGCCGTGGGAGAAGCTCGGCGCACCGGTTCGCGTCACATGGTTCCCGAAATCCGCGCGAACGCTCGTGCTCGCCTCCCCCGCTCCCGGCGCACAACTCGATCCGCTCGAGCCGCTGCGCCTGACGTACTCGCAGCGCGTGTCCCTCGAGGATCATCCGCGGCTGTCGCTCCGCCAGCAAGGCACGTGGGTGCAGCCGGACAGCCACACGCTCGTGTTCCGGCCGGGCGGCGACGGCGCGCCGTTCGACTCCGACGAGAGCCTTCGCTTCCCCAAGCCCGTCGACGTGCTCGGCGGGACGACGTGGCATGTCGCGGGCGCGTCGTTCCTCCGCCTCCAGCAGCTGCTCGCGTTGGAGGGCTACCTGCCGGTGACGTGGACGGGCGACGACGTCGCGCAGTCGAAGCGCGCCGAGGTCGCTGCGGCGACCACGCCGCCGACGGGGACGTTCAGCTGGCGCTATCCGACCACGCCGCCGGAGCTGCAAGCGCTGTGGACGCCGGGCGAGCCGAACACCGTGACGCGCGGCGCGGTGATGATGTTCCAGCACGATCACGGGCTGACGGTCGACGGCATCGCCGGCCCGGATGTGTGGCATGCGGTGATCGACGACGCGGTCGCGGGCAAGCGCAAGCCGGGCGGCTACAGCTACGTGTTCGTGCATCGGAACGTGCCGCAGCTCCTGACGCTGTGGCACAACGGCGAGGTCGTGCTGACGTCGCCGGGCAACACGGGCGTGCCGGCGGCGCCGACGGCGCTCGGCACGTGGCCGGTGTTCGAGCACATCCCGGTCGGGCGCATGACCGGCAGGAACCCGAACGGCACGCGCTACGACGACCCGGGCATTCGCTGGATCAGCTACTTCCACGGCGGCGAGGCGCTGCATGCCTTCAACCGCGCGTCGTTCGGCACGCCGCAGAGCCTCGGCTGCGTCGAGCTGCCGCTCGACCAGGCGGCGCGGGTGTGGCCCTACACGCCGATCGGGACGCTCGTCACGATCGAGAACTGACGGTCAGTCGATCAGCTTGCGCTGCATCGCGAAGATCGCGAGCCGCCAGATCAGGACGCCGAAGAGCATGAGCGCGCCGACGCGCGCGAGGTCGACCCAGCCGAGCACGCCGAACGCGGAGTCGCGCACGAGCTGGACGCAGTGGTGGAGCGGGTTGATCTCGCCGAGCACCTGTGCCCACTTCGGGAGCTTGTTGAGAGGGAAGAAGGTGCCGGCGACGAGGAAGAGCGGCGTCAGGACGGCGCTGACGACGTAGGAGAAGTTCTCGATCGATTTCGCGAAGCCGGCGACCGTGATCCCGAAGCAGCCCCAGCCGAAGCCGGCGAGCCACGCGATCAGCGGGACGGCGAACATCTCCCACCGCGGCGGCAGGCCGAAGAACATCGCGACGATCATCGGGACGCAGCCGTAGACGCCGGCGCGCGTGGCGATCCAGAGCGCCTCGGCGGTGACGAGCTCCTCGGTGTCGACGGGCGCTGCGAGGATCGCGTCGTAGGTGCGCTGGAACTGGTACTTGACGAACGTCCCGAACATCGCGGGGAACGCGCTCGAGAAGAGCACGGCGGTGGCGACGGTGCCGGTGCCGACGAACTCGACGTACTTGTAGCCACCGACGCGCGAGACGAGCGAGCCGAACCCGAAGCCGAAGGCGAGCAGGTAGATCGTCGGCTCGACGGTCGACGAGAACGTCGCCGAGCGCCAGTAGGACGAGAAGTTGACGATCTCGCGCACGAGCACCCCGGCCATCGCCGGCCGTTCGAAGCGATGCAGCCGCTGCGTGCGGGTGTCAGACCGGGTGTCAGACCACCGGGTGTCAGACACCATAAGTGTCTGACACCTTTCCGCCCCGACGTCCCACTACCCAATCTCCTCGCCGGTCAGAAGAACAAACACGTCCTCGAGGTTCGCCGGCCGCCGCTCACCGTCGAAGCCGTCGCTCGTCCCGAGCACCGCAACGCTCGTCCCGGTCCTCCGTGTACTGAGCCCCTTTGCCCGTGCCTCAGCTTCGACCTCGGCGAGCCGAGCGGGCCCGCCGTAGACCTCGAGCACCTCGCTGCCGGCGTGCTCGGCGACGAGGTCGACCGGAGCCCCCGAAGCAACGGCCTTCCCGTGCGACATGATCAGCACGGTGTCGGCGAGCCGCTGCGCCTCTTCGATGTAGTGGGTCGACATCAAGATCGTCGTCCCTTCGCTCCGCAACCGGTCGATGAGCGCCCAGAGCTCCTGGCGGATCTGCGGGTCGAGGCCGACGGTCGGCTCGTCGAGCAGGACAAGCCGCGGCCGGTGCACGAGCGACCGCGCGATCAGCAGCCGCCGCCGCATCCCCCCGGAGAGCTTGTCGACGCGCGTGTCGCGCCGGTCCTCGAGCCGCGCGAGCTCGAGCCCGCGCGCGATCGCCGCCTTCCGCTCCTTGCGCGGCACGCGGTAGAGGTAGGTGAAGACCAGCAGGTTCTGCTCCACGGTGAGCGTGACGTCGAGGTTGTCGAGCTGCGGCGTGACGCCGAGCTGCGCCCGTGCCTGCTTCGACTCGCCGGGCATCTTGAACCCGAGCACGTCGAGCTCGCCCTCGTCGGCGATCGTCTGCCCCGTGAGCATGCGCATGGTCGTCGACTTGCCGGCGCCGTTCGGGCCGAGCAGGCCGACGCAGGTGCCGGCGGGAACCTGGACGTCGAGGCCGTCGACGGCGGTGATCGGGCCGTAGCGCTTGACCACGCCGCGGAGGTCGATTGCGAGCTCGCTGCTCATCGACCGTCGAAGCTAGCAACTGGGATGCGAGCCCTGGGGTTTTCGGAATCGGTCGCAATTTGCGGCCGAGAGGGTTGACGTTCCCGCCGAAGGCGTTAGCGTCCCTGACGCACCGAGCACGGAGCGCGAGTAGGTCGAAGCCGCTCCTGGGAACCGTAGGAGGCGCCGCAAGGCGAAGCCGAAAGTTCGTGGGAGAGGTGGACGAAAGCGCCACCGGCTCGGTGATTTCTTTTTACGGTCGCCGGAGCGTGAAGCAGCCGCCGTTACGGGTGAGCGGCTCGAGCTCGAACGCGATCAGCACCTCGCGCGGGATGCCGGGGACGCACCAGGGGGCGCGGCCGAAGGCCAGCCAGCTGCCGGTGCGGTTGTGACCCTGGATCGAACCGCTGCGCAGCAGCCGGAACGTCCAGTTCGCGAGCGAGACGACGTTGCCCACACGGGTGGCCGGGACCGGCGAGCGCTCGAGCAAGTCGATCCGCGCGTCGCCCTCGGTGCAGGTCAGCTCGACGGCGCCGTTGACGTCGCGCGAGCACGCCCAGATGCCCGCCTGTCCGCGCTCGATCGCTACCGCCGTCGTGCGGGCGGCGGCGCAGGCGAACGAGGTCGCCTCGACGTAGTCGAACCCGTTCGCGGTGCGTGCCAGCCCGCAGAAGACCGGCTTCGGCGCACAGGCCGACCCGCACGCGTCGACCAGGAACGGGTGCAGGAATGTCGCGAGTGCCCGTCCGCCGGTCGTGTCGAGGTGCGCGGCGTCGACGAACCACTCGTCGTGGGGCAGGGCGACCGCGTTCCAGTCGGCGACGGTCATCTGCGGCCAGCGCGCCGCGGCCGCCACGAGGACGGCGTCGTGATCCGCCCAGAGGGAGAGGCGTTGGATGTAGTTGACCCAGATCACGTGCTCCACCCCGTTCGCGAGGAGCGCCTGCATCAGCGGATCGATTGCGTCGGCGAGCTCGGCGGTCGTGTCGTTGTAGCCCGTGTCGATCACGACGATCTTGCCGATCGCCGGCCCGAGCTGGTTCACCGTTGCGAGGGCGCTCGCCGGCGGCGGGTCGGCACCGCCGCACCCGGGCTTGACGAGCTTCCGGCAGATGATCGGCTCGACGTCGAGGTCGAAGCCGTGGCCGAGGATCTGGTTCGCCTCGCCGTCCCACAGGAGCACGCCGGCGGCCGAGTCGGTGATCACCGTCACGCGGGGAGCCGTGGCCGCGCGGGCCGTTGTCCCGCACAGCAGCAGCAGCAGGACGAGCGACGATGCGGCGGCGTAGAGACGCACGCGCCGGACGATAGGCGCTGTCGGTGTCTAGGCCTTCGCCGTCACCTTCTCCTGAGCGGCGACCGCGGCGGGCTTCGCGACGGGCGCGACCGGCTGCGCGAACGAGTTGAGGTAGTCCTGCTGCTCCACGGCGGTGAAGAACGCCTTCGCCGCGGCGTCGCCCCAGTCGTAGAGGCCGCTTGCCTCGGCCACCGTCAGGTTGAAGTTCGTGGTCTTCACGTCGTGCGTCGGGATGCTGACGGTGCGCGCCGAGACGACCTGCTCCATGTGCGCGCGATCCCAGGCCTCCGTCGCCGCCGAGAACATCGCCTTCAGCAGCGGCACCGCCCAGAGCGGGCGCGGGATCTTGCGGTACGGCAGGTTTTCGTGGTCGCTCGTCCCGCCGTGGAGCCGGAATCCCCACGTCGGGCGCTTCGGGTTCGGGCTGTCGAACATCCAGATCGGGAAGTTCGAGAGCAGCCCGCCGTCGACCATGTAGTAGGGCTTCCCGCCCTGGTACAGGGTCACGGGCGCGAACAGGAACGGATAGCTCATGCTCATCCGGACGGCGTCGACGATCGGGAAGCTGTCCTTGTCGAGCGGCGTGCCGTGCTCGTCCTCGTAGCGGGGCAGGTCGTCCGGCAGGATCGCCATCCGCCCGCTCGTGACGTCGGAGGTGATCACGTGCAGCCGGTACGTCGCGCGCGCGTACGCCGCGTCGGTGATGTCCGGCAGTTCCTCTCGCGGCGGCAGGTCGCGGCGCCGGACGTCGGCGAAGGTCAGCTCCGTCTTGCCGAGCTCGCGTGCGAGCGGCGAGGCGGCGAGCTGCTCGCTCAGCCACTCCTTGAAGTAGTTGCCGGGTGCGAGCCCGCGGCGCCGGAACACCGCGTTGTAGAGGCCGCCGACCCACTTGCCGCCGAAGCCGCAGTCGGCGAACTCCGGGTACTTGGCGTCGGCGAGGATCATCTTCAGCCCTGACGAGCCGTACCCCGCGACGAGCAGCGCGGACACGATCGAGCCCGCGGACGTTCCCGCGAGGTTGACCCACTCCTTCACCCCTGCGTCCCGTTCGGCTGCGGCGATCGCGCCGGCAAACGCGATTCCCTTCACCCCGCCGCCTTCGAACACGGCGTCGGCGCGATGTCTTTCGTCGACCGGCATGACCAAACCTCTCTCGTCGAGATTGCGCGTCTAGCCCTGCGGCGCGACGCCGAACACCTTCTGGTAGAGGAGCTCCCAGTTGCCTGCGATCTGGCGCTGCGCGGTGCGCAGGCTGATCGTCCCGGCGCACATCGCACGGTGCGCCGCGTTCTCGAGCTTGTCCTTGACGTGGTAGCCGGGCGACCCGTCCGCGAACGTCGCGCGTTCCGGATAGAGGTTCCTCGGGTCGTTCGAGCCGCCGAGCTCGAGGCTGATGATGTGATCGATCTCGAGCGTCGAGCCGTATGCGCGCGGCTTCATCCCGTACGCCGCCTCGACCTGGTGCTTCACCGAGAGCGGCACGTTGCGGATCGGCCCGGTCCGGAAGCTCGGGCTGCAGATGACGCGCTTCGTCAGCTTGCTGTAGTACGCGCCCGGCGAGCAGCGTCGATCGGGGAGCGGGCCGAGCGTGCAGCCGCTCGTCTTCGTCTGGTGGCGGAGCGGCACCGTCTGCCCCACTTCGATCGACGTGAGCGCGCGCACCGTCGACGCCGCCACGGCGAACACGCCGGCGACGAGCAGCAGCGGCAGGGCGCGTCTAGGCACGCGTGTGCTTCCGCGCGATCGGGCCTTCGGGGCCGCCGACCGCGTTCGACCACATCAGCTGGATCGGGACCTTCCCTCGCCCGCTCGCGAGCGGCACCTCGCGCATCACCGTCTCGAGGTGCGCGCCGGCTTCCTCCATCGGGATGTCGCCGATCTCGCCGCCCTTCGGCGAGTACCAGCCGATCAGCTTGTCGGCGGCCGGTGTGTCGCCGAGCTTGATCGCGTCCTCGACGTCCGGGTCGGTCCGGGCTTCGCAGAGCTCGTGGTAGAAGGTCGCGCAGATGCTCTTCCACGGCGCGTCGAACGCGACGATCCCGTTGTCGCCCTCGGAGTAGACGCCGACGGCGTAGTAGACGGTCTCGGTCTTGGCGCCGTGCGGGTGGATCGAGCCGTGGTAGCCGCCGAGCCCGTGCTTGGAGTCGTCGGCCTCGTCCTGCTCGCGAAGCGCCGGGTTGAACTGGGGCTCGTCGTCGTCGTCGTGGTCGCGGTCGGCGTGACCGCTCGAGTCGCCGTCGACGAGGACGACGCCGCGCGGGAGCAGGAAGCAGAAGACGCTCCTCGCGAGATCGAAGCCGGACAACCCGTTCGCCCGGTCGAGCGATGCGACGATCGACTCGATCGTGTCGCGGTGGACGACCGCCGGCAGCGGCTCCTCGAGGATCCGTGAGGGCTTGAACGCCGTCGTCGGCTTGCAGTCCGGGTAGTACTGCGCGAGCACGTTGTTGAGGTGCGGGTCCTCCATCGCGGCCGGCAGCGCGTGGTCGATCGCCGCGATGTCGTCCGCGTTCCACGCCTTCTTGCCGCCGAGGTAGACGTGCGTGAAGGTCAGGTGCTCGATCGTCTTGCCCCCGAAGAACTTCAGGTTCAGGCCCGGGTGCGCCCGGAACACGCCCGACCGTGCGGCGTCCTCGCGCGCGGCGCGGTAGTGCGTTGCTGCGTCGGAGTGCGGATGAACCGCGACTCGCGTGATGCGCGGAGCGGTGATCGTGCGCGTCGCCATTGCGGCCTCCTTCGTTCGCCTGAGTGCCGCAGGCCGACGTGCGCGCGCACGTTAGTCCTCGCAGCTCGCCGCGCCAATCACTCATCCGAGGGAACGCGTTTTCCGCGTGCGTGTGCTTTCGTTCGAGACCACGCGTGCGGCGGCGTGAATCGACCGGAGGTCACGCATGACCGACATCGCGCAGCCGCTCGCCGCAGCTCCCAACGAAACGATCACGGTCGCCGCACAGCCGGTGGCCGACACGCACGCGGTCACGTTCAGCGAGGTCGTGTACGCGCACTTCAACTGGTGGCATCACCGTGAGGGCGCACGCGGGAACGTGCACGCCGCGCAGGCGTTCGATGACGCGCGCGCCGCGTTCGAGAAGCGGCACGGGGAGCTCGTGAACGCCTACTGGTGTTCGCACGTCGAGAGCGCGGTCGCGTTGACGCAGAAGAGGCGGTTGCGCGGCGCACTCGCTCCGGTATGGGGTTTCCATCGCGAGACCGATTGGGCGACGCCCGATCATCCCGACGTCGCGGAGCAGCTTCATCGCTGCGACGAGCTCGCGGTGCGCGCGAACGCGGTCCTGAAGAGCGTCCGGCAGCGCATCTGCATGCAGCTCGTGTTTGCGTCCGCGTCGCACCTCCTGAGCCTCGTCGATACGCGGACCGACAGCCCGGGCGAGACGGCGATCGCCGACGCCGTCGCGAAGGAACAGACGGCGATCGACAAGGCGGAGGCGTATTACAAGGAGGCCGCGAACGGCCAGGCGCAGATGGCGTACTTCGCGGGCATGGTGATGGTCACGGCGGCGCTGTCGGTGTTCGCGATCGTCTTCCTGACGCTGTCGTGGGCGACGCCGGTCGCAGCGCTGATCGCGGGCGCGGTCGGCGCGGTCGTCAGCGTCGTCCAGCGGATCAACAGCGGCAAGTTCGAGCTCGAGACCGACGTCGGCGGGTATCCGTGCTTCCTCGGCGGACTGCGCCCGCTGATCGGTGGCGCGTTCGCGATGGTGATCTCGTTCGCGTTCACCGGCGGGCTGCTGCACGAGCCGATCGCCGCGGGCGAGACGACCGACCACCGGCGGCTCACGCTGCTCGTGCTCGGGTTCATCGCGGGCTTCAGCGAGCGCTGGGCGCAGGACACGCTGACCGCGATCGCCCCCGAGGCGAAGCGTGCGCCGGAGCAGCCGAGTGGCCACTGACGCTGACCGCCTCCAGGCCGACTACCAGCAGACGACGGAGCTGCTGCGGTCGCTCACTGACGTGCGCTTCAAACTGCTGGCGCTCGTGCCGACGCTGAGCGGCGCCGCGGTG
>Ga0070681_10003998_pt1 | contig 13910 bp, 12 predicted proteins | sample KBSC83BmetaG_FD_65650 | JGI IMG/M metagenome (GOLD analysis project Ga0070681, IMG submission 65650) | Corn rhizosphere microbial communities from Kellogg Biological Station, Michigan, USA - KBS C8-3B metaG | ecosystem: Host-associated > Plants > Roots > Rhizosphere | place: USA: Michigan... | reverse complement strand
GGGTCGGCGTAGAGGTCCAGCGCGCGCAGCGCCTGCCGGGTCAGGGACTGCATGACGCCGATGTCGCTCTCGCTCTCGGCGCCGGCCAGCACGAGGTCGAGGTACTCGCGGGTGGCCAGTTCGCCGTCGCGGGTCATGTCCCACGCGGCGCTCCAGCACAGTGCGCGCGGCAGCGACTCGGTCAGCTTTGCGATGCCCGCGTTGTCGCGCAGCGTGGCCAGGCTGCGCTCGTCGAGACGCAGCTTGCAGTAGGTGAGGTCGTCGTCGTTCACGAGCAGCAGGGCCGGCTGCGCCGTGCCGATCAGCTCTGGGACGGCGGCGCGTTCCCCGGTCACGTCCAACTCGACGCGCTGGGTCCGGACCAGCTTGCCCGAGCGCTCCTCGTACAGCCCGACGGCGAGGCGGTGCGGGCGCAGCGTGTTGCTGGTGGCGACCTCGTCCGGTGCCGCCTGGACGATTTCGAAGGCGGTGTAGTTGCCGGCCTCGTCCAGGGTGAACTCCGGACGCAGCGTGTTGATGCCGGCGGTCTCCAGCCACAGCTTGGACCAGTCGCCCAGGTTGCGTCCGGACGACTCCTCCAGGGCGCGCAGCAGGTCGGCCAGCGTGGTGTTGCCGTAGGCGTGCTCGGTGAAGTACGACCGCAGGCCGGCCAGGAACGCCTCGACGCCGACGTACGCGCCGAGTTGCTTGAGCACGGACGCGCCCTTGGCGTAGGTGATCCCGTCGAAGTTCACCTCGGCGGTCTGCACGTCAGGGGCGTCGGTGGCGATCGGGTGTGTCGAGGGCAGCTGGTCCTGCCGGTACGCCCAGGTCTTCTCGGCATTGGCGAAGGTCGTCCAGGCGTGCGTCCAGCGGGTCGCGCTCGTCTGGCACAGGATCGAGGCGTAGGTGGCGAACGACTCGTTCAGCCACAGGTCGTCCCACCAGCGCATCGTGACGAGGTCGCCGAACCACATGTGCGCCATCTCGTGCAGCAGCGTCTCGCCGCGTCGCTCGTACCGGGCGTCGGTGACCTTGCTGCGGAACACGTAGTCCTCGCGGAAGGTGACGCAGCCGGCGTTCTCCATCGCCCCGGCGTTGAACTCCGGCACGAAGAGCTGGTCGTACTTCTCGAAGGGGTAGGGGAAGTCGAAGGCCTTCTCGAAGAACTCGAACCCCTGCTTGGTCATCAGCAGGAGCTCGTCGGTGTCGAGGTGGTCGACCAGCGACTGACGGCAGTAGTGGCCCAGGGGGATCGTGCCGTTCGCGCCCTCGTAGGAGTCGAGGTGCTCGTGGTACTCGCCCGCGATCAGCGCGGTGATATAGGTCGACATGCGCTTCGACTCGGGGAAGCTCCAGCGTGCCGAGCCGCCGCCCAGAGGCTCGGGGGCCGGGGTCGGGGCGTTGGACACGACCTTCCAGTCCTCGGGGGCGATCACGGTCCAGGTGAACACGGACTTGAGGTCGGGCTGCTCGAACGTCGTGAACACGCGACGTGCGTCGGGCACCTCGAACTGCGTGTAGAGGTAGACGCGCCCGTCGACCGGGTCGACGAAGCGATGGAGGCCCTCGCCGGAGTGCGAGTACGCGCAGTCGGCACGCACGACCAGCGTGTTCTGCGCCTGCAGGTTCGTGAGTCGGATCCGGCTGTTCCGGTACGCCGAGGCCTCGTCGACCGGCTCGCCGTTCAGCGTGATCTCGTGGATGATCGCGCCGACCAGGTCGGCGAACGTCTCCGCACCCGGGTCGGTGCACGTGAACGTGATGGTGGTGGTGGACTCGAAGGTCTTGTCGCCCGTCGTGAGGTCGAGGTCGATCGCGTACGACGTGACGTCCAGGAGTGCGGCTCGGGTCGCGGCCTCTTCCCGGGTGAGGTTGGTACCAGGCATGCAGCGATCCTGCCATTGGACCGCCGAGGTCACAGCATCGGACGGCCACGGTTGTATGACAATCGCCACGAGCCTCGGACGGGGCCCTGGGGCGGGAATGTTCGGGCTTTCCTTCGAGTTCCGATCCATATGACCGCCACCTCGGAAACCGCTGCCCCCACGACCGACATCGACGTCGCCGACTTCTGGTTCGACCCGCTGTGCCCCTTCGCGTGGATCACCTCGCGCTGGATGCTCGAGGTGGAGCAGGTCCGGGACGTGAAGGTGAACTGGCGGATCATGAGCCTGTACTACCTCAACAAGGACCGCGACATCTCAGACGACTACCGCGAGCTGATCGAGCACGGCGTTCCGATCGGGCGCGTGCTCGCCGCCGCCGAGAAGCACGTCGGCCCGCAGGCCCTGTTGCCGCTGTACACCGCACTCGGCGAGCGGATCCACCACGAGAAGCAGGACAAGGGCCTCGAGCTGATCGCCGGTGCCCTGGCCGACGCCGGGCTCCCGGCCGAGCTGATCGAGGCGGCCGACGACTCGTCGTACGACGAGCGCGTGCAGGCCTCGCACCAGGAGGCGATGGACCGGGTCGGCGACGAGGTCGGCACTCCGACCATCGCGTTCAACGGCTCGGCCTTCTTCGGTCCGGTGCTCACCCGGATCCCGCGCGGCGAGGATGCCGGGCGCCTGTGGGACGGCACCATCGCCGTCGCCGACTTCCCGTACTTCTTCGAGATCAAGCGCACCCGCACCGGCGAGCTCGACTTCAGCTGACCTTCGTCAGCTTTCGCTCACGCCGCCCACGCGGGTGGTGAGCAACGACTCGAGGATGGCCTCCATCTCGTCGAGGCTGTCCTGCCGGCCGTCGAAGCCCTTCATGTGGTCGCGTCCTGCCTGGTCGTCGAAGGTCAGTGACCAGGTGAACGTCGTGACGGCGTCACGTTCCCGCAGTTCCATGGCTTCGATCGCTTCCACATCGGGCCAGCAGTTGAAGTGCCAGGTCTGCACGGTTCGGACAGGTGGTTCGACGTCGAGGTATGTCCCGTGGAACGAGAAGACCGTTGCGTCTCCGGTCACGAAGGTGGAGTGATACCTCCCGCCGACACGGAGGTCGATCGAGCACTCCGTCATGCGGTCGGGAGGCGTGGCACCCCATGTGCTCACGTGCTCGGGCTTCGTCAGAACGTCGAAGACGAGAGCGATCGGCGCGTCGAACTCGCGAGTGATGACCACCTCGAGGTCGTTCGGGAAGGTGATGATGGCCGAGCCATGCCGATCAGGTGTCACTGTCGTCTCCTTGTCGTTGTAGCTCGGTGAGGTAGTCCTCGATCCGATCCAGTCGGGCGTTGATCGCCTGCTCGTACTTGGACATCCAGTCCTGCAGGGGCTGCAGCTGGTCGGGGGCCAGGCGGTAGAGACGGTGACGGCCTTCGGCCCGGCACCTGACGAGTCCGACCTCGCTGAGCACCCGCAGGTGCCGAGAGACGTGAGGCTGAGGCATCGAGACCTGGCCGACGATCGCGCCGACGGACTTCTCACCTGCGAGCAGCACGTCGAGGATTGCCCGGCGGTGGGCGTCCCCTACCGCGTTGAACACATCCGTGGTTGTCGAAGCGCGGGCCACCAGCCGAAGATATACCGATATGCGTATATGTCAAGGCCGCTCATCGGCAGCGCGCGCTCGCGTGCCTGCCGGATGCGTCGCGGTGCGGTCCCTGTGTCCTGGTCGCCCGCGATTGAAAACCGCTCGCCACGTCTCACTAGGCTTTCGGCCATGAGTCATGTCCTGTCCGCCGTCGCCTGGCCGTACGCCAACGGCCCGCGCCACATCGGTCACGTGGCCGGTTTCGGCGTGCCCTCCGACGTGTTCAGCAGGTACATGCGGATGGCCGGCCACGAGGTGCTGATGGTCTCCGGCACCGATGAGCACGGCACTCCGATCCTGGTCGCCGCGGACGCGGCGGGGGTGAGCGCCAAGGACCTCGCCGACAAGAACAACGCGGTGATCGTCCAGGACCTCGTCGACCTCGGGCTGTCCTACGACCTGTTCACGCGCACGACCACGGGCAACCACTACCAGGTCGTGCAGGAGATGTTCACCACCGTGCTCCGCAACGGCTACATGGTGGAGCGGACCACGAAGGGTGCGGTCAGCCCGTCGACGGGCCGCACCCTGCCCGACCGCTACATCGAGGGCACCTGCCCGATCTGCGGGTACGGCGAGGCGCGCGGCGACCAGTGCGACAACTGCGGAAACCAGCTCGACCCGACCGACCTGATCGGGCCGCGGAGCAAGATCAACGGGGAGACGCCGAAGTTCGTCGAGACCCAGCACTTCTTCCTCGACCTCCCCGCGCTGGCCGACGCGCTCTCGTCGTACCTCCAGGGGCGCGAGGCGAGCGGCACCTGGCGGCCCAACGTGATCAAGTTCTCGCTGAACCTGATCGAGGACTTGCGACCGCGCGCCATGACCCGCGACATCGACTGGGGCATCCCGGTGCCCGTCGACGGCTGGCGCGACAACCCGACGAAGCGGATGTACGTCTGGTTCGACGCGGTCATCGGCTACCTGAGCGCGTCCATCGAGTGGGCGCGCCGATTGGGTGAGCCCGAGAAGTGGCGCGAGTGGTGGAACGACCCCGAGGCCTTCTCCTACTACTTCATGGGCAAGGACAACATCGTCTTCCACTCCGTCATCTGGCCCGCCGAGCTGCTGGCGTACGACGGCCGCGGGTCACACGGCGGAGAGCCGGGCCCCTTCGGGGATCTCCAGCTGCCCACCGAGGTCGTCTCCAGCGAGTACATGACGATGGAGAGCAAGCAGTTCTCGACCAGCCGGGGGCACGTGATCCTGGTCGGCGACATGCTAGCGCGCTACCAGCCCGACGCCCTGCGCTACTTCATCTGCGCGGCCGGCCCCGAGACCTCCGACGCCGACTTCACCTGGGCCGACTTCGTGCTGCGCACCAACTCCGAGCTGGTCGCGGGCTGGGGCAACCTGGTCAACCGCACGGCCACGATGATCGCCAAGAGCTTCGGCGAGATCCCGGCTGCGGGCACGCTCGAGCCGGTCGACGAGGCGGTGCTAGACGCCGTACGACGTGGCTTCGACACGGTCGGCGACCTGATCGGCCGTCAGCGGCTGCGCAGCGGGATCGCCGAGGCGATGCGGGTCGTCGGCGAGGTGAACAAGTACCTCACGGCCACCGAGCCCTACAAGATGAAGGACGACTCGCAGCGCGAGCGCCTGGCGACCGTGCTCCACGTGGCGGCGCAGTGCGTGCTCGACTGCAACACCATCCTGGCGCCGTTCCTGCCGTTCTCCGCCAACGCCGTGCACAGCGTCCTCGGCGGTCAGGGCGAGCTGATGCCGATGCCGCGCATCGACCACGTCGAGGACCTCGACCCCGACCACGGCGCCGGCCTGCAGATCTACCCGATCATCACCGGCGACTACTCCGCGACGCCGCGCTGGGAGAGCCGGCCGGTGACCGTGGGGGCCGCGGTCGACAAGCCCACCCCGGTGTTCACCAAGCTCGACCCGTCGGTGGTCGACGAGGAGCTCGCCCGGCTCGGCTGAGCCGCCCCGCTGGGGGAGGGTCAGCGACGCAGGAAGATCCCCGCTGCGGGCTTGGGCTCGAAGAACGTCGTCTTGGGCGGCATCACCTGGCCCGCGTCGGCGACCTCGGTCAGCGACTCGGGCGGGGGAGGCGCCAGCGTGAACAGCGCTCCGCGGTCGACGTCGCAGCGGGCGACCAGCTCGGCGAGGGCGGTGGACGCGGGGAAGCTGTCGACGGTCCGGACGCGCCCCGGTGGCGCCGATGGCAGCCGGTCGAGCACCCAGGTCTGGAGCAACGTGGCATCGAGGCCGTCCACCCCCGGCGGTCGGGGCGCCGTCAGGTCGAGCGCGTACCACCGCCGGTCGACGTAGAGGCCCACGGTGCCGACCGTCGGCTCGGGCACGGCATCGCACTCGCGTACGGCGAACCCCTCGGAGACCAGGGCGAGCAGCCCCTCGCGGTCGACAGGCCCGGACACCCGGCGGTGGAACGCCGAGAGGCTCAGCCCGTCCATCGCCAGGACCAGACACAGCAGACCGGCCTCCGGCGGCTTGCCCGCGACCCGCCACTCCTCCAGCGCGGCCGCCGTGCGGTGGTGGCCGTCGGCGATGTAGAGCTCGGTGGCCGAGAGCTCCTCGGCCAGGGCGTGTGTGGTGGCGGCGTCCTCGATCCGCCACACCGTCTGCCGGTATCCCTCGGGTCCGGCGAAGTCCAGCAGGGGCTCGCTCGCCTGGGCCTCGGCGAGCGCCCGCACGAAGGTCGGCCCTTCGCGGTGCAGCAGCATCGCGAGCGCGGGCGGCCCGTCGCTGCGGGCGTGGTGCCACACCAGCGCGTCGACGCGCAGCTGATGGACGGCCTCGTGCCCACGGATGCGGTTGTCGGCGATGGCCTCGACCGCCACGTCGCAGACGATCCCGGTGTACGTCGCGCCGTCGCGCGCCTGGCGGTAGACGTAGAGCGACGGCGCGGACTCGGCGTACGCCGCGGGGTCGACCGCCACGCCGTAGAGGTCGACCCCCGAGTCGTCCTGCGAGTCGGTCATCGCGGTCACCATGTGTCGTGCATGGTCCTGTCGGACGACGCGGGCGGGGAAGGCGCGCACGTGGGTCACGAGGTGCCACCGGCCTCGTCGAGGGTCACGACGGAGACGCCGAGCACGTGGGGCACCGAGCGGAGCGTCTCCAGGAGCTCGTCGGAGACCTCGCCCTCGATGTCGATGAACGCGACGGCCGCCTCGCCGCCGCGGAAGACCCGGTTGACCATGTGCTGCACGTTGAGGTGGGCGGTGCTGAGACGGTCGAGCACCTGCGCGAGCACGCCGACGCGGTCGAGGTGACGCACGGACAGCGCGAGCGACCCGAGGCGGTCGGGGTCGAGGTTGACGCAGTGGCGGGCCTCGCCGCCCATGAAGGCGTCCACGATCTCGGTCACGCCTTCGGCGATCGCGCGCTGGGCCTGCGTGGTCGACGCGCCGATGTGGTGGGTCGCGACCACGGCCGGGTGCTTGGCCAGGGGCGAGTCCCACTCGGCCTGGCCAGAGACCGGCTCGTCGGCGTACACGTCGAGACCGGCGCGTACGCGCCCGTCGTCGAGAGCCGCGAGCAGTGCCGTCTCGTCGACGACGTCACCGCGGGAGGTGTTGAGCAGGATCGCTCCGGGCTTCATCCGGCCGAGGAACGCCTCGTCGACCAGGTGCCGGGTGTCCCGGCCCGCCGGCACGTGCAGCGTGACGATGTCGGAGGTGCTGACGAGCTCCTCGAGCGAGTCGCACATCGTGATCCCGAGCTCCTCCGCGCGGGTCAGGGCTGCCGCCGAGCGGCCCTCCTTCGCCACCGCCTGCAGCCTGATCCCGAACGCCGCCGCCCGCTCGGCGACCAGGAACCCGATGGAGCCGAGACCCACGATGCCCATCGTCGAGCCGAGCAGTCCATCGGCCTTGCCGTAGCCCTTCTTGTCCCACCGGCCCACCCGCAGGTCGGCGACGTTGTCGGCGATGCGACGGTCGACGGCGAGCAGGAGGCCCAGGGTCAGCTCGGCCACGGCGGCCGCGTTGCGACCCGGGACGTTGCAGACGAACACGGCTCGGTCGGCGGCCGCCTGGGTGTCGATCGTGTTGGTGCCGGCGCCGGCGCGGATGACCAGCACCAGCCGGTCGGCGGCCTCGAAGACGGCCTGCGGAACCTTGGTGCTGCGGACGACCAGCACGTCGTACCCGGCGATGTGGGCCGCCAGCTCCTCGGCGCCCAGGCCCGGCTCCATCGTGCACTCGTGACCGTGGGCTTCCAGGTCGCCGACGGTCTGGTCGGGGAGCTTGTCCGCGAGCAGGATGCGCAAGGTCACGACCTCCGGGATTCGTGCAGCCGCCGGGGGTCGGCGGTGGGTGGCGTCACGCTAACGCCTCGCTGCGGCGTACGCCATGGCCGATCGTCCCGCGGATGGCACTCAGTCCCCGCGTCCGACAGCGGCGATCGCAGGGAGTGCGGCGACCGCGTTGACCACCACCGAGAAGACCAGCAGCGCGACGGCCCATCCGTGGTGGCCGGCGTCCCACAGGGCCCATGAGGCGACGCCGAACACGAGGACCTTCACCAGGGGACGCCGCCCGCGAGCTGCGAACGGCGCGCGTGGCGAGGCGAACAGTGACCAGGCCGCGACGGCGAGCAGCGGCAGGAGCACCACCAGGACCCACCGGGGGTCGCCGACCTGCCACCCCCAGACACCGAGCGCCGACATCGCGAGCAGCTCGTCGGCGAAGACCAGCGCCAGCACCGCCCAGGCGAATCCCCTCACAGGCGCACGCTAGCGAGCGTCAGAAGCCGCGTGAGGCGTAGGGCCCCGCTGCGGTCCGGAAGGCGTGCCACAGCTCTGCGACGGCTCCGGGCCGGTGCTCGCGGACCGTGCCGGCTCGGAGCATCTCCGCCAGGTTGCCGCCACCGAGGTACGCCGCGCCGAGCGCGGCCGCAGGCAGCGCGACCTCGGTGTCGTCGTCGCTGCGTGTCGCCGTGCCGCTGCCGTCGGACACGCGCAACCGCCAGCGACCGGCGTTCCAGGGTGCCGAGACGTCGTCGACCTCGACCACCACGTCGCAGGCGCCCTCGTAGCCCCGGGCCGCAACGGCGACCGGGAGGTCGACGAGCCGGACCCAGAGGCTGTCCACGGGGTTCATGGCGCTGAAGCCTCGCGGCCCCTGCACCCACGACATGATCGGGTCGGCGGGGGAGAACCCGTTCAGCTTGACCGTCCCGGTGAGGTCGAGGTCGGTCACCCGCCGGAGCAGCGCGAGCCGGGCGGCGGGAGCACCCGAGAGCTGCCAGACGTCGACCTCCGAGGACGGCCGGGAGTCGGGCCACTTGGCGGTCCGCTTGAACACGACGTACCCGACGTCGCGTCCGTCGCGCATCGCCACCAGGATCCGGGGCGGCTCGCTCTGCAGCGTCTCGTGGGGCTGCACCCGCATCAGCAGCGTGTAGAAGTCGGCATCGCCCACGATGGTGCCGACGTTGGTGGTCAGGCCGTCGAGATCGATCTGCCGGCGTCGTTCGGCCATGCCCTCGTCGGTGATCGTGCCGAGCCGGGTCGTGATCGCGGCGGCGTCGTCCTCGAGCCCCGGCGCGGTGAACGTCGTGCCGCGACCGGTCACGATCTCGAGCTCGAGGGACGCCAGTCCGTAGCCGTGCCGGCCGTAGATGGCGGCCTCGCTCGCGTGCAGCGCCGACAGCGCCCAGCCGTCGGCTCGCGCCTGCTCGAAGTGATGGCGGACCATGGCAGTCAGGAGCCCTCGGCGGCGGTGGTCCGGGTGGACCCCCACCCAGGTCAGGCCCGCGACCGGGACGGGACGGCCGGCACCGTGGCCGTCGGGGACCGAGAGCTCCATCGGCCGTACGGCGTAGATGGCGGCGTACGTCGCCGGATCGACCTCGGCGCCGACGACCGTCGCGGTGAAGCGTTGGTCCTCGGGCACGGCCAGGAGCTGGTCGTCCAGCGGCTCGGGGGACAGGGCGTCGAACCAGACCAGCTTGTCGGAGGCGAGGAAGCGCGCGCCGTCGGTCGCCCGCTCCACGCGGATCTCGGGGCGTGCGTCGTCGGCCATGCCGTCCAGGAAACCGGCGGTCGGGGAGGACTGTCCAACGAGTTTGGGCCTCGGGGACGGTCAGTGCTGGAACTGGGAGAGCAGGCCGAAGGCGGCGGAGACGACCTGCGCCGGGGTCACGCCGTACACCTCCTGCAGCACCTTCGGGGTCAGTGGATCGATGTCGACGCCCTGGTAGCGGTCGCGGTAGGCGCGCATCAGCTGGAGGAGCTTGGCCGGACCGTAGTGGGACACCAGCCAGGTGACGGCCGCCTGACCGACGAAGTAGTAGACGTCCGGGTCGTCGTAGAACACGCCCTCGGGCGGGAGCCGGCGGTCGGCGTGCTGGATCCGCGCGTAGACCCGGGCGGGGATGGACAGGGACCCGAAGTCGTCGGGGTAGTACTGCACCCAGGCCGCCACGCCCTCGACCAGCCACCGGGGCGAGCTGCCGGAGTACTGGCGGAGCAGGTAGTGGGTGAGCTCGTGGCGCAGGATGTCGGGGCGGGCCAGCACCGAGCTCACCGTCTCGGGGTTGACCTTGATCACGGTGCCGGCGGCCACGGTCTTGTCGACGTTGCCGTGCGGGACGTAGTACATGCCCTTGGTGATCGCCGCCGCGTCCTCACCCGCGGTGGAGCTGATGGCGTGGCTCGCGCCGTTGGTGGTGGCGTCGACCAGCACGGCGTACTCGGCCGGCACGCCCAGGAGGCGTGCGTCGTGGTCGATGTCGGCGCGGAGCGCGGACGTCAGCGAGGAGAGGCGTCCCGCCGCCTTGGCATCCATCACCACGGTGAGCGGGCCCGACCGCCGTACGGCCACAGGTGCGCCGAACCACGGCCGCTCCTGGGGCGCGTCGTAGGAGTCGTCGCCGGACGCGCTCTTCTCCGCACCGAGCAGCCAGTGGCCCGATCGGCGGACGAAGGTGATCTCGACCGGGTTGCTGACGGGGTGGGTGGTGACGCCCGGCACCCGAACGTTCTCCGTCAGCTCCGGGCGCAGAGTGGGGTCTCCTCCTCCGACAGCAGCCGGGACGAAGAGGGATCTCAGGTCGGCGGTGTAGCTCAGCGACCGCACTCCGAGGCGGACGAGGTTGGCGTACAGCGTGCGCTCCTGGGTCACCAGCGAGCGATCGTGGCCGTCGACCGTCGCCACGAACGCCTGCTCGTCGTGTGCTGCGATCGCCCGCACACGACGACGGAGCACGTCGCGGATGCCGGCGTAGTCGGCCTCGGTCGGCTGGAACGATGCGCCGTCGGACGGCCCGCCGGGCAGCGCCGTACGACCCGCCTTCGAGGTCCCGGATCCGTCCGACGCTCCGGTGTCGAGCCCGCACGAGCTCACCAGGGCGCAGACCGCGAGGCACGCGGACACCATCGCGACCATGCGACCCCCGAGGCTCCGGACCATGGCGGGAGAGTAGACGCTCGCTGACGTGAGGGGGTGGTGACTGGAACACTGACGCCATGCGCGTCCACCTGGGCACCGACCACGCCGGTCTCGACCTCAAGCGGCACCTCGTCGACCACCTCCGCTCGCAGGGCCACGAGCCGATCGACCACGGCGCGTTCGCCTACGACGCCCTCGACGACTACCCGGTGTTCTGCCTGCGCGCCGCCGAGGCGGTCGTCGCCGATCCGGGCAGCCTCGGCGTCGTGATCGGTGGCTCGGGCAACGGCGAGCAGATCGCGGCGAACAAGGTCAAGGGTGTGCGGGCCGCCCTGGTGTGGAGCGAGGAGACCGCCACCCTGGCCCGCCAGCACAACGACGCGAACGTGATCTCGGTGGGCGGTCGGATGCACTCCCTCGACGACATGACCCACTTCGTCGACCACTTCCTGGCGACCGCCTTCACCGGCGAGGAGCGGCACGTGCGGCGCATCGCGATGCTGGCGGACTACGAGCAGACCGGCGACCTGCCGCCGCTGCCCGAGAGCGCGCGCCAGGGTGAGGCACCCGTCGACCCGGAGGAGGGCCGTGCCTGAGGGCCACACCCTCCACCGGCTCGCCACCTCCCTCACCGACGCGTTCGCCGGTGCTCGGCTGCGGGTCGGCAGCCCCCAGGGGCGGTTCGAGGTCGAGGCGCGCCAGCTCGACCGCTCGACCCTGCTCGCCGCCGAGTCGGCGGGCAAGCACCTCTTCCTCGACTTCGAGGCCGACCGCGTGGTGCACATCCACCTGGGTCTGATCGGCGGCTTCGACGTGTGGACCGACGTGACCGAGGTCCCGGCCCCGGTGGGACAGGTGCGGCTCCGCCTGGTCCGCGGCGGCGACCGCCCGGCGTACGCCGACCTGCGCGGAGCGACCCAGTGCGCCCTGATCACCTCGGCGCGCCGGGACGAGATCGTGGCCACGCTCGGCCCCGACCCGCTGCGCCCCGACGCCGACCCCGACCGGGCGTGGGCCCGGATCTCGCGGAGCCCCCGCGCGATCGGCGACCTGCTCATGGACCAGAAGGTGATGGCCGGGGTCGGCAACGTCTATCGCGCCGAGGTGCTCTTCCGCCACAAGATCCACCCGCTGCGTCCCGGCCGCACGCTGCGCGTGGGCCAGTGGCGGGCGATCTGGGCCGACCTGGTCGAGCTGATGGCCGAGGGCGTGCGCACCGGCCGCATCGACACCGTTCGGCCCGAGCACACCCCCGAGGCCATGGGGCGGCCGCCGCGCGTCGACGACCACGGGGGAGAGGTGTACGTCTACCGCCGCACCGGCCAGCCCTGCCTGGTGTGCGGCCACACCGTGCGCACCGACGTGCTCGTCGGACGCAACGTGTTCTGGTGTCCTCATTGCCAACGCGCGTTCCGCTCCCGGGCCCTACAGTGAGCCCTTCAGCGAAGAGAGGGCCCGTTCGGTGAGCTCGACCGCCACGCCTCGCCCGGGCACCGGGCGTTCCCACCGTTGGCTGGCGTCGTTCCTGGCGAGCTCCCAGCCCGAGCGCGTCCTGGTCGCGGCCATGTTCTGCTTCGCGACCCTGGTCGGCGCGGCGATGCAGGTCTTCCCCGACTACGTGTCGACCACGACGATCGTGCTGCCGCTGGTGATGGGCGGCATCTTCCTCGGCCCCCGCCAGCTGCCGTGGTTCGTCATCTACAACCTCGTGCTGCTCACCTTGGCCCTGCCGAAGATCCCCCAGTTCAACGACCGGGCGATCTTCACCACCGGCGTCATGTTCCTGCTCGGCTTCCTGATCATGGTGACCGGCTTCCGCCGGGCACGGCTGGGCATCGCCGGCAACATGGGCGAGTCGATGCTCGCCGACCTCAGCGACCGCATCCAAGGACAGGGCGTCCTGCCGACCCTGCCGTCCCCCTGGCACGCCGAGTCGATGATCCGGTCGGCCGGTGGCACCCGCTTCGCGGGCGACTTCTTCGTCGTGGGCGACGTCGAGTCGGGGCGGCTGGACGTGTCGGTCGTCGACGTCTCGGGCAAGGGCGACCGGGCCGGCGCCCGCGCCCTGCTGCTGGCCGGAGCCATGGGCGGACTGGTCACCGCCCTGCAGCCGAGGGAGTTCCTGCCGGCCACCAACGCCTACCTGATCAACCACCCCTGGCAGGACGGCTTCGCGACCGCCGTCCACCTCACGATCGACTTCGCGAGCGGGGACTTCCAGGTGTGGACCGCAGGCCACCCACCCGCGCTCCACTGGCGTGCGGGCGCCGGCCGGTGGTCGCCGCTGGAGTCCGAGGGGCCGATGCTGGGGTTGATCCCCGACGCCGACTTCCACGAGGCCGGCGGCACGCTCCGGTCCGGTGACGCGCTGATGCTCTACACCGACGGGATGGTCGAGACCCGCACGATCGACATCGGCACCGGGATCGACCGGCTGATCGGCCAGGCCGACCGGCGCCTGCGCAGCAACTTCGCCGGCGGCGCCAAGACCCTCGTCGACGCAGCCGGAAGCCGCTCGGACGACCGCGCTCTACTCCTGGTCTGGCGCGACTGACCGTCGCCACGGGATTCGGAGGGTCCGACGCGGTGTGACACCATGACTCCGCGCGCCGGGAGGAGCCACTCCTCGCCGCCGCGTGCGCGGACGTAGCTCAATGGTAGAGCCTCAGTCTTCCAAACTGATCACGCGGGTTCGATTCCCGTCGTCCGCTCGCAGACGGTTGCGGGCCCACCCTGTGGGTCTCGCAACTGCCTCGAGAACGGGGCGTAGCGTAGTGGCTAGCGCGCCTGCTTTGGGAGCAGGAGACCGCAGGTTCGAGTCCTGTCGCCCCGACCACCCACGGTGACCCGCCGCAGGCGAAGTCGCCCCGCCGGGGCGCGCTGACCGGCACACTGGCCCTCGTGTCCACTCGGGAACCCACCACCGACCGGCCCCGACGGCGGCCGCCTGCGCTGCTGGCCTTCGACGTCGCGATGGTGCTGGCCGCGACCCTGGCCGTGGGCTACGAGTTCTGGCGCTGGCATCAGCAC
>Ga0070681_10003997_pt1 | contig 13912 bp, 7 predicted proteins | sample KBSC83BmetaG_FD_65650 | JGI IMG/M metagenome (GOLD analysis project Ga0070681, IMG submission 65650) | Corn rhizosphere microbial communities from Kellogg Biological Station, Michigan, USA - KBS C8-3B metaG | ecosystem: Host-associated > Plants > Roots > Rhizosphere | place: USA: Michigan... | reverse complement strand
TGGCGCGGGGGAGACGGCCCGCTGCAGCTCGAGCGCGGCCCCGCGGACGGCCCGCTGTTCGGGGCGTTCTTCGACGCGGTGCAGGAAGCCGGCTACCCGCTGACCGACGACGTGAACGGCTTCCGGCAGGAGGGCTTTGCAAAGTTCGACCGCAACATCCGCAAGGGCCGCCGCCTCAGTGCGGCGCGCGCGTACCTCCATCCCGTGATGAACCGGCCGAACCTCGAGGTGCGCACGCGCACGTTCGTCGAGCGCGTCGTCTTCGACGGCACACGCGCGATCGGCGTTCAGGTCAAGGGGCAGACGATTCGCGCGAGTGAGGTGATCCTCTGCGGCGGCGCGATCAACTCGCCGCAGCTGCTGCAGCTCTCCGGGATCGGCAACGCCTCCGAGCTGGCGGAGCTCGGCATCGCAGGGGTTGCCGATCTCCCGGGCGTCGGCGAGAACCTGCAGGACCATCTCGAGGTGTACGTGCAGTGCGCGTCGAAGCTGCCCGTGACCGTCGCACCCGCATACAAGTGGCGCAACCGGCCGCTCGTCGGGCTGAAGTGGCTGCTCTTCAAGTCGGGGCCCGGCGCGACGAACCACTTCGAGGCGGGCGGCTTCATCCGCTCCAACGACGAAGTGTCCTATCCAAACGTGATGTTCCACTTCCTGCCGATTGCCGTGCGCTACGACGGCACCGCGCCGCAAGGGCATGGCTACCAGCTGCACGTCGGCCCGATGTACTCGGACGCGCGCGGCTCGGTGAAAATCACGTCGACCGACCCGCGCGTGCATCCCGCGCTGCGCTTCAACTACCTCTCCACCGATCAGGACCGGCGCGAGTGGGTGGAGTGCGTGCGCGCGGCGCGCTCGATCCTCAACCAGCCCGCGTTCGACCCGTTCAACGGCGGCGAGCTCTCGCCGGGTGCGAGCGTCGAGACCGACGAGCAGATCCTCGACTGGGTGCGCCGCGACGCGGAGACGGCCCTGCACCCGTCGTGCACGGCAAAGATGGGCCTCGACGAGTTGTCGGTGGTCGACCCGGCGACGATGCGCGTGCACGGTGTCGACGGCCTGCGCGTCGTCGACGCGAGCGTCTTTCCCTACGTGACGAACGGGAACATCTACGCGCCGGTGATGATGGTCGCCGAGAAGGCCGCGGACCTGATCCGCGGCGACACACCGCTCCCTCCGACGGAGGCGGACTTCTACGTTCATGACGCTGAGCGAGCTACGAGTCGGTGAGTTCCTGGCGGCGCTCGGCGAGAAGACGCCGGCGCCTGCGAGCGGTGCGGCAACGGCGTTGACGGCCGCGCTCGCGGCCGCGCTCGTCGAGCTGGCGGGTCGCTTTGCCGGCGACGAGGCGTCGGTCGTGCGCGCGAAGACGCTCTGGTCGCGGCTCTCAGAGCTCGCGGACGAAGACTCCGAGGCCTACGCGGCCTTCATGGCGGATCGCAACGAGCACACCCGAGCTCGCATCGTCGCGGTGCCGGAGGAGATCGCCGCCTGCGCCGACGAGATCGCCACGCTCGCCGAGCACGTACGCGGACAGCTGAGCTCGTCGGTGGTCGGCGACGCCGAGGCCGCGGGCGAGCTCGCGCAAGCGGCAGCCCGCGTCGCTCGGCGGCTCGCCGAGTTGAACGCCTGACGCGAGGCTCGGCTTACGCTGCAGTCGTCGCCGCGATCGGGTGAGCGAGGAGCCCGTGGACCTGTGCCCAGCGGCTCGCCTCCGTCCGATTCGCGACGCCCAGCTTCCGGTAGATGTTCGACAGGTGAAACTTCACCGTTTGTTCGGTGACCCACAGCATGCGAGCCAGCTCGCCGTTCGAGTGCCCCTCGGATACGAGCTGAAGGATCTCCACCTCGCGTTTGGTCAAGCCGGGTGTGACCTCGGCGGATGACTCAAGGGCCTTCCGTTGCAACGTGTTCGTCATCCCGCTGTAGGTCGACGGGAAGAAGATCGAGACGTCGAACGCCTGCCGGACCGCTGAAGCCAGGTCGTCCGGGTGGGCCGACTTGAAGACGTAGGCATTGGCGCCGGCGGCGAACGCCGAATCGACCGTCGCGGGGTCGTGTGACTCCGCGAGTGCAACGACCTTGATTCCGTGGCATGCATCCCGCGCCGCGCTGATGAGCGCGACGCCTTCGTTCACCGTTCCGTCGCCGTCGAGCTCCAGCACCAGGACGTCCGGCTGATGCATCCGCACCAGGTCGAGCGCCTCGCTCTTGCTCGTCGTCTTACCCGCAACCCTTACTGGCAGACGGTCCAGTACCGCCTCCACCGCATCAAGCCAGAGCGGGTGCCCATCGTGGATGACCGCAGCGTGCTCCACAGCTCCCCTCCATACCCTTGTCCCCCATTGCCGCTGTCGCAGAAATAGATGCGACAGACATTCTTCTAACTGATTCAGTTTGGAAAGTAAACCGCCGGAAAACCTGACTAAACCATCGGGAGAATTACCTGGACCTCCGGACAGGTCGAAGCCCCCCCTGGAAGGCGACCACGTTCCCCAGATGCGGGAGGGGAGGAGCCACCTCTTTCGGGGCACCGCCTGCGTCCACTGATGCCTGAAGGGCCTCGAGCGTTGACGCGACATTCACAGCGTGGCCGAGCGCTGCCTCGACTGGACGACCGCGTCGCACCGCAGAAAGGAAGGTCTGGGCAAGGACGAGAACCCCGTCTTCTGCAGGGAAGCGCGGGATCGTGACCCCGCCCGGAGTGAGGTGAACCGCCTGCCGGTGCAGATCGCTGCCCGTGAACGCGACCTCATGATCGAAGAGCGCGAGCGGCTGTTCCGGGGACGAGCCGTCATAGACGGCCATCTGCTGAGATCCCGCGACTGCCAGACGGTGGACGTCCTGGGGGTCGAGCCACGAAAGATGCAGGTGCGCAGTGATGCCTGTTGCGAAGCGTAGGAGGCCGTACATGACGTCGGAGAGCCCCGCGCGAAGATAGGACTCACCCCAGGCCGAGGCCGAGACGGGGACATCTCCGAGCAGATAGAGAACGGTCGCGATCTCTTGGGGCCCGACGCTCCAGAGAACATCGCAGTCCTCGTCGATCCGCCCGAACCGCTGATTCGTCACATACAGGTGGAACACGTCGCCAAGCTGCCCCGTCGTGATGAGCTCCTTGAGCTTCCGCAGGCCTGGATCGAACGGAGCGGTCTCGGTGATGAGTGACCGACTGAAGGCACGGGCGCGGCTCGCGAGGTCGAACGCCTCGTTCGCGGACATCGCGAGGGGGCCGTCCACGAGGACGTGCTTGCCCATCGCCAAAGCGGCATCAATCTGATCCGGCCGTTCGTCCAGCCGTCCGGTGATGACGATCGCGTCGAGTCGCTCATCGGAGAGCAGCTCATCGAGCGACCGCGTAGCGATCGCACGTGGGAAACGGTCGGCCCAATCGGGCACGTTCGCGCCTCCGGTACAGAGCCAACTGAGCTCGCAGTCGAGCAGACCGTCCAGCGACTCGGCGAAGCGATGGCCGCGTGGCCCGAGCCCGACAATGCCAACGCTCACCGGCGGTCTCATGCAGTGCGCCTGACGAGAGTGGTGCCAAGAGCGAGTGCGGCGGTGAGGCTCGCGATCGCGAGCGCCGCGCTCGAGCGGAGGAGCGGTGACCCCGGCAGGACGACATATGAGCCTACGAATGCAATCACCGCGACGGACCAGCAGCCGGCGGCGAGCACGACGCTGTTCAAGGCGAGGAGAGCCTGCGAGAACGTGCCGGCGGCGAGGTAGCACGCGACGCTTGCCGCGAGCAGAACGAGCGCTGCGGCCGAGGCTTCGTACGTCGAGCCGTACACCGTGCGCATCAGCGTGGGGCCGACGGCGCCCGCGCCCGCGCTGAGTGCGACGCCGATGAGGAAGAGTGAGCCGGCTGTTCTGGCGATGGCGTGACGCAACCGGCGGCGACCGTGCGTCCTGGCGAGATGCGTGAGATTCGGCAAGAGGGAGGCGGCAAAGCCCTGGAAGACGTAGACGGGCGCCCTGACGAGCATCGTCGCCGCGAAGACCACCCCGACGGTCGCCCGCGGGGCGCCGCCCAGGGCGACGAGGAGCGGCGCGCCGTTCACGAGCATCTGATCGGCTGCGGCGATCACGGTCGCGGGCGCGGCGAAGGACGCGGCGCTCCGGAGCGGGAAGGGAGCCTCTGCGCGGTTCCCGTTGCCGCGAAGTGCCGTGGGAAGCCTGTGCCGACCCAGGAGCAGCGGCGTAAGCGCGCCTGCGGCCCCCGCAGCGACGATCGCCGCCGCAGCGATGCCGCGCGAGGCAACGAAGACGAGGGGGACGGCAACTGCGAGACGCACACCGCCATCGGCGAGCAGCACGATCGCGTAGCCGCCGAACCATCGGCTGCCGCCGAGGATCCCTCGCACGAGATAGGAGGCGCCGTACGCCAGCACCCCTGCCACCAGCGCGACCATCAGAGCAGTGTCCGAACCGAAGAGCCGGTGTGAGAGGGAGTGCCAGGCGAGCGCGAGAACGATCACGACCGCGATCGAGACGACGACGGCCGCGCCGAACATCGTCTTGACCACCCCGCGTGCGTCAGCACCCACGGCCAGGCGCCGGGCGATCGCCTGGGAGGTCGTTTGCTCGAGCGGCCGAAACGCGACGATGGCCGTCACGAACATCGCCGCCCACAAGACGCCGATGGCGCCGTAGCCCTCCGTCCCGAGGGACCGTGCGGCGAGGATGAGAAAGCCATACGTCAAGACGCCGGACGCAATCGTCGCCAGAGTCAGGATCGACCCACCAGCTGCGGCCTCAGATGGACGTGCCGTCGGCCGACGACGGAGGCGGGCGGCGGTTGCCGCCGCCGCCGTCATCGGATGACCACGTCGACGAAGTAGTTCGTCGAGCCGAACGAATTGGTCGGGAATGCCCCGGCAGTCGCGCCGTAGACGCCGTTCTTGACGTCGTTGGCCGAGTGAGCGATACCGGACGTCAGCGGCGTCAGCAGGCCCGAGCGAGTCGTGACGAAGTAGTTGTTGATGTTGACCGACACGATGTACACGGTGTTCGCCGCGAGGGGCAGCGGCGTGGCGAGGTTCGTCTGCTGCCAGCCGCTTGCGGTCTCGGATGTGACCGGCACCGTCGCGAGCAACGTGCCCGTGGATGACCAGACGCGCGCTGTGTGCGAGCCGAGCTCCTTGGTGTCCTTCCACCACCTGATCGAGGCCAGCGATGCAGGCTGGTCGACGATCACCTTCGTGCCAAGCTCGTAACTCCAGGGCCCGGTGCCGATACGGCCGTCCTGAACCGGATTCGCGGTTGTCTTCGGTGTGAGTCCCGTCATCAGGGTGCAGGGACACGTTCCGGTCGTGAAGGTCGAGCTGTAGGGGTTCAGCATCGATGTGCCGTCCGGAGCACGCACGCCTGTTGTCACGTTCACGGTGTACGTCGTGTTCGGGCTCAGCTTCGCGGTTGGCTGGATGGTTTCCGTGAGTGCCAACGGGTCATACGTGATCGTCGCCGGGACGACGGTGCCGCCGGGCCCGAGGAGCTGCGTCGTGCTCGACGTGAGGGTCGCCGCATTGACGCTGCGGTTGTAGACGAGCTTCACGGCGACGTCGGTGTTGACGCCCTGGGCGAGCCCGGCCGGCAGCACGTTGACGGCCAACGGAGGCGGCGGCGGCCCGACGGTGAAGGTCCACGTGACAGGCGCGGCGAGCGCCTTCCCGTCCTGGGCGCGGATCGACGTGTCGAGTGTCGCGACGTAGGTGACGCCGTGCGTCAATGGTGCCGTCGGTGTCAGCGTGGTCGAGTTCGTTGCATCGTCGTAGGTCGCCGTTGCGTCGACGGCGCCGCCGGCGTCCGTGCCGCCCGACGTGCCTTGCGCCCGGACGTTGAAGCTCGACGTCGAGATCGAAGCGGGAGACATCGGACGCGAGAACGTCGCTCTGAGGGGCATGTTCGCGTCGACGTTCGCGCTGTTCGCCGCCGGAGTCGTGGAGATGACGGTCGGCGCCGGCGGATCGCCGTCCGGCACGACCACGACGTCTGTGAAGTAGTTGGCCGAACCGAACGTCTGATTCGGGAATACCCCCGCTGTCGATCCGTAGACGCCGTTGCTCCCGTCTGCGACCGACCGCAGCGGGCCTGAGATGATCAAGCTCCCGAGCCCGCCCGACGTGACGTTGTAGTAGGAGTTCGCATTCGCAGATGCGACGTAGGTGGACCCAGCCTGGAGCAGGGGAGGCGAAGCGAAGGTGCCGGTTTGCCACCCCGACGCCGTTTCCGAGCCCACCGACGACGAAGCCAGCAGAACGCCGCCCGCCGTCCACAGGTTCACGACGTGCGTGCCGGTCTCGCTCGGGCTCTTCCAGAAGCGGACCGCGTTGAGGCGCATCGGCTCGTCGACGCGGAACTTCACCCCGAGCTCATAGGTCCAGGGGCCTGTCCCTGCTCTGCCGTCGCGCGTGGTGATGTTCTGCTGAGCCGGGGCGAGCGGGGTGGAGAAGAGCGAGCACGGGCACGTCGACGTGGTGAACTTCCAGGTCGTGTCCGCGCCGATCGGTGTTCCGTCGACCGACGTGACCGAGCCGCTGACGTTCGCCGTGTATTTGGTCGCGCCCGCGAGAGACGTCGAGGGTCTGAGGGTTGCGGTCAGCGATGCACCGTCGTAGTTCACCGTCGCCGGGACCACTGACCCGTCGGGTGCGTAGAGCACGAACGTCGACGAGGTGATCGATCCCGCAGCCATCGCCTGAGAGAACGTTGCAACGACCGGGGCCGAGCGGTCCACCGAGGCAACGCCCGACGCGGGGCTGACGGTTGTGATCTTCGGGCCGTCGACCGTCGTGAAGGTGAAGGTCGTTCCTCCGAAGGGAGTGCCGTCCGCCGCCGCGATCGCGGTCGACAACGACACGGTGTAGCTCGTCGACGGTGCCAGCGGCCTGGCCGGCGTGAACTTCTCGGTCAACGTCGTCGAGTCATACGAGACAGTGCCCGCCACGGAGCCGGAGCTGCTGGTCAGCAACACGGTCGATGAGGTGAGCGTGGATGGGTCGATCGCCCGCGAGAACGTCGCCGTCGGCGTTGTCGCCGTCGAAGCGAGGCCCGAGGACGGGGGCGTGTAGCTGACGACCGTCGGCGGTCCAGGCGCTGTCGCCGCCGCAGTGAACGACCAGACGTAGGGAGAGGACAGTGCGACGCCGTCGGTCGTCATGATCGTTGCCGAGAGCCGAGCGGTGTATCTGCCGCCGAGTGCGAGCGCGGCTGCAGGTTGCAGGGTTGCCTGTTGCGCGGCGACGTCGTAGGTCACCGTGGCAGGCACCGCGGTGCCGGAGGAGTCACGGAGCACGAACGACGAGGTCGTAACGGTCGTTGGATCGAGCGGGCGCGTGAAGATCGCGCGCACGGCGACATTCGGGCTCACGTCTGTTGCCCCATCGTCCGGTGAGGTCAGCGCCACGTCAGGAGGTGGTGGTGACTGCGTCGTGAACTGCCAGCTGTACGTCGTCCCGAGCGGAGCGCCATCGGATGATTTGATGGTCGATGCCAGCGCGACCGTGTAGGTCGTCGAGAACGCAAGGGCAGCGGTTGGGGTCAGCGTCAACGTCCGTGACGCCGCATCGAACGAGACGGATGCGGGCAGCTGCCCCGACGGTCCGGAGACCGTCACCGAGGAGCTCGAGATCGTCGTTGCGTCCATCGCGCGCGAGAAGGTCGCGCGCGGGAACGTCGAGACCGGCACGTCCTGCTCCCCCGACAGCGGGGCCGTGGACGTGACCGTCGGCGAGGCGATCGCTCGCGGAATGACCTCGAGTCCCGTGAGCTCCGGGCTGTCGGCAGCTCCTGCCACCGACCGGATGTTCAGGACGCCGTCCGAGACCGTGACGTTCGGGACGGTCAAGACGTACGCGGCGCCGGGTCCGACGGCCGCACAGATGTCGATGTTCGCCAGATCGGGGTTGACCGGCGTGTCGACGACGTCCATCCCGAAGATGCGCTTACCTACGCACGACCCTGAAGTGACGACACCGAAGTACGTCTCCGCGAAGTGGAAGCGCACGTCGTACGTGCCGTTGGCAACGGGGATCGCGTAGCTGAACAGGTTCCACCGCTCGCTCTGGTAGAGCTTCGGATCGTTCGTCCCGGTGATGGGGGTGGTCACCGAGCGGATGGTCCCGCCCGTGACGAACGTGTCCGCACCGAAGACCTGACCCGCAGAGGATGTGTAGGACGTCGTCGCACCGACATCGATGCGTGTGGGCTGTCCTGCGCCGGCGGCAGTCGTCGTCGCCGCTTCGGCGCTCGCGAGTGACTGGACGCCACCTGCTGTCGAGACGACGACGTAGTAGTAGGTCGTTGCCGAGCTAAGGCCGATGTCCGTGAAGCTCGTACCGGTGATGAGGGACGGAGATGCCAGTGAGCCGAGCGGCTGGCCGTCCGACCGTGGAGCAAGCGCGCGGTACACGACGTAGCCGTCGGCGCCCGTGACCGGGCTCCAGGTGACCGTCGCGCTGTCCGGCCCGGCCGTCGACGCCACGACGCCCGTCGGGGCATCCGGCCGTGCGACCGGCCCTCCGTCGAGGATGATCCCGGCGGACGGCGTTTGCGGCTGCGCGCCCATGTCCGAGAGGACATTCGTCGTAATCTGCTGGATCCGGGAATCGGGCTCACCGACTCCCGCGGCGTTCGGTGCGAGACCGCGGTTCCAGTTGTTCGTGCCGGTGGCGAAGACCGTGGCGCCGCTCGCGGCGATGTACTTCGTGATGTTCACGCCGGCCGAGCCGCTCGGGTTGTAGTTCGCGCCGTTGTTCTGCAGCAACTCGCCCGTCACCGGGGATGTGGCAAGGGTGTGCACGCCCGGCGGCTCTTGGCCGTTGTTCACGCGCGCATCCCACTCCCAGCCGACGAGTGAGGTGCCGAGCGACATCGATCCGTTCGGAGGCTGCCCGGACAGCGGTGTGTACCGGAACGCACGATCGCCACCCTCGACGGCCGAGACGACCAGCGGGAAGTAGGTGTTGTCGTTGTCCCCGATGTACATCTGGCCGACGAGCCCGTTCTCGGGCGCGTTCGCGCCGTTCGGGTCGCGCCAGGTGCCGGTCGGGGTGCCGCTCGGATCGGCGGTGCCGCTCTGCGTCGACTTGTAACAGACCTCGACGCGGCCGCTGGAGCCGTCGCCGCCGTTCTCGAAGCGGATCTTCCAGTAGATCTCGTTGCCGCCGCTGAAGAACAGGCTGACGCCGCTGTCGCGGCTCGCGGTCAGCGCATTCCGCATCGCGGCCGACACGTACTCGTCGTGCGCCGGTGAGATGTACGCCTTGATCCCGCTGATCAGAGATGGACGAGTCTCCAGATCGGTGTTCGCGATATAGGACACGTCGTACCCCGACTGCTCGAGCCACGACACCGTCGCAACCTCGGTCCGGGTGTACCAGTCGCGAAGACCGGAACGCGGCTGCTCAAAGGGCCGGTCGAATGAGACCTTGACGGCGCGAGGCGTTCCGGAAATGGTCGGACTCCCGCTCGAGTTGAAGTCGTAGAGCGAGCGGCCGCCGTAGTTGTTGTAGGCCTCGAAGGTCGCGTAGCCCACGCCGTAAACGAGCTGCGCCTTTCTGCTGTCGTCGCGAATCGTCAGCAGGATCTGATTGTCCGTACCGGTGTCCTCCCGGACGAGGCGGATCGCGTAGACGCCTGTCGGCCACGACGAGGTCGTGGTCAGCGACAGAGACGTCTGCCAGTTGGAGCAGTCGATGAGGCCTGTCGTTGAGTCCGTCGTGCACGCCGGTTGCGCTGTGCCGGGGACACCGGTGATCACCGAGTAGAGGCGTGCGCCGGCGCCGCCGTAGTAACCCGTGCGATAGATCTCGGCGCGGAACGTCGACCCGGCGGCCGAGTTGACCTTGAGATCGACGGAGTCCCCGCGATTGATGCTGAGTGCCGTCGCGTAACCCTCGATGCCGCCTGCGGCGATCGTCGCGGTGTTCCGAACGTTCCAGGGGTTGTTGCCGGGATAACAGTTCTCCAGCACGATCGCGTTGCCGGTCGAGCAGGCCCGCGAAACCGGTGTCGACTGGATGACGAGCGAGTTTGCCGACTCGACGCCACCCGTGACGTCACGAACGGCGTAGAAGTAGGTCGTTCCGTTTGCGGCGGATGAGTCGGTGAACGTGGTCGTCGTCAACCCCGACGGTGGTGAGACGAGTGTTGAGACTGACCCTGCCGAGGTGCCGCGGTAGACGTTGTAAGACGTCGAGCCCGCAACCGGGTGCCACGCGAGCTCGACCGCGCCGTCGAGCGCGACGGCGTCCGCACCGATCGGGGCGGCAGGCTGTTGAGCGCTCGGAGCGGCGCTCGGCAACGTGATCCCGAGCGCGGCGATTGCAAGAAGAACGACGATGATCCGCTTCATGCCTGCAATGCCTCCGCCTGTTCGCGGCGGGCAACGTGCCACGCCATGGTCGCTGCGAGGCCTTCGTCGAGCCCGACCTGCGCGGTGAAGCCAAGGACGCGCTTTGCCTTGGTCGTATCGGGAATGCGCTTCAGCACATCCTGGTAGTTGCCGGGCAGCGACGCGTACGGGACGATCTTCGCCCGCAGTGGACGCGGGATGTCGAGGGCGCGCTGCACAGCCTCGGCGAGGTCGATGATTCGCGTCGGGTGCTCACCCCCGACATTGATGATCTCGCCACGCGCTTCTGGCGTCACAATCGAGCGGTAAATCCCCTCGACGGTGTCGTCGATATAGGTGAACGTCCGGATCTGGGTGCCGTCGCCGTGGATCTCCATGACGCCGCCGTCGAGGAGGATCTCCGCGAAGGCGGCCTGTGGGCCGCCCCACCAGCTGGGGTGGTTGCGCGGCCCGTACGAACCGAAGAACCGCAGGATCGTCACCTCGAGGCCGCGCTCTTCCGCGAGCGCGAGACACACGTGCTCGTCGTACAGCTTCGAGACTGCATACGCCCAGCGCCGTGTGGTCGGAGGGCCGAGCACAAGGTTTCCGTCCTCTGCGAACGGCGGCGTTCCGTTGCCGTAGACGTCCGAGGTCGATGCGACCACCAGGTGTGCGCCAAGCGACAGCGCTGCGTGCGCTGCGGCGTTCACGCCCGCCACGTTGGCCTGCAGTGTCTTCAACGTGCCGCCGTACCGCGGGATCTTCTGAGCTGCGAGATGGACGATCGCGTCGCAGCCTTCAAAGGCCCTGCGCAGCTCGCGCCGCCGCGTGCAATCGAACTGCTCGAGACGCATCCGCGGGCTTTGCAGCGCGGGGCCGAGGTTCTCGAGCGTGCCGCGGGAGAGATCGTCGACACCGATGACCGACATGCCCTCGCGGAGGAGCCGGTCGCACAGGTGTGATCCGATGTATCCCGCAGCGCCGGTGACACCTACCGTTTTCATGACGAGGGTCTCCTCCAGACGATGAGCGTGTGTGTCTGCCCGTGAAATGTTCTGACAGCGATGAAATTGCGTTCGATCCAACGCCCTAGCGTCTGGTCGAACGAGACTCCGAACGAGCCGTGTCCGTACTCCGTCAGCGGGTGCGTGTCGGTCACGACGACCCGGACATGCGCCGCCTTCAGCCGTTCAATCCCTTGCCGCTCCACCGGGGCGCTGGGGAGCGCCCCGGGGAGCAGCGAGATTTGCGCGAGCGGATCCGTGCGGTCCGCGAGGACGTAGAGCGCAGACAGTTGAGGCGCGAACAGCACCGGTTCTCCGGGGCGCGTGAGCCGCGTGACCGCCGAGAGTGCGCCCTGAAACGCGTGCGCATTCGCAGACGCCATGCGCATCGACCCGCCGGGGCCCGAGACGACAACCGTCTCGGTGCGCGCGTCCTTCACCACGAGGGCGAGCCCGACGGCGGCGAGGAACGCGAGCCAGCCGATGCCGAGCAAGACCTGTCCGTGAGAGCGCGGCAGAACGCGGATGTGCAACCAGGCGAGGAACACCGCGGCGAGCGGTGCGAAGTACACCGCCGTCTGTGCGTGCGGCGACAAGAGGTAGAACGCGGCGTACGTCGTTGCACCGAGAACTGCGAGCGCGACGGCAAAGGCGAGCGCGTCCGGAGAACGGCGCGACGAGAGCAAGATCGCGACGACCGCGATTGCGGCACCTCCCGGGATCCAGCCGTACACGAGCTGGAGGCCGCTGCGGGCCGCCTCGAGGTCGGCGAAGGCGACCATGAGGACGACTACCGCAATCGCCGCCAGCACCCAGCGCGCCCGCCCGTGCGAGAAACGCATCGAGCCCGCGCCGAGGAGCGCTCCCGCTCCGATCGCGTAAAGGGCAACGTGCCCGGCGTGCGAGACAAGCGACGACGCCGTCAACGGTGCGTGAAGGCGAAGGAGCTTGTCGCCTCCCGCGCGCAGGACGCTCGTCGGATAGAGGTTGTCGAAGACGAGCCGGTGCGTTGAGACCTGCGTGAGGAACGCCCCATAGACGAGGGCGGGGATCGCGGCAGCCGGCGTCGCGAGCCGCACGAGTTGACCTCCGCGCAGGTGAGACGCGAACGTCCACGCAGCCGCCGCAGCAACCGCCGCCAGCGCCAGCTCGGGCTTCGTCAACGCCGTGATTCCCAGGCAGACACCCGCCACGAACGGGCGCGAGCGGGCGAGCGCGAGCAGCAATGCGAGCAGCGCGACCATCCCGAACGTCATTGCCGCGGTGTGGGGGAGGACGTAGCTGAAGTTCGTGGGAGCGATCGCGACGGCAAGGACGATCGCTGCGGCGAGTGCGGCCGGCATCGCGCCGACGAACGTTCGCGCAAGCAGATACGTCAGCGCGACGAGCAGGGCCGAGGTGGCGAGCCCCACGGCGATCATCGGCCCGAGGCCGCCACCCGCGATCGCTGCGACGAGCCCGAGCAGCATCGGGGCAAGCGGCCCGTAGTAGTAGGTGAAGTCGCTGTACGGCAGTTGGCCGTGAGCGACCCGCGTCGCGGCCACGAGGTCGTAGCCGGTGTCGCTGCCGAGGTCGCCCCAGGTGCCCCACGTCAGCGCAACGCCGAGGATCCCGAGCGCGATCAGCGCGATCGCAGCAGTGCCGTCCGCGGAGAGCGCGAGCTGACGGATCCGGACCCGCGTCGTGCCGAGAACGAAGGTGCTCATGCCACCGCTCTCAGCCGGGGGGTCGCGAGGCGCTCGAGCATCCCGGCAACTGCACGGTCTGCGACGCCGATCACCGCCTGGCCGTTGACGATCTCGGGATACACATGCGCGGTCGATGCGAGTGCGAGGCCGCGCACCGGGAACATGCTCGGGATCCGCTTGTCGCCGCCCAGCGCATGGATCGGCTCCACCATGCGCGCGCGCTGGACGCTCACGGCGTCGATCTTCGCTTGCGCGAACTCGGGGAAGATCCGAGCGGTCTGGTCGAGGTAGTCGCGTTCGACGTCTGCGGCAGGACGATCGAGGTCAGCATGCTGGGGGTCGACGTACTTCGCCGCGTAGACCAGGTGCCCGCCGGCGAAGGCCGGATCCACGACGTGCGTCGTCTCGACGACAGTTGTCAGCCGGATCCTCCGGTCGGTGATGTTGAGGGTGTAGTACGGACTGACACTGCGATCGAGCCGCGCGATCACACAGATGACGCCGAGATAGCGACAGTGGTCCGGCGCCAGCTCACCGACATCCGCCGGGAGCAGTCGCTGCGCTTGTGGGGGGAGCAGCGTGCAAAGGGTCTGGTCGAACTCGTGCAGCACGCCGTCGACGACGACGCCGTTGACGCCGCGGCTCGACCCGGCGATGCCGGAGACGCTCACGCCCGCATGAATCTGACCTCCGAGCTCCGTGATGCGCGCGGCGAGCGCTTCCACGAGCCGCTGGTAGCCGCCATTCAACCAGCCCATGAGCTCACGACCAGCCGAGTCGCGGGTCTTCGACATCCGCTTCGTTCGCGCCCAGAGGTAGGTCGCGGGAAGGTCGTCGTAGCGGCCGTCGAACTTCGAGTCGAGCAACGGCGCCCAGAGACG
>Ga0070681_10003996_pt1 | contig 13914 bp, 13 predicted proteins | sample KBSC83BmetaG_FD_65650 | JGI IMG/M metagenome (GOLD analysis project Ga0070681, IMG submission 65650) | Corn rhizosphere microbial communities from Kellogg Biological Station, Michigan, USA - KBS C8-3B metaG | ecosystem: Host-associated > Plants > Roots > Rhizosphere | place: USA: Michigan... | reverse complement strand
AACAACTCGAATCTGATCCAGAAGACTGATGCGCGCGGGATCGTCTCGACTTACGGCTACGATGCGCTCAATCGGAACACCACGATCGATTACTCGGATACGGCTTCGATCAATCCGGACGTGAGCCGCTTCTACGATGGCGCAGTCAACGGCAAGGGCCGGCTTTGGTATAGCTACGCAGGAGGCGGCGAGTCAGCCGGCAGTAATGTTGAGAAGGTCGTCGAGATGATGACCAAGCCTCAAAAGCGTCGTAGATGAATCGAGGATAACGCCATGAAACTATCGCTGGTTGGGTTGATTATTGGATTTTTTTTGAGCTTTGCAAGTCACGTTACTGGAACTAACGAAACACAAGAAAATGACGTGAAGGCCATTGACTTGGAAGTGTCGCTTGTCGCTGATAAGCACTCTTACAAGGCAGGCGACCGAATCAAACTTGAAGTAACGTTAACAAACAGCAATGCGGTCAAAGATCTATTTGTCTATGGCACGCTTCAGTTTGGTTCTCGCGCAAGCTTCACGCTTTTTCGTCGTGATAGCAACGGACTGGAAGTACCAACACGATTCATAGACGATGCCTGGGAGCTTCCCCCGAAGGCTAACGATAGAAGCGCATTTGTGAAACTGCTTCCTTTCCACTTTCTGGGAACGACTTACAGATCATCAATACATCTGCTAAACATGGAGCGGCCGGGAAAATACACCATGTGGGTTGAATATCACTGCCCTATTTCTGCTGCCAACGTTGAAGTAAGTCCTTTTTGGGGTAAGGAGAACGGCACGATCAAGTCAAACGTGGTCGAAATAGAAGTGGTGCGGTAGTCTGGAAAGGCGCTCTCAATATCTAGCTCTGTCGCGTTTGGTCGCTGAGACTAAGAGCACGACGGGCACGCTACGGCTGACCAAACAGTTTAAGGATCTACTGAGATACGCTGGTGACACGAACTCTAACCCTCAAGATCTATCTGCAATCCGGGGCGAAGCTGGATGTAAAGTTGACTGATACCCTGAAGAAAGCCGGTGCTGAAGTCTATGATGTGGTAAAGGACAAGATGGTCAGGCGGAACCTGGACTAGAAACTAGAAGATGTTTACCGACAAAGACCAGAACTTAAGGTGGAGCTAGATGCCACGTTATACCTGATCGAAAACATATTGGCGAAGAGTTCTTTGGATCTACTCTTGCATTTGAGGGAATCTATCTGCCGGAAAGATGGGATACGGAAGATAGAGCGCGGTTGCACCGTTCTCTTGATCGGTCGTGCTTACTGAATTCATTGAAGAGGGGACCCGAGCGGAAGAGTGGAAGACCCTCTTTTCTACTAGAAAACGTCGCATCACGAATCCACAATCTCTGAACAAGTATCAGTACACGTTTGATTCCAAGTGGACGGTGACTTGTGCGACTTACCAGCGATCTGACGCCTGTGCGACGACCTACTTGATCTTGAAAATCTGGTGGTGATACTCGTCAGCGTATACGGGTTCGAGAAATTGCTTCTGGTACATCGTGAAGGTGGACCAGTTTCTAAGTAGCTGATATTCGGGTCCCAAACGGCGCGCCTCCTCAGAGCGATCGTCTTTTCCGGAGGCGATCATTTCCATGCCGCCCGTGCCTTCAGTTCCCATCAAAGCGGCAAACTTGAATAACTCGTCGGAGTAAAGCACGTGCGTAAAGCCCTGTCGTTTCAGATCATCGTTAACTTCCTGAAGCGATCTGTTTCGTGCTAAAAGCCGGCGCCACTTAGTCGCAAACCAACTCTCATCGCCCAGATAGTCACGCTCGATGCCGTAAGTTAGCTGTACACCGATCACGAGAATGCGGGCGTCCAGAGGGAGTTGCGTGTTGATGAATTCGATTGGCCGATAGTAAGTAAACTGCGCGACTGTTTCGTGATAGGACTTTTTCCCTTCCAGATAATTAAGCAAATTAAACGCTCGCATCGACTTGACTCCACCCGCAATCACGAACCCCAAACCGGCTGCAACCGCATACAGCGGCAACTTTTCGAGCAAAGGAAGACGGAGTTTCAACTTCTCCGAAAGTGCGACCAACGTGTAAGCCGCGACTATCGTGAGCGTTGGATACGCCGGCAAAAGATATCTCGCGATCCATGAAGTCAAAGTCACAACGGAGATAAATCCAAGACTCAATATCAACAACCAAACTATCCAGCGAGGCCTTTTCACAAAAACCAGCAACGGAATCACGAGAAAAAGGTAATTAGGATAGTGGTACGGCTCGGCCATCAGGTACTTTTGTGGCGTGAAGAAGTATTCCCACCAGCGCAGTGGATGCCGTTCAGTGCGAGCGTTGATGAAATTCGTTAGTTCCGCTTCCTGAGCTTTTACAACTTCAGGCATCTCGGTTCGCACTGTATTGAAGTGCGCATCGAGTCGCCGCTCGTCATTCGCGTCGAAGTAGCGCACGCCTTGTGTCCCAAAGTCCGCCACTTCGCCAGTCAGCAGCGGATACACCGGATTATGAAACCAAACATAATTTTTCAGGTACCAGGGTGAGGCGATGGCAAAGGCCAGCAACGCATATGCGACTCCGGATCCAAGCACCGCCATGACCCGATCGCGATTACTCGCCAGACGTTGGACCAGGTACATCACTCCGACGAGCGCCAGCCAGATCACGGCGGTGTGCTTTATCCCGAGACTGAAGCCGGCCAGCAATGCTGAGATCCAAAACCAACCGCGCTCTCGACCATCGAGATAGTTCACCATCGCGTAGGTGCACATGAAGAGCATTCCCGCGAGCGAAACGTCAACGCGAGATGTAACGCTGACTTCTACCACCATGCCCGCGGCAAAGAATGCAAACATCGCCACCGCTCCGATACGTGATGTCAGATAGCGAGCGCAGAATCCGAAGATTCCCAAAGAAGTGCCGACCGCAAGAAATAAGCTGAATATTCGTGCTGCGATCTCAGAACCAGCGAGTTTGCCGATTGCATAGACCATGTGAATGAGAAAAGGAAAGTTGCCCAGCGAGTTATCGAACAGTGGAAAAACGCCGCCGTGCTTCACAAAGTCATTCGTGACTGACAAGTGGTAGATGATCTCGTCGGGAGCATTCGGCGGTGTTGCCGCGCGCATCACCAGAAACGCGATGAAGAGAAGGTAGATCATTGCTGCCACTTTTGCTTCTCGCGACCGGCTCAGTTGTTGCTTGCTTTCAGCGATGAGACGAAACAGCCTGGGCCAACTCTGGCGCGTAAGTATGATCAAAACAAGCATCATCAACGCGACCGGCAGCGGGCGCCACAAGCCTGCAAGCCCAAACAACAGCATCATCAGCCCGATGATTCCAGTGCCTACAAACAGTGAGATCCCGATTGCCTCGCCGAAGTTTGCGAATCTCATTCGGAGACGGCCACAGATCGTATCGCCAGTAGAGATCGCAAGCGCGGCAAGCAGCAGTGCCACACCCAGATCGTAGAAGTGATCGAGGACAGCCAGTATTCCGTGCGCGTCTTCCGGTTTATCGAGATAGAAGTGAGCGACGATCCCGGCGAGAAACAGACTGATACCGGCTGTAATGATCGTCTTGCGAAGGTTCATGAATGGGGGATTAGCCTTTGGACTGACAGATCAGTATGAATTGATAACCGAAAAGGGTTTTTCGGAGTCTCGTAATGCCCCAGTTAAGAGCGTGAAGAAAACTCAAGGGCCGTCCTTTGCTGGTCGCGGGCAGAATTAAAGGCAAGGGAATTGGCGTGACGTTGGTGCTGAGAACTTCGAGACCAGAATCTCGAGCGATCTTCTTTGAAGTCTCGAGAGTAAAGAACCTCAGGTGCGATTCGTCGAGAATTCCCACGCGGCTGTAGTTGAAGCGACCGAACAAAAGATTGAGACGCACCCAGATGTTCGCCACGTTCGGCAGCGAGATCAGGATCTTTCCGTTCTTGTTCAGCAGCTTGCCGGTCTTTTGCAAAAACTCGCGCGGATTGCGCAGATGCTCCACGACGTCTCCGAGAATGATCGCGTCGTAAGTTCCGAGCTCGGACATGTCTAAACTCTCGACATCACCCACGACCATTTTCTTGCAGTACTGCTCGGCGATTTTCGCCATCTGCGGATCCTGCTCGATGCCCGTGACCTCGCAGCCGCGTTTGACCATTTCCGAAGTCAGATAGCCGGTTGCCGTTCCGACTTCCAAAACTCTTTGCGGACGTTCCTGATCGATCCATTCGATGATGCGTGAGTGGCTGCTGTATGGATCGGTGCGTTTGTAAGTGTACTGCGCGCCGTCGATGTCGTACTTCGACTCGTAACTCAGTTTCGCTTTGTGCAACCGGTATTTCATAGCCGAACGAACGCAATTGAGCGCGTAGACGGTGCCGTTGACGTAGCAGATCTCGTCGCCATAATACGTGGGTATTGGTCGTTCACAAATCCTCAGCCCCGCTTCGTGGAACTGGATCAGAATGTCTGTATCGAAGTGCCACTCGTTCGAGTTTTGTTTGAATGGAATCTTCTTGAGCGCCGCGCAACTGTAGAGCCGGTAACCCGAATGGAACTCTGACAGTCTCATTCCCGTGATGCGGTTTTCGAACCAGGTAAGAATTTTGTTGCCGACAAACTTGTAGAGCGGCATTCCGCCTGCGAGCGGATCGCCACCGTCTGCCATGCGCGAGCCGAAGACCATGTCCGCTTCGTCGCGCTCCAAAGGTTCGAGCAGTTGGGGCAACACTTCAGGCGCATACTGGCCGTCAGCGTGCAGCATCACGACGATATCGAGATCGCGCCCGATGGCATACTCGTATCCGGCTTTTTGATTGCCGCCGTAGCGCAGGTTTTTCGAGTTGCGGTGGACCGTGAGTTTCTGCACGCCCTTCGCGTGCTTGTAACCGATGGCGGCGTAGTAAGTGTTGTCGGTTGAGCAGTCGTCAAAGAGAAATACTTCGTCAACTTTGTCCCACACTTCCTGTGGGATGCGATCGAGAGTCCAGTCGAGTTTGTTGACCGCGTTGTATGCAATAACAAAGATGCCGATTCGCTTTTTTTTTCGATCAGTCATGACTCTTGGTTATTGAAGCACTCAATGTGTTGTGTGTTTGCGAGCGCGTAAAGATGATTGCCTGATCGTCTTCGTAGACTTTCGACCACTCACGATCGTTGCGAAGCAGGCTCGCCAGCGGAGCATCAGGCGAGATCAACACGGTTCGAATTGACAGCCGATCGAGAGGTTCAAACCATCCCGTCCCGCCGTCGTAAGTATTGAATGCTTCGTACATGAACTGATCGCCGTAAACGTCAGCGCGACCGTCGATGTACACGGGATAAGCGCCGTGAAACCGGCGTATGAGATAACCGCCCCAACCGTACCGGTTGAAGATCGGACCAGGCAGTTTCTTCGACTCGAGAAAATTCACCGCCGCTTGCGGATAGTTCTTTGCCTCGTACACGGACTGATTCGTGACGAAGTGTTTTATGAGAGCAAAGTCCAGGACGGCCGGCGCCAACAGAAGGAGCAAAGCAAATAGCGCCGCCGTCCTGGGTTCGGACCCTTGTGGAGCAGTCAAGCGAAGCTGCCAACCTCGGTCCAACATCAGTTCCCAAACTTGTTGCGCAAACATCGGAGCCGTGATCAACGCGAAGATCGGTATGTGTCGCGCCGATCGCAAAGCTGCGAGACCCGTGATAAAGAGGAGAAACACTTCGCTCGCCCGCAAGCGTTTCGAACATAACGCCAGCACGGCGACGAGGAGCAAAAGATACAACGCCAGCGGCAGAAACATCGGCTGGTGGAAGTTTGGTGAGGCCCACTCCTGAATGAATGTCGCCATCGAAGGCGAGCGAAGCGTCTCGAGCGGATACGAAAACATGCGGAAGCCGTTCGGGTTCAGCGGCACAACGGCAGCGCACGCGATCAGCGTGACCAGCAAGCGCGGTATCAACTCAAACTTGCGATCGAGTGCCACACTGATCAAGTAGAGTCCGATCAGTCCGAGCCCGAGCGCAAAGCCCGCGTGCAGGTTCACCCACAACAGCATCAACGGCACCATCCAAAAAAGGCGCTTGCTCTTCCCATCGTCCGCATAGCTTGTGAGGAACGCGATGAAGGTGCTCGCGAGCAGCAGCGTGATCATTTGCGGTCGCACGCCGAACAGCGGCGACGAGGCTGCGACAGCGAGAAGAATCGCAAACGCCGCGACGTAAGGCTTTCCCTTACACCGAAGATAGACGAGGTAAAACGCTGCGGTGATGAAACCGGCGAACGCAACCAGCAACCCGGCCCAGCCACTCGCGCGAAAGATCGCGTAGATCACTACTTCCGACAACCACTCGTGTGTGACCCATTCGGATCCTGCTTTTGTGAACGAGTAGATATCCGTTTGCGGAATCGCTCGTGAGGCGACGATGTCCTGCCCGGTTTGCAGATGCCACCACAGATCCGGATCGATAAACGCACTCTGGCGCACAGCGAGTGCGAAGATCATCAGGAAGAACACCAGCGGAAAAATGTGGCGGAATGTGATCTTGGTTCTCATCTTCTGGGAATGCGGTAGAGCCTACGCACGCTGGCGGCGCTTGATAATCAGGTAACCTAAACCGACAACGATCACGACAATGGCTACCACGGTTGCGGTATCGAAGTGCATGGGGGATCTCCTTTGCTCGAGATTTTTAGAGCTGTCTTGCTATAAAAGACGCATCGCCGGAAGAGTTCCAACATGCGTCCACAACAAAAAAGCGTCTTGCCTTGTAGCTCCCATGAAAGCCTGGTCCTAAGTCGTAAAAAAACTAATTCCTAACGGGGAGGCGTGGAAATACGGCCGGAGTTGCGGCGCTGTTCTCCTTCGCCCTCAACGCTTCAGCGTAGTGAAAGATAATTTTGTCCTTGTCCGGAATGAGTCCGACGATCTGCGTGTCGTTTTTAACAACTGCTGCAAACTGCTTGCTTCCGCGTATAACCGCGTCGTCGCCTTTTTTGAAGCCCCAAACGATCGCTGCCGGCGCCGTGTACGGGAAGATCAACGCAGACGTTGCGGCTGCTCCAACGGCAAGAACACCCGCCCGGTTTCCACCTTCCGCGTCGGCTGTTAGCTGCACCGGAATGCGCGTGCCGTCGATTGCAAGGATGTGCTCCATCTCAACAGTCAGCGCGCCGCCTCGGCCAAAGCTTCCCGCCTTCTTGAGTTTTACAATTTTCGCACGTGCGACCGTTCCTCGCGGAATCAGCAATATACCGTCGGCATAAACCGGACGCACAACCGAGAACGCTATCGAGTTGTTGACCTTGAAGTCGGCAGACGATACGGGATAGAGCGTTTCGACCGTGATCACTGTGTTTTGCGGAATCGTCACGCTCTTGAGTAATGATTGGGTATCCGGCTGATCGGTCTCAGGAAGATTCGGTGGTCCGTTAGGTACAACCGACATGAAGTGCAGGACGTTTTCGGGCACGCCGCGTCTTTTCAAATCCTCGAGGACGGGTGGAAAGACGTCGAAGGCGCAATGCGAAGTCATGATGGTGGCGATGATGAGATGAGATTTCATACCGTTGTCGACCATCTGCAAAATGTCGCGATTGCGCAGGACGCGCGTGGGGTGTGGTTGTGAGTCGGGTTTCTGCGCAAAGGTTTCAACGGAGTTAGTCAGAAGTAGAAAAACGGTGATAGTCAACCAGTGTTTCCATCTCATACTCGCACTCCTGGCGTAAAACAAAGTTCGGGGAGGTAATTACTCGGCAAGCAATGTGCCGCCATAATCGTGCCTAAACCTTAGGTTTTCGCGTCTTCACCGCTTTGATAGTGGGCGCTCAAACTCAACTGCTCGCCAGCGAGCAGTCGCCCGTGTTCGGGGGATGCAGGTCTTCGAAGAATTCGAGCGGGCATACTGGTTGCTGACGCCGAACCGGAATCCTGGGACTCGCGAGTCGAAAATGGATTTACTTTATCGGTCTCGCTGTGATATTCGCCTTGCCAAACCACTTCGCAGGTTACGTTCAGGACAACTACCTCTCCGCCTTCATGCTCGGCTTCTTACTCTTCCACTTCGTTCTCGACTCGCGTATCTGGCGCATTCGTGGTGACCAGGAGCTCGCTCGAGCGTTGAATCTTTAGACTTGACACAAAACCGAAAGGGGTGGACCACCTGAGTGGCCCACCCCTTCAAATGGTCGGGGCTGGGTGGTTAGTGCATCGAACGGAGCTGGTGTCCGTCAAGATCTTCTTCCTGAATAAATCGCACCGCCATCACGCCGTACTGCTTGAGCCGGCGATAGAGCTTGCTGCGATCGATTCCCAGTGCGGCTGCGGCCCGCACCTGGTTGCCACCAAACTGCTGTAGTACCGAGAGGATGTAACGCTTCTCGATTTCGGCGAGCGGCACCGTGTCGTTCATGTAAGCCTGGAGCACTTGCCTGAAGTCGTCCGCACTCGGTTGCGGTTGCGAACTCATGATCTCGGGCGGCAGATCCGCAATACCCAAGTCGTCTTCGAGTCCGATCGCCAGCGCATACTCGATCGTGTTCTCGAGCTCGCGAACGTTGCCGGGCCACGGATATTCGGAAAGAGCACGCATCGCTTCGGCTGTAAACTTTCTCAACGGCTGTCCGTTTCTCTCCGACTTCACGCGCAGGAAGTGTTCGACTAGAAGCCTCACATCCTCGCCTCGGGTGCAGAGCTCGGGCACGTGCAACGGCAGCACACGCAAGCGATAGTAAAGGTCAGGACGAAAACGACCTTCGGCAACGGCCTGAGCCAGATCACAGTTGGTCGCGGAGATGATGCGTACGTCGATCGCGATGTTGGCCCGCGCACCGATGCGCCGCACCGTGCGTTCCTGCAACACGCGCAACAACTTCGCCTGCGCCGAGAGATTCAACGCGTCTACTTCGTCGAGAAACAACGTGCCGCCGGAAGCTTTTTCAAAGAGACCGCTCCGGTTCTCGTGCGCGCCCGTGAAGGTACCGCGCTGATGACCGAAGAGCTCTGCTTCGATAAGCGTTTCGGGAATGGCGGAACAGTTGATATCGACGAAAGCGTTGTCACGCCTTGGACTCATGTCGTGGATCGCGCGCGCGGCGAGTTCTTTGCCGGTTCCGGTCGCACCGGTGATGAGTACCGAAGCGTCCGTTGGCGCAACCCGTTCGATCACCGAGAAGAGTTTTTTCATCACCGGCGATTGGCCGATGAGAGTAGGAGATTTCGAAGTTCTGAGTCTGGGAGTTTCCTGCTTGTCAATAGCTATCGCGTTCGACCTGGCGTGGTTGCTCACATGGTTAGTGGACCAACCATCGACAACCGTGGGAGTTGCTAGGGGCATTAATCAACTAACTCCAAAGGTTAAGATTTATTTCGCTCAACGGCGACTTGGGATGAGTCTCCGCTGGGATTCAACCCTGGGAGCACTCCTTTCAAAACTGGAATAACAAAACGCTTAAACGACTTGATCTTCCGAATTGCTTTGAGCCGACCCTGTTTCGCGACGCTGATTTTTGCGTTTACCGATTTGACACTCGTCACCCCCGAGGGAGCACCGCAGTGTGACCTTGTTCGATTGAAAAGTGGACCGGACGAGACCCTTGGTAGGGTTTTGGGTAAAGCTAGGTTATTGCTAACTCGAACAGCCCTATGCTGCCAGTATCAGACATGTGATCCTTAAGCCGCCTCGCAACTCAAGGGCCATCATTTCATCGGGTGACTTTCTGCACAATTCCTCACTAAAAGACTCGTAAAAATTGTTGTTCACTCAGAAATGTCCAGCATCTGGACGCTCTTTCTAGAATTTGGATCTCGATGTGAGTGCCTTCACTTATTGTGACTGGAACACATCGATCATTACATCTTTTAATTACCTGCCGTGGAAAAATGAGACGACAAACTATGAAGTCACTTCAGTTACACGTCTGTGCGCTATCAGACGTTTAGAAACACTTATTTGAATTCACTCGCGATGCTGTCTATCAGGCTTTACATCTCAGCGCTAACGTTACTCTTCCTGCTTCTCGTCATCACAAATCGCGGCCTCGGAATGCTTGAAGCGATCATCATCGCGTGCGCGCTTGTCTACCTGATTCTCGATACACGAGAAGAATTGCAGAGACGCAAACTCGAACTCCGCTGCTTGCAAGACCTGGAGCGACGAATCTCTGCACTGCTGCGTTAAACAAACATGACCAACATCATCAACGCCGCAATGAGTTTTTTTGCCGCACTCGTACTTCACGAGTTGGGCCATTACTTCGCGGCGCGCGTGTGTTCGGTTCCGATCAAGCAGGCAGGGTTCGGTTGGGGACCGAAAGTTTTTGGCGTTACGGTCAACAGAGTTGATTGTCACGTACGACTGTTTCCCGTTGGTGCGTACGTGCAGATGGATATCACCGCATTGCAGCGTAGGCCGTTGTTGCAACAGTTATTCGTGCTCGGCGCGGGTATCGGTGTGAACCTCGCGCTTTGCGTACTTACGTGGGGATCGCTATTTGGCGCCTTCAATCTCGCGCTCGCGATCGGAAACCTGATTCCCGTCTATCAGCTCGACGGCTGGAAAAGTGGCATGGTGATCTGTCGCAAGTTGTTTGGACGTCCGAGTCCACTCAATGAGTGGATCCTGACGCTCGGTGGCGGCGCGATCGGACTCGCGGTGCTGGTGCGTGCGTTTTTGAATATCTGAAATGAATCCACCGTACTGGGGAAACATCGACAGTCGTCGTCTCGCGCGTGCTTACGTAGCGCTCGCGTTTGCGCAGGACGTGGCGAAGGGCTACGTCAACGAACACACGTCGTTGCACCCGCTTCTCACCGCGCTCGATATGTCCGCGAAGTTGTTGGAAGAGATCTTAGAGGACGTACTACCTGAGGAAGAGTTTAAAATTAATGACGCGGATTACACAGAGTTAACTATGTAATCCGCGTGGCTTCATCCGCGAAATCCGCGGCTTACATGCCCATGCCGCTCATGCCGCCCATACCGCCTGGCATTGCGGGACTACCCTTTTCGTCTTCGGGAATCTCCGAAACCATCGCTTCAGTTGTCAGCATTAAACCGGCGATTGAAGCTGCGTTCTGAAGAGCAGTGCGAGTGACCTTGGCCGGGTCGATAACGCCAGCCTTTACGAGGTCTTCGAACGTCTCAGTTGCCGCGTTGAAGCCAACGTTCTCGTTCTTCTCAGAACGAACTCGCTCGACTACCACCGCGCCCTCTTTACCGGCGTTCTGCACGATCTGGCGCAGCGGCTCTTCCAATGCACGACGAACGATGTTGACGCCGATCTGCTCGTCCGGATCGCCTTCGCCGTCTTTGCTGATTTCGTACTTCTCGAGCGCCTTCGCCGCTCTCACCAGCGCGACGCCGCCGCCCGGAACGATGCCTTCTTCAACCGCAGCGCGCGTGGCGTGCATTGCATCCTCGACGCGTGCCTTCTTCTCTTTCATTTCCGTTTCAGTAGCAGCACCGACTTTGATCACTGCCACGCCACCGACGAGCTTCGCGAGTCGCTCCTGGAGTTTCTCGCGATCGTAGTCGGAAGTCGTGTCTTCGATCTGCGCGCGCAGAGTCTTGACGCGGCCTTCGATGTCGCCCTGCTTGCCGGCGCCTTCCACGATCGTGGTGTTGTCTTTGTCGATCGTGATCTTCTTGGCGCGACCGAGATCTTCGAGTTTGACGTTCTCGAGTTTGATACCGAGATCCTCGCTGATGACTTTGCCACCGGTGAGAATCGCGATGTCTTCGAGCATCGCCTTGCGACGATCGCCGAATCCCGGAGCCTTGACGGCAGCGATGTTCAACGTGCCGCGCAGCTTGTTCACAACGAGAGTCGCAAGCGCTTCGCCTTCAACGTCCTCGGCGATGATCAGCATGGGCTTGCCGAGCTTCGCAACCTGCTCGAGCAGCGGCAGCAGATCTTTCATCGAGCTGACTTTCTTCTCGTTGATCAGGATCAGCGGATTTTCGAGCACTGCTTCCATGCGCTCGGGATCGGTCACGAAGTACGGGCTCAGGTAACCGCGATCGAACTGCATTCCTTCGACAACTTCGAGCGCAGTCTCCATCGTGCGCGACTCTTCGACAGTGATCACACCGTCTTTACCGACCTTGTTCATCGCTTCTGCGATGATGTTGCCGATAGTCTGATCGCCATTCGCCGACACGGTGCCCACCTGTGCGATCGCATCGCCCTTCACCGGCTTCGACAGTCGCTGAATCTCAGAAGTGGCGCGCTCGACAGCCTTGTCGATGCCGCGCTTGAGTGCCATCGGGTTGGCGCCGGCGGCAACAGTCTTCACGCCCTCGCGGAAGATCGCCTGGGCCAACACGGTCGCGGTGGTTGTTCCATCGCCCGCGACGTCTGAAGTCTTCGAAGCGACTTCGCGCACCATCTGCGCACCCATGTTCTCGAGAGAGTCTTTCAACTCGATCTCTTTGGCGACGGTCACGCCGTCCTTAGTAATCGTCGGTGAACCGAATTTCTTGTCGATCACGACGTTCCGGCCCTTTGGACCGAGGGTGATCTTCACGGCATCGGCGAGCTGATTGATACCGCGCAAAATCGCCGCGCGCGAATCCTCACCATGAATAACCTGCTTTGCCATTTTTACTTACCACCTTTCTTGCCGCCGCCAGTCGCGGCGCCGGCACGTTCGAGGATTCCGAGAATCTCGTCCTCGCGCATGATGAGAAGCTCTTCGCCATCGATCTTGATCTCAGAGCCGCTGTACTTTCCGAACAGAACGCGGTCGCCCTGTTTGACGTCGAGAGGCTGGCGGGTGCCGTCCTCTTTATACTTGCCTTCGCCAACTGCTACGACTTCGCCTTCCTGGGGTTTTTCTTTGGCAGTGTCGGGGATAATGATGCCGCCCCGCACCTGCTCGCCCTCTTCGATACGCTTCACGATGACGCGGTCATGAAGAGGCCTGATGTTGGTTGCCATAACCTTGATCTCCTTTCAATTTTGCCCAAGCTTCGGGAATTTGAGATATGAAAACTAGCACTCTGTTTATGAGACTGCTAAGGATAAGGCGAATTGAAGGGCGCTGTCAATCGGACCGTCAGTTTCTTCTCTGCGGCCCTCTGCGGCCCTCGGCGGTCTCTGCGTTTAGGGACGCTCCTTAAAACGCAGAGATCGCGGAGGAACGCAGAGGGCCGCTGAGAAGGACACTAACGCGCAGACCGCTTAGTGGTTTTCGCCTGGCCTTTGTAGGTAGCCACCCGCTTGGCAAGGGTGTTGCGATGGATGCCGAGCACGGCGGCAGTGTTGGAGATGTGCTGCTTGTGGCGGGCGAGCGCTTTCTTGATGTAGAGCTTCTCGAATTCGCAGAGCGCTTCATCCAGAAGGATGTGACCTTCGAGCATTTCGTCGACCAGGCTTTCGAGGCGAGTATGAATCAAAGTTCTTTTCCGGTCAGTAGTCTGTAAGCTTCAAGGTAACGAGCCGTGGTGGCGGCGGCTATCTCATTGGGAATGGAGGGAGCGGGTGGTTTCTTGTCCCAATCGAGCGTCTCGAGATAGTCGCGCACGAACTGTTTGTCAAACGAAGGTTGTGAACGCCCGGGCTGATACTCATCAGCAGGCCAGAAACGAGAGGAGTCGGGCGTCAACACTTCGTCAACCAGCAAGAGCTTTCCGTCTTTATCAAGACCAAATTCGAATTTCGTATCGGCGATGATGATGCCGCGTTGCTGCGCGTAATCGTGCGCTTCGGAATAGAGACGCAGTGAAGTGTCACGCAGTAGCGCGGTCTTCTCAGCACCGATGAGTTCGCGCACTTGATCTTCGGTGATGTTTTCATCGTGTCCTACTTCAGCTTTCGTCGAAGGCGTGAAGATCGCTTCGGGCAACTTCGCCGACTCGACCAGACCTTCCGGAAGTATGTGCCCACAAACTGATCCGGTGCGTTTGTAGTCTTTCCAACCTGAGCCAACGAGATAACCACGGACCACACACTCGACCGGAAACACTT
>Ga0070681_10003995_pt1 | contig 13915 bp, 13 predicted proteins | sample KBSC83BmetaG_FD_65650 | JGI IMG/M metagenome (GOLD analysis project Ga0070681, IMG submission 65650) | Corn rhizosphere microbial communities from Kellogg Biological Station, Michigan, USA - KBS C8-3B metaG | ecosystem: Host-associated > Plants > Roots > Rhizosphere | place: USA: Michigan... | reverse complement strand
CAGCGCGATCGAAATCGTCGCGGGCTTCGTTTTATTTCTCGTGCCCGCGCACACGCTGAGCTCGCTCGGCGTACGGATCGTCGGCGATGAAATTTCCGAACAGCCCTGGGATGCGCTTTGGAATTTGATTTCGCAAAGCATCCATCACGCCGGCGGCACGCGCACATTCTGGGCGACGCTCCTCCTTGCTCACGGCATCCTGAAACTCTCATTCGTGATCGGACTCATCAAGCGGAAAATCTGGGCATATCCGGTCGCGATCGGAGGATTTTCAGTCTTCATTATTTATCAAATCCATCGGATCGTGATGTCGCCGTCGCTCTTCCTCGAAGTGCTCACGTTTTTCGACATCATGATCGTCATTCTTATCTGGTACGAATACGGGTCAATCCGCCGGCACCCGCATCAACCTTAACTTCGCGCGCCGTCCGCGCGTATCTATCGAAGCAATCCCCTATGAAATATATTGTGACGATCGGCGGCGGAACGGGAAGCTTCAACGTTCTTGCTGCGCTCCGCAGCGCGGATCCGCGCGCGCACCTCGCAGCAATCGTTTCGATGGCCGACGACGGCGGCTCAACGGGACTCTTGCGCGATCAATACGGCGTCTTGCCGCCCGGCGACATTCGGCGCGCGCTCGTTGCCCTTTCGCACTCGAGCGGCAGAATGCGCGACCTTTTCAACTTCCGTTTTAAAGAGGGCGGCCTGAACGGTCACAGCTTCGGCAATCTTTTCATCGCAGCCCTTGAAAAAACGACGGGCAGCTTCGCGGCGGCCGTGCGCGAGGCTTCGAACATTTTAAATATCGACGGCAATGTCGCGCCCGTCACGCTCGATAACGTGCGCCTCCTCGCGCGGCTCTCGGATGGCACGATTATCCGCGGCGAAACAAACATCGACATCCCGCGACTCCACTCGCGCCGCGCGCCCATTCAGGATATCTGGCTCGAACCGCAGGCCCGCATCAATCCGGAGGCGGCACGCATCATCAAGCATGCCGACCTCATTGTGATCGGCCCGGGAGACATATATACGAGTATCGTTCCGAATCTGCTCGTGAAAGGCGTGCGGGAAGCGATAAAGAAATCGAAAGCAAAAAAAGTATATATCGCGAATCTCATGACGAAGCGCGGCGAAACGGACGGCTGGATGGGCGATGAATTTTTCGAAGCGATGGAGCGTTATCTGGGCCCCGAAGTTCTCGACTATGCAATCTTCAATAATCGAAAGCCTCCGGCGGAGCTTGCGGCAAAATACCGACGCGAGGGCGCCGAGTTCGTGAAGCCGCCCGGGCAAGCCACGCGCACGAAGCAAAAAACGAAATTCGTGCTCGCGAACCTTATGGAAACAAGAACCTTCGTGCGGCACGGTCCTAAAACACGGCTCGCAAAACTCCTGCTCTCGCTTGCGAAATAACGGCATCACAAAATAAAAAGCAGCTTCGAAACGTTCATTCCGAAGCCGCCGTAAAAAATTCATTCCTGAAATCCCGAGCAAGCGTGAATTTCCCTTCGCGTTCGCGTCGGACGATGAGCGCCGCAAACGGCAGCATGACGCTTCGCGGCAAAAGGAAATGGAATAAAAAACGCACGTTATGACCGCGGAACGGCATCGCGCAGAAACCATGTCCGCGAGCGAAGCTCTCGGGGTCAAGAGCGAGCGATGAAAGAAGGCGTTCCGTTTCGATTGAACTTTTCAACGCCGATTCGAAACTGCGCTTCAAATAAAACAATCCGGCGCCCGAATGCCATCGCCCTGGTTCGATTTTCTCCCGCAAACCCATTTTCATGAGCACGGAAGCATCGACGAGGTATAAAGAGCAGAAGCTTCGCGAAAGAAAAAGCTGTAACTCCCGATCGGACCGGGCGTCTTTGAGTTGGCGGACTTCATGCGATACCCCAAGCGGCCGATAGAAGCACGCCGCGTACAGGCAGAGCGAATAATCATCGACGAGCTCGTGCAGATAATAATCAAGCTGTCCGCCTCGTATCGGAACGCGGCGGCATCCCGATTTCACTTCAATACGAGCCGACAGTTCGGGCAAAAAAAGATCTCCGTTATTGGCCGTCTCGGACGGGTTGCGCCGCGCGCCTAAAAGCGCGGCGGTTATCCCTTCAAAAAAATCGCCTGAATGCTTGGGCGCTTCGGACGCGGGCAAAGAAAAAAGCCACAGCTGATCTTTCAGAAACTTCCACCTCCTTTTTTCGTAGTGACGATGTCCCGACCCCGTTATACCATGCCCCGACGAATTCCGGAAGCTGTTTTTAGAGCACCGCCTTGATGAGCGCACCGACGATCTGATCTTCTTTGCTCACAGTGAAAATCATATTCTTGCCGCGCCGCTCTTTGCGGAGCAAGCCGGTGATTTCGAGAATCTTCAGGTGCTGCGATGCGGACGGAAGCGAAATCTTCATGATGCGCGCGATGTCGCTCACGTGCAGCTCGTCGCCTTTCAAAAGCAGCCGGTACATGCGGCACCGCTTCGGATCGCTGAGCGCTTTGAATACGATCGCGAGGCGCTTGTCGTTTTGACCCACGAGAGCATTGAATTTCTTAGCTTCTTTATCCGTAAGCATTTCCTCAATATAATCATTCGTTAATCATTTAAGCAAGTCAGGTATATAATAGAGAATATGGAGGCGCCGCAGTCGGGCCAGTCGCTCATCGAAATGCTGTTCGCCGTCGCAATCGGCGCGGTCTTGATGATCGCAGGCGTGAGCCTCATCGCTCCCTCGCTGCGCACCGGCCAATCGGTCGGGATCGCGCGGCAAGTTGCAGGCCTGGGAAGCGGACTGGTAGACAACCTGAAAGTATTTTCCGAGCTTGACTGGCACGGACTCACAAGCATCGCAACGGATACCTCGAGCACATATTATTTAAATACACACGCCTCGCCCTTCGTCACGGTGCCGGGTATGGAGCAGATAAAAATAGGATCGAGCACATACCGCCGTTATTTCGCGCTTTCAGACGTTTATCGCGACGGCTCGGGAAATGCAACGACCACCGCATCGGGGAATACCTACGATCCTTCAATAAAGCAAGCAACGATCACCGTGCTGCCCACGAATGTCGCCGTGGGCCCGCTTACGCTCGCAACATCATCCTGGGCCACAACGACCGCCCTCCCGCAATCTCCCAATAATTCCGGGAACGGCTGGGCGAATCTCGTAACTATCAATAATTGCATCTACGCCATCGGCGGATTTCCGGGCGCGGGCACCACACCGACCACTACCATTTATTACACGGCGGTCGCGGGGGTGGGAAAAGTCGGGACCTGGAATAAAACAACCGGAATACCACAATCTTCCGGATTCAACGGACTCGTGAATGTTGTGGCGTCACCGGATAACGGCTACCTTTACATGCTCGGAAGCGGCGATCCGGGCACGGCAACCACTTCGGTGTTTTATGCAAAATCAAATTCAGACTGCACGCTCGGCGCATGGCAAAAAACAACGCCCCTTGCGAGCCTCACGAATGCCGGCACGCTCTTTGTGAACAACGACTATCTTTATTATGTGGGTGGCTACAATAACAGCGGCAACACCGACTATGCTCCGATCAACGCAGACGGCACGATCGGCGCATGGACCGTAGAGGCGGTTGCGCCGCAATCTTCGAACAACGTGATCTGGAGTTCGGGTGCGGCATACAATAACTTTCTTTACATTCCGGGAGGCGTAAACGACCAGGGAACCGCAACTTCAACGGTTTTTTATGCGGCAGTGAACACGTCGGGATCCCTTGGCTCCTGGCAGAAAACCACACCGCTGCCCGCAGCGCTCCAGGGCACGGCCATCGCGCTGAACGGCTATTTATATGTGCTCGCGGGCGATGCAGCGCACAAAACAGCGTACTATGCCCCCATCAACCCGGATGGAACGGTGGGATCGTGGACGCAAGGGCCCAATCTCCCAACGACCGGTTACACGCTCTTTGATTTCGAACAAATCGGAAACGGCATCCTTTCGGTGCAGCCGAACAGTGCAACGGTGAAGACAACCGTTATGGCGCCTCCCGCGTCCGGCGGAACGCAGTTCCAGACATTTCTCGCACGCTACGACAACCGCGGCTACGATCAAACCGATTGGTCGGGCGGCCCCGGACAAACCACGCCGGTTATGATACCCACCAACATGTTCGCAACGTCATCGCTCTCCCCTGCGCCGCCTACGACGATCCACGTAGCGCAAACCGCCACCGGGTACGAATCCGGCACCAACAAAGCATTCTCGGTGTTTCCCAATGCTCCTTCGCGCGGCGATCTTATTGTCGTCGCGGCATCAGTCTATAGCACGAGCCTTTCAAGCATCACAGATACCGCCGGCAACGCCTATACCCAGATCAGGGTGGTGAGTCAAAGCGCGAACGGCTCCACCATGCGCTTATATCTTTACTATGCGCAAAACATCGCGACGTCATCGCCATTCACCGTGACGGGAAACCTGTCGAGCTCCGGCGAAGCAACGGTCATCGCCATCGACCTGAATGGGGCGGCGACCACCTCTGCGTTCGACAGTTTCGCAAGCGCGATCGGAATCGGCGCCACGGCGAATTCGGGGAACGTAACGCCGGCGGCGTCCGGTGAAATGCTTATCGGCGCATCAACCGACAGCCTGACGGTCGGCGAAACGCCCGCCGCGGGATGGACCGAGTTTGCCGCCATGCCGGACAACAGCAACTTCCAGGACCTCTATGTGGAAGGTAAAATTGTTTCAGGAACCGGCGCGACGTCGGCTACCTTCACGTCGTCGAACGGCGCCTCAATGCAATGGGATATGATACTCGGCGCATTCAAGTCGGCAAGTATTCCCGGCTCTTCGAAAGACGCTATAATTTGGAGTAATCCCGGATCCGTCCAGTTAAACTTATGATCAAAAAACATATATGGAAAATTGCGGGAATCGCGCTCATCGCGGCGTTTTTTGTGGCGGCGCTCCATTTCTTGCCCGCAAAACCAGCGGAGGGAGCGGGGGCGTACGTGCAAAGCGCCTTCGCAAAGAGTTCGGGCACGTTGTCGCTCACGGCAACATTCCCGAATCCGCCGACGGCGGGCAACCTCGTGGTCGTTGCGATTTCCACATGGCGATCCCTCGATCCATATCTCGCGCAAATCTCCTCCGTCACCGACAATCAGGGAAACACCTATCAACAGGCAGCTATGCAGGTCATCTCGGCGGGACAGGCCCAATATCTTTATGTATATTATGCGAAAAATATTGCGTACTCGAGCGGCGCATTCAGCGTCACCGCAAGCCTTCTTGGACCCGGAAATGAAGAAACGGTGATGATCGAAGAAATTTCCGGCGTCGATGCGCAGGATCCGTTCGACCAATGGACCGCGGCGAACGTTGCAACCAATATGACGAACACGTACACGCTGAGCACGCCGAGCATCACGACGGCATACAACGGCGAATTTTTCTTCCTCGCCGAGAGCCAAAACATCACGGCAACATCCACGCCGCAGTCGCCTTTCACCCGGCGGCAGATGGTGGGAGTCGCGGGCAGCAATATCCCCCTCACGATCGCCGACATGACCTCCGACGCAACGACAACGAGCGGCAATGTCGTGCTCACGTTCAGCGGATCAACGCTCGCCGGCGCCGGATCGATCCTCGTCGTATTCAAGAAAGTCGGCGTATCGATCGGCTATCTCGATTCCGAAACGTTCGACACGGGCATCACGAACGGAGCGCAATATAACTCCATGATGTGGAACGGCAACCAACCGGCGGGCACAACCGTTGATCTGCAGCTCGCCGTTTCGAATTCATCGTCCGGTCCATGGACCTATTACGGTCCGGGCGGCGCGACGAGCACATACTATACCTATCCGGCAGGAACGCCGGCACCGCTCGATTACAATGCATTCAACAACTATCGATATTATCGCTATCGGATTACTCTCCACGCAGATCCCACGGGAACGCAAACGCCCCGCGTCGATGACGTGCTCGTAAACTGGAGCCCGTAAACTATTCTCCGATCCACGCGGTGTGGAACGTGCCTTCGCGATCGGTGCGCTCGTAGGTGTGCGCGCCAAAATAATCGCGCAGGCCCTGAATGAAATTCGCGGGCAGTTCTTTGCTCGTCATATTCTGGAAATAGAAGAGCGCACTCGTAAACCCCGCGATCGAAATGCCGCTTCCGCCCGCAACCCGCACGAACGTCCGCAGATCGGGAACATTTTTTTTCATGAGCTTCACAATGCCCGGCACCGCAAGGAGCGGACTGTTCTTCAATTTGCTCTGCGAATACGCATCGTAAATCACATGCAAAAGCTTCGCACGGATAATGCAGCCTCCCTCCCATATCCGCGTGATCTCCGCAATGTTGATGTTCCAGTGTTCTTCGATCGCGGTTTTTTGAATGAGATCATAGCCTTGGGCATACGAACTGATCATGGCGGCGTAGAGTGCATTCTCAAGGAGCTTCACAAATGTTTTGAGCGGCGGTTTTTTATACGCCGCTTTTTGCGGATACAATTTCGCAAGCGCAACGCGATCGGCTTTCGCCGCAGATTCATAGCGCGCAAAGACCGCCTCCGTGATGCTCTCGATGCTCAACCCGCGCTGCAAGGCGTCAACGGATGTCCATTGACCCGTGCCCTTGCTCCCTGCCCGGTCAAGAATTTTATCGATGAGATATCCTTTTTTCGAAAGGTCGTCCATGCGGCGCAAAACGGGCATGGAGATTTCGAAAAGATATGAATTCAGTTTGCCCTTATAAAATTTCTCGAAAATGTCCGCGATCTGCGGCGGCGAAAGCCGGTATAGGTTTTTGAGCAGCGCATAACTCTCCGCCATAAGTTCCATCACGGCATACTCGATGCCGTTGTGCACCATCTTCACGTAATGTCCCGCGCCGTTTTCACCGATGTATGTGACGCACGGGCCGCCCGAAAAATCTTTCGCGGCGATTGCACGCACGATTGGTGCGATCTCTTTCCACGACGATTCATCGCCGCCGGGCATGATGCTCGGACCTTTCAACGCGCCTTCTTCGCCGCCCGAAACGCCCATGCCGACGAGGCGGATATTCTTTTCTTTGAGCATTTTGTGCCGCCGCTGCGTATCGCGATAGAACGAATTGCCGGCATCAATAATAATGTCGCCGGCATCAAGCAGCGGAACGAGATCGTTGATCACCATGTCGACCGGATCGCCCGCCTTCACCATCACGATGATTTTGCGCGGCCGCTCGATCGATTGCACGAATTCCCGGTATGAAAACTCTCCCTTCAGATTCGCGCCGCCGAACTCTCTTTCGAATTCGCGCGTCCGCTCCGCCGTGCGGTTATACGCCGAAACGGAAAATCCCCGGCTCGCGATATTGCGCGCCAAGTTCGAGCCCATTACCGCAAGGCCCACCAGGCCCACATCCGCCTTATCTTTATTGTTTGGCATGTGCTCATTATACAACTCTTATTACAAGCGCGTTGTAACGTACTCACAATAAAAAAGGTACTTACCTCGGTATGAAATCAGCCCACTTCGCCGCCGCCGGAATCGCCGCCATGGCCGCCCTTGGCACAATTTTTCTTGCCAGTGCTTCCCCGGTCGCCATCGCCGCAGGCGGCGTCTTTATTGCTGCACCCGCGAACGGCGCAGCTATGATATCGCCCGTTCCGATAGCGGCCACAACGAACATCCCGAGTCCGCAATATATGAAGATATGGATCGACGGCCAGGCGGTCGCACTTGCGATGCGGGCCGCGAACATTTCCTATAACGCCCCGCTCGCGCCGGGAAATCATCGGATCACGGTGCAGGCGTATAACGGCACGCTCTATTCAAATACGTCGAACATCACTATTGTTCCCGCTGCGGATCCGGGCACAACCGTGATCGGCCAAATCCAATCGCAGTCCGGCTGGCAAACCTGCGGCGCGTGCGGCAACAGCGGCGGGACGGGCATCGCTCCTTCACATTCCATGACGCCCGGCATCGCATCGCCGAGCGTAAGCGGCAGCTCCGCGCGATTCGCCGTAAACGGTAACGGCCATCCGTACACAAACGCATATTGGTACGTGCAGCGGTTTGCGGGAGCGCCAGCACGGCCCGCCAACTATCTTTCTTATTCGTTTGATCTCTACATCCCTTCGACCGGATCGACCAATATTCAAGCTATCGAATTTGAAGCGCAGCAAGGCGCTGCCGGAAAAACGTACAACTTCGCCTGGCAAGCGGATTATGCGGATAATGCCTGGCGCACGTTTGATTATGCGAATCGGCAATGGCTCGCGGCACCCGTGCCATTCGAAAAATTCAGCACGAACACATGGCACCACATTGAAACGGTCTATCACGTGGGTTCGGACGGCTATGGCTACCACGACGGTCTTATTATAGATGGCGTACCGTATCTTAATTTGAACATCCGCCACGCGCCCGTTGCGGCGGCGAATAATTACCTGAGCAACGCCATCCAGCTCGACACGCGCTCGAACGGCGGCGCATATTCGGTATACGTGGACAACATGATGCTGCAGTACCAAGACTAGTTGACCATTTTCCGGAGCTGTATTACATTGATGTCAGCTTGTTGTAATTTTGCACGAGGTACTAAATATGGATCAAGAATCGACCGCTCTTCAACAGCTGAGCGATGTTGAGCTCGTAGAAAAATTCCGAAACGGCTGCGACGACGCATTTTCAATCCTCTTTCACCGCTACCGCAGATTGGCTTTCTTCGTAGCCAAAAAGTACATCAGCGACCAGTGTGAAGTTGAAGATGTGGTCCAGCAAATCTTCTTGGCCATATTCCAGGACATTCACACATTCGATCCTGCACGCGGGAAATTCGTGAAGTTCTTCATGAACTATGCCCACCACCGCAGTTTTAACTATCTCGAATCACTTAAAACAAAAGGGCTTTCCGATTGGTGCGAGTTTGATGAGACTACCCACATCCACCGCCGTAAACCCGGATGGGATCTTACCCAGCCCGAAGTCAAACGCCTTGTGGAGCAGGCGCTTCCCTTACTGAAGCCTCAGCGGCGCATAGTAATTCAATTGTTTTACCTTGAAGGGATCGATATGGAAGAAATCCCGCAAAGGACCGGTTTTTCCTATGGGGAGGCGCGAAACCACTTCTATCGTGGAATGGCCGAATTGCAGACAATCATTAAAAGTGAACGGCCCGTGGACCAATACATCAACCAGCCAGGAGGCGCCCTCAAAGTCGGCGATCTGGAACTTTCACAAACCAGCCGTTCGGTGACGCGAGCGGGCAAACCGATTCCGCTCAGTCAAACAGAATTCGATCTGTTGGCATATTTCATGATGAATGCCCGCATGACTGTGACACGAGCAATGATCCTGAAGGCAGTATGGGAGCAAGACTCTGAAGGTGAAACAAATCTCCTGGATGTTTATCTTACCCACCTGCGAAAGAAGATCGAGGCAAACTTCGAAACAAAACTCATTCACACTGAACGCGGCATAGGCTACTTCATCTCAGAAACCGGAAAACGAAAGATGCACCCCGATCTTTTGACGTCCACGGCTCAGAGCGAACAGCCCGTTGCCGCTGGATAACATTAACAGCCCCAAAGATAGCCCGCCCGACGCATCGTCGCCTGGCGGGTTTATTTTTTGCCCGAATATTTTTTGAGATAGTACGCCCGCGATTCTTGGAAAATCCGCGCCCGGGTTTCTCCATGGCTGTGCCCACCCAGGTGCTCGCATATCGCATCGGGCACATAATAGCTGCTATATCCCGCCATTCTCGCCCGCCGGCAATAGTCGGGCCCTTCGAAGAACATGAAAAGGTTTTCGTCGAAACCGCAGAGTGTTTCGAAAAGATCCCGCCGCGTCACGAGCGCCATCTCAGCGACCCACGGCACGTTCCGCACGGCATCGTGCACAAAGTTAAGCGTGAAGGGAAGCGCCGCCCATTTTAAAAGAGACTGCAGCCAGGGAATGTTGTGCGTTTTCTGCACGGCGTCGTCGAACACGTTTTGCAATCTATCGCGCACGGGCGCCGGATCATATCCAAAGTTGAACCACATGCGCCCACCGCTTTCCGCAATGATTTTGCCGCTCACGACGCCCGCGTCCGGATGCTTATCCAAAAATCCCGCAACGATCGCAAGATAATCGCGCGCAAGCTTCGCATCGCTATCGAGAAAAAGAAGATACGATCCTTTCGCGATGCGCGCGCCGATGTTCCGCGACTTTACCGGCCCGAAATTTTTTTCATTACGAACGAGCGTAAGATCATATTGTTTTAATATTTCAACGGAGTCGTCGGTTGAAGCGTCGTCAACGGCGATGATTTCCAAAATTTCAGGAATGCCGCGCAGCGCATCAAGCGCGGACTTCAAAAACAGCGCATTATTATAATTGACGACGACAACTGAGACGCTTTTATCCATATCAATCATCATACCGCAACTATTGCCAAAAATAATCCAATTTGGTTTAATACCGGCAGAACTTCATTCCCTCGCGAGGTTGCATATGCACTATCAGCTTCCTGAATTTGACCATTTGGACGACGCTACATTGGCTCAAAAAGTGCGGGAAGGGTGCAACGATGCATTTCTTCCGCTTTATAATAGGTACCGAATTCTGGTTTTTAGCATCGCAAAAAATATTCTGAAAGATGTCGCCGAAGCCGAGGAGGTCGTCCAGATAACCTTCTTAGACACGTACCGAGCGATCAATCAATTCGATCCTGTTCGAGGAACGTTTCAATCGTTTTTGATGACCCGTGCATACACGCGCAGCATCAATCACAGAAAAAAGCTCACATGCCACCATTTCTATGACGCGCTGCCGCTCTTTGATGAAACCGATAAAGAGAAGAAAGAGCCAGATATCAATTCAGCCCTTCGCCTGCTCCCGAAAGAAACGAAACGACTCGTTGATGAAGCGCTGACTTCTCTTCCTCCGGCATGCCGCACGGTTATAGAACTTACATATTTTGGAGGATATACCGCCGAAGAGATCTCCAAAAAAACGGGGATCACTGCCGTAAATGTGCGGAATTATCTGTACCGCAGCCTTAAAAAAATAAAACCATTGTTACTTGCGAACGGCGCAGTAAATGACGTTGCAGCGAAAGAAAAGACGCCGCGAAGAAAAAAGCAGGCGCCGATCCCGGCGACCGAGCTACCCTAATGAGCCCCGGGCGATTACGCATCGTCCGGGGCGCTTCATACATGCAGGGATGATATTTCATGCAATCAACATAACATAAATAGCAAAACCCCCTCGCGCGAACGAGAGGGGGCATGGATGCGATTCTATTTCTTATTTATCTTCGTCGCCGGGGACGATCATCTCCCAAAAATTCTCGATCGGCAATTTGCGAAACAGAGATTCCTTGAGCACGCCTTCCGAAACCATGCACTCCCGATCATCAAGCCGAATCAGGTCGGCACCGAGGAATGGGGCCCACGACGTCAAACGGAAAAATATCTCCCGTTCGGCAGAACTATCGTGCACGGCTTCATCTATCACGACTTCATGAATGCGCACTACGGTGGGCTTGCTGCTGCGACTGACTTTCATGCAACCGAGCGCAACAATAAGCAAAAAAAACAAGAGCAATGAATTAAAGCGTTCTCGCCTTTTTATATTGCTACGACAACCTGGATAAAAAATATCCGATTCTGCGAAAAAGATAGCGCACCTGAGAATGCTTTGTAAGGGTTGAATATGGATGGCTGTACTATAACGAACAAAGGCCGACTCGGGGAAGAATCGGCCTGGTTGGATTATTTTTGATTCATCGCCACACGATGAATCGCCGGAGCAGATACGTGTCATCACCGATCTTTACTCGCACGGGCCGCCACCTATCGACAAGAAACGTGAGCGTCCCTCTGTCTCCCCGCTTCAGGCGGCGAAGGTGCGCAAGCGACTCGGGGCTGTTATTCTCCGCTTCTATATATAAGAGAGCCCCTTTGCCGTCCTCTGCATGCTGGCCCGGCTTTTCCGCCATCCAAATTATCCCAACAGTGGGATCTTTGGCATCAGGCGGATGCGCGAACCAAAAATTGAACGGGCCATTCCCTTCTTGAGCAAAGAAACCGGGAAAGTGATTCGTTTCGCTCCAAGGACCTTCCGCGACGCCCCGCATCAAAAAAACCGAAGCGCAAAGAAACGCCAAGCAAGATATTATTCTGAGTTTCACACTCCCTCCTAACGCAATGTTCTCTCCCTATAGCATGCAACCATCCAAAAAAATTTGCAAAGCCGGATTTACGAAAACTGCGTCTTCCCGATCGTCTTCATAAGCGTGCCGAAATACAAATAAAACGCGGCAGGCAAAAAGCAGCCTGCTGCCGGCACGTCGACGAACCGATGGATGCCTGAATCGCGATGCGCCTTGATCGCCCTCTCGACCAACGCCACGGCAAGATCTGCCCTCTGTCATGCTATACTCACCCTAGCACTCCATCCTTATTCGCGGGAGAACCGAACCATGGTCAAAAAAACACCTCGCATTGTTTTAAGGCCATGCCAAGGCGATCGTTCTCGGAACATCCCTCGCGGACACCTATACCGGGTGTTGGTCCTTAAAGAAAGCGGTGACGCAGAAAAAGATTTGGGCGTAATGACACTTGAATCTGCGAAAACTGCTTACCCAAGTTCGCAGATACAGCAGAGCGATACCATCTGCCCGGATTGCGCAAAGATCTTTACAAAACAAACAAGCAAGCAGCGCGATGACATGTAAAGACCCTTCAGAACAGAGAGGGTCTTTTTTTGAAGCATCCTCCCGGCAAAACACGCAGGCAATCAGCTATTTTGGTAACTATCACATTGTCGGATAGGTAATACCTTGTATGCCCATCCAAAAAGGACCTTTGCCCATTACCGCCATAGCGGCATTTCAAAAAATCGCGGAATCTTTCAGGACGGACAAGCAGATAATGCATCCGAGTATCGAAAGAATGGGAGAAAACCTTCACCCGGATCTTAAAGGAGTTATATTTTGCTACTGGACGCCCCTTCATGAAGACCTCTGCTTGTTCAGCATTAAAGATATGCGAACCAATGAACAAAAATATAATAGCCAATGGCTGGAAAGCATTGGGGCGGAAGTTTTCAAAAATACAAGCGACGCCGAATCATGGGTTGAAAAAGAGATTAAAAAATACAGCGGGATAGTCCCTAAAAAGTATCAAGGGAACCAATCTCGAAAATGAATAAAAGCGCCTCCTCCCGGATAAGAATCACAAAGCGTGGAAAGATTATCCGGCGGGCAATGGGCATCGGCCACAACCGTACGCGACAAACGAGAAAAATGCTGAGACAAAAAAAGATGTCACGCTCACTTGATTGCTTTAAAAAGGCGTAGTGAGATTCATAGATGCATCGCCTTACCCATCCCGAATGCCTACTACTTGGGTGGAGACGGAGGATGGTTATTTAAACCCTCCTCGAAATCGATCCTGAAGATCGCCTGCGGCACAATGCTTTGTTCTTATCTGATGGAGAACGTTTTAGTAATATCTTGATATACAGAACTATAATCAACCGCTTTGCCGGGATAACCCGGCTGATAATAATCGATGAAATAAATTTTTGCACCTCCGTAAATCATAGTTTCGATCGTACCATTAGATTCCAGAATTTGTTTTGCGGGGGCACCATTAATCGTTAGATCCCGCAAGGGTTTCGGAGCTGTCGTGAAGGACGGCAGATAATCCTTACTCACATAGTCATTAAAGCTATGATTGCTCACATTATCATCCATAAAAACCTCAATAACCGTACCGATTTCATAACGGGAATCAGGTGAGGCGATAAAAACAAGTTCATTATCAGCGCTTCCACCTGCATCCTTAGAAACTCTAATACTCCAATTATCGGGAACGGTTAAAGAAAATCCCAAATCGTCATTATGATACGATGCCTCTTGGCCGGAGGCGGCCGGGGTGGTGGTCGTG
>Ga0070681_10003993_pt1 | contig 13917 bp, 14 predicted proteins | sample KBSC83BmetaG_FD_65650 | JGI IMG/M metagenome (GOLD analysis project Ga0070681, IMG submission 65650) | Corn rhizosphere microbial communities from Kellogg Biological Station, Michigan, USA - KBS C8-3B metaG | ecosystem: Host-associated > Plants > Roots > Rhizosphere | place: USA: Michigan... | reverse complement strand
GCGGCGGATTCGTACACGAAGGCATTGTCGGTTGCGCCGAACAGCCGTGAGCTGAAGGTCCGGCGCATCGCCGCACTGATCGAAGCGAACGAGTTCCAGCGCGCCGCGGATTTCGCCGCGCAGGCGCAGATGCAGCACCCCGACGACCTGCGCTTTCCGCAGCTGCGCGCGCACGCGTTGCGCGAGATGGGCGATCCGGCCGCCGCGATTGCGATGCTCGAGCCGGTCGCGCGCTCGAACCCCAACGATGCGGCGACGCAGCTGACGCTCGCCGACCTCTATAGCACGGCGGGCCGGAAGAGCGACGCCGAACGTACGGTGCGGCAACTCGTCTCGCTGGAGCCGGGCAATGCCGATGCGCTGAACTATCTCGGTTATCTCCTCGCGGATCGGGGGCAGCAGTTGGACGAGGCGATTCGCCTGGTGCGCCGGGCCCTCGACATCGAGCCGAATAACCCGAACTATCTCGACAGCCTCGGATGGGCCTACTACCGCCGCGGCGACTACGATCAGGCCGAGAAGTACCTCGCGCCTGCTGCGCAGCAGATGCCGCGCAACGCCACCGTGCAGGAGCATTTCGGTGACATCCTGGCCAAACGGGGCCGGTGGTCCGACGCCATCGCCGCCTGGAATCGCGCGCTGCAGGGCGACGAAGGCGATATCGACAAGGCGGCCGTGGAAAAGAAGATCTCCGAAGCCCGCGGCAAGGTGCGCTGACGCCGAGTACTGGTGTCTGCGTATCGACGACTCGGATTGTCTCTGTGCGTATTGGCATGCGCCGCCGCATGCGCCAGGCCCCGCATCGCGCTTCCTACGGATGCGGGCACACCGCTTCCTGATTTTCAAACGATTCACATGCAGGTGTCGGCCGCGTGTGCCGGCGTGCGGACGCTGACCGCAGAGATCGGCCTGTCCGGCCGCGCCGGACGCCAACGGCTGCGTGGACGCGTTGTCGCCGGCTTTGCGCGCCCCGCGTCAATGCGGCTGGAAGGCGTCGCCCCGTTCGGACCGCCGGCGTTCATCCTCGTGTCGCGCGCGGAGAGCGCAACACTGCTCCTGCCACGCGATGAGCCGCGGGTGCTGCGCGGCGCGCCGCCGGAAGACATTCTTGGTGCCTTGACCGGCGTCGCGCTCGGTCCTGCCGACTTGCAGGCCATCCTCACCGGATGCGTCGTGCCCTCGCCTCAGCCCGTCAGCGCTCGGCAACACGGGAACGGGTGGGCATCCATCGATCTGTCCGGTGGAACGACGTTGTACCTGCAGCCGGCAGCGCAGAACATGTGGACGCTTCGCGCGGCGACCCGGGCGGGATGGCGCATCGAATATCCCTCGTGGAGCGGGGGCTTTCCGCAGACGGTCCGGTTGCAGTCCACGCAGACGGACGTCAACGTGGATCTGACCGCGACGCTCTCACAGATTGAAACGAACAAGGATTTGGAAGACGCCGCGTTCACCGTCGATATTCCGTCCGATGCCGATCCGATCACGCTCGACGATCTTCGTGCGTCCGGCCCGCTTGGCAGCTAGCGCATGATCGTCACCATCCGCGCGCACGCAAAGATCAACCTGGATCTGCGCGTGCTCGGCATGCGTGCCGATGGATTTCACGAACTGCGGACGGTGTTCCAGGCCGTGGCCCTGCACGATGTCATACGCTGCGTGCCGCGCGACGGTCCGTTCGCCATCGAGTGTGCGTCCGCGGGTGTGCCCCTCGATGCCACCAATCTGATCTGGCGCGCCGCGCAGACACTGTGGCGCGCGCTGCGTCGCAGCGGTCCGGTGCGCGATGTCGTCGTGCAGCTCGAGAAGGGGATCCCGCTGCAGGCCGGACTGGGGGGCGGCAGTGCCGATGCGGCGGCGACGCTGATGGCGCTCGTGCACGCGTGGCGCGTGCCGGTGAAACCGGCGCAGTTGACCGATGTCGCCGCCCATATCGGCTCGGACGTGCCGTTCTTTCTGTCTGGCGGCACGGCGCTCGGTCTTGGCCGTGGAGAAGAGATCTATCCGCTCGCCGATTTGCCGCGGCACTGGATTGTGCTGCTCATCCCGGGTTTTGGCGTGTCGACGAGCGAAGCCTACGGCTGGTACGACGCGGAGCGGGAGTTGTCGCGCGGGCCGCGCGAGCCACAGCACGTACCAGGCCCATGGCCGTCCAGAGCGGCACAGATGATTAACGACCTGGAGGCGCCGATCGCCGCACACCATCCCGAGATCGACCAGATGAAGGCGGCTCTTAAGCGGGCCGGGGCCGCGGCGGCGGCGATGTCGGGCAGCGGCTCGACTGTTTTCGGCCTGTTCCAGCGACGCAAGGACGCCATGGCGGCGGCCGCGGGTCTTCAGGGATCGGGATGGCGGGTCATTCTGACGGAGTCGCTGGGTCGCGGTGAGTACGCGACGATGTCCTCCCCGCGAAGGTCCAGCACCCATGCAGAGAGGCGCCGGGTTGCTGTGCTGCGGAACTCTCGTCTAAACTAATTGTTTCCACCGCCCCCTCGCCAGACGGTCAGTACCAGAGCACACATGGTGGGGCGTGGCCAAGCGGTAAGGCGCGGGACTTTGGATCCCGTATTCGAAGGTTCGAATCCTTCCGCCCCAACCAAGCCTGCCTCGCCCGCGCGCGGCGCAGGCGGCCGCGCCGGTGCGCGCGACGTCCGGAGGCGCGCGGCGGGGGAGAGGAATCACGAGTAAACAGGGCGTGGAGTCGTCGACAGGATCCAGCAGGATGAAAAGACCGCTGAGCGGCGAAGGATTGATGTCGACCGGCTTCGGCGACCTGAAGGTATTTTCGGGCAGCGCTCATCCGCAACTCACGCGGGAGATTGCCGACTTCCTCGGCATTCCGGTCGGACAGGCGCGGCTGCGCCGCTTCCCGGACAGCGAGGTGTCGTTCCAGATCGACGAGAACATCCGCGGCACCGATGTGTTCATCGTGCAGCCGACGTCGAATCCCGTCGATCAGCATCTGGTGGAGATGCTGATCATGGTCGATGCATTTCGGCGGTCGTCGGCCGCGCGCATCACCGCGGTGATCCCGTATTACGGCTACGCGCGACAGGATCGCAAGGACAAGCCGCGCGTGCCGATCTCGGCGAAGCTGGTGGCGAACCTGCTCAGCGCGTCGGGCACCAACCGCGTGCTGACGATGGATCTGCACAAGGCGCAGATCCAGGGGTTCTTCGACATCCCGGTGGACCACCTGTTCGCGGCGCCGGTGATCATCGAGTATCTCTCGCGGCTGAACTACCCGAAGCTGACCATCGTGTCGCCGGATGCGGGTGGCGCCGAGCGCGCCCGCGCGTATGCGAAGCGGATCGATGCCGAACTGGCGATCATCGACAAGCGGCGATCCGAGGACGGCACGGCGGAAGTGATGAATGTCATCGGCGATGTGCAGGGGCGCACGTGCATCCTGCAGGATGACATCATCGACACGGCGGGGACGATTCAGAAGGGGGCGAGCGCGCTGAAGGCGGCGGGCGCCGAGCGCGTGCTCGCGTGTGCGGTGCACGGCGTGCTGTCGGGACCGGCGATCGAGCGCATCGAGAACTCGCCGCTCGATCAGCTGATCGTGACCAACACGATTCCGCTCAGCGCGAACGGCCAGCAGTGCAAGAAGATCGTCGTGCTCTCGGTCGCGCGTTTGCTCGGGCAGGCGATTCGGAGTATTCACGAGGAGACGTCGGTGTCTTCGTTATTTGTATAGTTCGGCGTTCCACTTCCCGGTTCTTGGTTCGGGATTCGGTTCGGCGCACTAGGCGCGAACATGGGAACATGGAATGTGAACCCAGGACCGAACGTGAACACGAACTGAGAACAGAGAATCGGAAGAGCGAACAGAGGATTTCGGTATGGATGCGACACTAGAAGCGAAGAAGCGCATGGGCCGGGGCAAGAACGAAGCGCGCCGGTTGCGCGTGTCCGGCCAGATTCCGGCGGTCGTCTACGGCGCGCGCCGCGATGGCCAGGTGCCGGAAGGCCTTCCCGTGGCTGTAGACCCGCGGGAGGTGCTCCGCATCCTGCACTCGGAATCGGGCGCCAACACGCTGATCAACCTGAAGCTCGAGGGCGGCGACTCGCGCGTCATGGTGCGCGACTATCAGCTCGATCCGATCACGCACCAGCTCCTGCACGCCGACTTTTATCAGCTCGCGATGGACAAGGCGATCACGGTCGCCATTCCCATCCAGATCAAGGGCGAGCCGGTCGGTGTGAAGCAGCAGGGAGGCTTGCTCGATTTCGTCACGCGTGAAATCCAGGTGTCCTGTCTGCCGACGGACATCCCCGAGCACATTGACGTCGACGTTTCCGAACTTGGGTTGCACCAGTCGATTCGCGTGAAGGACATCGCCACCAATCCAAAGTGGAAGGCGGTCACCGACGGCGAGGCGATGCTGGTGCACGTGGTGGTGCCGAAGGCCGAGGAGTCGGCGACGACGACGGCGGCGGCGGAGGGTGCGGCGGCCGCACCGGCCGCGGCCGCGACGGCCGAGCCCGAAGTCATCAAGAAGGGCAAGACCGAAGAGAAAGAAGAGAAGAAATAGTCGGCACATCTCCAATCTTCGATTGGCGATCTTCAATTTGATGTGCGCATCGATGCTCAAATCTCGATACTCAAATCGAAAATAGAAGATTGAAGATGATCGTCGGCCTCGGGAATCCCGGACGCGAGTACCGGGATACGCGGCACAACGTCGGTTTCATGGTCGTCGACGCAATCACGAGCCGCCACGGGCTGACGCTGTCGCTGGCGCCGTCGCAGGTGCCCGAGACGTTAGTCGCGAAGCGGTTCGGAGTTGATCCGCTTCTCGTCGCCAAGCCGCTGACGTTCATGAACAACAGCGGCGACGCGGTAGCGGCGCTCGCGCGTTACTACGATGTCGGCGCGTCCGATCTGCTGATCGTCGTCGACGAGGTGGCGCTGCCCTTTGGCCGGTTGCGCGCGCGGGCGCGCGGATCGGCGGGCGGGCACAACGGTCTCAAGTCCGTGATCGCGCGGCTGGGGACCACGGAATTTGCCCGGCTGCGGCTGGGGATCGGGCGCGGGGACGTCCGCCGGGATCTGGCGGATCACGTGCTCTCACGATTCGAGGCCGACGAACAGCCGGCCCTCGAAGAGTTCATTACCCGGGCGGCGGACGCCGCCGAGATGTTCGCCGTGGACGGCATCGGCAAGGTGATGAACACGTACAACCCGGGTGCCACGGACTCGGATGAATGACTAGCTCCTTGCTGCGTCGTGAAGCACGAAGCGCACGAAGAACAGGAAGAACGTTTTTCTTCGCGACCTTCGTGGTTTCAACCGCAGCCGCTTAGTCCAGAAGGAGAGCAATGGCTCGGAAGTACGAACTCGTCTACGTCGTGTCGCCGGATGCGACCGACACCCAGGTGGCCGACCTGCACACGCAGGTCGAGCAGATCGCCGAACGGCTCGGCGGCAAAATCGAAAAAACCGACAACTGGGGCCGGCGCAAGCTTGCCTATGAGATCGGTCGCCACAAGGAAGGCACCTACGTCGTCGAGACCATCGACGGCGGCGGCGAGCTGATGAAAGAAATCGATCGCCGTTTGAAGGTGTCGGACCTCATCATTCGCCATCTCGCCGTGCGCATCGACGAAGAGCAATCCGTGGTCGAACGGCGGCGCACGACGCGGACCGAAGCCTCGCGTCGCCGGCGCGTCGCGCGCGGCCTGCCGCCTGATCGGCAGCCGGGCGAAGGTCAGCGCGGCGAAGTTGAAGACGACGACCGCTTTGATATGGGTGAGGTGGAGCGATGAATGGCAGGAAGGGTTCCGGAGGCGGCGGCCGGGGCAGGAGCGGCCAGGGCGGTCAGCAGGGCAAGGACGGACAGCGTCGTCCGATGTTCCGCCGCCGCAAGGTGTGCAAGTTCTGCGCGGACAAAATCGACGACATCAACTACAAGGATACGAAGCTGCTGATGCCGTTCGTGCCCGAGCGGGCGAAGATTCTGCCGCGTCGGATTTCTGGCACCTGCGCGATGCACCAGCGCAAGCTGCGGACCGCGATTATGCGCGCACGGCAGCTCGCGTTGATCCCGTACACGGCTGAATAGAGGTTCGTTATGGAAGTCATTCTCCGAGAACACGTAGACCATCTCGGCAAACGCGGCGAGATCGTGAAGGTGGCCAACGGCTACGCGCGGAACTATTTGCTGCCGCGCAAGCTCGCGCTGCCCGCCACGGAGGGCAACAAGAAGCACGTCGAGCGCGAACGCAAAATCATGGAAACGCGCGAGGCCGAAGAGAAGGGGCAAGCCGAGGCGTTCGCCGCACGGCTGTCAAGCGTGGATATCGCCATCGCACGGCGCGTCGGCGAGACGGAACAGCTGTACGGGTCCGTGACCGCGTCCGACATTGCCGAGTTCTTAAAGGCGAAAGGGTTCGAGATCGACCGGCGCAAGTTGATCCTGCCCGAGCCGATCAAGACGGTCGGCGAGCACGCGGTGCCGCTGAAGCTGCATCGCGAAGTCACGGTGCCGCTCAAGGTCAAGGTCGTGAAAGAGGGCGCGGACGGGGGGACGGCGTAAGCCCTACGTATCCGCTGCCGCGGCTTCACCGCGGACATTCCGTGCACAGACTGGGGCGGCTGCAGTAGCAGCCGCCTTTTTGTTACACTCCCACCTTCCTCGACTTCCCTCAACCTGATGGCTGACACGATCGCAACGGCGGAACGTACGCTTCCCCACAATCTGGAAGCCGAACGATCCGTGCTCGGAGCGATCCTCGTTCACAACGACGCGTTCAACAGCGCGGCCCAGGTGATCGACAGCCGCGATTTCTACCGCGACGCGCACCGCCGCATCTTCGATCGCATGGTCACGCTCAACGAGCGCGGCGCGGCGATCGATTTCATCACGCTGAAGGAGGAGCTGTCGCGCGGCGGCGACCTGGACGAGGTTGGCGGACCCGCGTACATCGCGTCGCTGGTGGACGGCGTCCCCAAGGCGACCAACGTCGAGTACTACGCGCGCATCGTCAAGGAGAAGGCGACGCTGCGCAGCCTGATTTACGCGGCGACCAAGATTGTCACCAATGCCTACGAAGCGGAGCAGGAGTCCGACCTCATTCTCGACGAGGCGGAGAGCGCCATCTTCTCCATTGCCGACGATCGGCTGAAGGCCGGCTTCGTGGCGATGCGCGACCTGGTCAACGACAGCTTCCCGAAGATCGAGCAGCTGTTCGAACACAAGCGCCTCGTCACGGGCGTCCCCACCGGCTTTGCGGATCTCGACGAGATGACCCGCGGCTTCCAGCCGGGTGATCTCGTCATCGTCGCGGCGAGGCCGTCGATGGGAAAGACCAGCCTCGTCCTGAACATCGCGCAGCACGTCGCGGTGCAGCCGGACACGACGGTGGGCTTTTTCAGTCTGGAAATGTCGAAAGAATCACTGTTCATCAGGCTGCTGACGTCGGAGGCGCAGATCGACAGCCATCGCCTGATGAGCGGTCACATCGGTGAGCGCGACTACAGCCGCATCTCTCAGGCGCTCGAGCGGTTGAGCGGCATGCGACTGTTCATCGACGACACGGCGAACATCAGCGTGCTGGAGATGCGCGCGAAGTCACGCCGCCTGCAATCCGAACACCGTCTGCATCTGATCGTCGTCGACTATATCCAGTTAATGAGCGCCCGCGGCCGCTACGAGAACCGCACGCTGGAGCTGGCGTCCATCTCGCGATCGCTCAAAGGGCTCGCCAAAGAGCTGAACGTGCCGATCGTTGTCTTGTCCCAGCTGTCGCGCGCGCCGGAGTCGCGCTCCGACCATCGCCCACAACTGTCGGACCTCCGTGAGTCGGGTGCGCTCGAGCAGGATGCGGATCTTGTCATCCTGATTTACCGTGACGATGCGTACAACCGCGATCCGAACAATCCGGACGCCGGAACCGCGGAATTAATCCTGGCCAAACAGCGCAACGGTCCAACCGGCATCGTGCGCCTCGCGTTCCTCCGCGAGCAGACCCGATTCGCAAACCTGGCAGGCGGCGCGTGACCTGCGCACGCGGCGAAAGTCGACCGCTCTGGTCAACGACGATTGGTCGATCCTGATCGCGATGCGCGCCGCATCCGGATCGCGGATACCGTGTCCCGGGTTGCGACTCGGGCATTGAGCGTCTTCCCGTGATTCGCAGCACGGTCGCGCACGTTGATCTCGCGGCACTGCAGGCCAACTTCAAAGCGATTCAGAATTTTCTCGCGGCGGGACGACCTTCGGCTAACGCTCGCCTCCGCCCGCCTCGCGTCATCGCCGTCGTCAAGGCGAATGCGTACGGACACGGTGCCACGCGCGTTGCGCTCGCGCTTGAAGCGGCGGGTGCGGATCTGCTTGCGTGTGCGGACATCGAAGAAGCCGTCGTGCTGCGCCGCGGCGGCGTACGTGCGCCGATTCTGATCTTCGGCGCGTTGAGCGTCAGCGATCTCGAGGGCCTGTTCGAGTTCGCGCTGACGCCGACCATCTCGACACCGTCCGCCGCCCGCGCCGTTCAGGCAGCGTCCGCCAGGCACCGGACGACCATCGGATATCACCTGAAGATTGACACCGGCATGAATCGTCTGGGGTTCAGGCACGACAACCTGCAGCGAACGCTGCCGGAGGTCTTCGCCAGTCCCAACCTGCGCCTCGACGCCATCTACACGCACTTCGCAACCGCAGACGAACCCGACACGCCGTATTTCGATCGGCAGCGCGGCAACTTCGAGGCCGCCCTGCAGACCATCGATGCATTGCGTCATCCGCACTCGCGGCCACCGCTGCACGCTGCCAACAGCGCGGCGACGCTCCGCGATTCGCGCGTGTGGTACGACATCGTTCGCCCGGGATTGCTGCTCTACGGGATTGTGCCGCCGCCGCTGGCGTCGACGATTCCACTGACGCCCGTGATGTCGCTGACGAGCCGCGTCGTCGCCGTCAAGGGTGTCAGACCCGGCGAAGGCGTCGGGTATGGCTTCCGGTTTCGCGCCGACACGCCGGTGACCACGGCTGTCATTCCAGCCGGATACGCTGATGGCATCGACCTGCGGGTGTCGGGCCGGTGCCACGTCCTCGTCCGCGGACGTCGCGTCCCGATTGTCGGAGCCGTGTCGATGGACATGATGATGGTGGATGTCAGCGGTCTCGAGGATGTGTCTCCGGGAGACGAGGTCGTCATCATCGGCCGGCAGGGAAGCGAGTCGTGGCAGCACATTGATGCGCGCGAAATGGCGGCGGCGATTGGCACCAACCCGTATGAAATCGTCTGTCGCATCGGCTCACGCATTGAGAGGCAGTATGAATAAGCTCCAAGATCCAAGCTCCAAGATCCAAGCTCCAAGTTGCGGGAGCCAGACTCTGCTCGAACCCGTTTTTCGAAATTTGGATCTTGGATCTTGGAACGTGGAGCTTGGAACTTTGCCATGAAGGCTCCGAAAGTCGTCTTCGTCTGTCAGGAGTGCGGTGCACAGTCGCCGAAGTGGATGGGGAAGTGCGTCGACTGCGGCGCGTGGAACTCGTTTGTGGAAGAGCGCCTCGCCTCAGAGACTGGCGGTGCGGGCGGCGCCTCGTCCAACCGCTACGCGCAATTCGGCACGTCGTCCTCGGCCAAACTGTACGCGGACGTGGAAACCGCGGACGCCAACCGCCTGTCGTCCGGCATCGGCGAGTTCGATCGCGTGCTCGGCGGCGGCATCGTCCCGGGTTCGCTCGTGCTGCTCGGCGGCGAGCCGGGCATCGGCAAGTCCACGCTGCTGCTGCAGGCGGCCGCGCATTTTGCGACGGGCGTCGGACCGGTGCTGTATGCCTCGGGTGAGGAATCGGAGCACCAGATCAAGAGCCGCGGCGACCGGCTTGGAATCGGCTCGGCGCCTCTGTACCTGCTCGCCGAGACGTGCATCGAACGCATCCTCGAGGAAATCGCGCGCCTGAAGCCGTCGCTCGTCGTCATCGATTCGGTGCAGACCGTGTTCTCCATGAAGTTCCAGTCAGCCCCGGGGAGCATCGGCCAGGTGCGTGAAGCCGCGACGCAGTTTCTGTTCGCGGCCAAGGGCCAGAACATCCCGACGATCCTCGTCGGCCACGTCACCAAGGACGGCAACCTGGCCGGACCGAAGGCGCTGGAGCACGTGGTCGACACCGTGCTCTATTTCGAAGGCGAGCGCCACCACTCGCATCGTGTGGTGCGTGCAATCAAGAATCGGTTTGGCGCGGTCAGCGAGTTGGGCGTGTTTGAAATGACCGGCGCCGGTCTGCGTCCGGTGCCGAACCCGTCGCGGCTGTTCCTGTCCGAGCGCGCGTCAGGCACTCCGGGTTCAGCCGTGCTCTGCTGCGTGGAAGGGTCGCGGCCGATTCTGGTTGAGGTGCAGGCGCTCGTCAGCACCAGCACGTTCGGCAACGCCAGGCGCATGGCCATCGGTGTCGACCAGAACCGGCTGTCGCTGCTGCTCGCGGTACTCGAAAAGCGTGCAGGGCTCAGTCTCGCCGGAGACGATGTCTATGTGAATATTGCCGGCGGAATGAGCATCGAGGAGCCGGCTGCGGACCTCAGCGTGGTCGCCGCGGTGGCGTCGAGCGTCCGCAACCGCGGTCTCTCGCCATCGACGGCCATCTTCGGCGAAGTGGGTTTGAGCGGCGAAATCCGCGGCATTCCGCAGGCGCCGCTGCGGATTCGCGAAGCCGTGCAAATGGGATTTACGCGCATAGTCCTGCCGGCGGCCAACGTGCAGCCGTCCGAGGCGTCGGAATGCGAGCTGGTGGGCGTCCGCACCGTCGGGGAGGCGCTGGACCAGCTGATCGCTTGATTTTCCGACCCCTGCCGCTCTAAGGTTTCCACTCTTCATATCCCGTGAATGGGCTGGAGAGGCTGGAAGGGCCGCCCGCCCTTCCCGCGTATATTTCCGGTTATCGTGATGGCGGGGGATCGCATGGTGTGGTCAGTCATAGCGCGGCTCTTATTCATATTGGCGGTCGGCTACTCGGCGTATCAGCTGCAGCCGCTCGGCGACGAACCGCTTCCGAGCTTTGGCTTCGGCATGGGCCTCGGCGGGCTGGTGATCGTGCTCGAGCAGCGGCTGAAGCACATTGCGATGACGCATATGCTCGGCAGCCTGCTCGGCGGCGCGGTCGGGCTCGGCGCCGCGAAAACGATTGGCGCTGCCCTCTATTGGGCGGACGTCAACGATCATCGCGTCGTCTTTCTCCACAGTCTCATCCTGCTCGGACTGCCGTACATCGGTCTGGTTATCGGCGCACGCAATGCCGAGTGGCTCGAGCCCGAGCGTATCGTCAGCCTGTTCCGTAATACCGGTCCGCGGCGCCGCTATCGCGTGCTCGATACGAGCGTCATCATCGACGGCCGCATCGCGGACATCTGCGAAACGGGGTTCATGGACGGCACGCTGGTCATCCCACAGTTCGTGCTGAAGGAGCTCCAGTTCGTCGCCGACTCCTCCGATTCGATGAAGCGGAATCGCGGCCGGCGCGGCCTCGACATCCTCCAGAAGATCCAGAAGATGACGGGCGTCGACGTGATGATCTCGGACGTCGATTTTCCGGAGGTGAAGGAAGTAGACCTGAAGTTGATCGAGCTCGCACGTACGCTCGAAGGAAAGATCGTCACCAACGACTTCAACCTGAACAAGGTGGCGCAGCTTCGCGGCGTGCCCGTCCTGAACATCAACGAGCTGGCGAATTCGCTGAAGCCGGTTGTTCTTCCCGGAGAGCTGATGAAGGTGTTCATCCTCAAGGAAGGGAAGGAGTACAACCAGGGCGTCGCTTATCTGGACGACGGGACGATGGTTGTCGTGGACAACGCGCGCAAGATGATCGGCAAGACGATCGACGTGGTCGTCACCAGCGTGCTGCAGACGACGGCGGGCAAGATGATCTTCGGCCGGTTCCTCGATCCCGCGGCTGCCGCCCAGGCGGGCCCCGCGTCGGCGGCGCCAAGCGTCGCATCGGAGAGCGAACCCGTGCGACGTGGCCGCTCGCAGATGCCTCCGTCGGCCGCTGCGGCGGGGAAGTGATAGCAATCCGAATCCCCACATTTCACTGGTGGCGGACGGTCTTCTATCTCATCCCCGCCATCACGGTGTACACGGTGGTCCTCGGCACGCTGTCGATCGGATCGAGCTTCTTTCAGCGCAGCGGCCGGTTCGCGCATTGGTGCGCGCGCACGTGGGCGCGGCTGATTCTGGTGACGACGGGTGTGCAGGTTGAGGTATCGGGCCTCGAGCATCTCGAGCCGGACCGGGCCTACGTGTTCGTCGCGAATCACCAGAGCATCTACGACATTCCGATCATCTTCTGGTCCCTGCCGTACCAAGTGCGCATTATCGCCAAGGCATCGCTCGGCCATTTTCCGTTTCTCGGATGGCACCTCCGGCGCACGGGGCACATGCTGGTGGATCGCCGGCAGCCGAATCGCGCGCTGACAATCTTCACCCGAGCGTCACGTCTGATGAAGGAAGGTCTCTGCCTCATTGTGTTCCCCGAAGGGACGCGCAGCCCCGATGGCCGCGTCGCTGCGTTCAAGGGCGGGAGCTTCTACATGGCGCTGCGCACCGGCCTGCCCGTGGTGCCGCTGTCCATCGTCGGCAGCCGGCACGTGATGTTGAAGGGCCGTCTCGCGACGTATCCGGGTCGCGTGAGGCTGATCGTGCACGAGCCGATCGACACGGGCGTCCTGTCGGATGTGGATCCGCGGACCGCGCGTGATTTCGCCGGGCGCGTTCGCGCGGTGATTGCCCCCGCAGCGGAAGCCGACGTGACCGTCTCTGCCGCATGACGTTCACGCTTGATCCGTCGCTCGTCTCAATCGTCCGTCCCGGGGTGCTGTGGTTCGAGGGCGCGACGGTCGTCGAACACGATCGCAGGCTGGATCCGCCTCTGGCGGCGGCGGAGGCCGCGGTTCGCATCAGTCCGCCCGCTGAGACGACGGCGGTGCGCACCATGTACAAGCGCGTGGGTATCGATCCCACGAAGACACGTCCCTCCTCGGAAGCGCTCCTGCGGCGGGTGCGCAGGGGCGACTCGTTGCCGCGCATCAATTCCATGGTGGACGTCTGCAACTGGTGCTCGTTCGAGTTCCAATTGCCGTACGGGCTGTACGACGCGTCGAACATCCAGGGCGATGTGACGCTCCGGATCGGACGTGACGGCGAGTCCTATCCCGGCATCCGCAAGGACGACGTGCACGTCGGCGGACGCATCGCGCTCGTGGACGACGTCGGCCCGTTCGGAAATCCGACTTCCGACTCCGCGCGGACGATGGTGACCACGTCGACGACGCGCGGCCTGCTCGTTGTGTTCGCGCCGCGCGAGATTGAGGTCGCGCGGCTGACGCACGTCATGAACGTCACCTCCGAGCGGATGCAGCAGTACACCGGGTGCCACGAGATACAGCGCTTGGTGGGTCGTTAGCGAACCACGAACCACCACTAACGACCAACTACGAACCTCGAACCAACGAACCGCCAGCACGACCACCAACCACCAACCGAATTAGAATCTACGCAGTGCACGTCTCCGCGATCATCGCCGCGGGCGGCCGCGGCTCCAGATTCGGCGGCACACAGCCCAAGCAGCTCGTCACCCTGGCAGGTGTCCCCATTCTGAAACGGACGGTTGATGCGTTTCTCAACGGCTACGCGTTCGACGAGGTGATTGTCGCCGTCACTCCCGAGCTCGCCACGAATCCTCCGTCGTATCTGGACGATGTGATCGTGGTGGAAGGCGGCGCGCGCCGGCAGGATTCGGTTGCGAATGCAGTTCGTGCGGTTGCGCCGAGCTCTCAGGTCATCGTCATCCACGACGCCGCCCGTCCGCTGGTGTCGCCGTTGCTTATCGAACGGACAATTGCGGCTGCGATTGAGCATGGCGCGGCGATCGCCGCGCTACAGGCGCGCGACACGGTGAAGCGAGCGGATGC
>Ga0070681_10003992_pt1 | contig 13918 bp, 7 predicted proteins | sample KBSC83BmetaG_FD_65650 | JGI IMG/M metagenome (GOLD analysis project Ga0070681, IMG submission 65650) | Corn rhizosphere microbial communities from Kellogg Biological Station, Michigan, USA - KBS C8-3B metaG | ecosystem: Host-associated > Plants > Roots > Rhizosphere | place: USA: Michigan... | reverse complement strand
AACGAGAAAATGGAGGAATTGCGCCGCGAGTCCTTATTGGTGGACCTGCGGCAGCGAATTCGCGACGTCCGCCAAGGACCGGATGGATTACTGTACGTGCTGACCGATCAGAAAGAAGGCGCGCTCCTGCGGATTGAGCCCGCGCAGTAGCGCTGCGGCGCGGGAACTTGACCCGCAGCCCCGAAAGGCCGCGGGTCTGTTTTAGGGGCACTAGAACAAATACTTCAGCGCGAATTGGATCACGCGCGGATTGACGCTGGTGGTTGTGATCTGTCCGAAGCTACCGGACGACCGGTCGGGAATCGAGTTCGTAAGGAAGCCCCCATTGCTGTTGGGGTTGTTGAACTGTGCGTGGTTGAACGCATTGAAGAATTCGGCGCGGAATTGCACCGTTTGTTTCTCGGTTACCCGCGTAGTCTTCAGGATGGAGATGTCCCAGTTGAACTGACCCGGTCCTAGTAGAATGCCGGTGCCCGAGTTGCCATAGCCGGTCCCGTCTCCGATAGTGGGCGCGGCGCAAAACGCGCTGCGATTCAGGTAGCCGGGACCGCCGCTGTTGCCGCCCAGTCGCTGTTCAATTCCTCCCGGTGTCGCGATGTTCGCATAGGTCATTCCGGGGCACATTTGAGCCCGCGCGTAACCCGATTGGTTGCCCCCACCGGCGGTGCCATAAATGGTGCCGGCCGACGTATCCCCGATCGTCATCGGAAGACCATTCTGGACCAGCGTCACACCAGACACGTTCCACCCCTGGAGTAGCTTGCCCGCGACGCCGGTATGGGTTCCAAACGGCAAATCGTAGGCGTAGTTCACCACGAAGCGCTGCGGGCGAATGAAGGTGGCCGGACCGTACTGCTGAGCCAGATCGCTTGCGTTGTTGCTGTTGGCGGTAGGATTGGCGGAAATGTTGCTCAAAACCGTGAGCCCTTTGCTCCAGGTATAAGCCGCCTGCATCGTCAGCCCGTGCGAAAGTTGCTTACGGACTGTAGCCTGCAAACTGTTGTAGTTGGAACTGCCGTCGAATGCCGTGCCGCGCACCCCTACCGATTGGTAACCGAGATACGGCACGCGGTAGAGGATGTTGTTGACCGAGTTAGTGGTGACCCCGTTGATCGGGTGACTCGGGCTCGCCAGTCCAGGCGTGTTGTTATTGTGATATTCGTCCAGCAGATTGATCCCGCTGGATCCCACATAGCCAGCTTCCAGCACCCACAGAGGTGCAAACTCATACTGGAAGTTGACGTTGTACTGGCGGACCAGCGGCGTATGGAGGACCTCGGCCAGGAACGGGACGTTCAGGTTCGAATTACAACCCGGCCCCAAGTCGTTCGCCAGGCAGGCTGGCGAGAAGTTCACATAGCGAGACGAAAACGTTCCAAGGGTGGGGGTTGAGGGGAATGGGTTCTGCAGAGTCTGGTTGTTGGGGATGTTGAAGTCCACCGTCGCAGAATATGGATTCCCCTGTTCGACAGCATAGATAATGCGATCGGCGCCTACGCGGTCATAGAAGATACCCGCTCCGCCCCGGATCACGAGTTTGCTCGCGGCCTGGTAGGCAAACCCGACGCGCGGGGCGAAGTTGCTCAGCGGCGCCCGCTTCCGGTTAGGGCTGTTCCGGTCATTAATGAGAACGCCCGCAGGCGGGTTCCCGTAATGCGAGACGAAGTTGTTGGGCACTACCCATTGGCTAAGACCGGGGCCTGACGTGGTCGGCACTGTGGGCGGAACCGGCACTGCTTGTATTCGGGTCACCCAGGTTTGAGTGAGATTCCCGTACTTATCACTGAGAGCCCCGTCGTATTCCCATCGCACACCTAGATTGAGGCTCAAACGTGAACTGACCTTGTAATCGTCCTGAACGAAGGCGTTCATGGTGGGAGTATAGTAACCGTGAATAATCCCTTCCGGGGCGCTACGCGAGCAGTACAGACACGTCAAAATGTTGTTTCCTTGTCCAACCAGCAGATCATTGAACGTGCCCATCAGCAAAAGACCACGCACGCCCGACCAGGTGATAGGCCACCACACTCCCTCTTTCTCAAATCCGGCGCGGACGGTGTGCTTGCCGTGAGTCCAGGAAATCTGATCCCCAATCTGAATCTGGTTGGTGGGACTGAACGCGGGACCGAAAATTCCCATCAGGTTGTACCCTCCCGCGATCAGGATGATGCCGGGCGGCGGATGCACGCCAGGGGTCATCGGTGTGATCCCTAAGGACTCGTTGGTGGCCCCCGGGGGTGCCGCAGCGTTTTGAACGCTGAGGTTCCGCTGGAACGACGCATGGAATTCATTGATGAACGAGTTCGACACCAGCGATGTTAACTTCAGGACCGCGTTCGTGTTCGAGTAATATAGGATGCTGGGGGACCCGGGCAAGAGGCCGCCCAGAGTCTGTATCTGGGGATCCCGAGAGTAGAAATACCGAGTCGCCAGCGTCTGTTTGCTGTTGATCAAGTAATCGCCGTTTACGATGACCTGGTCCTCCGTAAAAGTAGACGGCTGGCTGAAGCTCCTCTGTTTATAGCCTGCCGTGCCGGAACCGGGGATATAATAGCTACCATCCTCTAGCTTGAGGTTCAGCATCTTGAGCGTTACCGGGCTGATGTTCGACCCGTTACATGCCACATTCGGCCCGCCGAAAGTTCCAAAACTAAAATCTCCCGGATGGTTCGCTGGGCAGTTGGCGGCTCCGACCGCGGCCGCAAACCCTGGCGCGCTCCTGTCGCCGGCCGGAATCGGCGGCAAATTCGCTGTCGTGAAGCCTGCCGACGAAACTCCGTTCCTCTGCCGGGTCCCTTGATAGCTGCCGAAAATGAACAGCTTGTCCTTCTTGACCGGCCCGCCCAGCACTCCGCCGAACTGATTCTGGTTGAGAATCTGTTTGGGGCAATTCCCGGCCGTAAAGTTGGAGCAGCTGTCGCGATTGTAGAAGAAGCTATTCGCGTTGAGCTGGGCGTTGCGGAAGAACTCAAATGCAGTTCCATGGAACTGGTTGGTGCCGGTCTTGGTGACGACGTTCACATTCGCACCCGGGTTCCGGCCATAACTGGCGTCATAGGTCGATGTCTGGACCTTGAACTCTTGAATTGCATCCGGACTTGGAATCCCGATTCCGGTATAGAGAATAGAATCATCAGAGTTTCCGGCGTTGGCCCAATTAGTGATGCTGACCCCGTCCATTTGGAAATTATTCTGGCCTGGGTCATTGCCATTCACACTCATGGTCTGCGTACCCTTTCCGAATTGTGTCGCATCGGTGGCCCCGACATTGGCCCCGGCCGACAAGGCTAGAATCTGCGTATAGTTGCGACTGGCCAGAGGCAAGCCGACCACATCGCGTTGGCCCACCACGGTTCCGAGCGTCGAACTCGATGTTTGCAGAGTCTCCGCCTGGGCTTCCACCGTCACCCGTTCGCTCTGCGTGCCCAGTTCCAAGCTCTGATCCAGCACGGGGGTCTCGGTGACGTTCACCGTCACCAAAGGGACCTCCGCGGTTTTGAATCCGACGGCGCTAAACCTCACCCTGTACGTGCCGGGTTGTAGCAGGGAGAACTTGTAACTCCCGTCCGCGCCCGTAACCGCGACGCGGGCTTGGTTCGTATCCGTGTTGGTGAGTGTCACCGTGACGTTGGGGACCACGGCGCTTGTCGGATCGGTGACCGCTCCCGTCAGCGCCCCCGTGCCGGCCGACTGGGCCGGAAGGGACGGAGCCAAGAGTACGAATACCGCAGCGGCAAGAAGAAACGAAAACGCGAACTGCTTGGGTTTCATCGATTCTCCTTTCACGCCGGAGGCGACGACCCAAACGGGAAACACCCCCGACGCGTCTGGCCAATACTAGGTCGTCGAGGAGGCGTTGTCAACCGTTATCCGAAAGAGTACGCAAAGGCCGAAACCAGCCGATGTGCCAATCGAGATTGACTATCTGCTGGCGCGGTTTCGCCCCGAGGCGGAGGCTATTCCAAGTCGCAATCGCGCGCTTGCTCGCGAGCGAGCGCCGCTTGATCCTTGTCGCCACGCGCCACGGCACCTGGCACGCGCGTTGAGCCACGAAGCGTTCTATCCTTTTGCAATTTCCCCCCTTGACATTCTTGACCTTAGAGCGAATACTCGATACCAACTGATTCGGGTGATGCTCCGCGTGCGGTCCTCGTACTTGGGATCCGTATATTTCGCATGCACTAAGGGATTTGTGCGTGATCGCGTGGAGTAGTTTTTCGTAAAGGAGAAACGACAATGGGTGAGAAACTCAGGGGTATTCGTGTATTCACGTTACTTTTCGCCGTAGCCTCTCTGTTCGCGGCTTCGGCAGCATGGGCGCAATCGGCTTCCACATCTGCACTTTCCGGGACCGTGACGGACCCGACACGCGCGGTAATTCCCAACGTTACGGTGACAGTTACGTCCGCCGCCACCAATCAAGTGCGCAACGCAATTACCGGGGCTGATGGAAGCTACCGGTTCCCGCTGCTGGAACCTGGTGCCTATCGCGTTAAATTCGCCGCCGCCGGATTTAAGACCGCCGAGGTGACTGCGGTAACTCTCGTGGTGACAGAAACGGCCGTGCTCGACCGCGCTCTAGAAGTGGGTTCGCAAAGCGAGCAGGTCACCGTCGAAGCCAATGTCGAAACAGTGCAGACGGCTACATCGACCCTAGGAACCACTGTGACGGGCAACACCATTACGGCGTTGCCGCTCTCCACACGCAATTTCACGCAAGTGCTCGGCATGTCCACCGGCGTCGCAGTCGAGGTAAGCAACGGCGCCGCCTTCGGGCGGGGATCTCAAAACATGAGCGTCAACGGCGCGAACCCCGAAAAAAACAATTTCCAGATGGACGGGGTTTCGATTAACAACGCGGCCGGCAACAATCAGGCAGGCGATTCAGGCCTATACACCGGCATCGGTATTCCGAATCCGGATGCGATTCAGGAGTTCAAAGTTCAGACTTCCACTTATGACGCGAGCTTCGGCCGCAACCCCGGTGCCAACGTAAACGTCGTCACCAAGTCGGGTACCAACTCTCTCCACGGCTCTTTGTTTGAGTTTTTGCGCAATGAAGCGCTCAACGCCAATGACTTTTTTTACAATCGCGATGGCTGCCCAAGATATGTCAACGCGGGCCAGAGTTGCCCCAAGCAGGCCTTGAAGCAGAATCAGTTCGGCGGAACGATTGGAGGCCCGATCAAGAAGGATAAGCTATTCTTCTTTGGCAGCTACCAGGGCACTCGCCAGCGCAACGGGATTGCGCCTCAAGGCTTCACGTCTGCATTGTTGTATCCGTTAGGGGCGGAGGGCCTGAATCGCGGCACCACCAGTTTGGCGGGCGTCGACGATGCGGCCGCCGCATCTTTCCGGAAAACAGTGACCACGAATATGTGCGGGTTGCCGCTCACTTCGGCGGGCGTGAGTCAGGCAGGGACCAAAGGGTCGCTCTGCGGAGCCGGCGCCATTCCTATTAACGATGTGGCCATGCGACTCATGCAGGTGAAGCTCCCGGGCGGAAACTATTACATCCCGACTTCGGGTACCAGCGGGACTTCCCAACGCCTGTATAGCATCCCCGGGCAATATAGTGAAGATCAATATATCGCCAATGTGGATTGGCTGCTCACTCAGAAAAACACGATGCAGGCCAAATTCATGAGTTCGTCGAATCCGTTCAACTATCAATTGAGCGGGAATTTCGGGCAACTACCAGGCCGCCAACAGAAGGACCTGCGCAGCAACACCACGGCCGTGCTCCGTATGACCTCAATCGTCTCGAATACCATTGTGAATCAAGCTCGGGGTTCCTTCCTGCGCATCATGCAGGATGGCTCCGATGTGTTGCCGTATACCCCTCAGCAAGTGGGCATTCGTCCGCTGACCTCGATCGCTTCTTCCAATACCCCGTGCCCTATTTGCAAAAACACGGGAGGTGACTTTACGCAGCCCCCGGTCATGAGCATCGGCGGCGCATTCGCGATCGGCGGTGGATTGAACCCGGCCTTCTCGCCCACCACGCAGATCGGGTTTGCGGATGAGATTTCGTGGTCCAAGGGTAGGCACACCATACGCGTCGGATTTGAGTATGAAGATGTCCGTTGGCCTCTCACATTCGGAGGCCCCGGCCGCGGCAATCTGATCATGGGCTCTTTCGGGGATTTTCTGATCGGTCGCGCCGGATGTGCCCCCACCGGTCCCTGCAGCACGTCTACTTTGGATCCTAACGGCTTCCCCACGAACGGAACCCGCACCAGCAGCATCGGCAATTGCCTATTTTGCCAGCGCAGCAGTGTGAACGGAAATATTCACGGCTATCAGCTGAAAAATATGAACACCTTCTTCCAGGATGACTGGAAGGTGAGTGCCCGCCTGACCCTCAACATGGGCGTTCGTTGGGAATACGACGGCAGTCTCATGGACCGCTTCGGCAACCTCACGAATTTCTGGGCCAGCGATCTGGCCGCCACTCCGGCGACCGCGATTCCGAGCGCGCTCGATACCAACAATGCCATCCTGACGCTGCAAGGAAATCCCAACGCCTTCAGGGGTTACGTTGTTGCCAGCAACTACAACACTGCTTCCATTAACGCGGGCGGACACGGACCGATTCCCGCCGGCGTCAGAGTGTTTGACGGCAACCGGCCTAGCCAGAATGACGTACCTCTCAGCAATTTTGCCCCGCGCATCGGTTTCGCCTGGCAGCCCATCGACAGCGGGCGCATGGTAATCCGTGGCGGCGTCGGACTGTTCTACGATCGCGTAGGCATCAACCGTTTAGTTCACGCCGTTCAGGAAGGCCGCCCCTACGCCGATACCCTCGGTACCCAGAACGACATCTCCAGCCTGCAACGGCCCTTCCAGGAAAGACCGCTGACGTTGTTGCCAAGGTGGTTTAATCCTGCGACCTTGATCGGCTCGAGTTTCAATTCGCCGTATTACGATCGCCTGCATACGCCGCTGGTCCGGCAGTTCAATCTGGGCCTCCAGTACGAGTTTATTTCCGGCTATGTAATGGAGCTGGCATTTGTGGGTTCGAGCGGAATCAACGTTCTCGACTACAGCCATAACGTCAATACCGCGCGCATCGTCAGCCCGGCCAACCCGATTACGCTCTCTGGAGGGACGCTGATCACCACCAATACGGCGGCCAACGCGAGTGCCCGAGTACCGTATTTGGGATTCCTGCCTTTCGGACTGCAGCAGAACGGGTTCGACGGCGTGAACAACTACAACAGTCTGCAAACCACAGTTCGTAAGAACTTCTCGCGCGGATTGGGGTTCCAGGCGTCCTATACGTGGAGTAAGAATCTCTCCAATGTCGGCTTTGACGCGGCGAACCTGAACCTCTCGACGGACATGGCGCAGCAATACGGTGCTACACCCTACAGCCGTCCGCACCGTTTTGTCCTCAGCTATCAATACGAACTTCCCTATAAGTCGACCGGTTTCTCCGGAAAGATTTTAGGTGGATGGTCGATATCGGGTTTGACCACGATGCAAAGTGGCAGCCCTCTCACGCTCTTCGACAACCGCGGCGGATCTTTCTGGGGTACCCCCGGCAGCGGAACGGTAGAAAACGGACTGAGCCGCGCGCAACTCGCGCCCGGATTCACCTACGGCCAGATTGCGACTCCAGGGGGCATCGAAGACCGCCTGGGCGGTATCAGTGGTGGACAGGGATTCTTCAATAAATCAGCCTTCGCGGCTCCTCCCGTCCATCCTCTGGCGTCTCCCGAGCCCGGCACGACGGTGGCCACGGCGACGGACTACGGCAACTCCGGCGTGGGCATCGTTCGCGGTCCACATCAGTTAAACTTCGATTTCTCGGTCCAGAAGGTCATAAAATTCGGCGAACGCCAGTCACTCCAGTTCCGCACTGAATTCTTCAACATCTTCAACCACGCCCAGTTCGCCTTGCCTGGATATACGGCGGCTCCCAATAACTTTGCCAACAACGGCCCGCTCTTCGTTAACGGTAGTTTTGGCACGATTACCAGCACGTCCGTGAACCCCCGCCTAATGCAGTTTGGCTTGCGGTACGCGTTCTGATACGGAGCGATCGGGGTTGAAATGAAGGCCGGCATTCTTCTGCAAAGAAGGAAGCCGGCCTCTTCGTTGGGACAGCAGCGCGGATTGAGCCCGCGCAGTAGGCGGGAGGCTATTCCAGGCCGCATGCGCGCGCTTGCTCACGAGCGAGCGCCGCTTGATCCTTGTCGCCGTCGCCATGCGCCACGGCGCCGAGCAAGCGGTCGCGATACACGTTGAAGCTGGGTAAGGGAACGCGCGCGAGGTCGGCCGCGGCCTGTATGAGATTTGCGTCCTTAAGACCCACGGTGATGGGGGAGCCCACATGATCGTAGGTCTGATCGACCATGGTCTTCCCGTAGCCTTTGTAGGCCGGCGCCGAGAAGAGCCCCTCCGTCATCACGTCATAGAGGACCTGCGGCTCGACACCGTACTTGCGCACCAGCGAGAACCCTTCGCCCATCGCGACCATCGCGCAGCCGAGTACTAAATTATTGGCGAGCTTGATGACGGTGGCGGCTTCGGGCGGCGCTCCAGCGTGAAATGTGCGCCGGCCGATGACGTCAAAGAGCGGCTGGCAGCGCCTCACGGCGTCCTCCGGCCCGGCCGCCACAATCCCAAGCTGTCCCGACGCTGCCATGTCCGGTCTGCCGAGGACCGGAGCCGCAACCAGATACTGTTTCGCATCGGTATGCGCGGTCTGCAGCGCTCGAATCGCGCCAACGCCGTAGGTGCCCATCGCCAAATGAATCGCACCCGCGGGAAGGGAATCGCGGATTCCACCCGGACGCAGGGCGACGTCGGTTACCACAGCATCCTCCACCAGCATGGTCACCACGACATCGCGATCCCTACAGACGTCGGCGACCGTCGACGCCTCAGTCGCGCCAGCGGCCACGATGTCCGCGATGTGTGACGCTACGGCATCATGAACTGCCAGATTGTGCCCACCGCTCAGGATGCGCCGGGCCATTCCCTGGCCCATCCGGCCGAGGCCGATGAAGCCGACGTTCATGCCAGTTGCCCGCGCACCCATTCAATCTCCCGGCAAACGTAATCAACGATATCGCCGGTCTTCAGGTGGTCGGGCAAGACGTCCCAGGTATAGGTCTCAATCTCAAGCTGGCTCGACAGCGGCTTCTCCTTGTGCATTTTGAGTGCCTGCTCGATACCGAAGCGTGTGGTGCCGAAATCGTCGCCCAGGTCATCCAGAAAAACTGGGACGTGAAAATGAGTCCGCCATTCGCGCGGGCCGGGGTCTTTCTTGCGCGCTTCGAAAGCGTCTTCTAAATTAATAAAGCGCGTGAGCTTGCCGTCTTTCTTTTCGACCGTTTGCGTGAGGTACACCGTATCGGCGAAACGCTCCAAGGCCTTGACGGTTTTGTCCGTCACCTCTGCCGCCCGCACAGCGGCCACTTCCTGCAACTTCAGGATCGGAATACCCGCATCCACCAGCTTCTGCAACGAAGTAGGAATGTCTTCGTAGCCGACGGACTGATGACCGATATCGAACACGACGCCCAGGTGGCGGCGTAAAGCGGCAATAGCATCGGAAATCGCAATGTTTGCCAGCTTAGCGAGCCGCTCCGCGGCAGGGCCAGTGTGCAGGTAGTTCTTGAAATAGGCGACGGTTTCGTCGGTGCTATCGAGGTAGCAATAAGGCTCGGGTTCCAGCGCAAGCGTGATGGTCTTGCCCGTGCGCGCTTCGATGCCGATCAGATGCGCAACCACCCGCAAAACGTTTTCGGTATAAGTGGCAACGACGTCCGGCCCGGTGACGCGTGGTTTGAAGCCGAGAGGCGCGGTTTGAATCGACGGAGAAACGCCTTCCGGCACAAAGTCCGCCACCACGTCTGCGACGTTCATGGTGTACTGAGTGCGTTCCTCGGTGCGCCAATCCGGCTCGTAGACGTTTTCTTTGACGCGAACGTTCTTGAAGTTTCCGTAGACGAACGCATTCACCGTATACAGATACAAATCGTGTTCCGCCAGGAAGCGCCGCAATTCTTCACGCGCGCCCTTGTCATGCTTCAACAGTTCGGCGGAGGGCGCCGCCAGACGCAGCGAGAGCCCGAAAGGCTGGTTGGGAGACACTCTCGCCTTCACCCGCGGCACATAAGTGCGCAGACTGTCGAGCATTTGCTCCCAGTTGTCTCCGGGGTGAACCAGTGTCGAGTAACTTAGATGTCCAAGGCGTCCTAGATTCATACTTTTTCGATCTTATTTGAGGATGCGGAGCGCACGATGGCTTCGGTCACGGCCACGCCGTGGATCATTTCTTCGGTCGGTATCGGATACGCTGGGCCGCCGCTGGCTGCCTGCGCAAAGGCTTCCAAGGAAACTCGCGTGACGTCCAGCCGCTCGGCCTCCCAAGTTTCCGCCGGTCCCTTGATGGGCTGGAATTTGCAAGTCCCGAAGAGCCGCGTGCGCCGCTCCTCGGAGGAAGCACCGGCCACATGCGTCATGCCTTCGAGCCGCACCCAGCCTTTGGAGCCGAACACTTGAAAACTGAACCCTGGTCCCGTCGCCGTCATAGTCCCCAGATATCCTGACATTCCTTCCTTCATGCGAAAGAGAATTGACGTCGTGTCGTCCGCTTCCACCGGAACAGCGCGCCGGAAACTCTGCGCGAACACTTGATCGATGGGACCGCACAGATCGATCATGCCGTCTATGGCGTGAACCCCCATGGGAGTGAGGCCGCCGCACGGAGTCTCGTGAGGGTTGGCTCTCCAGGCGTCGGGTTTTAGCAACAGCGCATTCGGGAACGTCATGGTAGCTTCGACATGCAAGATGGTGCCGAGTTCGCCGCTGCGGATCCGCGATCGCAGCTTCACCATCTCCGGATGAAACCGCCGGTTGTAGCCCAAGCCGAGTGTGACACCCGCATTCTCCATCGCGATCACGGCACGCTGCGCGCTTTCCCTTGTCAGCGCAAACGGTTTCTCGCAGAAGACGTGCTTCTTGGCCGCCGCCGCCATGATAACTTGATGCGCGTGCATCGAATGCGGCGTGGCGAGGACCACGGCATGCACCTTTGGATTCGCCAGAAGCGCCTCATAAGAATCGACGAACGCGAACTTCTGCGCGTCGGCGAACGCCTGTACCTCAGGCGTCTTCGTACGCGTGGTACCGGCGACGAAGCGGATCTCCTTACTATCCTGCTGAACGGCTTCGACCAGTGTCTTTCCCCACCAGCCCAGGCCGACGATAGCGGCATCGATCATGCTAGCTCGTCCTCAAAAGCGAAAACGCAGGATCGGCGGCGAGCGAGACAGCCGTGGGCAAGCCGCGCTCCTTCTTAACGATATTGACACCCTGCACCAGAGACACCATTTTATAGAGAGCATGGCGGCGGCTCATGCCTTCGCGTCCCATGCCGCAGTCCGACGAGAGGATCAGACGCTCGAGCGGAATCACCTCTAATGCCTTTCGTACCAGCGACGCCACTTGATCGGGCGATTCGATCTGCAAAGTGTGGTGATCGATGACGCCGATGCCGATCTTCTTCCCTTGAATCACTCGGCCCACGTCCTCAAGCTCGGTCGCCCCGGAGCTCGCCATCTCGAACGTAATCACGTCGCAGTCCACCTGGTTGAGGAGTTCAAGTGCGGGCTTGTAGCTCTGCACCTGCGAGAACATGCGCTGCTGCGAAGGGTTGCCCCAGCAGGTGTGGCACCAGACTTCGGTTTTCGCGCGCAACCCCCGCACCGTATTGTTAAACACTTTCAGCATGAACTCAGGATTAATGACACTGTCGACGATGCCGCGCGCCGCGAGGAGATGGATCTGCGGCTCTTCCATCTGAATCACCTGGCAGCCGGCGTCGGCGAGGTCGTGTAATTCCTGATTGAAGGCGTCGCTGAGCGCCATGATGCGGTCGGGCAGACTTTTGTAGTGCTCGTCTTGGACGGCGAACGCAACCAGTTCGGGCGTCACCGTTCCAAACTTGACGGGTTTGGCCGTGAGACGCTGGGCGGCTTTCCAGATTTCTGCGTACTGCATCTCGCCGCGGCCGACAGGTCCCACCAGCTTGGGCATCACGCGAGCTTCCAGGTAATCGTGAAGGATATGGCCGCGCGGAAAAGCGATACCACCAGCCCCCACTTTGGCAAGCTTGGGGTGCGCGGTATCGAAGCCTTCCATGTGATGCGGCGGGTAGCTGGTCCAGCTCTGGCCGCCTATATCCTGGTCAAACCGGCAGTCGCCGTCGGTAACGATATCAAGGCCGGCGATTTCCTGCTCACGCAGATAAGCGGAGAGCGCGTCCACGTATTGCTCGCGGAAACGGCTGGTGACCATGGCTTCCAGAAAGGACCGCGTGCCAAGGTTTTCTGTGTACCAACTGGGACGAGGCAGAGAACCGGTTACCGTGGTAGGTAGAATTTTGTCGAGACTAGCTTTGAACATGATGTCTTAGCGGCTCCATTGAATTAAAATCCGTATAACAGTATCACCTTGAGATAGCGGGAATCAAACCAAACGGGATTAAGTTATCTCGCCCGTCCACTGAAGCCGTGAGTGAGCACCGGAACCTTATATACGGTCATAGCGACATTGCGGACGCCGGGGCCGGTATGCACTTCCTGTCCATCCGGTCCCACCGCGCCAAGGCAGCCGACATACAGCAGCGACTTATCACGTCCGGAAAACGTCACGGTAATGGCGGGCCGCGGCGTCGGGATCAAACCCAGGTATTTGCCGGCGGGGCTCAACACTTGCAACCCGGCGTTGGTAGTCACAAAGAGGTTGCCGCTGGCGTCGACCGCCATGCCGTCGCCATTTCCGCCACCCTCCAGCTTGCCGAATTCACGCTGATTAGTCGCGGAGCCGTCGGGCTGCAAGTCGAAGGCAGCGACCACAGGGCCGTTGGTGACATAGAGAACCTTCTCGTCGGGGCTGAGCATAATGCCGTTGGTGCGCAAGTTCTCGCCAATCGGCGTCACCTTGCCGCTGGCAGCCAGGTGAAACAGGCCGCCGCTGGTGAAGTAGATGTTGCCTTTACGATCCGCCACCAGATCGTTCACGCGGCCCAGCCCTTTGCCATTGACGCTGTCCGCGAGAACTTTGCGCACAGGCGTGAGCACCGCGACATCGGTCGGCTCAGTGCATTGATCCGGCTTGCCACCGGGGTCGGTGCAAGTCCGTTCCACCGCAAAGAGCTGGCCGGACGGCCCAAAGGCGACTGCGCCCGGCCCGTGGGGCGTGCTGAGAAACGTCGAGAACTTGTCGTTCTTGTCGATCTTGCCAATGCTGTTGGTCTGTTCCTGCGCAAACAGAATGCCGCCGTCTTTGGTGCCAGCGATGCCATCTGCCGTGGCCGTGCCCTGCCAAACATTTTTCCACTGCGAGTTGGTCGCGATGATTCCGGGCAGCGCCGTGATGGTTACTTGCGCGGGCGGCGGTGGTTGTGGAAAGTTACGAGGCGCTTGGGCCAACGCGACCAAGTTGCCGAGCAATAACGTGGCTCCGGCAAACACGGCGATTTTGAGCATGCTTTTGATTTAACCACGGCGCAGTGAAGTGTGCGACCACTCTTGACGCGCTCATTACGCATGGCGAAGTCTGCTTTGATTACGTGCGCTGCGAATGGCTATGTAATGGCCGCGGTTTCCGGGCGGCTCCAACGAGTACCCGCTCTACCTGAATTGTGGACTTGCAAATACTGTCGCCTCGGTATTCCGAAGATTCTGGATCGACGCTAAGCTCGAAGGCGGAGATATCGAAAATGAGCGGGCTCTTCATTCGTCAGTACCGGATCAGCATGGCCGGGGAGGTCGACGAATGACGCGGGTCTGGGAGAGGGTACACTCGTTGTTCGCCGGCGGAGTACCGCGGCGCATGATTCCCGCTGCCCGTGTCCCGGTTGTTGCCCTCATGGTTAATGAGCAGGATCGGCACGTTC
>Ga0070681_10003991_pt1 | contig 13919 bp, 11 predicted proteins | sample KBSC83BmetaG_FD_65650 | JGI IMG/M metagenome (GOLD analysis project Ga0070681, IMG submission 65650) | Corn rhizosphere microbial communities from Kellogg Biological Station, Michigan, USA - KBS C8-3B metaG | ecosystem: Host-associated > Plants > Roots > Rhizosphere | place: USA: Michigan... | reverse complement strand
CATTGCGCTCCAGATGCCGCCGCAGCGCGGGCAGGATTTCGTCCGGCTCGATGCCGACGACGTAGCGCAGCTGGCAGGTCGCGCTCGCGCGCGCGGGTATCGCGTTCACCGGCCGCTCCGGATTGCCGGTGACGAACGCCAGCACTTCGAAGCTCGACCAGCCGAACACCTTTTCGGCGGACGTGAGGCCGGGCTCGCCCCAGTCGGAGTCGATGGCCGGGCCCTCTTCGCCTCCGTCGATTTGCAAATCGGCGAGCGCAGCGCGTACTGCGGGAGTGAGGCTGTCCGGCCGCCATTCCGGCACGCGGATCGAGCCGCGCGCGTCCGTGATCGACGCGATGGCATGCGAAAGGACGATGCCGGGGTTCGCGAGCAGGCCGCCCCAGTTGCCCGAATGGTGCGCGCCCTTGCCGGGGTCCACCGTCAGCGTGAAGTTCATGACGCCGCGCGAGCCGAGGAAGATCGTCGCGCGCCCGGGCTGCAGGCGCGGGCCGTCGGACGCGATGAGCACGTCGGCGGCGAGCGCCTTCTTGTTCTGCTCGCAGAATTCCTTCAGCCCGGGCGAGCCCATTTCCTCGCCGGTCTCGATCAGCACCTTGAGGTTGAAGCCGAGCTTGCCGCGCGTGCGCAAGACCGCCTCTATCGCGGCGAGGTTGATGGTGTGCTGGCCCTTGTTGTCCGCCGTGCCGCGGCCGTAGATGCGCTCGCCTTCCTGCTTCACCGCCCACGGGTTCAATCCGGCGCGCCACTGCTCGTCCTGGCCGCGGATCACGTCGCCGTGGCCGTACATGAGCGCCGTCGGCCGCTTCGGATCCTCGATCAGCTCGGCAATCAGGAATGGGCCGCCCTTGCCGATCGGATTCGAAAAGATGCGGCTCGTCATGCCGAGGCGCGCGAGGCTCTCCGACATCTCGCTGTCGAGGTAGCGCTGGAGCTCCGCCGCACGCGCCGGATTCTGGCTTTCGGTCGGAATGGCGATGCGGCGGGAGAGCTCGGCGATGAAGCCGCCGGCGTCGAAGTATTTCTCCACCGCGGCGATGGCCGCCGCTCGCGTCATCGGGGAATCTGCGGGCCGACCGTGAGGCGGCGCATGCGGCGCCGCTGGCCGTGGTAGTCGTTCACCGCGTTGTGCTGCGTGCACCGGTTGTCCCACACCGTCAGCGTGCCTGGCGACCAGCGCACGCGGCAGGTGAACTCGGGCCGCGTCTGGTGCGCCTGCAGGAGCTCGACGAGCGGGCGGCTCTCGTCCTCGTTCATGCCGCGGAAGCGGATGGTGTGGCTGCGCGAGACATAAAGCGCCTTGCGCTTGGTCTCCGGATGCGTGCGCACGACCGGATGCTCGGCTTCGTAGCGCTCCGCGCCGTCGATGTCGTGCAGCTTCATGCTGTTGAGGGTCTTGTGCATCTGGTGGCGGCCGCCGCCATGCTTCAGTCCCGCGCTGTTCACGCCCACCAGCGGGTCGATGAGCCCGCGCATCCCCGGAGAAAGAGCATCGTAGGCGGCCGCGGTGCTCGCGAAGAGCGTGTCGCCGCCGCGCGATGGGGTCTCGACTGCGTAGAGCAGCGTGCCGAGCGGCGGCTTTTCCAGGTAGGTGGTGTCGCTGTGCCAGTTGCCGCCGAAGTTGACGGTCTCGCTCTCCTCCTTCACCACCTCGAAGATGAAGGGAAAGCCGTCGATGCCGGTGACGAAGGGGTATGGGCACGGCTCGCCGAACCGCGCGCCGACTTCCATGATGTCGGCGGGCTCCAGGTGCTGGTCGCGGATCACGAGGACGGAATAACGCAGGAACGCGTCGTGCACTTCCTGCCAGCTGGCGTCTGTCAGTCGCGTAAGGTCGACGCCGCTGATCTCGGCGCCTAGCGCGCCGGCGATGGGCTGCACGTTCACGCGGCGAGTTTAGCCTTTATGATCAGACCATGGCCAAACGCATAGCAGTCGTCGGCGCCGGCGCGCTCGGCGGATACGTGGGCGGCACGCTCGCCCAGCTCGGACACGACATCACGCTGATCGATGCGTGGCCGGAGAACGTCGAAACCATCCGCTCGCGCGGCCTCGAGCTCGACGGCATGACGCCGGAAGAGCGCTTTACCGTCACGAAGGCGAAGACGCTCCACATCACCGAGCTGCAGGGGCAGAAGAAGCCGTTCGATGTCGCGATGGTGGCGATGAAGTCCTACGACACCGCCTGGGCCACCGCGCTGATCGCGCCGTATCTCTCGCCGAGCGGCTTCATCGTCTCGCTGCAGAACTGCCTCAACGAGGAAGTCATCGCCGGCATCGTCGGCTGGGGACGCGTGGTGGGCGTGGTCGCGTCGCTCATCTCCGTCGACCTGTACGAAGCGGCGCGCATCCGCCGCACGGTGGCGAAGGGCGGCGACAAGTACACCATCTTCCGCATCGGCGAGCCGCACGGCCGCATCACGCCGCGCGTCGAGGAGCTCGTCGAGTGGTTCAGGGGCATCGACAGCGCGAAGGCGACGACGAACCTCTGGGGCGAGCGCTGGACCAAGCTCTGCCAGAACGGCATGGGCAACGGCGTCACCGCCGCGACCGGGCTCACTACCCCCGACTGCGCACGCAACCCGGCGATCCGCAAGTTCCAGATCAAGCTCGCCGCCGAAGGCATCCGCGTCGGCCGCGCGCTCGGCTACCAGCTCGAGAAAGTACGCGGCATCGAGCCCGACGTGCTCGTGCGCGCCGACGAAGGCGACAAGGCGGCGAACGACCAGGTCGAGTCGGTGCTCATCCCGACGGGGACCGGCAGCGCGCGCGACAACATCCAGCGGCCGTCGATGGCGCAGGACATCCTGAAGGGCCGGCGCACCGAGATCGAGCAGATGAACGGACTTATCGCACGCAAGGGCGCCGAGATCGGGGTTCCCGCGCCGAGCCACGAAAAGCTCACCGCCACGGTCCTCCGGGTCGAGCGCGGCGAAGCCCGCCCCTCCCCCTCCCTCCTCGCCTGAGTGTTTGGAACTGTAAGAAATTCAGTGGCCTGGCATGCGCCCGCGCACACTTCTTTGCGCCTTCCGGACATTAAGATAAGTCGTTCGGACAAATAGAATAATTGTGCGGTTGTCCGCCTTTCCCCCTGGGCGCACGATGCGACTCGTACCGAGGGGGATGGCATTGAAACTCCAGCATAAAAGATACTTTCGACTGACTGCGGAAGGACGCTCGCTCTGGTCCCGCCGCGAGACGATCCGGCTTCCGCTCGACTACCGCCGCATTCTCGGCACCGTCGACTTCGACGGCCACCGTGAAGTCATCGGCGCGAACCTCGCGCGCTTTCCCGCGCAGCGCGTCGACGAATGGCTCGCCGAATTCGAGGCGCTCAACCTGATCGAGCCGGCCGACCTGCCGGAGGAGAAGACGCTCGACGAGCTGGCCGAAGAGAAAAGCGCGCCGCCGATCGAGGAAGAAGACCGCGAGGCGCTGCCGCCGGAAGCGTCGTATGCCGACATGTCGCTGACGCGCGCCGGGGTCTATGTGAACGAATGGCGCGTGGCGAACCGCCACGCGATCGGCAAGCCGCCCGCGGAAACGGTCGTGCTGGTGGTGGAAGACGACCCGGACCAGCTGGCGCTCGCGATGCTGCGCCTGACGATGGCGCGCTATCCGGTGAAGACGGCCGACGGCGTGCAGGCGCTCTTCAAGAGCCTCGACGAAGCGCTTCCCGATGCGATCCTGCTCGACGTGATGCTGCCCGACGGCAACGGCTTCGATGCGCTGTCCGCGATCCGCCGCCATCCGCGCTATGCGCACCTGCCGGTGGTCATGGTCACCGCCGAAACCGCGCCGGAATCGGTCTCGCTCGGCCTCGAGCTCGGCTGCGAGGGCTACATCACCAAGCCCTATGGCGTGAACACGCTCGAGTATGTGCTGCGCTATGTGCTGAAGCAGGAGGTCGTGAGCGGCGGCGTCAGCTCCGCGGCCTACTCCGCGCGCACGCCCGACAGCCGCGCGGGCTTCTCGCCGCGCTCGTAGTCAGCGGATCAACTCGTCCGCCCGCAGCAGCAGCTTGCTCGGGATCGGGATGCCGAGCGCGGTCGCCGCGCTGACGTTGATGACGAGATACATCTTGTTCGGTTTCTCGATCGGCAGGTCGCCGGGCTTCGCGCCCTTCAGGATGCGCTCGACGTAGGACGCGGCGCGATAGTAGAGGTGCGGATAGCTCACGCCGTAGGCGATCAGCCCGCCGCCCTCCACGTACTCGCGCGCCGCGTACATCACGGGCAGCCGATGCCGCCGCGCGAACTCGAGGATGGTGGCGCGGTTCGCGAGCAGCACCGCCTCGCCGTTGATGAGCAGCGCGTCGACGCTTTTCTGGGCTGCCGCCTCGAGCGAGCGCTGCAGCCCCTCCAGGCTGCGCACGTCGAAGATGAGGGCCTCGATGTGGTGCGCCTTCGCGGCGCTCTCGATCTGCCGCCGCTCCGCCGCCGCCGTCGGGTTGCCCAGGTTCAGCATCGCCGCCACGCGCTTCGCCTGCGGCGCAAGCTCCCTGAGGATGCCGATGCGCTGCCCGGCGAGCTCGCTCACGAGCGTGGTGAGCCCGGTGACGTTGCCGCCCGGATGCGAGAGGCTTTTCACCACGCCCGCGGCGACCGGATCGGCCGAGGTGGCCATCACCACCGCAGCCGCCCCGGCCTCCTTCGCTGCGCGCGCCGCGGCGAAGCCGCGCGTCACCACCACTTCCGCGCCGGCGCCGACCAGCTCGTGGGCGAGCTGCGGGAAGCGATCCGCCCGTCCGTCCGCCGACCGGTAGTCGATGACGTAGTTCTCGCTCTCGACGTAGCCCGCCTCGCGCAGGCCCTTGCGGAACGCCTCGAGGTTGGCGCGATTGGCGAGCTCCGAGGTGGTCTCGAGCATGCCGATGCGATGGACCGTGCCAGCCTGCGCCCAGCCGGCCAGCGGAAGCGCGCACGCCAGGAGCAGGGCCGCGAGCCGGCTCATCTACCGGATCAGCTCGTCGGCGCGAAGCAGCAGCTTGCTGGGAATCGGAATCCCCAGCGCCGTCGCGGCGCTCACGTTGATGACGAGATACATCTTGTGCGGCTTCTCGATCGGCAGGTCGGCCGGCCTCGCGCCCTTCAGGACGCGATCGACGTAGGACGCGGCGCGGTAGTACAGCTCGGGATAGCTCACGCCGTAGGCGATCAGCCCGCCGCCCTCCACGTATTCGCGCGTGGCGTACATCACCGGCAGGCGGTGCTTGCGGGCGAAGTCGAGGATGGTCTGGCGGTTGGCGCTCAGCACGCCCTCGGCGTTCACCAGCAGGGCATCGGCGTGCCGGTCCGCCGCCTCGGCCAGCGCTTCCTGCAACCCGCCGGCGCTGCGCACGTCGAAGATGATGGCCTCCATCCCCAGCGCCTTGGCCGTGCGCTCCACCTGCCGCCGCTCGCCCTGCGCGATCCCGTTGGAAAGGTTGAGCAGCGCGGCGATGCGGTTGGCCTGCGGTGCGAGCTCCTTCAGCACTTCGATGCGCTTGCCGGCGATCTCGCGGACCGGCGTGGTGAGCCCGGTGACGTGGCCACCCGGATGCGCGAGGCTTTTCACGATCCCGGCGGCGACGGGATCCGCGGAGGCCGCCATGACGATCGGGATGGACCCCGCTTCGCTCGCCGCGCGCGCGGCGGCAAAGCCGCGCGTGACGATGATGTCGGGCTTCGTGCGCACCAGCTCGACCGCGAGCGGCTGGAAGCGGTCCGCGCGACCGTCCGCCGAGCGGTAGTCGATGACGAGGTTCCGGCCTTCCACGTAGCCCGCTTCGCGCAATCCCTTGCGCAAGGCGTCAAGGTTGGCGCGGTTCGCGCTCTCCGACGTGGTCTCGAGCATGCCGATGTGATACACCCTGCCCGGCTGCGCCGAGGTGGCCGCCGTGGCGATGAGCGCGAGGAAAGCGAACGCGCGCATCATTGGATCACCCGGTCGGCGCGAGCGAGCGCGGCGGCAGGAACGACGAGGCCGAGCGACTTGGCGGCGCGCGCGTTGATGGTGAGCTCCATCTTGCCCACCTGCTGCACCGGCAGGTCCGCCGGGCGCACGCCTCTCAATACCCGTCCCGCGTAGACGCCGGCCATGCGGTACGACTCCTCGAAGCTGCCAGCGTAGCTCATCAGGCCGCCCGCGGCCGTGAAGTCGGCCGTGAGGTGGATCGCCGGCACCTTGTGCTGCAAGGCAAGAGCTCCCAGCTCCTTGCCGCGGTCCACGAGGAACGCGTCGTTGGCGATGATCAGGCCGCCGATTTTCTCGCGCGCGAGGTTCTCGAACACGACGGCGAGGTCCTCCTCGGACGCGGCGCTCACCACCTGGAAGCCGAGCCGCTGCGCGTGCGCAGCCACCTGCAGGTCGTTGATGACGGCGGCAGCGTTCGCCGCGGTGCTCGGGTTGATCAGGATGGCGAAGCTCTTCATGCCCGGCACGACCTCGCGCAGGAGCTGGAGCCGCCTGGGGCCCATCTCGGAGCTGAGCGAGGCGATGCCGGTGGCGTTGCCGCCGGGATGGCTCATGCTGCGCACCAGCCCCGTGGCGACCGGATCGACGCCGACCAGGAACACGATGGGGATCTTCGACGTCGCGTTCTTGGCCGCGAGCGCGGCCGCCGCGCTTCCGGGGGCGACCAGCACGCTCACCTTGCGCCCGACGAGCTGCGTGGCGAGCTCCGGCAGCCGGCCGTTGTCGCCGTTGGCCCAGCGATAGTCGATCGCCACGTTGCGCCCTTCGACGAAATCGAGCTCGGCGAGGCCCCGCTTGAAGGCCTCGACGCGCGAGGCGAACCGCTCCGGCGATTCGGCCCCCAGGTACCCGATCACCGGCTGCGCCAGCGCCTGGAGGGGAAGCAGCAGCAGAAGAAAGAGGCGCCCCATGCGCGCGGCATTGTAAGCTGGCAACCGCAGAAGGGCCGACGAGCCGAAAGGGAGGGCACGTGGATGCCCGCATTTCGAACCTGGCCGCACAGATCGCGCAGGCGCTGAACGCGCGCGGGCAGACGCTCGCCATCGTCGAGTCCTCGGCGGGCGGCCTCATCAACGCGGCGATGGTGGCGGTGCCGGGCGCCTCGGCGTACTACCTCGGCGGCTGCGTCATCTACACGCCGAAGAGCCGCCAGGGCCTGCTCGGCATCGACGAGCTCAACATGTCGGGCTTCCGCTCCGCGAGCGAGCCCTATGCGTCGATGATCGCGGAGCGCGTGCGCTCGAAGTGCGGCGCGACCTGGGGCCTCGGCGAGACCGGCGCGAGCGGCCCGACCGGCAACCGCTACGGCGACGCCGCGGGCCACGCGTGCTTCGCCGTGCGCGGCCCGGTCGATGCGGTCGTCACGCTCGAGACGCGCAGCAGCGACCGCGAAGCCAACATGCATACGTTCGCCTGCCACGCGCTCGAGCTGCTGCTCACGTGCGTCGAGCGCGCATGATCGGCGTCCTCGTCGTCGCATCGCTGGCGCTCGTCCTGCCGGCCGAAGCCCTCGCGCAACCGCGCGCCGCGAGGATCCCCGTGATCGGCTACCTCTCGCCGGTGGTACCGCAGAACGGCACCGACTGGCGCTTCGAGGCGGTGCGCCAGGGCATGCGCGAGCACGGCTACGTCGAGGGAGAGAACTTCCGCTTCGAGGTCCGGTGGGGAGAGGGCCACCTCGAGCGCATGCCCGCGCTCGCCGCCGATCTCGTGAAGCAGAAGGTCGACGTAATCGTCGCCACTTCCTCGCCGTCCTACATGGCGGCGCGGCAGGCGACGCGCACCATCCCCATCGTGATGCCGGTGAGCTCCGATCCCGTGGGCGACGGCATCGTCGCGAGCCTCGCGCACCCGGGCGGCAACATCACCGGCCTCTCGGTGATGGCGCCCGAGCTCGGCGCGAAGCGGCTGCAGCTCCTGCGGCAGGTGCTCGCGGCGAATGCGCACTCCATCGGCGTGATGTGGAATCCGAACTACAAGGGCATGGCGGCGCGCTTCAAGGAGGCGCAGAGCGTGGCGCCGGCGGTCGGCATGCAGGTGCGCTCGCTCGAGGTGAGCAGCCTGCGCGACATGGAGGCGCTCTTCGAGCAGATCAGCAAGGACCCGCCGGCCGGCCTCCTGCTCCTCGCCGATCCGCTCACCCTCAGCCTGCGCGCGCGCATCGTCGAGTTCGCGCGCGAGAAGCGGCTGCCCGCGATCTACGAGCTGCGCGAGTTCGTCGAGGCGGGCGGGCTCATGTCCTACGGCGCGAACGTCGGCGAGATGCACCGGCGCTCCGCCTACTTCGTCGACCGCATCCTCAAGGGCGCGAAGCCCGCCGACCTGCCGATCGAGCAGCCGAGCAAGATCGAGCTCGCGGTGAACCTGAACACCGCCCGCGAGCTCGGCCTCACCATCCCGCAGTCCATCCTGCTGAGCGCCGACACTGTCATCAAATAATTAGGGACAGACCCTAATTATTTTTTAATTAGGGTCCGTCCCTATTTTCAGGGCAGGCCAATAACAGCCGCCTCCTTCGGATAGGTGATCGTGTAGTCGGCGACGAACTTGAGCGTCTCGCCGGGCGCGAGCGGCTGCTCCCAGGCGTTCACGCCCTTGCGGTCTTCCCAGTTCGCCGTCTTCGGCTTGGGCTCGAGCACGCTTTCGACGCTGATCTTGTCGTCGACCGGCACGGGCGCGGCTTCGAGGACGAGCAGCTCGACCGGCATCTTGTGGCGGCTGGTGACGGTATAGAGGCTCGCCACCTGGCGCTCGTTTTTCTGGTTCAGCAGGCCTGCGGCGCCCTTGCGGTCCTTCAGGCGCTTGACCGCGACCTGCACGCGATCGTCGCGGCCGAAGGGCAGCACCATTCGCTCCTTCGCCTGCGCCTGCCAGTACGTCGAGCCGATGTAGCCGCCGTCGCGGTAGAGCTGCACGTCGGCGGGAATCCAGACGCCGTCGGGTAGATCGGCTTCGGCCGTCACCATCGCGGCGGTATCGCGCCGCGGCACGACGCGCACGCGCTGCTTCACCGCGATCTGCTGCCTCGCGAGCGACACCGTGACCTGGCGGCCGTCGGCCGCGAGGTCGACCGTGCCCGGCACCTCGAATTCCGTCGTGTATTCGGTCTGGAACTCCGCGATCGGCGGCGGTGCCTCGACCGGCATGGCTGCTGGCGCAGCCGCGCGATCGGCGCGCGCCGCCTTCGCCATCTCATAGCGCTGGCCCTCGGCCGTCGAGCGCGGCTCGGCCGGCGGCCGGATGACGAGCTGCCAGGTATTTGGATCGACGATCGCCGCGGCGCGCGGCTGGCCGGTCGAGAGGCGCAGCTTCACGCCGCGCCAGTCCTCGCCGGTGCGCTGCACGACCGCCGCCTGGCGCTCGAGCTCGACGCGCGAGGTGTTGGAGTCGAGCGCCGCGCGGTACTGCGGCTTCCAGCCGGCGTTCGCCACCTGGTAGGCCGCGCGCAGCTCGCCCGCCTTCTGCGCGGTGTAGGTGATCGTGACGGTGCGCTCTTCGTGAGCGCCGTTGCGGATGCGCGAAAGCTCCGCCGTGAGGACGCCGATGCGCTTGTCGAGCTCGCGCTTGCGGATCTCCATCTTCTGGATCGTGCCGTAGGAATCAGCGCCGCCGCGGCGGATGGCGTCCAGCACGGCCGGGATCGACCTGGCGTCGATCGGCGGCGCCTTGGCGTCCGGTGTTCGCGAATTGAGGCTCTTCAGGTAGTCGCGCACCAGCTCCGCGGTCTTCACGTCGACGTCGAGCGCCGCTTTCTCATCGCGCAGTTTCTGGATGCGCTCTTCAAGCTCCGCCTCGCGCTTCCCGACCGCCTCGGCGCGGCTCAGGTCCTGCACCGCCACCTCGCCGACGTGGATGCCGCTGTCGGTCTCGACGCGCAGCGTGCGCGGATCGAAGTTAGCCGGCAGGCCGGCGAGCCGCACCTTCCCGACCCCCGCCTGCACCTTCGCCGACCGCTCGATCGTCGCGCTGCCCGGATAGAGAGTCACCCGGCTGATCGCCTGCGCGAGCGCCGCATCCATCCAGGCCAACGCCCCCGCCACCGCCAACACCGTCACGCTTTTCTTCATGGTCATGCCTCCTTTGCTTCCTTAAACGGAGGCACCCCCGGAAACGGGTTAAATAGGGACGGACCCTATTTTTTTATTAATTAGGGTCTGTCCCTATTTTCTCGGTCAACCGACGAAGCTCGCGGCCGTTTCGAGCGATATGCCGCGAGCGGCGCGATTGATCGTCCCCGATCTGAGTGTCCATATCGTTCAGCGTGGGCATGATGGGAACAACTGTTTTTTCGGGGACGATGACTATCACGCCTACCTGAGCCTGCTGCAGGAGTTCGCGCCGCTTTGCGGTTGCGCGGTGCACGCCTATTGCCTGATGACCAACCATGTGCATCTCTTCTTGACGCCGCAGACGTCCGGGTCCTGCGCACTCCTGATGAAGAACGTCGGCCAGCGGTATGTGCAGCGTGTCAACGCGCGCCGCGAGCGCAGTGGCACCTTATGGGAAGGCCGCTTCTATTCATGCCTGGTGCCGACCGAGCGTTACGCGCTCGCCTGCTACCGGTACGTGGACTGTAATCCGGTAAAGCCCGGGATGGTCGAGCATCCGGATGATTACCGGTGGTCGAGTTACCGGGTGAACGCTCGTGGGAAGGTGGGGGCATTCATCACCCCGCACCCTGTCTATGTAGCCTTGGCGGACCGCGCCGATCGCCGAGCCGTTGCCTACCGGGCGCTTTGCGACGTACCACTATCACCGGAGACGCTTCAGGACCTGCGCAAGGCGACGCGTGGCGGTTATGCGGCGGGTACCAAGCCACGCGGCCGAGGCCGTCCCAGGAAAATAGGGACAGACCCTAATTAAATAAAAAATAGGGTCTGTCCCTATTTAACTTTGGCGGACGGCGGCGACCGCCACCGGCGGCTTGGCGAGCGCCTGGCGCAGGTCCTCGTAGGCGACGGGCTTGGCGAGGTGCAGGTCGAAGCCCGCCTCGCGCGAGCGCTCGCGGTCCTCGCGCTGCGCGTAGCCGCTGAGCGCGATGAGGAGGATGTTCTTGCGGTTGGGCAAGTCGCGCGCGCGCCGCGCGACCTCGTAGCCGTCGATGCCGGGCAGGCCGATGTCGACCAGCGCCGCGTCCGGATCCATCCTGGCGAGCTTGGCGAGGCCCTCGGCGCCGTCCTTCGCGACGGCCACATCATGGCCGTCGAGCTCGAGCAGCATGCGCAGGCTGTCGCGCGCGTCCTGCTGGTCCTCGACGATCAGCACGCGGCGCGGCGCGACGCGCTGCAAGGGGATGGGCCCGGTGATCCCGCCCGCGGGCGCGCTGCCGCGCGGCAGGCGGATCGTGAAGGTGCTGCCCTTCCCCGCGCCGCGGCTCTGCGCCTGGATCGAGCCGCCGTGCAGCGTGGCGAGGCGGCTCACCAGCGCGAGCCCGAGGCCGAGGCCGCCGCGCGCGCGCTCGAGCGTCTGGGCTCCTTGAGCGAAGGGCTGGAACAGGCGCGGCAGCACTTCGGGCGAGATGCCCTCGCCGTCGTCGGTCACCGCCACTTCCGCCGAATCGTCGGTGGCGCGCACGCGCACCTCGATGTTCATGCCGCCGTACTTGATCGCGTTGTCGATCAGATTCGCCAACATCTGCTGCAGCCGCGCCGTGTCGGCGTTCACCCACACCGGCTCGCCCTCGACGGTGATGCGGCGATGGCTGCCATGCTGCTGCTGGTGCGTCTGCACCACGCCCGTCGCCACGCCCAGCAGCTCCACCGGGTGGCGCGCCAGCACGAGCTTGTCGTAGGTCGCGCGCGCCGTGTCGAGCAGGTCGTCGACGAGGCGCTGCAGCTGGCCGAGCTGGCGCGAGATGATGTGCAGCGCCGAGCGCGCCTGCGGATCCTTGATCTGCGCGCGCGCCAGCACCTCCGTGCTGAGCGTGATGGCGGAGAGCGGGTTGCGCAGCTCGTGCGACAGCGCGGCGAGGAACTCGTCCTTGCGCTTGTCGGCGTCGCGCAGCGATTCCTGCGCCTCGACGAGCTCCTGCACGTCGAACGAAGCGCCGACATAGCCGGTCATTTCCCCATCCTCGTCGCGCCGCGGCTCGCCGAGGCTGCGCATCCAGCGGTATTCGCCGTCCGCGCGCCGGAATCGGCAAAGGGCGTCGAAAGGCTCGCCGGCCGCGAACGCCAGCTCGTATGCCTCGAGGAAGCGCGCGCGGTCCTCCTCGTGGATCAGCTTGCCGACCTTGAACTGCTGCAGGTCGGGGTCGTGCGCGCCGACGAACTCGAGCGCCGAGCGGTTGATGAACTCGTGTCCTTTCGGCCCGGTGATCCACAGCATCACCGGCGCCGCGTTGGCCACCGTGCGGAAGCGCCCCTGCGCATCCTCGAGCGCTGCGTAGGCGCGCTTCAGGCTGCGGCTGCGGCGATGCACCTGCAGGCTGAGGAGCACGAGCAGCAGCGTGGCCGCGAGCGCCACCGCGCCCATCATCACCATGTCGCGCCGCCAGACGGCGAAGGCCGACTTCGCGGTGACGGCGTAGTTCACGTAGAGCGGCACGCCCTCGAGCTTGCGAGAGGCGGAGATGCGCTCCCTCCCGTCGAGGCCCCACTTCGCCTGCCACATGCCGGACGCGCGCCCGCTCGCCATGAACTCGACCAGCGGATTGTCGGGCGGGAGCCGCGTGTTCTGGCCCGCGGTTTCCGGGAAGCGGGCGAGCACGGTGCCGTCGGTCCGCACCAGGCTGACCGTCTCCTCCTCGTGGAAGGTGATCTCCTCCCAGAACTCCGACAGGTACGACGAGCGCAGCGAGGCCGCGTACGCGCCGTCGAACGTGCCGTCTTCCTTCGAGCGGCGCAGCGACAGCACGAAGCCCGGGTCGCTGGTGATGCGCGAGACGAGCGGCGCGGAGACGAAGAGCCCGGTGTTGCGGTCGCGCTGCGCGACGAAGTAGTCGCGGTCGGCCGCGCTGGAGCTCCTCGGCACGGGGAACTGGTGGCTGTGCGCGAGCGGCACGCCGTCGGGGCCGATCACGGTGAGCGACAGCACCTCCGGATGCCGCGTGCGCATGCTCGCGAGGTAGCGGTGGTATTCCGCCTGGTGCGCGGTGATCGTGCGGTCGTCCACGCCTTCGAAGTGCTCCTGCAACCGGTCGAGGAGCATCAGGTTCACCTGGATCAGCTTCGACATGTGCGCGCGCAGCAGGTCGGCGCGCGTGCGCACGTCGGCGCGCGCTTCTTCCTGCGCGCGCTCGTGCGTGAAGAAGGCGATGCCGGCGAAGATGAGCAGCGGCAGCAGCGCGCCGCCGATCAGGGCGAGATCGAGGTAGGTCCAGCTGCGCTTGTCGACGGTCGCGGCCATGGCTGACGGAACCAAATGGTATCGGCCGCGCGCCCGCGGCGGCAGTTGATGCTGCGGAACGCCCTGTAGCGATTCGTCTACAAGCGATCCAAAATGAGGCCCATGCCCACCATCCAGGAGATGCGCGTGATCCCGGTCGCCGGGCGCGACAGCATGCTCCTCAACCTCTCCGGCGCGCATGCGCCGTTCTTCACGCGCAACCTGGTCGTGCTGCGCGATAGCGCCGGACGGCAGGGGATCGGCGAGGTGCCGGGCGGCGAGAGGATCCGCGCCACGCTGGAGGAGTCGCGCGCTCTGGTCGAAGGGCAACCGTTGGGCCGGCATCTCGGCATCCTCCGCGATGTCCACAGCCGCTATGCCGACCGCGACACCGGCGGCCGCGGGCAGCAGACGTTCGACCTGCGCACCACCATCCACGCCGTCACCGCCATCGAGGCCGCGATGCTCGACCTCCTCGGCCAGCACATGGACGTGCCGGTGGCCGCGCTGCTCGGCGAAGGACAGCAGCGCGAGCGCGTGCAGGTGCTTGGCTATCTCTTCTATATCGGCGACCGGCGCAAGACCGACCTGCCGTACGCCTCCGAGCCCGAGGCGCGCGACGACTGGTCGCGCCTGCG
>Ga0070681_10003990_pt1 | contig 13919 bp, 18 predicted proteins | sample KBSC83BmetaG_FD_65650 | JGI IMG/M metagenome (GOLD analysis project Ga0070681, IMG submission 65650) | Corn rhizosphere microbial communities from Kellogg Biological Station, Michigan, USA - KBS C8-3B metaG | ecosystem: Host-associated > Plants > Roots > Rhizosphere | place: USA: Michigan... | reverse complement strand
CGCGGGCCCGAGCTGTCGCCGCCGAATTGACGCCGCCAGGCACCGTAGCTCAGCACCATCGCAGTCGGCGCGCCAGTGTTTCCATCCTCAGGCTGGAAGAATCGGCCTAGGCGCGACGCGGCGCCGAGCACGTCGAAGAAGTTGGGGGAGGCCGCGGCACCTGTTAGGTGCAGGACCGAGCTCCCGCTCGGCAGGTAAAACGGCTGCACGCCTGCGTCGCTCGTCAGGAGCGAGGCGAAAGTTGCGGCGTGCGATCCTGCACATCGCCGCGTCACCCGACGGCCAGCTCGTTTCGCCGAGCGGCCACCGTGGTGTATGTTGGTGTATGTTTTGCGCCTCAAAGAGCGCAAAATCGTTAGCGACTTTCGAGGTAGTCAGGTGCGGTAACGTGCGGAACTGCACGACTTTCCACGCGTAGACCGCGCTGTTCAACCACAATGGGGTTCAGGGGGTCGCGGGTTCAAATCCCGCCGTCCCGATTTAAGTAAATGATCAACAACGACTTACGGCGACTTCGGTCGCCGTTTGTCATTCAGGGGGTCTTCGGAACTCATACCCCAAGCGCGACCTGATTCATCTCCAGGTTTAGCAAGCACTTATCATAGCGGCCGCATCGATAACTTACACCACTCCACCGGCGGCTGGTGTAAGTGGTGTATGAGGTGGTGTATGAATTGTGTCAAAATCGGCAGCTGCAGAGACCCGAAATGGGCCTGCTTTAGCCAGGCAACCGCACTTAACTGAGCTCCTCGCGTGTTGGTGCGTAGGTTTGATCCGGTTTCGTACCGAGGACCCCCTTCAAACGCATCAGGTGGTCCGCCGAACAGTCCCAGATCCGTTCGCACGCGAAGGAGCGGAGCGCGCTCTCATGCGAAGCGATCACGTAGTCCTCGGCCTTCCATCGCGGCAGAGCGATGAGCTGACTGCCTAACGGGACTCGCCTATCTCCCGACTACGTGAAGTCGCCGTCAACGCGCGATATGACGGGCCCCTCCGCGGCGTCGGAGAAGAGAACCGCCTGGAATTACGTCGACGACTCCACCTCGTCGAGCCACGCGATCGGGATGTCCAAGGCAACCGTCTCGTCGTCCCTTTCAAGCGCCTCGAGATCCCGGAAGAGCCGCACGGTGCCCTTCTGCGCATGCCGCTCCACGAGGCGCCCTGGATATGCACGCGTACGGTCGAACCACTCGACGGTGGTGGTGACCAGATACGGCGACTGCTTCGCGCGCCACCATTTGGCACCTTTGCCCGCGTTATGCACGGCCCTCCTCGGAGGAGTCGTAGTCTGACGCCGCCCGCCCCGGTTCACGCATGACGCTACGCCTCAGCATGGCCAAGTCAAGATCGACACCATCTCGCGTGACACATCAAACCAGACGCAGCGGACAGTCCGCTCGGTCAACTGCATGTCGACAGTCATCGGCGGACCGCCGGACTTCAGCCTGACCATATCGCGCGTTAGCAACTCGTGTGGCATTGAAGTCTCCTGTTGATTCTCCCGTTCGACTTCGGCGGCATCGCTTGAGGGCGACGCCGCGTGAGAGGCTTTCGTGGGGACGCTTCATTCGCCTACCTCATGACCGCAGTTGAGAGTGAAGCCGTGATCCCTAGCGCGCTGGTCTTCCAGCCAGCCGGGTTCTTACTGGCCGTTCCCGTGCCCTCCGTCGATTCCGTCGTCGGAGGCAGCCCAGCCTACATTCCGGAGGAGGTTGTCCTTCAGGAGCGGCCCATGGTTCGAGTCTTGTAATTCCGAATGCAACCATCTCGCAATTAGAGAACGGCACGGGATCATGATCTACAGGCAAGCCCGATCGACCCCCTTGTTCCGCCCCATATCAGCCCAACCGTGAGCTCGCCGCGACGACCTGACCGCCCTCGAAGATCACGTGACGCTCCTCGAGCGGCCGACCTGCTGCGCATCGGCGAGGAGCGGCTCGCGCACGATCTCTCGGCAGCGCTCAGGACGCATCAGGCGACGCCGAGACTTCGAGAAGGGATCGCGGAGTTCGTCCGAGCTGCCAAGGAGGGCGGGTTCTCCTGGCAAGACACGGCGGCAGCGGTCGACGCGCTCATGCGACAGGCCGCATCCGATCAGGTAGCTACAGCCGAAGTCGACGCACTCGCACAGCGCATCCTCGCCTGGTGTGAAGAAGAATACGCTCAACACGGGTAAGCGTCTTTGCCGGCGCCACGCCGAGGAACACCGAACTGGATAAGCGAGAGGCGCGCTAGCCGAGGAACAGGTGAAAACGTGCCTTGTCCTCCGCGGTCCACACCTCACGTGCCCTTTTGTGTGGCGCTGTCGTCAGGCGTAGCGTTGTTCCGACCGAGTCCTCCGCGATCGCCCTGCTGCGACCTGCTCTGCGGACCGGACCCAAACTCCAAGCACCAGGTCACGGTCTGATCGAGCGACGGATCTGCCTCAGCGAGCTCCGCCGCTAGTTGCTCTCCCGACGCCCGAAGCTCGGAGACCGCTGCGCGCACCATGGCGGCGATCTCCGCTGTTGGCATCCCCTTCTCGTGGAGATCCACGGTAAACGCGCAGATCGCGTCACGCAGCGTATCGAGTGAACCGCGATGGGTCCAGAGCGCCGCCCGAAGCGATCCCCGGAGGGATGCACCGAGCTCTGACGCATCGCCACCGCTAGATGATGAAGTCGGCATGGCCGCTACGCGAAGAGGGTCGACGATGAGCACTTGATAAACTGCCATGCAACGACCACGCCCGGGAGCGAAGCGTTCCGTGCGAAGACGTTCGCCACTCATTCTTGGCGGTGCCGTACGACGTCGTGCCGGTCTCGTCCACTCCTTCGCTGATCGCTCCGGATAAGTGTGTTTGCGCGCACAGCCTCCGACTGCGCGCCGCGTAACTTACGTGTATGCCGAAGGCAGATGATATAAAGCCCGACGTCCCCGATCGCCGGACTCATCCCAACCGGCGCAACGCCGAGCTTCGCGACGACCTCGCTCTGATTCTCGAAGAGTGGGAGCAGTTGAGCCAGGAGGAGCCGTGGCACATCCACCCGGAGCGCTACGGGCTGGATAGTCTGCACGAAACGATTCGCGCCGTCCTCGACGTTGCGCTCGGAGACGGCGGCGACAAGGCCGCGACTGAGCGCCTCGTGCGTGCCGCCGCAACCCATGGGGATCAGCGGCGTGTCCAAGGCGTTGGTGACGACGCCGTGCTTCGCGAATACCATGCGCTTCGCGCGACGCTCTGGCGTTATCTCTCACGAGCGCCAATGCCGTCGACCGAGGCACTGACCGCGATATTCCGAGTAGACGTCGTGATCACGATCGCAACGACGGCCGCGCTCCGTGGTTTCCACCGAAGTGACATGCCGCCCACCCCCGACTGGGCCGAGAACTTAGTGCGCTTCATCGCGACCGACTCACGTCGGGTTGTTGAGGCGTTCGGTCGCGAGGGACGGGGACCGGACGCTCCGGATGACGCCTCCCTCACGTCGTGAATGGATATGCGATGCCTCCTCGACGCCGGCACTAATGTGTGATAGATCACAGAAGGAGAAACTGGGCGACTTCCTTCTTTCAATTGTCAGTATGCCGATTCGGGCGGCATAACGATGAAGTATCGCGAGTTCATGGATAGCCGCGACGAACGGTGGAGCGTCTGGGAGGTGCAGCCTTGCAGTATGGAGCGGCGACTGCGCGATGACCCCGAGCGCCGCCCGCGAGTGGACCGACGCAACAGCGCGCCTGCTCCACGCATTCGCGTTGACGACCCGCGGTTCTCGCACGGCTGGCTTGCCTTCGAGAGCGGCATAGAGAAGCGCCGCCTGTGTCCGATCCCGCCGCAATGGGAATCGCTCACCGACGCGGAGCTCGCATGTCTCGTGTCGCAGGCCTTGCCCACGATCAAACACGGCGCATGAGGTGAGCGCCGAGGAGCTCGCGCCTCCACCCAGCGAGGAGAGCGAGGTGGTGAACGCGACGCCCCTGCTGACCGATTGGCTTCGCATGGCGTTGCCGGTGCTCGTCGTCGCCGGCTTCATCGTGCTCGCGTGGCGCTTCGGATATTTCAGCCTCAAGACGCCGGAACAACTCGATGCCGCGACCGACCGTGTGGAGAGCCTGCCTTGGCTCGCCCCGATCTTCGTGCTCAGTTACGCTGCGCTCGCGACGCTCGCTGCTCCCGTCTCGCCGCTCGCGTATGCCGCTGGCGCGTTGTTTGGCGTGGCACGCGGAAGCGTCTATGTCTGGCTCGGATCGATCGTGGGAGCGATGGCGGGATACTTTCTCGCGCGTACGTCGTTAGCGGGCCCGGCTCGCCGCCTTCTTGGCCGCTTTCGCGACAGGATGCGCCAACTTCGCGATGGGAATGCGTTCACCACCACGCTCCGGTTGCAAATGCTACCAGTCCTCCCGTTTGGCATCTTCAACTATGCCGCGGGTGTCATGCGCCTCCGCATCCCTGGTTTCCTCGCCGGAACGGCGCTCGGCATCCTTCCGGGGACGATTGCCGCGGTGTATGTCGGCGATCGGTTGGTCGCCGGGCTCGAGACGGGGAACAAACGCGCGCTACTGCTCGCTGGCCTGGTCGTCGCCGCGCTATTCGCGCTGTCGTTCGCGCCCACGCTGGTGAAGAAGCTGCGACGATAGGATCGTGCAGTCGATGGCCGACAAGGGAGGGGGCGTCACGAATCGTGAGCGTGCCGCGTTGCCGTCGTGTGTGAGCGCTGCAGCGTCAGCGTGAAGACCGAGCCCTTCCCGAGCACGCTCTCGGCGGTGAGGTCGCCTCCCATCCCTCTCGCCAACTCTCGGCCGATAGCGAGGCCGAGTCCCACCCCCTCGGCGGTCGACGTGAGGCCCCGCCCAACTTGCGCGAAGGGCTCGAAGATCAACTCTATCTCACCGGTTGCGATGCCGCGACCCGTGTCGCGCACGTGGATCAACACGTCCGCCTCGCGCGCTTCGTAGCTCACGGTAATCTGGCCCCCAGGCTCCGTGAACTTGATGGCATTCGCCAGCAGGTTGGTGAGTATCTGCTGAAGCTTCTCCCCGTCGGCACGTACGCGCACCTTTGCGTCATCATGCTCGATACCCGGCTCGAACCGGAACTCGAGCCGCTTTGCCGACAATTGCGGGGCGACGAAGACCTCGACCACTCTGAGCGTCGCGTCGAGCGGCACGTCTGAGATGTCATACTGGACCTTTCCTCCCTCGAGTCTGGCGAAGCTCAAGATTCTGTCGATGAGCCCGAGCAAGTGTTCCTGGCTTACCTTGATGCGCCGCAGGTCCGTGTGCTGCGCCTCGGTCAGCGGACCCCGAACCTCCAGGTCGAGGAGTTGGGCGTAGCCACCAATGGCGTTCAGGGGCGAGCGCAGGTCGTGGCTCATCATCGACAGGAATCGCGACTTCGCCCGATTTGCGGTCTCGGCCTCTCGCTGCGCCGCCTCCGCCGTCGCACGAGCGGCGCTAGCGACGTCGTAGAGTTGCGCACTCTCGAGCGCGGCCGCGCATTGTGCCGCGAGGGCTTCTGCGAGGGACACCTCCGCTGGCGTGTATGTCATGTCTCCTCGCCGACTCACGAACGTGATGGCGCCGCAGATTGTTCCGCGAGCGAGGAGGGGTGCCACGAGCAGCGGACCGATCCCGAGCTCGCGCAGCGCACGCAGCGTGTCCGGGCTGTGCGCGCTCGCGGCGAGTGCCACGTCGATATCATCCGCGATGACGGTCGCTTGGGGGGAACGCATCATGAGCGGCACGCCGAACGGATCGCCCGGTTGGGGGAGCCAGATGCGTTCGAGCCCGCGCGCCAGCGCCTCCTTCGCCGGATCGGGATGGACAATGGCGAGCCGATGCAACGTGCCGTCGGGTTCGACGATGTCCACCACACACCACGCGCCGCTCCGCGGAAGCGAGAGGCCAGCCATGCTGGCGTAGGTCGTCTCCCGATCGAGCGATGCGCCGAGGCGAGCGGCCGCCGCGGCGAGAAGCGCCGCTCGCCTTCGCGCCGCTTCCGCCTCCTCCGCCAGCATCTGCTCCCGCAGAGCGCTCAGCAGCAGACGTTCAGCGATTTCGGTCTGGCGCGAGCGGGTCAGTTCTCCTTCCTTTAGCTCCTCGCGCTCGAGGAGGACCATAACGAGTTGGTTGACCTCGCCGCTGCGGTCGGCCACCGGCCATACCGTGTAGTGCCGAGACACAGCGCCTCGAGGGCCAGGCAAGACGATCGCATCGCGCGCGACGAGACCGTCGCGCCGCACCTGATCGAAGAGGTCCTCGAGCTCGGACGCAGCGGCCGGATCGAGCGAGTCTCTGATGGGCCGCCCGACCGCTTCATCGCCTCGCGATCCGAGGTGCCGGAATGCGGCGTTAGCGTATACTAACGTGTGCGCGACGCCTCGAACGACGGCGACGGCCAGCGGCGCATGCTCCAGATACCGGCTCGCCCAATCCGCGTAGTCAGGCGCGGGAGCGGGGGGACCGCGCAGTGCGGCCGACTCATCATCGCCGAGCCTGGAGCTGGTCACGCGTCGCTCGTCCTGTCAGGGACACCCGTGATGATGCCGTGGTAGTTGGTGAGCGGCTCGCCGACCACCGCGCCCGCGGGCGTGATCTCGTAGAAGCGAAACTCGCGGCTGTGTTGACTGCCGCGCATCTTGACGACCGCGACCACGGTGCGGAGCTCGCCGTCGATCTCGACGTAGCGTTGCGCGACGATGTCGTCGGTGATGAAGGAGACCTTCTCGCTCGTGAAACGCACATCGGCCTGACCCTGGAGCACTTCGGCCGTCATGACGACGGTGACGCCCGTCGCCGTTAGTGCGCCCACCAGCCGGTAGAGCGACTCGCGAAAATCCTCGCGGAAGGTGGGCGCGAGAGCGATCTCGAAGCCGGAGAGCGAGTCGATCACGACCCACGTCGCGTCGACCGCCCGAACGCCTTCGAGGATCTCCCAGAGCGTCTCGTCGACGGAGAGGTCGAGAGGTCGGAGGTACAGCACCTTGAGGCGTCCGGCCCGGACACTCGCCGCCAGGCCGGCGTCCCTTTTTCCGACGCGCGCAAGATATTCCTCCGGGTATTCCTCGAAAACGACGATGACGCCAGCCTCGCCTCGCTCGAGCCCGGCCGCGGCGAACTGCGTCGCGAACGTCGTCTTTCCGGTGCCGGCGGGGCCGGCCAGCATCATCGCGTCGCCCGCTGGAATCCCGCCGCCCATCATCGCGTCGAGGCCCGGCACACCGGTCGGCAATCGCACCGACGGCGGCGCAATACGCTTCGCTTGCTGCTCCGGGATGCGAGGAAACACCTGCAGGCCGCGATCCGTGATCCGGAACGTATGCAGCCCTGGCATGAATGCGCGTCCGCGCGCCTTCGAGACCTGGAGTTTGCGGACGACGGAATTGCGGTCGGCGGCTTGGGACAGCCAGAGAATCCCGTCGGCGACCGTGAGCACCGGGTTCTCCTGTTCGTGCTCATCGAATGCCGCCACGAGGAACGATGTGATCTCCCACGTCGTTAGGTGCAGGGCAAGGCGCTGGACGAAGTACTCCAGGCCCATCTTCGTATCGACATCGCTGTCCAACGGCTCAGCGTGGTACTGTTGGCCAAGTGTTCGGAACGAATCCACGACGACCATCTGGGGTTCAATCTTCTCGACCTCGCGAACGATTCGGTCGAGCGCGTCGTTCAGGTCTCCCCGCACTGCCTCCTCGCTCAAGTTGACGAACCTAACGCCGGACTCGATGAGCTCGGGTTTGAAGAAGCGAAACTGCCGCTGGTAGCGGAGCATCTTGAGCGTCGGCTCGCCAAGGACCGTGAAGTAGAGCGCGGGCCGTTCGGTGGTCGCGTTCGCGAACACGATCTGTTGGGCAAGCGTCGTCTTGCCGGCGCCAGGCGCGCCCGCGATCAAGTTGAAAGAGTACTCAGGCATTCCGCCGCCGAGCACCGCGTCGAGTCCGAGCACGCCAGTCGGGAGGTTTCGGATCACGGCTGGTGCGTCATTGGTCCGGTCGCCAGTCACTGTTGGTTCTCCTCTCCGGTCTCGCGCGCATCAGCTGCCGCATCGGCCTGTAGACTGTGCTCGACGAGGCGCAGGGCGATGTCCTGTCCGATCAGTCGGCCGAGCAGTTCGATGAGCGCGGTGAGAATCGCGGCGACACCGTCGGCAACTGCCTCGGCACCATGAATGGGGGCGCTCTCCGCAAGCCCTTCGAGACAGACGGTCGACTGGCGTGAATACCGCACGTTCGCGAGAGCGGGGTGGTCCGTCTGCGCTCGCACGAGGGCACGCGCGAAGAGCGCGTTGGTTCCGTCAATACCGAACCATCGCGAGAGGTTCGCGGACACGCGACCGCAGACTCGCTCGGTGGCCGCGGCAACGGCATCGGGAGCGTCCTGCGCGGGCGCGTCGCGAGCAAGGAGTCGGCGTGCCAGCTCCTCTGCCGTTCGCGATTCCGGTGGGGTCAATCGTGTGGTCGCCTCATCAGATGCTCCGTCGCGGGACCGCCAGCACCGACCGTAGCTGCGAAGCGTCTTGGGGGACTGCGCGAACGCGCCCTAGCTTTGGCGGCGCCCGCCAAGCCCCGGAGGGGCCACTTCGAGAGGGCACGGGGGCCGCCAATATCGCGTTCCCGGAGGCGCCTGCGACCCTCCGCGATTCAACGTGGAAACGTAGCGCTGGGTCTCAATGCGCGCCACCGCGCACAGGCGGAGTCTCCCTTGCCGGCAAGCCTACATGCACGCATCACCCCTCCACCCTGTTGGACGGCCGAGGTCCCGGCACGCGCAAGGACAGCTCAGCGTAGAGGTCCGTAGCGCCGCCGCCGGCTGCCACAAGGTCGTCACGTGCAACTCGACGCAAGCGACACCTGCCCGTGCTGCGAGCGGCGAACGAGCCCGGCGTGTGCGTACTCGTTAGGCTATGGCGACACACCGGTCCGCGCGAGCGGTCATGGACCGGGCGGGTCGCGCGGCAACGCAGAGCGCTCTATCCGCCGCCTGGCGCGTCTCGCGCGGGCAGCGCATCTTTGGCACCCTATCACACCGAGGCGGCCGTCCCGTGCCTGCTCGCTCCTTTGCGTGGTTCATGACCGCAGTCGCCGTCGTGATGGTCGTTGTGTCAGGCGCGCGGATCAGTCGTGGCTGGCCCGCTGGCGCCAAGACGTACACGTTCTTGCTGGCGACGGCGGTGGTGATCGTCATTGCGATCTTCGCGTGGCGACGAGTCAATGCGCACACGCAGCCGGGTCGGGAGTGATCTGTGCCGTTGTCGCGAAGGTCAAACCGCGAGGCCGGCATTCACCATGCGGTCAACCACAGTTCGCGCAACCGCCCCTCAACGCGTTGATCTGCGCGTCTTCGGGTCTGCGCCCCTTGCGCCCTGTGTCGTATTGACCACTTGGTCAACAATGAGCAAGTAAATATCGGAGTGCAGCCTATCAATTGTTGCCCGGGCCGCCTAGCTTTAACGAGTGAGGCGCGGAGGTCGTGTCAGCCAGCAGCAGTCCGGGCGACGCGGTTGACGGCCCTAACGAAGGGAATGGCGATGGACAACGGCATCGGGCGATTCGCTCTCCGCAGACCACGGCATCGAAAGGACTATCGTCTCGACGTCCTGCTCGTCGTGCTGCTCACGCTGCTGTCGCTCCTGGTCCTCGGCCTCTCGGTTGGCGCGAACTAGGGACGGGCCGCCTCGCCGAGACCTGTCGCAGCATCGCGGCGCGAGGATGTCAGCAGGGTACATCACGCGGGGCTTCGATGGTTCAACAGTGCCGACAAGGTGCAGCTATTGTTGAGCAAGCTATCATCATGAGGGGGAACCATGTCCGTGTATTTCAAGTGCAAGAGTTGCCACGACGAGCACTCGTCGCCTGCTGGCTTCGTCGACAGGGCCTCTTTCGACGCGTCACCCATGCGCGAGACTTTGTTCACCTGTACCGGGACAGGTCGAACGAACAGTTACGTAAGAAAGGACATGTACTGGCGAGACGACGCGGAACGGTAGGCCCGATAAGACGCTCGCTAGCGACGACGGCGCACCCATCCAGTCGCGTTCACGGTGCGGGAGCGATTCTCGAACCTTTCACCTTCCTCGCCGTCGCCCCTCCAGGAGGCCACGTGCCCGCTCATCCACGGCGAAGCGACTGACGAGACCGATGACCGTGACCGCCAGCACGGCCGGATGATGAAGGGTGTGCCTAACGAGCCAGCAGAGGTGTCCCGCGATCGGGGGCTTGGGACTTGCTCGGTTCACCACTGCGAGTGGGCACAAGATCTCTCTGATGTCTTTCGGATGGGAGTGCTATGAAGCGAACACCAGCTGCCACGAGGCGGGGCGCGGTTGGCAAGCAGAGCCGCGCCGCGGGAGGGGAGTCAACCACGACGACGAATGCGCGAGGATCACAGAGGAAAGCGCGGAATGCGGCGCAAACCACCGTACCTGAGCGACGGCCGTCGCTCGCCAACGAGGTGCGTGCGTGGATTCGTACTGCCGATGCCGACCAGCTCGTCGAGTTGATGGCGCTGAGCAACGCCGCACTTCCCGACGAGGACAGCCGGAAGATTCGGCCAGATGAGGTTCGCATGCTCCGCCGTCTCGCTGGCCAAGCGCGGAGCTTGAACACATCCCTGACCGACCACGCCGCCGAACGACGATCGTTGGGTGAGCGGCGTGGCCGCATCTCACCAGAGGCGGGTGACACGGCTCGTTGGGCCGAACGCCTCGTCGGCGCGCTCGAGGCGACACTATCGTCGTGCCGGGACACCGCGGCTTCACCGACGAGCGCCGGAGCGAACGAATGCCTCGATGACCAGTCGAGGGACTTCCGCGACAACGATGGTACGATGTGGCGCGTTCGAATCGAACAACGTGGCACCTCGGACCTAGTTCACGATGTCCCTCATATGCTGGTGCTGGTCTTCCGCGCACTCGACGGCGGTCACACTGCCGAACTTGTGAGCACCGGCGATACTTGCCGTTGGGAGCTGGACTCGTACTCGGAGATCCGGCTTCGGGAATTACTCGCCGAAGCTCAGGCGCACGTGAACGGGCCTAACGCGGAGTAGCCTCCGCGTCGCGGAAGCGATCGCCGAACTGCCTCGATTCGTTGCTCCCATCGGGAAGAGCCCTCGCAGCTCCAGAGGACGCGAATCGGACGTCGGATCGAGGGTTCGCTTCTCGCACAGCAACACGGGAATCATCGATGCGAGGCAACAGGAGGACACGATGGTCGAGCAGGATTTCCACTTCTATCTCCGTTTGAACGCCGACGAGTTTCCCTACATCGCGCACGAGTCGTGGCTGGTCAGCGGTGCTGCTTACAGGGGCCGATACGTCGAGGCGGCCGGTTCGATGCGCAGACGCGTGCGGCTCTATCATCCAAAGGATGAGCGTCGGACGGTGGTCCTGTACGCGGATCAGTTGGAGGCGGAAGTCTATCCCTGGACGAGTCTCTGACCTTCCGTTCTTGCGATAGTCACGACGTGATGCCGCGATCGACGCCATGCTCGCGTGCTTTGCCAATTTGTTGTTGAACAGGGCACCACAACGGCCGCTCGAGCGCCTGCAGTTGATGCACAGTCCTGGCGGTGGCGCTAATCATCTTCGCCACGCTGTGTGTTGACCAAGTGGTCAACACCTACGGATGGCGCGTATTGACCATCCGGTCAACAACGGTCCTCGGATTGCTATTCGGAGCGATGCGGCCGATTTGCTTCGGAATCCGCCGAGAAGAACTCATCGGCTCGTTGCTGCTCGTACTTGCGTTTTGTGCGTGCAATCCGGTCCACGAGATGCTCGAACTCCTCGGGGGGTACACGCTGGCACACCGACCGCAACCGTTCGGCGATTTCCTGCTTTAGCGCCTGAATCTGTCGTTCTTCCCAGTCGCGCCGATCATATGTCATCTCACCCCTCAGCCGGGCCTCGCGCCCGCTGGGGTTGTGCAGGGCGCGCGCCAGACCGCTCTCAGTCCATACCGCCTGCGGCTCGTAATTGGCCTTCCTCGGCTACTTCGTCGCCGTCGTGCTTGAGCTTCACTCTGGCCACCTCCTCGACCAAACGCCTGAGCTCAGGCTCCGGAATATCGGGGCAGACCGGCCGCAATCGCAGCGTGATTTGTCGCACGAGCTCTTGCGGCAAAGCGCCGTCGCTCGATAGCTGGGACATGCCGTGAACTCCTCAATGACGTAACGCGGGAATCACGCGCTGAGTCGAGTGCCCGCCCTGCGGTGCGCGATGCACGCGCATCGTGACACCCCGGTCATCGCGGACCCAGAGAAGGCGCCGACCGCGAACCAGAAAACGGGAAACGCCATCTCCAGTAGCGAAGCTGCACCATTTTATCGATTCGTGACTACCGACACAACCAGTGATCCAGCATCGACTTAGCCGAGCTTTCCGTACGTATTCGTACCGATTGCTCGTACTGCTTTCGATTCAGACGTTTGCCGTTTTGAGGACGACCATCTGTTATCTTGTTTACGCGCGACGGCGAAGCCCGATCGACGCGCACCCACAACAGCTTTCGACATTAGGCTTTGGGTTGTACTGAGCCCCCTCCTCCTGCCGTCAGACTGGATCACCCCAGTTCTCGCACAGCGGGCCGAGGAGAGTTGGACGTGCAACCAACGCCGAAGGGCTCCACAGAGCCCGCGCGCAACACGCTGCTTCGAGCGCTGGATGACGCGGACTGCGCGCAGCTTCTTCAAGGCGCGGAGCGTGTCGAACTGAAGCTTCGACACGTCTTCTACGAAGCGAACGCACCGATCACGCATGTGTTCTTTCTGGAGCGCGGTGTGGCGTCGATCATCGCCGGAGTCGGCGATGGTGCTGGCGTCGAAGTCGGCACGATTGGAAACGAGGGCTTTGTCGGGCTGCCGCTTCTGTTCGGTGTGGATCGCGAGCCAGCCAAGGCCTTCGTTCAAGTAGCGGATGGCGCCGTACGCGTTACGGCCGTCGCGTTCCAGAGCGCGATCACCGAGAGCAGTGCCCTGCGCGGGGTTTTCCTCCGTTACGCGCAGAGCTATCTGAGCCAGGTATCCCAGTCGTCTGCTTGCAACAGAGCACATACCATTGAAGAGCGTTGCGCACGCTGGCTCCTGATGACGCACGACCGGGTCGGTGCGGACGAGTTCCCGCTGACGCATGAATTCCTGTCCCTCATGCTCGGTGTTCGGCGCGCTGGCGTGACCGTCGCGGCGGGGATGCTCCAGAAGGCTGGACTCATCGAGTACCGCCACGGGCGTATCAAGGTCGTCGACCGAGAGGGGCTCGAAGCGGCATGGTGCACGTGCTATCGCATCGTTCGCGACAGCTACGACCGGCTGCTTGATCGCGGGCCCTAGACGAAGCGGGTGCCTTGGCACGGCTCAATGCCGATGCGATTTCGTGAACGGAAAGAGACGCAGAATTTGTACGGAATGGTACAAAAAATCGACGCTAAGCGTGTGCTAGACATATGCTTGCGTGGTACCGGCTGCTTTTGTAGAATCCGTCCAACTTCGCACGAAATCAGTGGGCCCAATTACCTCGGAGCGCTGAAATGACGGAATCAGCTCGATCGAGGAACCAAGTTCCTGCCGGGCAGCGGGTTCGGCCACGAATCAGCACGGAGGGAGTCGCAGTGCTGTACGCTGCACTCGAGAAAGATATGCGGGGCCGCCGCCCGACTTCCTCGTCTGCAGTGAAACACGCGATCTGGCGTATCTGCATCGATGCGAAACGCAACGACTGGCCACCCGAATGGCTCCTGGTCGCGTTCAAAGAGGCAGTGTTCTCACTGCCGGCCGTGCAGCGCGTTCCTCGCGGACCGGAGCGCGATGAAATCGTCGCGCATCTGGTGTCGCTCTGTATTGAAGAGTACTACGGTGAGCCGCCGTTAGGCGCTGGAGCGCACGCCCGCTCTGGAAGCGCCGCCGACGCGCTGAACGAGGAGGAACAAAGGGGTGAGTAG
>Ga0070681_10003988_pt1 | contig 13923 bp, 13 predicted proteins | sample KBSC83BmetaG_FD_65650 | JGI IMG/M metagenome (GOLD analysis project Ga0070681, IMG submission 65650) | Corn rhizosphere microbial communities from Kellogg Biological Station, Michigan, USA - KBS C8-3B metaG | ecosystem: Host-associated > Plants > Roots > Rhizosphere | place: USA: Michigan... | reverse complement strand
GGGGATTGCTCCCCGACACCCCAGGCCCGAGACCCGAGCCCCTATTTCTTCGCCTTCTTCGGTTTCTCAACCTGCGCGATCTTGATCCGCTTGGCCTTGACCGCCTTGCGAACGAGCACATACGCCGTCGGCGCCCCGGGGATACCGCCCTCGACGATCAGAATGTGATTCTCCGGGTCGACGCGCAGCACCTTGAGGTTATGAATCGTCGTGCGGCCGCCACCCATCCGTCCGGCGGCGCGCATGCCTTTCACGACGCGCGACGGAAATGACGAAGCGCCGATCGATCCGGGCGCACGGTGGAACATCGATCCGTGGGTCGCCGCGCCGCCGCCGAAGTGATGACGCTTCACGACGCCCTGGAAACCTTTGCCGCGGCTCTGTCCGATCACGTCGACACGATCGCCGTTGGCGAAGATCGACGCGAGCACCTGCTCGCCGACTTTCGGCGCGTCCGCGCCAGCCGCCAGCGCCACTTCGCGCCGCACGCGCGTCGGCGGCACATTCGCCTTCTTGTAGTGGCCGACCATCGGCTTGCCCGCTTTGGCCGGTGTCTCTTCCACCAGCCCGAGTTGCACCGACTCGTAGCCATCGGTCTGCTTCGTCTTCGCCTGAACGACGATGCACGGACCGGCCTTGATGACCGTCGCCGGGTGCACGGTGCCGTCCGCGTCGAAGATCTGTGTCATGCCGACTTTGCGGCCAATGATTCCAGTAACCATCTCAGTAGTCCGTTGGCTTCGGGCTTCCGGCTTCCGGCTCCGGCAGAGGGACGGCCTCAAGGCCGTCCTCTACCACTGCCGAAGCCCGGAGCCTGGAGCCTGAAGTCTTACTTGTGCTCCTTGCCAAACGCCTTGATCTCCACGTCAACACCAGCCGGGAGATCGAGCTTCATCAGCGCGTCCACGGTCTGCGGCGTCGGCTCGAAAATGTCGATCAGCCGCTTGTGCGTGCGGATCTCGAACTGCTCGCGCGACTTCTTGTCCACGTGCGGCGATCGCAGCACCGTCCACTTGTTCTTGGCTGTCGGGAGCGGAATCGGCCCCGCGAGCCGAGCGCCAGTGCGCTTGGCCGTGTCCACGATTTCGGTCGTGGACTGATCGAGCACGCGGTAGTCGTACGCCTTCAGGCGGATCCGGATTTTTTCGCTGAACGATGCTGTAGCCATTCTCTGATTCCTGTCGGCGTCCTGCTGCGGGCTCCCGGCTCCGGTAGAAAGACGGCCTTAAGGCCGTCCCCTACAAGCGCTGGAAGCCTGAGGCCTGGAGCCTGAAGCCTGAAGCCTACTTCCCTTGCATCCTCGCCACGACCTCTTCGCTCACGTCGCGCGGCGCGGGTTCGTATCGATCGAAGTGCATCGAATACGTCGCGCGGCCCTGCGTTCGCGAGCGAAGGTCGGTTGCGTAGCCGAACATTTCCGACAGCGGCACGCGCGCGGAAATAATCTGCGTGCCGCCGCGATCCTCCTGCGATTGAATCTGACCGCGTCGGCTGGACAGATTGCCCATCACGTCGCCCATATGTTCCTTGGGCACGACGACCTCGACGCGCATCACTGGCTCGAGCAGAACCGGTTTGGCCTTCTTCGCCGCATCCTGGAACGCCATCGAGCCCGCGATCTTGAACGCCATTTCCGAGCTGTCGACGTCGTGGAACGAGCCGTCGTAGAGCTCGATCTTCACGTCGTCCACCGGGTAGCCTGCGAGCACGCCGCGCGTAAGCGCTTCCTTGATCCCTTCGTCGATCGGCTTGATGAATTCCTTCGGGATCGAACCGCCGATGATCTCGTTCTCGAAGATGTACCCGGTCCCGGGTTCGCCCGGATACAGATGGATCTTCGCGTGACCGTACTGACCGCGGCCGCCGGTCTGCCGCACGTAGCGACCTTCGCCGTCAGCGGCTCGGGTCAACGTTTCCTTGTAGGCCACCTGCGGCTTGCCGACGCTCGCTTCGACGTTGAACTCGCGTTTCAGCCGGTCGACGATGATTTCGAGGTGGAGCTCGCCCATCCCGCGGATGATCGTCTGGCCAGTCTGCGTGTCAGTGTTCACGCGGAACGTCGGATCTTCCGCCATCAGCTTCTGCAGCCCGACGCCGAGCTTCTCCTGATCGGCTTTCGTCTTCGGCTCGATCGCCAGCGAGATGACCGGATCGGGGAAGTCCATCGACTCGAGGATGATCGAGTGCTTCTCGTCGCACAGCGTGTCGCCGGTCGACACGCTCTTCAGCCCAACCGCGGCCGCAATGTCGCCCGCGTAGACTTCCTTGATCTCCTCGCGTTTGTTCGCGTGCATCTTCAGCAACCGGCCGATGCGCTCGGTCCGCTGCTTCGTGGCGTTGTAGACGCTCGCGCCTGAATTCAGCACGCCGGAATACACGCGGAAAAACGTCAGCTGACCGACGAACGGATCGGTCATGATTTTGAACGCCAGCGCCGAGAACGGAGCATCGTCGGCGGCCGGACGCTCGATCGGCGTGTCCTCGCTCTTGCCCGGATCGATGCCGATGATCGCCGGAACGTCGAGTGGCGAGGGCAGGAAATCGACGACGGCATCGAGCAGCGGTTGAACGCCTTTGTTCTTGAATGCCGATCCGCAAATCACCGGAACGAATACGGCCTCGCTCTTCGAATGCACCGAGGCATTCACGCGCTTGCGGAGCGCGGCCTTGATCTCGTCTTCGGTGATTTCCTGTCCGTGGAGGTATTTCTCGAGGATGGCGTCGTCGGCTTCGCTGACTTTCTCGATGAGCTGCTCGCGGTAATGCTTCGCTTCGTCCAGCATGTCGGCGGGAATATCGCCCATGACGTAGTCCGCGCCCATGGTTTCGTCTCTGTAGGTGATCGACTTCATCTTGATCAGATCGACCACGCCAATGAACTTGTCTTCGGAACCAATGGGGAGCTGAATCGCGACAGGATTGCCTTGCAGCTTGGAGATGATCTGATCGAAGGTCCGTTTGAAGTTGGCCCCGATCCGGTCCATTTTGTTGACGAAGCAGATCCGCGGCACGCGGTACTTGTCGGCCTGCCGCCAGACCGTTTCCGACTGCGGCTCAACACCCGCCACCGAGTCGAACACCGCAACCGCGCCGTCGAGGACGCGCAGCGAGCGCTCCACTTCCGCGGTGAAGTCGACGTGGCCCGGCGTATCGATGATGTTGATGCGGTGATCGCGCCAGAAGCAGGTCGTCGCGGCCGACGTGATCGTGATGCCGCGCTCCTGTTCCTGCTCCATCCAGTCCATCACGGCGGTGCCTTCGTGGACTTCGCCGATTTTGTACGTAATTCCGGTGTAGAACAGAATTCGCTCTGTCGTGGTGGTCTTGCCGGCATCGATGTGCGCCATGATGCCGATATTCCGGGTCTTGGCGAGGGACGTTTGTCTGGGCATTACTTAAAACTCTGACTTGGCTCCAGGCTTCGGACTTCTGGCTTCGGGCTTTGTCCTCCGGGCTGCCCGGAACCTGAAGCTGTTTCTCGTTTACCAGCGATAGTGGGCGAACGCCTTGTTCGCTTCCGCCATGCGGTGCGTATCTTCGCGTTTCTTGACGGCGCCGCCGCGCAGATTCGCCGCGTCCATCAATTCGTTGGCGAGCTTCTCCTGCATCGTCTTGCCGTCGCCGCGTGCCGTGGCGTAGCCGACAATCCAGCGCAGGCTCAGCGACAGACGACGATTGGGGTTCACTTCGACGGGCACCTGATAGTTGGAACCGCCGACGCGGCGTGATTTCACTTCAAGCGCGGGCTTGACGTTGTCGATCGCCTTCTTGAAAACCTTGAGGGGATCGTCACCCGTCTTGTCCTTGATGATGTCGAAGCTCTTGTACAGAATCCGCTCCGCGGTGCTGCGCTTTCCGTCGGTCATGACGCAGTTGATGAACTTGCTCACGAGCGGGCTGTCGTACAGCGGATCCGGTGCTACGTCGCGCTTGGGAATCTCTCGTCGTCTAGGCATTGCTGATCCTTGTGGCTTTAGGCTCCAGGCTTTTTGGCTTTAGGACGGAAGGCTCTCGCTAAAGCCCAAAGTCCAAGGCCTAAAGCCCCTACGCTTTCTTCGGTCTCTTCGCGCCGTATTTGGAACGACCCTGCATGCGGCCCTGAACGCCAACTGCGTCGAGCGTGCCGCGCACCACGTGATACCGAACGCCGGGCAGATCCTTGACGCGGCCGCCGCGAATCAACACCAGCGAGTGCTCCTGGAGGTTGTGGCCAACGCCCGGGATGTAGGTCGTGACCTCGATCCCGTTCGTGAGCCGAACGCGGGCGACCTTGCGCAGCGCCGAGTTCGGTTTCTTCGGGGTCTGCGTGAAGACGCGGACACAGACGCCGCGCTTTTGCGGGCTGTTCTGCAACGCGGGACTCTTCGTCTTGCTGACGATCTTCTTGCGCCCGGCGCGAACCAACTGGCTGATAGTCGGCATACTCTTATTCGATCCCACTACGTATCATTGGGAACACCGGTCCTGAGGACCAAACGGCCCAATAACTAAGTTCGCAGCGCATCTCGCGCCGCGAGTGTGTCGCTTCAGGCCTAGAAGCCTTGCGGCTTGGCGCCTGAAAACCCTAAAACCCTTCGTTCGAGGTAGTCGCGCGGGGTATTTCCCGTCGATCTTCCCGCAGTCTTATCACGTCACTCGGGACGGGAGTCCATTGCGGCGAAGCTAGATAGGGTGTCCCAGCTTCGGGAGAACCTGACGAGCATAGCACGGGATTCTCAGTGGTTCAACCTTCCTATATAGTGTGGCGCTACAGGGGTGCCTAATGAAATTGATCCGGGTATCTGTTGGAATTGGAGCCTTTATCCTCACAGCGTCGGTGGCAGGTCTGTTCGCCCAAGCCCCACCCCAAACCGGTGCGGCCCAGGCAGGCGGTGCCGGACGCGGTCAGGCCCCTCCGCCACCACAGAACCTTCAGGTGCTGCCAAAGGACATCTCCCGCGAAGAGCTCATCGGGACCATGCGCGGGTACACCGCTGGCCTCGGTGTCCAGTGTAATTACTGCCACGTTCAGGAAGGCCGGGGCGGGCGAAATGACTTCGCAACCGACGAAAAACAGCCCAAAAAGACCGCCCGCGTGATGATCACGATGATGAACCACGTGAACGAAACGCTGGCATCGGGGCTTGGGAAGTCAGCCGCGGACATCACCAAGGTCCAGTGCGCGACTTGTCACAGGGGAGAGGCCATTCCGAAGAATCCACCACCTCCCCCGCCGCCGGCGGCTGGCGGGCAGGCTGCCGCGCCGGGACGGTAGTCGGCAGTCGGCAGTCGGCAGCCGACTTCTATGCCGCCTCACCTTTTGTTCCTGGGCGGTAGTCGCGCGGATCGCGTCCGCGCCGCTTCCACCTGGGAACGTTCCGGATCGTTCAGGCCTGCTTCTCGACTCGTTCTGGATGCCGCGTCGCTGCCCTGCATCCGCCCGTCAGGCGCCCTGCTCCCCGTAGCGGAGCCGCGGCTCATACGAATCGACGACCTTGAAGGCGCGTTTGCCTTTGATCGAACCTCGAACCTTCGCCCGATCGTGACGCAGTCGACGTATCTGCTGCAGAAATGGATCGACGTCCTCGGCGAAAGTGATCGCATCGTGACTACGGCGGATCGCGACCAGCTGACGCACAACGCGCCTGAAGCGTTCGTCGGGCGTGGCCCGTGGCGATTTTTCGAGTTGATGGAAATATCCACCACGGCCCTCGACTCCCGCTCGGGGCCGCCTGAGCACAGTCGAAGGCCGGAGAGCACAGAAGACACAGAGCAATTTGAGTCTCTCACTGCCCGTCAACCGCCGGATCCCTCACTGCTTTCGGTTGTGGAGCTCTTGAGAAAGGCGAGCGACTCTCGCGAACGGAATGACGCCGCTGGTGCGCAGCAGGCTCTCAGCCAAGCGCTCCAGCTAGCACCTGACTGGGAGGCGGTTCACTACGAAGCCGGCAAGTTCTGGCTCGCGTGCGATGACACTGAACGCGCTCGCGACGCCTTTCAGCGCGCCGCCGATCTGATGCCGACGTTTTCCGCTGCGTTCAGCAATCTTGGCGCGACGCTTGGAGAACTCGATCAGCCGGAAGCTGCGATCGCCGCGTTCTCGCAGGCGCTCCTTCACGATCCGGAGAGCTTCACGATTCTCAACAACATCGGCGTGGTGAACCGTGAAATGGGCCGTCTCGACGAATCGGAGCGAGCCCTCCTGCGAGTGACGGCGATTGCCCCGGCGTTCGTGTTCGGCCACTACAACCTCGGGCACACCCGTTTTCTTCGCGGCGACTACGCCGGCGCGCTCAGAGCCTATGAGGAAGGCCAGCGGCGCGATCCGGAAAAGAATCGGCGCCAGGGGTGCCGCCTCGCGCTGGCTCGGTTCGCGTCAGGCGACCTCGACGGCGCTGAACGCGACCTGTGGAAATTTGCCGATCAGGCGCCGCAGGACGAGCGAGAGGATCTGCTGCTCGAAGCGCATGAGATCGCGCAGGCGCTCATGCGAACGCATCCCTCGCTCGCGTCGATGCAGCGATTCATTGACCGAATCACCGCCGAACTCACACGATAATTGTGTCCCTGGTCCTCAGTCCTTGGACCTTCGCTGTCCTTAGTCCTGGGTCGTCCTTCGCTAAGGTCAGCGAAGGACGAAGGTCTAAGTCTAAGGTTTATGATCGCACGTATTCCGCGACGAGGGCGGTGCAGTTGTCACGGCTTCCATGCGAGAGCGCGGCATCGACGAGTCCGGCGGCGATTCGCTTCGAGTCGCCCTGAACGAGCACTTGCGTCAAGCTCAAGTCGCTGAGCACACCATGCACGCCGTCCGTGGTGAGCGCGAGCAGTTCGCCGCCACTCAACGCATGCTCGCTCACGTGAACCGTGGTCCTGGCGCGCGATCCAACCACATTGGTCAGGGCATTGCGCATCGGATGATTCTGCAGCGCAACCGGATCCATCTGCGGATCACGCGCCAGGACCGACGCGGCCCACGAATCGTCCTCGGTCAGCTGCCGCAGGCTGTTGTTCGCGAACAAATACAAACGGCTGTCGCCGACGTGCACCACCGACAGCATGCCGTTCCGCTCCAGCACGGCGACGGTGGTCGTGCCCATGCCGAAGTAATCGGGTGTTGTAGACGCCGCATCGAAGATCCGCGCGTTGGCGACGTGCACGGCGGTTCGCAGCAGGTTGCCGGCCTCGGATATCGATTGATCGAATCCAAAAGGCCACGTCGTCGTGACCGCTGAGCGGCTGACGTATTCCATGACCGCTTCCACGGCCATTCGTGACGCGACCTCACCAGCGCGATGTCCACCCATGCCATCAGCAATGACGCAAAGGGAGAGCTGATGATCGATGCCGTAACAATCTTCGTTGGAGGGTCTCACCCGGCCTTTGTCGGTGACGCCGTAGGCGCGGAGCATCAGTCCCGGTCCCCACACGTGGACATCGGACACACAACCACCGCGGTGTCGTGTCGGGCAACCGGAATCGGATCTGGCATCAACACAAACGACGGCCGGGCTCAGAATTCTCGGCGTGGCGCCGTTTGTTCTGATCCCACGCGCCCGGTGACGATGTCGGCTCTGTGATAGTTCTCGCTGCGCATCGGTGTGCCTCCGACGCGTCTCAACATCGTGAGCTGACCGACGTGCGTCAACGCATCGGCAATCGGCCCCTGGAACAGGCGCTCCGGCGATTCTCCGAGCGGTTCATCCGATGCGAGGTAGGCATCAAACCGCCCGAGTGATTCGAAGAACCGGGCCGTTTCCTTATCCCAGTCGAGCGGCGTCGAATCGTGCCAGGCCTGGGCACCTTTGGCGAGCGACAACGCCCAGTCAAACAGATCGCCAACGTGCGCAAGGATTTCTGCAGGCGTCCGCGAGGCGGCGTGGACCTTGAACATCGCGAAGCTCTCCGGCGCGCCGCGCACCGCTTTGCCGCCGCGATACGCGATCGTGGCGAGCGCGTGTCGAAGCAGGTCGCGTTTCTCGTTCATAGGCTGTTGATTATCGCTCAACTCCGCTTAACGTGACGGTGGCTGGCTGTTCTCATTCGCAGTCGTCGGGTCCGGCTTCGGCCTGCGCCAAGGCTTCGGCGAGACTCGCCGAAGCGCGCTTCGCGCGACAAGGCGGTCAGCCGGATCTCGCCCCAAAGATCAAACTGCAGCACGTAACGGCACCTTCCGCCTTGGCGATCTCGCTGACGTCAACCGTCGTCACCGCGTAGCCACGACGTTCCAGCCGTTCCAGCGTCCGCGGAAACGTCGACGCGTATACATGACCGTCTCCGACGCGAACGATGTTGGCACCCATCGGCTCGGAGGTATCGACGTCGAGGAGCTCGAACCTGTCGAACTCTTGCTCAGCGATCCACTGCCGATTGGCCAGGAGCGTTTGATCATCAAGGGCGGTGATCGCCGACTTGAGATGCAGACATCCGCGAACGGTGGCCGGGACCACCGTGTATCCATAGGACGCGACAGCCGCGCGCAGTTGGCCGATGCCGGCGTCGTTGGTCCTGAGAGTGCGACCGACAAATACCGAACGACCCACCACGAGCACGTCACCGCCGTCAACCGTTCCGGGCGCAACGATCTGCACGATCGGTCGAAGCGGGGACAACTTCTTGGTGACGGCGGCAACTTCCGGGCGCCTCGACAGAGCCCCTGGGCGCGTGATGACAGCGATTTCGTCGAAAACGATCGCGATGTCTTCGATGAAAACGGAATCCGGCATGCTCGCGTCGGCGGGCAATCGGGTGACCATGCAGCCGAGCCGTTCGAGCGCCTGCTCGTAGTCCGCGTGCTGCGCCCGTGCCTTGTCGATGTCGATGGGCTCCCGCGACAAATGTGTGAGCTCGCAATTGACAATCGAAGGGCTCACGTCTCGTGTGACGGCGAGGAGTTGAGGCACGCGCGGCGATCTTACGCCGAGGCACGGCGATGACGTGAGCGGCTTCAGGCCTCAGGGTTCGGCCCGTCGCGGCAGTGCCGGGAGGCCGAAGCCTGAAGCCCAAAGCCAGAGAACGAAATCAGCTACAGCCTGAAAAACCGATTGACCTTGACGATCAACGCCCGATTGCGAGTTGCTGGAAACCTCGGAGCCAGCGTGTCCCGTTCCTCGTTGAAGACGACAAACAATTCGCTTCCCGGCCGGTATTCCCACCGCAGTCGAACGTTTGCCGAAAGGCTGTTTGTGCTCGAATTGAGCTGGATGAGCGCGCTCGCAAACATCAACGGCGTCATCGTGTAGGTCACGCGCGGCCCGAAGAGTTTCGCGGTAAACGACCCGCCCGCTACTGGCAGTTCGACGCGATTGATCGAAACATTCGGTTCGATCGAAAACTGTGGCGTGACATTCACGCGCGAGCGGCTGAACGTCACCGTCGTACGGTCGCCGTTGTAGTAGCTCCCTTTTTCGAAAAGCAGGTTGCCTGAGTACGGTCGCTGCTGACCGAAGTTGTAACCCATCCGCCCTGTCCTGAAGCGATAACCGCCGCTTGGCAGCCGCACCGTCGAGATGATCACCGGAAAGGCGGTTTTGGCGAACTCGTAGTCATCGTTGATGCCGACGGCAACCCGATCGCTGTTCTGGAATTCGATGGCGAATTCGCCGTCGACCATTCGGGTGACCAGCCTCCCGGCGCCGTCGGTCGTGTACGTAAACTGCCCAATCGACGAAAACTTCCGCACAGCTTTGATCGTGCTCGAGCGCGGGCTGAACCGCGCCAGCGCATAGTTGCGGCGGATGTCGTCGCGGCGAAGGAACCCGACATCGGGATTGAAGTTATCGCCAATGGCCAGCCGTTCCAGTTGCAGGCCATAACGATCGCCACCGTAGTCGAATTGCGTTCGATAGCTGAGGTCGTCGCCGGCCACGCCGCTCGATGCCGTCCTGGCGATGTACGCATTCAGCGCCACGTTGCTGAAAAACGCAAACGTACCGTCGACGCCGACACCCTGATTCGATCCGCTACCGGTTTGCGCGATGGATCGATTCGTCGCCAACACGCCGATGCTGCTGCGCTTCAGGATGTCGCGCTTGACGCGAACCACGGAAAAATTTGTGGCCGGAGAACTCGAGACGAGATCGTCGCGCGTTTCGATGTTGACCAAGCCGAGTGTGGTGCGACCGACACGGCCGGTCAGACGACCGCCGCCGAGAATCGGAACCACGCGGGTTGCGTTGAGTCCGATGCGGCGGCTGTAAAAGAGCTGCGGCGTTTCGCCGGAATCGCCGGGTACGGCGCTGCTGCCGCTACTGGTTGTCCCCGCAGCGGCGCTGGTCACACCAGCCCCGCCGAACGTAAAGACACCCTGGTTTTCGAGAAAGAAGTCGCGCTTCTCCGGAAAGAACAGACTGAATCGCGTCAGATTCACCTGCTGCTCATCTGCTTCCACCTGGGCGAAGTCGGTGTTGTAGGTCAAATCGGCGGTCAGGCTTTGGCTGACGGCGTACTTCGCATCCGCGCCCAGATCGCCGTCAGGATGGTTCAGGATCTGCGGAACCGCCGTCTTGTCGGTCGTCATATTGCCGACGACGTACGGCTTGACCTCGATCGTTTGTGACCGTTCCGGCACTTCGAGGCCGGTGACAACCGCAAACAGCGATGCAGAGAAGCTCCCGCGGCCCATCCCAAACGCGGGAGGCACGGGCGTGAGAAACGAAATCTCGTTCTTCCACTTGTTGTTGCGACGCGCTTGAAAGCCCCACTCGCCCGCTCCGTATCGAATCGACTTGAATGGAATGGCGGCCTCAACCGTCCATCCGCCTTCGAATTTTCCAACCGCCACATCCCACACGGGATTCCAGTCGGCGTTGTATTGCCGTTCGTTCGTACTCTGCCCGTCGGTCCGTGCGCCAATCGGACTCACTTCGAACTGCACCGCATTCCGATGATCGAAAAACGTGTCCAGGCCGAACCCGACGCAATCACCCTGGCGGATGTTGTTGCTGTCGCGCCGCATTTCGTTCGCAATCATCCGTTCGGGATGGCTTTCCCACGCCCGAAACGAGACGTAAACGTTGCGTTGGTCGAACGCAATCCAGACTTCGGTTTTTTCGGTCGCGACCTTGCCCCCGTCCGGCTCCATCTGCACGAACTCCGAAACGGGATTGGCATCGCTGTAAAGGGATTCGTCGAGGTGTCCGTCGATGCGCAGCGGCTCCATCAGCCGAATCGCGCGAATCGTGACCTGGCCAGTCGCCGCATCACGGCTCGCCAGGTCTGCGGCAGGCGATTGCCCGGCCCATACGGGAATCGCACCCGCGATCGCGTACACGGACACCCATACACCGATGAACAGCGCTTTGCGCTTCATTTAGGAGACACGGCGGACCTGATCCCCTCCGCCAAGGCTTACGAAAAGATTATGGACGAAACTGTCGGACTATGGACGCACTGTGACGGTGACTTCGTCGCTTCCGAACAGCGCGCCGTCGTCTGCCAATCCGCGAAGCACATACGTTCCCGGTTTCGAGAAGGTCGCATGCACGACGACCTTGCCGTCGGCCGGCATCTCGGGCGGTGTCCAGAGTGGTGCCCAGGGTGAATTCGCACCGGCCCGGGTATCCTCCCAGGGCTTGACCTGCAAGGGATCGAACGTCACCTCGCCAGCCCCACGGTAGACAAACCACGACAAATGCAGGCCGACGTTCTTGCCCACGGTAACGCGCGCCGGGGGCAGCATGGCGCGCTGCTGCCGTTGTTGCGCCGGATCACCGTCACCATTACCGCCGCGGCGGCCCGCCGGACGGGCATCGGTTCGCGATCCGACATTGGACACTGCCGCAGAACCACCACCGGCGCGGCGCTTCGGAATGCCGTCGTCAGTGACGAGAGCCGTCAGTGTGAGCGGCTCGCCCACCTTCGCGCTCAGCGTTTTCGGACCTTCGACTTTGACGACCGGCGGCTTGTTCCCACGCACTTCCGGGCTGCTCGTCCCAGCGCCCAGCGCGCCGGTTTCCGACGCTTTCACCACATCGTCCACTTTGTAGTCGAGGCGCAGCGATGCGTACGCCTTCTCGGTTTTCCCATAGGTCGTCAGCGTCCAGACCATCTCGTCTTTTTCGGTGAACGACTTCGGAACCGCCACGCGGAAAACGAAACGATTGCGGCGCGGGAGAAAATGCGTTGGCTGTCCCTGGTCGGGGTTGCCGGGCGTGATGTTGTTGTCGGCACCAACGGGAACGTTTAGTTCCTCTTCCCAATTTCGGTTCATGTACCCGAAGAGAAAGTACTTCGCGCCGTTGGCGTCTTCTTCCCAACCTTCGAATGCCGGCGACACGTTCTGGCCTTTCGTGTAGCTCAATGATTGCGCTGTCGCGTGCGGCGCCGCTAGAACCAGCACACATGCGGAAAGCACTGTCAGTCGGATCGCTGGCTTCACTCTGAACTCCTCGAATTGATGGGGCATCCTAAAGGGTGTCCCCTGCTTTTCGTGACGTAGTGCAGGCCTTCACGTTCGCGACTTTCCTAGTTCTGCCGCGAGGTCGATGCATTGCCCGTCACCGTAATGACGATGTCATCGTAGCCTGTCAGCCCGCCGTCATCCGCCAAACCCCGGAGCGTGTAAGTTCCGGGATCGCTGAACGTGGCATGCACGACGACCTTGCCATCCTTCGGCATCTCCGGAGCGGCCCAGATCGGCGCCCATGGTGAATTCGCCCCGGTCCGCGTGTCTTCCCACGACTTGATCTGCTCGGGATCGAACGTCACCTTGCCCGCTCCGCGGTAGACGAACCACGAGAGGTGGAGGCCGACATTCTTCCCAACGGTACTGCGAGAGGGGGGCAGCAGGACGCGATTTCTCCGAACTGCGACTTCGCTGCCAGGTCCTGCGGACGAATCGGTGGCCGTGTCCTGACGAGATCCGACATTGGAGACGGCGGCGCCCGCGAGGCCGTTGCCGCGAGCCTTGGGGATGCCATCATCCGTCACCAGCATGGTCAGCGTGATCGGCTGACCGACCCTGGCATTGAGCTGCTTAGGGCCCTGTACCTTGGCAACCGGCGGTTGATTGCCTCGAACTTCGGGGCTGCTCGTGCCGGCGCCGAGCGCGCCGGTTTCTGACTGCTTCACGGTGTTGTCGACGCTGTAATCGGTGCGAAGCGTGGCGTACGCTTTTTCGGTCTTGCCGTACGTCGTCAGCGTCCAGACCATTTCGTCTTTTTCAGTGAAGTTCTTGGGCACCGGCACGCGGAAGACGAATCGGTTGCGGCGCGGCAGGAAATGCGTCGGTTGCCCCTGGTCCGCGTTCCCCGGAGTGAACGAGTTGTCCGAACCGATCGGCACGTTCAACTCCTCCTCCCAGTTTCGGTTCATGTACCCGAAGAGGAAGTACTTAGTACCGTCCGCGTCTTGTTCCCAGCCTTCGTAGGCGGGCGAGACGTTCTGCCCCTTCGTGTAGCTCAGAGACTGCGCGTGCGCGTCGCATGGTCCGTAGACAAACGCGACCACGCCGAGCACGAGCGCGCTCGCGAACGTGAATGCTTGTTTCATGGGAGGTTCTCACGAAAATCAGAGGGCCGGCAGGTGCCGGCCCTCTCGATGTGGCGTCCGGCTTCAGCCGGACTACAGCTGGTCCGGCCAAAGCCGGACCCCACGCATTAACTACTGCTGTTGCTGCTGCGCGGTGCTGGTCTTTGCCGCTGGCGGCGGTGCGATCAGGCACAGCGGGCATCCAATTACCACGTCGTTTCTCGTCAGGTGCAGCTTCTCGCGGCGCTTCGCCATCTCGGTCAGGAACTGCTCGTCGGTAAGCGCCACGCGGTTGCCCAGGTCAATGAACATGTTCGCCACCGAGCGGTTGCCCGAACCCTGCCAGTTGCGCGGATCCGGAATGTTCTTGTTCGAGGGCGAGTTGTCCATGTAGCCGATGATGTGAAGGATCGTGCCCTTCGGCAGCAGCGGCATGTAGTCGTCCTGGTAGTGATAGCCGCGCACCCAGTTGTG